>Ga0228702_1000237_pt1 | contig 46410 bp, 44 predicted proteins | sample McNCre217_Aug_MG_2_FD_178018 | JGI IMG/M metagenome (GOLD analysis project Ga0228702, IMG submission 178018) | Freshwater microbial communities from McNutts Creek, Athens, Georgia, United States - 20-17_Aug_MG | ecosystem: Environmental > Aquatic > Freshwater > Creek | place: USA: Georgia...
TATCCGGGCTGACGAAGACGCCTAGGCGCTCGGCCAGACGCGGTGCGGTCGACAAGCCACCACCGACCCAAAGGTCGAAGCCGACGCCGAGTTCTGGGTGCTCGATGCCGAGGAAGGCAACGTCGTTGATTTCGTGAACGATGTCTTGGCTTGGGTGCCCGGTGATTGCCGACTTGAACTTGCGCGGCAAGTTGGCAAGCTCAGGGTCGCCGATGTACTTGTCTTTGATCTGCTCGATGATGTCGGTCGGGTCGATCAGCTCGTCGGCGGCAACGCCGGCAACCGGTGAACCAAGGATGACGCGTGGCACGTCGCCACAAGCTTCGGTGGTCTCCAGGCCAACGGCCTCGAGTCGACGCCAAATCTCTGGCACGTCGACGATGTCGATCCAGTGCAGCTGAATGTTCTGGCGGTCGGTTACGTCAGCGGTGTCGCGACCGAAGTCCATCGAGATGCCGGCGATGACGCGAAGCTGATCGGTGGTGAGCTGTCCACCATCGATGCGAACACGCAGCATGAAGTACTTGTCTTCGAGCTCGTGTGGCTCGAGGGTCGCGGTCTTGCCGCCATCAATGCCCGGCTTGCGCTGGGTGTAGAGACCCCACCAACGCATGCGACCGTGAAGGTCGGTTCCTGGGATGCTGTCGAAGCCCTCTTTCGAGTAGATCGATTCGACGCGTTCACGAACCGAAAGACCGCCATCTTCCTGCTTCCAGGTTTCGTTGGCGTTTAGCGGCTCTTTGCCGTCAACTTTCCACTGTCCGTTTGAACGCGCTTCGCGAGGTGGGCGAGCGATGCCTTTTGCTTCAGTCATTATTCAAGTTTGCCCCATCTAAGGGCTCTAAACTTGGGTCGTGCGCAACACTGCGTAACACAAGGACTTCCGCGTCAGATCAACGATTCCAGCCCGATTGCCGGTTTGGTTTCCCTACCTTTTTGGTAGGCTTTTCGGAATCCCTTATAGGCACTGAGGACACGATGAAATCACTGGTTGCGGCATCGCACGGCACCGACAATATCGGTGGCGCAAAGTCGATTTCTGACCTCGTAAAAAAAGTTGCCAAAGCCCTACCCGATGTGAAGGTTCTCGAGGCGTTCGTCGACGTTCAAGAACCGGATGTGCCGGCCGCTTTCTCGGAAGCCGCCTCTTTCGGTGTCACCGATATAACCATCGTGCCGCTGCTTTTGGCCACCGGCTATCACGTGCGCCAGGATATCGCCGATGCCGCGTTCGCGTTCAACGAGGCTCACTCGGGGACCGAGGTCTTGATCAGCCCGGCGCTCGGCCCAGATGAGCGAATGGTTGAAGTTCTAATTCAACGCCTGGATGAAGTTGGCGCGACCGCCTCCACCGCCGCCGATGACCTCATCGTTTTGACGGTTGCCGGTTCGAGCGACCCGCGCGCCCAGGCCGAATCTGAGCTAGTGAAACTGATGCTCGAAGAAGCGCTGACCGCTCGCAATGGTGTCGCAACCGCCGTCGAAATCGCCTTTCTCTCGGCCGCCGAACCGAAGCTAAAAGACCTGATTCCGAAGCTAAAGTTTCAGCACCCGCGCAAGCGCGTCGTGGTTTCGACCTATTTGCTGGCGGACGGTTTCTTCGCCGGGCTCACCAAAAAGGTTGGCGCGCACCTGGTTAGCGAACCGCTTTTGATTGAGGGCACGCAGCCGCCACAGCAACTCGTCGACATCATCGTAGAGCGCTATAAAGCCGCCACGGATGAAGGCAAAACCACCGGCTGCCTCAGCGGCCTTCGCGGCGAACTGTTTGTTGGCTGTGCAGCCGGCTGTGCCGTCGCTTGCCGCTAGTTCCCAAGCACACTCGATCGGTCGTAGCATTGGGCCATGACTAAAACTCGCTCGCTCGTCTCCGAATCAACCGGCTCAAAATTTATTGCCAAGGATGTTGAGTTGCGACCGCTGACGCCAACCAGCGTGAAGTTTGACATCCACTATTCGGGCATCTGCCACAGCGACATCCACCAGGTTCGCGATGAATGGTCAGCAGGAATTTTCCCAATGGTTCCGGGCCACGAGATGGCCGGAATTGTGACAGCGGTTGGCTCTGCCGTGACCAAGTTCAAGATCGGCGATCGCATCGGCGTAGGTGTATTTGTTGATTCATGTGGTGAATGCGAATACTGCGTCGCCGAACAAGAGAACCACTGCATCAAGGGTCCGGTCGGCAGCTATAACGCTCGCCACTACGATGGCGTGCCTTCCTATGGCGGTTATGCTCGCAGCCTTGTGGTCGAAGAGCACTTTGGTCTGCACATCTCGGATGAGGTCAACCTCGCCGAAGCCGCTCCGCTGCTGTGCGCGGGAGTTACCGTCTACACGCCGCTCACTCGCTGGAATGCCGGCCCGGGCAAGAAGGTCGCAATCCTTGGCTTGGGTGGCCTTGGTCACCTTGCGGTCAAAATTGCCGTCGCACTTGGTGCAGAGGTAACCGTGCTTGGTCACTCTGACTCGAAGAAGGCTGACGCCCTGGCATTCGGCGCCGTCGAGTATCTCAACACTGCCGAATCAATCGGAACCGTTTTCAACAAGTTCGACATGATTTTGAACACAACCTCTGCCGACCTAAACGTCGATGGTCTACTTTCGATGCTTCGAGTCGACGGTGCACTAGTCAATGTCGGACTGCCTGGCACTCGTCAGTCATACAATCCATTCAGCGTGGTTGGCGGCAGCAAGTCGATCGCCGGCTCAAACACCGGTGGCATCAAGGGAACCCAAGAAATGCTCGACTTCTGTGCCAAGCACAACATTGGTGCCACGATCGAACTCTTGTCTGGCTCAAACCCAGCCTCGGTTGATGAAGCCTATGACCGCGTGGTCGCAAGCGACATCCGCTATCGATTTGTGATCGACGCACAGAGCATCTAACTCAAGGCAAACTTGGCGCGTTAGGCTTGTGGAATGACCTCAAAGAAGAAGCATATTCCGGCCGATATTTCGCGCTCGTGGCTCTTGTTCGCCGCGACCAAACCGGAAAGCTTCGATAAGGCACTTGCGTCTGGCACCGACCAGTTGGTGCTGGATGTCGAAGATGCGGTTGACCCGAAACTAAAGCCGCAAGCTCTGGTTGACGTTATTGCCTGGCTCGAAGCCGGCAACAAGGCTTGGGTCCGCATCAATGACTACACCACCCCGTTTTGGGCAGCCGATGTTGCAGCGTTGAAAGGCGTCAACAACCTGCTTGGCGTCATGCTCGCCAAGGTCGAGGATGCCGCTCACGTAGAAGCAACCTTTGATTCACTCGGCGGCGAGACTCCGGTTATCGCACTGGTCGAGTCGGCTCTGGGCATCGAAGAGGCCCGCAATATTGCCTGCGCTCGTGGCACCTTCCGCTTGGCTTTCGGCAGCGGTGACTACCGTCGCGACACCGGCACCGCAGCCGATGACATGGCAATGCTTTACCCACGCTCACGCTTGGTCACCGCCAGCCGCATTGGCAAGCTGCCTGGCCCAATCGATGGCCCAACCATCACGACCAGCTATAGCCAGTTGCGCGTCGCCTCCGAACACACCGTGGTTCTTGGCCTAACCGGCAAGCTAACCGTTGACCCAGGTCAGATCCCGGTCATCAACGAAACCATTTGCCCGACTCAGGCCGATGTCACCTGGGCCCGCGACTTCCTCAATGATTTCGAGGCGCGCGGTCGCGTCATCCGTGACGGTTCTGACATGCCACGTTTGGGTCGAGCCGAAAAGATCGACAAGCTAGCTCGCGCCTATGGCATCGAGCCGATTTAACTTCTGACTTAGAGCAGCCCGGCGGCACTCGCGCGGTGCACAATTTCGGCACGGCGATGCGCGTTTAGTTTGCGAGAAGCGTTTTGCAAGTGAAACTTCACGGTGCTTTCGCTGATGAATGCCTGGTGGGCGATCTGCTTATTGCTGAGCCCGGCAGCCACGGCACGGATGACTTCAAGCTCGCGATCGGTCAAGTGTTCGGCCTGACCGCGGGTCGAACCGAGGCCTCGGGCCACCATCGAACCGACGCCCTTGCCGAGCACCGTCTCGCCATCCTGAACCGAGCGCACACCTTTGCCCAGTTCGTCGGCCTTGACGTCATCCTTGCAGAGATAGCCAGTGACGCCGCGGCGCAGAGCCTCGACCACAATCAATTCGCTCAGTTTTTGGGCCAGCACCAGAATTTTGGTGGCTGGATATCGGTCGGTTACCTCTTCGCAGAGTTTCAGACCGCGGGTGGTGTCGTCGCCCAGGTCGAGGTCGATGATCAAAACGTCTGGGCCATGCTCATCGACTGCGTCGAGCACTGCGTCATAGGTGGTGGCTTCGGCCACAACCGCCATGCCGGTGTTGCGTTCAAGGATGCTGCGCAACCCAACCCGAGTGATCACATTGCGGTCCGCGACCACGATGCGGGTTTTAGCGAGCGGCGAGCGCCGACCCAGCGAAACATCTGGGCGTGCGTCGGTTTTTGCGTCGTTGCGAACGTCGGTGTCCATAGTCGCAACACTACCCCTCCACCTATCCGTTTGGCTAGGGGGTCAACTAGCCGTTTTGGGTGCTTCCGGCTAGTCAGGCCTGTTCGTTATCGAACCGAAATCAACCCGGGCGTAATCTCACATTCAACGGCGCCAATGTGAGCCGGAAACAAACAAAAAACTGAGGCGGCGATGGTGCCGCTCGGAAACCAAGTGGTTGGCAAGGGTGCCAACTTCGAAAGGAAAATAGCAATGACCGTTTATGCACAGCCAGGTCAAGCCGGCGCCGTTATGGATTACAAGCCACGCTATGACCACTGGATCGGTGGCCAGTATGTGGCACCTTCATCGGGCCAGTATTTTGAGAACCCATCACCTGTAACCGGCCGCGTATTCACCGAGGTTGCCCGAGGCAACGCCGCCGACATCGACAAGGCGCTAGACGCCGCACACGCAGCTTTCAAGACCTGGGGCAAGACCTCCGCCACCGAGCGCGCAAACATCATGAACCGCATCGCCGACCGCATGGAACAGAACCTCGAGAAGATCGCCGTTGCTGAGACCTGGGAGAACGGCAAGCCAGTTCGCGAGACGCTCGCAGCAGACATCCCGCTAGCCATCGACCACTTCCGCTACTTCGCTGGCGCACTTCGCGCTCAGGAAGGCTCACTTGGCGAGCTAGACCACGACACCGTCGCCTACCACTTCCACGAGCCACTAGGTGTGGTCGGTCAGATCATCCCTTGGAACTTCCCAATCCTGATGGCAGTTTGGAAGCTTGCTCCGGCAATCGCCGCTGGAAACTGCGTGGTTTTGAAGCCAGCCGAGCAGACCCCGGTTTCGATCCTTTATGTGATGGAGCTCATCGCAGACCTCATCCCAGCCGGTGTAATCAACATCGTCAACGGTTTCGGTGTTGAGGCCGGCAAGCCACTGGCTTCGTCACGCCGCATCGCCAAGATTGCCTTCACCGGTGAGACCACCACCGGTCGCCTCATCATGCAGTATGCATCTGAGAACATCATCCCGGTCACCCTAGAGCTTGGTGGCAAGTCACCAAACATCTTCTTCCGCGACATTGCCGAAGAGAACGATGCCTTCTATGACAAGGCAATCGAGGGCTTCAACATGTTCGCGCTGAACCAGGGTGAGGTTTGCACCTGTCCTTCACGCGCACTGATTGATGCACCGATCTATGACAAGTTCCTTGCTGACGCCATGGTTCGCACCAAGGCAATCATCCAGGGCAACCCACTCGACACCGTGACCATGATCGGTGCCCAGGCATCAAACGACCAGCTCGAGAAGATCTTGAGCTACATCGAGATCGGCAAGCAAGAGGGTGCCAAGTTGCTCATGGGTGGTCACCGCGTTGACCTCGGTGGCGACCTATCGGGTGGTTACTACGTGGCACCGACCGTGTTCGAAGGCACCAACAACATGCGTATCTTCCAGGAGGAGATCTTCGGCCCAGTCGTTTCAGTCGCCAAGTTCGACGGATTCGAGCAGGCCATGGAGATCGCTAACGACACCCTCTATGGCCTCGGCTCGGGTGTTTGGACTCGCAAGATGAACACCGCCTACCGCGCCGGACGTGAGATTCAGGCCGGTCGCGTGTGGACAAACTGCTACCACGCCTATCCAGCACACGCTGCCTTCGGTGGTTACAAGTCATCGGGTATCGGTCGCGAGACCCACAAGATGATGCTCGACCACTACCAGCAGACCAAGAACCTATTGGTCAGCTATTCAGAGAGCAAGTTGGGCTTCTTCTAAACCCACATCTCGAGCTAAGCGAGTATGGGGGTCGGCTGCGAAAGTCGGCCCCCATTACTCATTGGGAACTTACAAAGAAGGAGTAACCTGCAAACATGAGCGCAATCTATGGCACCCTTCCGGTGCGCATCGAGACCACCCCGGCGGCGGTTGATCTGCTTCGCAAGCTCACTTCGATTCACGGCCCACTGATGTTTCACCAGTCAGGCGGCTGCTGCGACGGTTCGGCGCCGATGTGCTATCCAGCCGGAGAATTTCGGGTTGGTGCCGCAGATGTGCTGCTCGGCGAACTATTCGTCGACCAAATTGCCGAGCCGATCAAGGTCTGGATCTCGCTCGAGCAATTCGAGTATTGGAAGCACACTCACATCACAATCGATGTCGTACCTGGCCGCGGAGGCGGATTCTCGCTTGAAACCCCCGAGGGCATGCTCTTCATCATTCGCTCGCGCCTGTTCAGCGACACCGAAGCCCTAGAGCTGCTCGGCAAGCCGGTGTTGCTAGGTGATGGGCAACTTAAGGTCGTCTGACCCAACCGGTAAAGTTGGCAGGGATGAACACCCTGGTAATCATGCCCACTTATAACGAGGCGCTAAATCTTGAGCACTCAGTGACTGAGCTGTTTGCGCACAACCCAGCGGTGAAACTCCTGATTGTTGATGATGGCAGCCCGGATGGCACTGGTGACATCGCCGACAATCTGGCTGCGGCTGACCAGCGAATCAGCGTCATGCATCGCAAGGAAAAATCTGGACTAGCCGGCGCATATAAAGCCGGCTTCGCTTGGGGAATCAAACGCGGTTTTGAATACCTTGTTGAGATGGATGCCGATGGCAGCCACCGTGCCGAGGACCTGCCGAAGCTGCTCGCCGTCGCACCGGCAAACGACCTGGTGATTGGGTCTCGCTGGACCAAGGGCGGCAAGGTTGAAAACTGGCCTTGGCACCGATTGATGCTGTCGCGCTGGGGCAACATCTATGCGCAGTTCATGTTGGCTTCGAGAACCCGCGACATGACTGCGGGTTTCCGCGTTTACAAGGCAAGCCTGCTTCAGCGCCTAGATCTAGAGCACCTGAGTGCCCGCGGTTATTCGTTTCAGGTTGAAATGACTCGCAAATCTGAGCAGGCCGGCGCGACAATCACCGAGGTGCCAATCACCTTCGTTGAGCGCGAACATGGCGTCTCAAAAATGAGTCAATCAATCGTGATTGAGGCGATGCTGCTGGTGACCAAACTTGGTCTTCAGCGCATTTTAACACCGGGCAAGTAGCCCAAGCTCGAGCCGAAATTCGACTCTAAGCCTGCCCCGCCCAGCTGCCTAGTCTTCGAATGGGTCAGCGATGCCGATGTAGACGGTCTCGAGATATTCTTCGATGCCCTCGCGGCCGCCTTCGCGGCCAACGCCCGAAGCCTTGACTCCACCAAACGGTGCTGCCGGGTTCGAAACGATGCCGGTGTTTAGACCGAACATTCCGATTTCCAGGCTTTCGGCCAAACGCAAACCACGGTTTAGATCCTTGGTGAAGGCATAGGCGACCAAGCCATACTCAGTGTTGTTGGCCAAGGCAATTGCCTCAGCCTCGGTGCTGAAGGTCACGATTGGTGCGACCGGTCCGAACACTTCTTCCTGAAGAATGCGGGCATCCTTGGTCACGCCAGTCAGCACGGTCGGTGGATAGAAGTAACCGGCGCCACTAGGAACCACGCCGCCGGTCAGAACCTTGGCGCCCTTGGCGACCGCATCCGTGACCAGCTCGTGAATTGATTCGCGGCTCTTCGCGTCGATGATTGGGCCGATGTTAGCGCCATCGCTCAGACCACGCTGAACCTTCAACTCGCTCATCTTGGCAGCAAGCTTGGTTGAGAATTCGGCGGCCACGCTCTCGTGCACGATCATGCGGTTGGCAGCAGTGCAGGCTTCGCCCATGTTGCGAAGCTTCGCGAGCATCGCTCCGTTGACGGCTTTATCGATGTCGGCATCCTCGAAGACGATGAATGGTGCATTTCCGCCAAGCTCCATCGAGACGCGAAGAACGCGGTCGGCCGAGTCGGCGATCAGGCGACGACCTACCGGGGTTGAGCCGGTGAACGAGAGTTTGCGCAAGCGCGCATCCTTGATGATTGGGCCGGTGACCGCGCCCGAGGAAGCGGTAGGAATCACGTTGATCACACCAGCTGGCACGCCGACTTCTTGCAGAACCTTGGCGAATAGCAGCGAGGTCAGCGGAGTTAGGGCAGCAGGCTTGAGCACACTGGCGCAACCGGCGGCGATTGCCGGCGCAATCTTTCGAGTTGCCATTGCCAGCGGGAAGTTCCACGGGGTGATGAAGAGGCTCGGACCAACTGGACGCTTCTGAACCATCAAACGCATCTTGCCGTCTGGCGCGGTTCCGAAGCGACCGGCGACGCGGGCCGCCTCTTCGCTGAACCAACGCAGGAATTCGGCGCCATAGAGAACTTCACCCTTGGCTTCGGCGAATGGCTTGCCCATCTCGATTGACATCAGGATGGCGAAGTCATCGGCGAGTTCGATCACTCGGTCGAAGGCTGAACGCAGGAGTTCGGCGCGGTAGCGCGGAGCAGTCTTTGCCCAAGCGGCCTGAGCGCGGTCGGCTGCGTCAAGGGCAGCGAGACCGTCTTCTGCGGTGGCGCTCGCAATTGTCGCGATTACTTCGCCGGTCGCCGGGTCGGTCACATCGAGGGTTGAGCCGTCTGAGGAATCCCGCCAAACACCATCAATCAAAAGGCCTTTCGGCACGCTGGCAAGAACTCTGGCTTCGTCCTGAGCAGTGATCGACATTTAGTTCTCCTTCGAACTGGTTCACCTATGTTTAACATAATAGGCAATATTTCGCCAATTTATTGCTACAGTTGTTCACCAAGACTACACAATTGAATTGATTACGGACAAAGGGGTCCAGAACAATGACTGTTAAATCTGTTGAACAATGGGTGGCCGAGACCGCAAAACTGACCCAGCCAAGCGAAGTTGTTTGGTGCAACGGTTCAGAAGCAGAATGGCTGAAACTCAGTGAATTACTGGTGTCCAACGGCACTTTGATCCGCTTGAACCCAGAGCTTCGGCCAAATAGCTTCCTCGCGCGCACCGACCCGGCCGACGTCGCCCGAGTCGAAGATCGCACGTTCATCTGCAGCGCACACGAGGAAGATGCCGGACCGACCAACAACTGGCGCGATCCGCTTTGGATGAAGAATTTGATGCGCAGCCTATTCAAGGGAAGCATGCGTGGACGCACCATGTATGTCGTGCCATTCGCAATGGGTCCGATCGATTCGCCACAGGCTCGCTTCGGAATTGAAATCACTGACTCGCCATACGTGGTCTTGAGCATGCACCTAATGACGCGCGTCTCGCCGCGGGTGCTTGAGAAGATCGATGCCGGCCATCCATGGGTTCCTGCCCTGCATTCGGTTGGTGCGCCGCTATTTGATGAAAACGGCGTTGAATCGCCAGACACCACCTGGCCTTGCAATGTCGAAAAATACATCGCGCACTTCCCTGACGACAACGAGATTTGGTCATTCGGCTCGGGCTACGGCGGAAACGCACTGTTGGGCAAGAAGTGCATGTCACTTCGCATCGGTTCGGTTCTCGGTCGCAACGAAGGCTGGCTGGCCGAACACATGCTTTTGGTCAAGCTCACTTCGCCGGCTGGCAAAAACTTCCACATCGCAGCGGCTTTCCCGTCGGCTTGCGGCAAGACCAACTTGGCCATGCTGCGCCCGACCTTGCCAGGCTGGCAGGTATCGACCATCGGTGATGACATCGCCTGGATTGCACCCGACGATGAGGGTCGCCTGCGCGCGATTAACCCAGAGGCTGGCTTCTTTGGCGTTGCACCGGGCACCGGCATGAAAACCAACCCGGTTGCTATCGAGACAATGAAGTCGAACACCATCTTCACCAATGTGGCACTCACCGAAAACGGCGACGTCTGGTGGGAGGGTCTTACCGACGAAGCTCCAGAACGCCTTATCGACTGGACCGGAAATGCCTGGTCGCCAATGAGTGGCACGCCGGCAGCCCACCCGAACTCACGCTTCACAGTCTCGCTCGCACAGTGCCCGACTATCGACGCGGCCTGGGATTCACCGGATGGAGTCCAGCTCGACGCGATTTTGTTCGGCGGTCGCCGTGCCACCAATGTGCCGCTCGTGGTTCAGTCTCGCGACTGGGCGCACGGCGTATTCATGGGCGCAACGATTTCGTCTGAGCAAACCGCGGCAGCCGAGGGCATCGTGGGTGCCCTGCGCCGTGACCCGTTCGCGATGTTGCCTTTCTGTGGCTACAACATGGGCGATTACTGGCAGCACTGGCTCAATGTCGGACACGGCTTGAAAGCCGAAAACCGCCCGCAGATATTTCAGGTCAACTGGTTTAGAAAAGGCTCGAACGGCAAGTTCCTGTGGCCTGGGTTTGGTGAAAACTCGAGAGTCATCGAATGGATCGCGCGACGCCTCGAAGGCGAAGTCGACGCTCACGAAACGGCCATCGGCCACATCCCGGCTATCGAAGACCTGAACCTAACCGGTTTGGAAATTTCGGATCAGCAACTCGGCGAACTCTTCAACGTCGATCCGCTGGCCTGGTCGCACGAGGCTGATCTGACCGCAGACTACTTCGCGAAATTCGGCGAGCACCTACCGGTTGAGATGAGCCACCAACTCGACACTCTGCGCGAAAAACTGGCGTTGAAGAAAGTTGCCTAGCTAAATATTTCTTTGTGCTCTGAGAGGGTGACTCGAGTTCGGCGAATGTGCCCCTCGAGCGCTTTCTCGGCCTGAGGCGAGTCACGGCGAACAATTCCATCCAGGATGAGTTTGTGCTCCATGTGGGTGACTTCTGAAGTGACGAAACCGCTCAACTTTGCGAATGCGCGACGATAGTGCTGAGTAGTGTTCCAGATGCGCTCGACGAATTCACGAAGCATGCCCGGAGCGGCTCCCGCATAAGAGAGCAAGTGGAACTCACGGTCGAGTCGCAAGAACTGCTCGAGGTCGGTGGTGTTTTCAATCTCGGTAACCAGCTCGGTCAATCGCTGAACCTGTGCCGGCTTTAGATTCGGGATGCTCTGCGACAGCAACAGCGGTTCGAGACGCTCGCGAACCTGGTAGGCCTCGTAGCAGTCGGCTTCAGACAACTTAGAAACCCAAGCACCTGCGTTAGCCACCATGGTGATTAACCCGTCGCCCTCAAGTTGGCGAAGTGCATCGCGAACCGGCTGGCGACTAACGCCGAATCGAACGGCGATATCTTCTTGGCTTAGGCGGTCGCCTGGGGCCAGGGTGCCGTTGAGAATTTCTTCGCGAAGAGTCTCAGCTACTCTGCTGGGTGAGCTGGGTGCCACAACTTTACCTTTGCGTCTTTCTCATAGGCCTTGCCATCTGGATAGGTGCAGAGTTCAAACTGCATTCCCCAAGGACTTAAGAAATATACCCAAGTCTGGCCGAGGCTCGCATTCGAGCTCATGGTTGGTTCGCCAAGAACACGGATGTTGTTCTCCTTGAGATAGGCGACCGCCGCATCCATGTCATCGACATAGAAGCAAAGGTGGTGGCCGCCGATGTCGCTGTTTCGCGGTTGCGGCTTTGGCCAGTCGGCATCGGCCGACTGATATTCGAAGATCTCGAAGTTAGAGCCGAAGTGGCATCTAAAGAATCTGATCTCCTTCATGATGGTGCGCGGGTTGACGTTTAGGTGGTCGGCCATCCAGTTGTCATCGCTCTTGAACGGGCCAAGGCTATAGACGAGTTCGCAGCCAATGATGTCTCTGAAGAAGACGGTTGCCTCTTCGATATCAGGCACGGTGAACCCGATGTGATCGGTTCCGCGAAGCGTAGGGATGCCCTTGCTCATTTCGACTCCTAAAGTCCTTATTGGATACATCATTGCGCATAAATCTCATTTTTATAAGTATTTCTAGATTTATTGGAATGAATTGGATACATTTGGCTATTCTTGAGTTTAGGTAAATCCGCAGTTTTCACCCAGCCCGACATTGGAGTCAAAGATGACCGAGAAGATTCAGCTCTCACCAAAAGAACCTTGGATCGAACTTCGAACAACCCCTGAGGACTGGCGCAATGCCGACCCACGCCTGCTGGAGAACATGCTCGGGCAGATGCACCTCATCCGTGCCTTTGAAGAGACCGTGCTGCAGCTCGCCGGTGAAGGTTTGGTTCACGGCCCGGCTCACTCGAGCATCGGTCAAGAGGGTGGCGCTGTCGGCTCAATCGTTGGCCTTCGCGGCACCGATGCGGTCAATGGTTCTCACCGCGGTCACCACCAGTTCTTGGCCAAGGCAATTGGCTATGTAGCGCCAAACGGCCTCGATGTCACCAACTTGGTCAACCACGAAATCCAGGATGTGCTTCAGCGCACACTCGCCGAGATTCTCGGCCTTGCCCAGGGTTACTGCCGCGGTCGCGGTGGTTCGATGCACCTTCAGTGGAAGGAAGCCGGAGCGCTCGGCACCAATGCAATCGTTGGTGGCGGCGTTCCACTTGGCGCAGGAAACGCCTGGGCTCAGCAGCACTCGGGAACCAGCGACCTAACCGTCAGCTACTTCGGCGATGGCGCCGTGAACATCGGTTCTGTTCTTGAGACCATGAACCTAACCGCCGCTTGGGACATCCCGTTGGTGTTCTTCATCGAGAACAACTTGTATGCAGTTTCGACTCACGTTTCTGAAGTGACCGCCGAAGAGCGACTTTCTGGTCGCGGCACCGGCTTCGGAATCCCGAGCTGGCGCGTCGACGGCATGGACCCACTGGCCGTTCACCTGGCCATGCAAGAGATCGCCGAACACGTTCGTGCCGGCAAGGGCCCAGCTGTCATCGAGGCCGAGGTCTACCGCTTCTTCCACCAGAACGGCCCATTCCCAGGCAGCGCCTTCGGCTATCGCCCGAAGGACGAAGAAGAAGCATGGCGCGGTCGCGACCCACTGGTTCGCGTCGCCAACGAGATGATCAACCTTGGCCTACTCGACCAGCAGATGGTCGACTATGTTCGCGCACAGGCACAGACCGCGATGGAGCAGGCAGTCAACCAGCTACTCGAGGCTGACCCTAACGGCAAGCCTGGCGCTCGCAAGATCCGCGAAGAACTTTGGCCAAGCGTCGACTTCGTCAATGTCGGTGTTCGCGGTGACGCGAGCGAGCTAAACGGTGCCCGCACCGAAGAATTCGCCACTCACACCGGCGCCAAGGAAGAAGTTCGATTCGTCGATGCCGTCGCAGCCGTGATGGATCGCCGCATGGAGACCGACTCTCGCATCGTGGTCCTCGGTGAAGACATTCACCGCCTGAAAGGTGGCACCAACGGCGCTACCAAGGGCTTGGTTGAGAAGTACCCAGACCGCATCCTTGGCACCCCAATCAGCGAAAACGCGTTTGCCGGCCTCGGCGGCGGCATGGCCTTGGATGGTCGGTTCCGCCCGGTTATCGAATTCATGTACCCAGACTTCATGTGGGTTGCCGCTGACCAGGTCTTCAACCAGATCGGCAAGGCTCGCCACATGTTCGGCGGCGATGCAGCCGTTCCAGTCGTGATTCGTACCAAGGTGGCAATGGGTTCGGGCTATGGTTCACAGCACCTCATGGACCCAGCCGGCATCATGGCAACCGCCCCAGGATGGCGAATCGTCGCGGCTTCAAACCCGTTCGACTACATCGGTTTGATGAACGCGGCTCTTGCACTCGAAGACCCAGTTCTCGTCATCGAGCACGTAGACCTCTATGCCTCGAAGGGCGAGATCGCGGTCGGCGACTATGACTACCAGATCCCATTCGGTAAGGCAGCAATCAAGCGCGCCGGAAACGACCTGACCGTGCTGACCTACCTTTCGATGGTCAACCATTCACTCGAAGCAGTTGAGCAGACCGGTGTTGACGCCGAGGTCATCGACCTTCGATGGCTAGACCGTGCGAGCATCGACTGGACCACCATCGAGGCCAGCATCAAGAAGACCAATGCCGTGATGATTGTCGAGCAGGGCGCCCAGGGCACCAACTATGGCAGCTGGTTGTCAGATGAGATCCAGCGTCGATTCTTCGACTATCTAGACCAGCCGGTTCAGCGAGTTCACGGTGGCGAAGCCTCACCAAGCATCTCGAAGGTGCTTGAGCGTGCCGCAATCGCAAAGACCGAAGAAGTCGTCGCTGGCCTAAAGCGCGCCGCCGAAGGGTTTGGTAAGTACTAATGGCAACTCTGATTCGCATGCCTGAGGTTGCCGCCGGCGCAACCGAAATCGTCTTGTCTAAGTGGCAAGTTGCCGTGGGCGCATCGGTCAAGGTTGGCGATGTCATCGCCGAGATGGAAACCGAGAAGGCCGTCGTTGACTATGAGTCTGACGCTGAAGGCACCGTCTATAAGGTGCTAGTCGCCGATGGCGCCTCGGTCGAAGTTGGCGCACCAATCATGATTTTGCTCGGTGCGGGCGAGGATGGCTCCGCCGGCGATGCTCTTCTAGGTGGAGCTGCGGCACCGGTTGCCGCACCAGTTATCGAAGTTGCCCCACTTGCAGCACCCGCGATCGAAGCTCCGGCACCTGTTGCAGCTCAGGTTGCGGCGCCAATTGTGTCACCGGTAATTTCGGCACCCCCAGTAATCGACGCACCCGCTCAGGCTTCGGGTGGCCGCAAGTTTGTCAGCCCGATCGTTCGCAAGTTGGGCGCCGAACGCGGCGTCGATTTCAACCAGATCATTGGCACCGGCCCTGATGGCCGCGTGGTTCGTCGCGACCTCGAACACTTCCTAGCCAATGGTGCACCTGCAGCTCCAGCTGCGCCGGAAGCAGCTCCGGCAGCCGCCAACGCGCCTGGTTCGGCTATTGCCAAGCAGGAGTACTCAAGCAGCTACGTCACCGTGCCGCACACCGGCATGCGTCGTGCAATCGCTCGTCGCCTAACTGAGAGCAAGTCGACAGTTCCGCACTTCTACGTGACCGCTGATTGCAAGGTGGACTCGCTACTCGAGCTCCGCAAGCGAATCAACGAATCATCGCCGGTGAAGATCTCGGTAAACGACATCGTGGTCAAGGCCGTCGCCTCGGCGCTAATGGATGTTCCAGAAGCCAACGTAATCTTCACACCAGAGGCCATGCACAAGTTTGAGTCGGCAGACATCTCGGTCGCGGTTGCCACCGACGGCGGCTTGCTGACTCCGGTCATCCGTGGCGTTGAAAAGCGCCAGCTCAGCAACCTGAGCATGGAGATTGCCGAGCTCGCCGGCCGCGCTCGCGCCGGAAAGTTGCGTCAAGAAGAACTTGAGGGCGGCAGTTTTGCGGTCAGCAACCTGGGCATGTTTGGCACCAAGGAGTTCGCCGCTATCTTGAACCCGCCACAGTCGGGCATCCTGGCTGTTGGTGCTGCTTCACCGCGTGCAATCGTCGAAGACGGTCAGGTCCTAGTGGCAAACATCATGACCGTGACCCTGTCAGCCGATCACCGTGCGGTTGATGGTGCAGTTGCTGCCCAGTGGCTAGCAGCCTTCGTGAAGCGAATCGAGAACCCTCTAAGCATGCTGGTTTAGCTGCGAAGTTTGCGAGCTTTAGCGTCACCCATAACGTTGAGCACGTCGACCGCTGACTTAGCTGGCAGGGTTGGTCCACCGTTCTTGGCAGGGCCAAGGTTGCTCAGGTTCTGAGTCTCGGTTTCTTTATTGCCAATGACAAACCAGATGCCTCGAGCCGGCTTGGCCGAGTTGTTTTCATACATGTGAAGACGGTTGGCATCGAAGCTGAACGAGTCGCCCGGATAAAGTTCGTGAACCTCTGACTCGATCTTCAAGGTCAAAGTTCCCTCGATGATCACGCCATATTCGAGAGCATCGTGACGCATCATTTTGCCGTCAACGGAACTCGAGCTGCCCGGTTCATAAGTCACCATCAGTGGGTCGGCATCTTCGCGACCGCCGTCGGCAAGACGCTCCCAAACGACACCGTTTTCCATTTCGATCAATGGGTTTTCGTTGCGGCGCTGAACGATGCCGTGGTGACCATCTTCATAGCCAGATGGGTCGGCCGGCAAATCGCTCTGGGCCTGGCCCTTCATTAGGCCATCGAGTGAAATTCCTAGATGGTTCACCAATGCATATAGGGTGCTCACCGATGGCTGAGTCTTGCCGGTCTCGACCTGTGACAGGAGGCTTGCCGAAACGCCAACCGCAGTTGCGACGCTTCTCAGGCTTAGTTTGCGCGATACGCGCACTCGGCGAAGTTCGTCCCCAATATCGAACTGCATCGAATCTCCTCTGCTATGGCGCCAAATGCGCACTTTCTTTACCCATACTTTACAGATTCCGCAGCCAAAACTCACCCACTGTGCAAGAAATCGGTATTTATTGGTTATAAAACTATCAGTTGTTAAGTGGAACTGCACATAAACTTAAATGGTCAAAGGCGATGGAGAACTCAATGGATCTTAAAAATGGACTTGGCCACCTAAGTTATTCGACGCTGGTTCACGCCGGCGACACTTGGGCCGAAATGAACGCCAGCCTGCGCGAATTTGTGCCGCAAGTAAAGAAGCGAATCTCCCCCGACCAGCCATTCGCGGTGTCACTTCGCATCTCGGCAGCTTCCGCGAAAACCCTGACTGACAGCGCCGAAGAACGTGCCTCGTTGGCAGCGTTCTTGAAGCAAGAGGACCTCTACGTTTACACCGTGAACGCTTTCCCATACGGGCCATTCAAGGGCGACATCGTCATGGAGCGCGTCTACGAGCCAGACTGGACCACCGATGACCGAGTGAACTATACAAACTCAGTGGCCGACATCCTGGCCGAGATTTCACCGGCCGATGTAAACCCTTCAATCCAGACCGCACCACTGGCCTTCAAGCCAAACGTTGCCGACGAAGCTTATGTGCGCACCTTCACTCGCAACGTTTTCCGCGTGGTCAAGCACCTGCTAGAACTCGAAGGGCGCACCGGTCGCCGAGTAAAACTAGCAATTGAGCCGGAACCGGCCTGCTACCTCGAAACCACCGATGAGACCGTCACCTTCTTCAAGGAGCGCATCTATTCACTTGCCGGCATTCGCGAACTAGCCGAAGTCGCCGGAATCCCGCTCAGTGAGGCCGAAGGCGTCATCCGTCGTTATCTAGGAATCGTCTTTGACATCGGCCACCAGTCGGTCGGTTTCGAGAACATCACCGACTCGCTAACCAAGCTGGTCGAGGCCGGAATCCCGATTTTCAAGTTGCAAGAGGCCGCTTCGCTGTGGGTCGAGAACCTCACTCAAGACAAGATCGAGTCGCTTCGCCGATTCACCGACACCATCTATTTGAGCCAGACTTCGCTCAAGCAAAACGGCAAGATCACCAAGTTCTTGAACCTGGGCGAGGCTCTAGATGCCTACGGGGCGAACCCGGTCACCACCGAGATGCGCACCCACTTCCATGTGCCAGTGTTCCTGGAAGAACTCGGCCCATTCCGCACCACCCGTTTCGGTGTTCAAGAGGCACTAAAGATGCACCGCGCAACCCCGCTCTCAGACCACCTTGAGATCGAAACCTACACCTGGGATGTTCTGCCGCCAGAACTAAAGACCGGCGACATCATCGACTATGTGAGCCGCGAACTTGAGTTCGTACGCTCGGAATTGATCGGCTAATAAATGACTGAAAAACTTCGCGTTTCACTGCTTGGTCTCGGTTCGATGGGAACCGCGATGGCTACCCGTCTGCTCGAGCAGGGGTTCGATGTCGATGTTTGGAACCGCTCTCCAAAGGAGATTGGCGACCTACTCGATGAGGGTGCCCGCAAGGTTGATTTAACCGGCGCTCTGCAGAACGACTTCTTCATTTCGATGTTGAGCAACGACGCAGCCGCACTCGAGGTCTTTAGCGAGGAGAACCTCGCCAAGGCCAAGCCGGGTTCGATTCACCTCAACATGTCGACCCTGAGCACCCAGGCTTCGAAGACCCTGGCTGACCGCCACCAGAAGGCTGGCCTCGGCTATGTCGCCGCACCGGTTCTAGGTCGACCAGCCGCGATTCTCAACGGAAAGTTGCTGATTGTGGCCGCCGGCAAGGCCAGCGATGTCGAGGCGGCCGCTGTCGTGTTCGACAAGGTTTCGGCACAACACTGGAACGTAGGTGAAGACCACTCGCAGTCGATCTTGGTCAAACTAGGTGTCAACTACAACCTCATCCATGCTCTGCAGGCCATCGGAGAATCGGTGGCCTTGGTCGAGTCTGGCGGACTCGACCCGAACACCTTCATCGAGATCATCACCCACACCGCATTCACCGGTGCCGCCTACACCGGCTATGGGCCAATGATTGTGAACCGCAACTACACCCCGCCGGGCTTCTCGGTTGCCCTAGGTCTCAAGGATGTAAAACTGGTCGAGGATGCCGCGGCAGAACTCGACCTGAAGCTGCCGGTGGCGAGCGTGCTTCGTGGTCTCTTCGAGAGCGCCTTGAATGACCCAGAATTGCGCGACCTCGACTGGTCGGCAATCGCCGAGCTGACTCGACAGCGCAAGCTCTAAACGCTCAAGGAGCGACATACGCGCCAGCGCAAGCTCTAAGAATAGAAAAAGGCCCCCAACATTGGGGGCCTTTTTCTTGCTGTTCTTACTAGGAGTTTTTCTTTGAAGCCTTGCGGTTTCGGGCGGTGCTGTAGACCACTGCGGCAACCAAGATCAGGATTGCCTGCAGTAGGTACTGCCAGGTCTGGTCTAGGTCGAGGAACACGGTTGCGTTCAAGACCTGGATCAGAAGAATCGAGCCCATAAAGGTTCCGATGTAGGTTCCGCGGCCACCCATCAATGAGGTTCCACCGAGAACAACAGCGGTGATTCCGGTCAGGGTGTAGGTCACACCCTGAGATGCGTCACCGATGCCGAGCTGAACCATGAGGAGCAGCGAGCCAAGGAACACGAATAGCGATGAGATCACGTAGGCACCGATGATGCTGCGGGTGACGCGAACACCAACCTTGCGGGCAGACTCTTCGTTCGAACCGACCGCACGCAACTGCCAGCCCCAGCGAGACTTGCGAAGCAAGTACTCCATTGCGACGGTTGCAATAAGCAGTGCGATGAACACATACGGGATAGGGCCGATAGCTGCGTTGAGCACCTCAGATAGCGCCTGGCTGATGTAGCCACCCGGCTGCGGACGAAGCAAGAAGGCGAAACCACCGATGGCGATGTAGGTTGTCAGGGTTGCCGCAATCGCAGTGAATTTCACGAATCTGATTAGCGCGCTGTTCGCGAGACCAACTAGGACCGCCACGAGTGCCATGGTCAATAGACCCATGAATATTGCTGTGAACGGGGCATCATCGTTGATGAAGAACGATGCAATGACCACGAGGAAACCGACCAACGGGCCGGTCGAGAGGTCGATGCCACCGGTCATCATGACCGTGGTTTGACCAATCGCCACGAAGCCAAGTGCGCTGACCAGCAACAGAATCGAGTTCATGTTGAAGTCACCGAAATAGCTGTCGGTCTTGGTCATGATTAGGGCAGATAGAGCAACCATGACGATTGCCAGCATGGCCGGCGGCGCATAGTCGCCACGAAGGAATCGACGGAACTTCACGAAGAAGGTCTCGTTGGCCATCTTCTGCTCGCGCAGCTCGCGCTCGACGCGAATGACCTTGGTGGTCGAGGTAACAGCCGCTTCGATCATTGCCTCTTCGCGGTTTTCACCATCACGAAGAGTCTTGACCACCTGGCCGCGAGAAAGCACATAAACGGTGTCGCAGAGACCCTCGAGCTCCTTCGCGTCAGAAGATGCAACCACAACCGGGATGCCGTCGGCCGATGCCTGACGAAGAATGTCATAGAGCTCTGATCGAGCACCAACGTCAACACCCTGGGTCGGCTCATCGGCCAAGATCATTACCGGGTTCGAGAGCAGTGCTCGGGCCATGACGACCTTCTGCTGGTTTCCACCAGAGAGTGCAGAGACCGGGGCCTCAAGACCAGGAGCCTTGATTGAAAGTGAGGTGAGTGTGTCGTGAACACTGGTGACCTCTTTGTTGCGGCTTAGGAAGCCAAGAGTCTTGAACTTCTTTAGCGAGGCAAGGGCCGAGTTCTCACGAACCGACATGCGCATCATGACACCCTCGCGCTGACGGTCGGCTGGCATAAGTGCAGCCTTGCCGTTGAGCGAACGAGCCGACTTGTTCTCACCGTTGATTTCGATTGAGCCGGTGAAATCGGCCTGACCAGATAGCGCCTTGAGGAACTCAGACTGGCCGTTGCCGACCACACCGGCGATGCCGATGATCTGTCCCGGATAAGCTTCGATGCTGACATCGCTGAACCCGTTGCCGCTCAAGCTGTTGACTACGAGGTTTGGCTTAGCGCCTTCAACTCGTTGGTGCTTAGCCGGGAAGGCCGACTTGAGCTCGCGGCCAATAATCTGGGCGAGCAATTCGGCATCGGTGATCTTGTCGATGTCAGAGGTAGCCATCAAGTGGCCGTCACGCAAAACGGTGACGATGTCGGCCAGTTCGCGCACCTCAGCAAGGCGGTGGGTGATGTAAATAACTGCGGTGCCGTTCGCGATTTCCTTGGCGACTAGCTGGAACAGAAGCTCGACAGAGTCTTGGCCCAAGGCGGCGGTTGGTTCATCGAGAACCAGGATTTTAGGCGAAGTTGCCAAAGCCTTGGCAATCTCGAGTAGGTGCTTCTGCGCAATGGTTAGGTCTTCAACGCGGAGCTTTAGAGACAGCTTGAGGCCGACTCGGGCAAGCAACTCGGCGCCAACCTTGTCGGCTGGGCGACCCTTGAAGATTGAGCTAGGCAGAGCAACCTGTAGGTTTTCTAAGACAGTTAGGTCCTTCAGCACTGCTGGGTGCTGGTGAACGATGGCGATGCCGAGGCTGTTCGCAAGTGCAGGAGTCAGCGCTTCATAGCGCTCTCCGTGAACCAATAGGTCACCGGCAGAAGGGGCTACGGTTCCCGAGGCGACGTTCATTAGCGTCGACTTGCCAGCACCGTTTTCACCGAGAAGTGCGTGAACTTCACCGGCCTTGATCTGGAGGCTCACATCGGTTAGCGCGGGTACGCCCGAGTAGTTTTTCGAGATTCCACGTAGTTCCATGACTACGGTCTTAGATGCACTCTGGGCCACTTTGCTTCTCCTGGTAATTCAAGTTGTTTAGAAGGTGCACTGGGCCGGCCTATTTCTAAGCCGGCCCAGCAACCTGTGTAGCTACTTCTTTATTGCTTTACTTCTTTAGTAGTGCTTCCTGGTCTGCGCCGCTCATCTGTGATGAGAGGAAGGTCCAGTCGTTGATGCTGCGGTTACACTGCACTGGGTGAGGCTTGCCGGTGGTTGAGTCTTCAAACACTGGAGCCTTGAACTGAGTAGCAGTTGGGATCTTTCCGCCGGTTGCACGAGCAACAGCCTGCTGAACAGCTAGACGCACGTGGTCGGTTCCGGTTGCAACGGTCATCAACTTGAAGTCCTTGTTAGCCTTCACGTTGTCCTGGTAGAAGCAGCCAAGGATGTTTCCATCTGAGGTTGCAAGTGCAGGAATTGAGCGACCGCTCTTGGTGAACTCGCCTAGTGATGAAACCATAACTGGGCCGAAGTCAGAGAAGATAACGTCGATCTTTGGGTACTTCGCGATTGCAGCGGTTAGAACCTTCTGGGTTAGAGCTGGGTCCCAGTTGGTAACTTCGAAAGGCTGCTCGCCGATGTACTTGTAAGCGCCGCTTCCGTTGCCAAGGATTGACTCGAAGCCCTTGCGCTCGTCGGCACCCTGGCTGTTTCCGGCAGGACCTGACAAGAACAGGATGTTTGCACCGTTAGGGAAGTTCTTCTTGGTCCAGGTTCCCCAGTTCTTGCCGTCGGTTACGAAGTCGCCGCCAACCCAAAGGGTGTAGTCCTTGCCGTTAACGCCTGATGGGTCAACGCGGTAAGGGACGGTAACAACGCCAGCCTTGAAAGCCGCACGAAGGGTAGGAAGGATTGCCTTACCAGCGTCTGGGAATACAACTAGAGCCTTTACGCCCTTAGCAACCATGCCCTTGATGTCTGAGATTGCCTTGGTGGTGTTTCCCTGGCCATCTGCATAAAGAAGCTTGGTGACGCTCTTACACTTTGCAACTTCTGCACGAGCAGAAGCAGTAGTGACTAGACGCCAGTTGTTGCCACCGAAGCCATCGGTTAGACCCATGGTGATCTTCTTAGGGCCACACCATGATGGGGCGGTTGCTGCTGATGCGCTTGATGCTACGCCGGCGACGGCGCCGGTCAAAAGCATCGATGCTGCTGCCGCTGCGGAAATAACCGCGGCGATTTTACGACGACGAATCATCTTTGTTTCCTCCATCTAATTGCGTGACATCACTGTCGCGCATTTTTGACCTCTAAGCCGAAGGCAAAGAAGCTTGGTTCTGCCTGCGGGCGGATGCCGACAGGAGTCTGCTGAAGACTGCTCTCACTCGAGACCAGTCCACGGTGTAGATTGCAACACCGATCGCTAGGGCAGCCGCTTGAACCAGGGTGCGAACTGCGAAGTTCACACCTAGTGCAAGAACGAACTGATCTAACTGAGAGAGGAAGACCGCTGCGATGACGGTTGCGGTTGGAAGACCGCGACCACCTAGCAGTGAGGTTCCACCAAGAACTACGACTGCCACCGAAGGCAAGAGGTAAGCGTCACCCATCGAGCCGTTAGGAGATGAGATGACGCCTGCGATTAGGACACCAGCCAAGGTGTAAAGAAGCTGACCCCAGACATAGGCAAGGGCTAGGTGGGTGCGCACGCGCAAACCAGAGATGCTTGCCACCGCTGGGCTAGCACCGATTGACTCGAAGCGTCGACCAGCAACGGTCTTGCGTAGGAACAGGATCACAATCAAAAGCGTTGCCAGGGCGAAGTAAACGGTGTTTGGAATACCGAAGGTCTGGCTAGTCACAATCGACTGAAGGCGAGGAGTGGTCTGACGAGGAATACCCTGTGAGATTGCCATCACTAGACCATAGAGAAGCGAGTTGGTGCCTAGGGTTGCAATGATCGGGTTTAGCTTGACGAAACCAATCAGGATTCCGTTGAGCGCTCCGGTGGCTAGAGAAACTGCGAATGCCATAAGAAGAGCAGGAACCAACTTGGCGTTATCACCGGTTGGATAAACAGTCACGATAACCGCAGCTAGCGAAACCGCGCCGGCGACCGATAGGTCGATTCCGGCTTGCTGGATGACCAGCATCTGACCCAGACCGACAATTGCCAGGATGGCTGCGAAAGGAAGCATTCCGCTAAGCGTGCCAGGGGCAACGCTGGTTGGAGCAAGCGCGCTGCTTAGCGCAAACAAAACCGCGGTCGAAACCAAGACGGTTAATAGGCCTTTCGAAACCTGAAAGCGCGAACCCTTAGAAAGGGTTGCGGCACTTCGATCTGCCATTTGTTCTCCTTGAAGCATCTTTCGTGGAATTCGCATCCACTGTGTTGAGTCCTACTTTATGAAACGTTAACAACGTTTAGGCACACTTACGATAACGATTCGGCGACATTTCTGTTACCCCCAACTTTTCGGTTGGTGAAAAGGCGGGTTTTATTCCCAAATCACAGATATTTTTTCCGAACCTAATTCCCAGTGAATTCGCGGTATCCCAGCGATTTACCGCGAATTCGGGCAATATTTCTCGAATGAATTCGCCTAGAGCGGAGATCTGTCGAAATCGTTATTTATTTGTCTATATATTGACCCGGTGTTTACTGGTAACGTTCATCTCAAGTGAACACCACTGATGAAACGGAGATTTTCATAATGAGCACAAATAACGGTCGACGAGCACTCATCGTCGGAGTTACCGGCATTTCTGGCCAGGTAATCGCAAAGCAGCTTCTAAAGGATGGCTGGGACGTCCACGGTCTATCTCGCCGAACCGAAGGCTTGCCTGCCGGAGTGCACCACATCCAGGCAGACCTACTAGATGCCGAGGGCGTAAAGACCGCACTTGCCGGCCTAAAGCCAGAGATTGTTTTCATGACCGCATGGATCAAGAAGGACAGCGAAGCCGAGAACATCGAGGTTAATGGTGCAACCATTCGCAACCTTCTTGCTGCCCTCGAGCCAGACGGTGGCGTTCGCCACGTTGCGCTTCAGACCGGACTCAAGCACTACCTCGGCCCATTCGACAACTATGCAAATGCAGTTATGGCCGAGACCCCGTTCCACGAGGATGAGCCACGCCTAGACGTGCCTAACTTCTACTACACCCAAGAAGACGAGCTCTTCTCGGCTGCAAAGAAGCAGGGATTCACTTGGAGTGTTCACCGCTCACACACCATCTTTGGTTATGCAGTGGACAACGCCATGAACATGGTTCTGACTCTCTCGGTTTACGCCGAGATTCAGAAGGCACTCGGCAAGCCATTCATCTTCCCTGGTTCAACCCAGGCTTGGAACGGCGTCGTCGACGTGACCGATGCAGACCTACTTGGCGAGCAGCTAGTTTGGGCATCAACCAACCCGGCCGGCGAAAACCAGGCCTTCAACATTGCCAACGGTGACACTTTCCGCTGGCGCTGGCTATGGCCTCAGATCGCCGAGCACTTCGGCGTCTCATATGAGGGCCCTAAGGCAGAGCACTTCCAGCCGCTAGAAGAGCAGATGAAAGACGCTGCGCCAGTATGGGCTGAGATCGCCAAGAAGCACGGTCTTGCAGTTGCAGACGTGACCAAGTTGGCCTCGTGGTGGCACAGCGACAGCGACCTAGGTCGTCAGATCGAGTGCTTCACCGACATGACCAAGTCTCGCGAAGCCGGCTTCTTGAACTTCCGTTCAAGCCCAAAGAGCTTCTTCGCGAACGTTCAGGCATACCGCGACGCAAACATCCTGCCAAAGGCTTAATCCTTCAAGGATGCCGCTGGCAGGTGAACGAGATTCCCTAACCAAAGAAGAATGGCCACCCAACCGGGTGGCCATTCTTCTTTTTAGGGTTCTCTTTTGAGGAGCCTTTGCCTCGCCTAAAGCGATGCGTTGAATTCGATGTGCGCCTTGATGTTCTCCATCGGGCGCTGCGCTGCCTCGACGGCACCGAGTGCCTGGTCGACGGTGAAGCGCGCGGTTACCAATGGCGATAGGTCGATGTTCTTGTTCGACATGAAACGAATGGTTTCTTCCCAAACGCCAGGTGAGCCGATTGAACCGGTGATGGTTAACTCCTTCGACTGAATCAAGCCGAGCTGAGCCGGAGCCGACTTGCCGACATCGATGCCGATGTATGCAACGCGACCCTTGAAGCCGGCTAGTTCAAGCGCGGTGGCCATTACATCCGGGCGACCGGTCGCTTCGACTACAACGTTCGCTCCGCGACCATCCGTGACCTTCGCCAAAACAGCCTTGATCTCTTCAGGTGCGCAAACATAATCTGCACCGAGCTCGTGAGCGGCCCTTTGACGGAAGTCCACTGGCTCGACCACGATGGTTACGGCGCCGAGTGCCTTGGCCGCTGCGGTTACCGCGAGACCAATCGGGCCAGCGCCAAGGACAACCAAGGTGTCGCTAGCGTTCACATTGCCAACGCGCATCAACGCGTAGTAAGCAACGCTGAATGGCTCAACCAATGCGCCGTTGTTCCAAGAAATGTTGTTTGGAATCTTGTGAAGCCAAGACTCCTTGGTGATGAAGAACTCGGCGGCAGCACCGCTGATCGAGAAACCGAAGTGGTCGTCGCCGATCACACAGTCGCCGACCACGTGGTCGCCCTTCTTAAAGTTGGTCACCTTCGAGCCAACGCGCATAACTTCGCCCGACCATTCGTGACCAGGGATGATTGGGTAGCTGAACGGGATGATGTAGCGACCCTCAAGTAGCTCGATGTCTGAGTGACAGACACCGACTGCACGAGAGGCGATCAGAACTTCGTCGTCGCCAATTTCTGGGATGGCTAGTTCGTTGACCTTGGCAACGCCTTCTGAAACGAATTCGAGAGCCTTCATTTTTAGTAACCCCTGACTAGGACTTTGGTTTCGTTTCCGGTTGGTGAAACCAACTCTTCGAAGCCCTTGGTGACGATGTCATCCATGGTGATCTGTGAGCTGACTACCTTTTCGACTGGAAGACCGCGACGGCCGATTAGTTCGATGATGCGTGGCCAGTCGGTTACTGGGTAGCACCAGGTTCCGGTGTAGGTGATCTCGCGCTCTGAGAATTCCATTGGCTCAATCGAAGCTGGGCGAGTGTGCAGACCGGTCTGAACGATGTAGCCGCCAGAACGAACGGCCTTGACCGCGGTCTGAAGTGCGCGCTCGTTGCCCGAGCACTCGATGACTGCGTCGACGCCGATGCCGCCGGTTGCGTCCTTAAGAATGCCGATCACGTCATCCTTGGTTGGGTCAAGCAGAGTTGCCACGCCAAGGTCATCGATTAGCTTCTTGCGGTTTGGGTTCAGCTCTGAAACGAAGACGCGCGCGCCTAGGTTCTCGGCATAAAGAGTGGCGAGTGCGCCGATTGGGCCAGCACCGGTGATCAAGATGGTGTCGCCAGGGCGAACGTTTCCGCGGTCAACGCCATAGGCGGCTACTGCGGTCGGTTCAACAAGGGCGCCGGCAACATCAGACATTGAGTCGTGCAGCTTGAACACGTTTGCTGCCGGAACAACAGCCTGCTCGGCGATGCCGCCCCACTCGCAGCTCAGACCAATGCAGGCCATCGAGGTGCAGAGGTGGTTGTCGCCACGTGAACAGAAGTAGCAAACGCCACACGAAAGCAGTGGCATTACCGAGACGCGGTCGCCGACCTTGACGTTGGTGACGCCCTTGCCAAGCTCGAGCACTTCGGCCGAGAATTCGTGACCAAGAATCTGCGGCAGGATCGAGCCGTTTAGCTTGTGAGGCTTTGAAGGGATCACGATTGGGCCCATGGCATATTCGTGAACGTCGGTGCCGCAGATGCCGCACCAGAATGGCTTCAGTCGAACTTCGCCAGGGCCAACCATCTGAGGCTCGGCCACATTCTCAACACGAATGTCTTTGGCTCCATAGAAAATTGCTGCCTTCATTTTTGCTCCCTATTTCTTAGTTACAGTTTCAAAGCGACGGGTCGAAAAGGACTTTGCCCTGAATCTTGCCGGTGCTTAGAAGTTCAAGTTGGTTGCTTATCTCTGACAACGGATAAACGCCTTCGATTAGTTCCGCAGCTAGGTTGGTTTTCGCGAGAATTTCTAGCGAGGCACCCAGATCTTGGCCGCAGACGTGCGCGAGGGTCGTGTGAATGTCGATCTCACTCATCACGATCTTGTGAACGTCGATTTCTTGACGGCTGGTCGGCAATCCAACTTGAAGGATGCTGCCGCCGCGCTTAACCATCTCGATGGCGAACTGCAACTGACCCGGTGCCCCGCTGGCCTCAATGACTACGTCGATTCCGGCGGTGCCGAAGATCTGCTTGATGTTTTCACTGGCATCTGGGCCAACTTCAACGGTCTGGTCGGCGCCTAGGCGGACCGCACGCTCGAGTCGGCTGCCACCGAAGTCGAGCACGGTAACCTCGGTATCGAAGAGGTGCTTCAGGCCGGCCAACACGAAGGTGCCGATTGCACCCGAGCCGATCAGCAAAACCTTGTCGCCGTTGCGCACACCGGCACGTCGAGCGGCGTGCAAGCCAACGGCTAGCGGCTGGGCAATGCCGGCTGCATCAAGACCCATGCCGGCAGGAACCTTGACCAGGGTGCTGGTCGGAACGGCAACATATTCGGCCATTCCGCCGTGGCGGTTTAGCCCGAGAGTCACATACTTGTCGCAGAGGTTAGTTCGACCTTCTTTGCAACGCTTGCATTCGCCGCAGCTGATGCCGGCGCCAGAAGCCACGATTTCGCCAGCCTTAAACCCGGATACTGGGTCGACCGAACCGATGATCTCACCGATGAATTCATGACCCAGAACCATTGGTCCCTGGTGGCCACTATTCGGGTGCTTTGCTGAAACCGGAAAGATCTTTGGACCAGATTTGTACTCTGACGCATCTGTTCCGCACATGCCCGAACGAAGAATCTTCAGAAGCACTTCACCCGTTGCCGGGGTAGGCACATCCATGGTTTCAATGCGCACATCACCACTTGCGTGATAGACGGCTGCGATCATCTGGTCGGTCATGGTTCTTATTTTCCGCCGCGACCTTCGAAGGTGTTTAGGTGTGACTGTGAGTCACGCTGCAAAGGAAGCGGGCCGCCGACTGAGTAGTAGCGCTGACCAGCGACCAGTAGGTCTTCGGCAGGGAACTTGGTGATTACCTGGCAACCGGTAGCGGTAACCACGACTTCTTCTTCGATTCGGGCGGCGCCCCAACCGTCGGCCGATGGCCAGTAGGTTTCGAGAGCAAAAACCATGCCCTCGACAAGAACCTCTGGGTGATCGAACGAGACCAGGCGAGAGAAGATCGGCTTCTCCCAAATCGATAGTCCAACACCGTGGCCATACTGAAGGGCAAAGGCGGCTTCTTCGTTTGCGAAACCGAACTCTTCAGCCTTTGGCCAAACCGCAACGATGTCAGCGGTGGTTGCACCTGGGCGAACCAAGGCAATCGCGCGGTCCATGTATTCACGGGCGCGCTTATAAGCGTCGTGCTGGGCGGTGCTCGCCGAGCCAACCGCGAAGGTGCGGTAGTAGCAGGTGCGGTAGCCCTGGTAGCTGTGCAGGATGTCGAAGAAGGCTGGGTCGCCTGGGCGAATCAAGCGGTCTGAATAGACGTGTGGGTGAGGTGAGCAGCGCTCACCAGAGATTGCGTTGACGCCCTCGACATATTCTGAACCGAGGTCATAAAGCACCTTTGAAACAAGACCGACGGCCTCGTTCTCCTTGACGCCTGGGCGAAGGAACTCGTAGAGCTTCTCGTATGCTGCGTCCACCATCGAAGCAGCCTGGGTTAGCAAGCCGATTTCTTCACCGGTCTTGACCGCGCGGGCGTTCAAGAAGATCTGCTGACCGTCGACCACGGTGATGCCTGCGCGCTGAAGCGCGAACAAGATTGGCAGCTCGACGATGTCGATGCCTAGTGGTTCGTTGAGCAGGCCATACTTCTCAAGCTCACGCTTGATCTTGGCGGCAACCTCGTCGGCGATGCCGGCATCCGGGTTGAATGCGCCACGAAGAGTCGAGATGCCCGCACGAGCGCCCGATTCGGCACGCGGCTTAACGGCACCGTGGTGAGGAGCGTGTGGATCTGCGTCGGCCTCGGCGGTGGTGGTGTCTAGCCATGGGTTGTAAAGCTGGTGGTGCTTCGCGGCCGAACCGAAGTCCCAAACGATTGGGTCGGTCTTGCGGGTCACCAGTGCAAAACGGATGGCCTTGTCGATCGCCCATGTTCCGATGTGAGTCGAAGACATGTAGCGGATGTTGGCGAAGTCGAAGGCAAGGAGTGCGCCGACGCTTGATTTCTCTAGCTCGACCTTCAGCTTGGCAAGGCGCTCGGTGCGCAACTTGTCGAAATCAAGACGCTGTTCCCAGTCCACCTGATTGGTGCCGAATGTTGCAGTTGTCATCGCTTGTCCTCCTCGACTGTCTAGGCCAGCTATGGCCTTTGACGCGTGTTTAGTCTAGATGAACAGTTTGAACAGAATCAACATTCCTGAACAGGCAATTCTGATAGATATTTTTGTTGCGACCGTCGCAAATCCTCATGAATACAGGGTTTTCTTGGCATCTGTTCAAAAATTCTCAGCCAAACGTTTTCAAACCGTTATGGTTGACGAGCCTGAACACCTAACAAATAATGTTGACTGTGAGTGTAAACAGCATCGAAAGGTTCTAGCCCATGTCATTCAAAGTCGAAGGTGTTCACCACATCGGAATCACGGTCCGCGACATGAAGCGCTCGTTCGAGTGGTATTCCAAGATGTTTGACCTTCAACCCGGCCCGGTAAACCACGGTCACGGCAAAGAACTGTCTGACGCGGTTCAGGTCGAAGGCACCGAGTTATCATTCTCGATGATCGAGATAGGCGCGACCCGAATCGAGTTCCTTGAATATCACAACCCGCGTGGCAAGGACTTCAGCCTTAAGAACGGCGATGTTGGTGCAACTCACATCTGCTTGCAGATTGACGACATGGATGCGGCCTACGCGACCTTGCTCGAACGCGGAGCGGTGTTCAATGCTCCACCGGTGACTTTGACCGATGGTGATTTGGCCGGCTCGCGCTGGGCCTACTTGCGTGACCCAGATGGAATTCAGCTTGAGATTTGGGCTTGGCCTGAAAACTAGGCTGCGCAGCGGCTCGAATTAGTCGCCGGACTTGTGCGAACTACTTGTATTCCCCAACAAGTCGCACTGCGCCACCGTCGACACCCTTTGCACCCTGAACATAGTCAGCCAATGCTGCGCCGGTAGGTGCATCCTGGATTTCACCTAGGTTCCAGGTGTGAACACCAAGCTTGGTGAGGGTGTGAGCAACTTCGTCGGCCTTGTCTGCCGAAACCACAACAGCCTGGCCGAGGCCAAGGTTCCAGGTGCCCTCGACTGACTCGAGCGAGAAACCGCCCCAACCAGCGAGAACCTTGAAGACCTCTTGAGGTGCCCAGGTTGAACGGTGCACATCAAGCGCAACGCCCTGAGGCAGAACGCGTGCGATGTTAGCCGCGATGCCACCGCCGGTGATGTGTGACATTGCGTGCACTGCCGAACCGAGCTCGCTCTCGAGCAAAGTGTTTAGCACGCCGGTGTAGAGCGCGGTCGGCTCGAGCAACTTCTCGCCTAGGGAGATGCCAGCAAATTCAGGAACCTGGTCGGTGTATGAAAAGCCCTTGTCGCGAACAATCTTGCGAACCAGTGAGTAACCGTTTGAGTGCAGACCAGATGAGGCCATGCCAAGCACAACGTCGCCAACACGAACGTTCTGTGGGCCAAGCAACTTAGCCGCGTCAACAACGCCAACAGCTGCGCCGGCAACGTCATAGTCGTCAACACCAAGAAGACCTGGGTGCTCGGCGGTCTCGCCACCAACTAGGGCAACTCCAACTGCTGAACATGCCTCGGCGATGCCGCGAACGATGTCTGCGATGCGCTCTGGGATGACCTTGCCGCAGGCAATGTAGTCGGTCATGAATAGTGACTTTGCGCCAACTACGACGATGTCGTCGACGACCATGCCGACTAGGTCCTGGCCGATGGTGTCGTGCTTATCGATTGCCTGAGCGATCGCAACCTTGGTGCCGACGCCGTCGGTTGAGGTTGCCAAAAGAGGGCGGTCGTAGGTCTTCAAGAATGAGACGTCCATCATGCCGGCGAAGCCACCGAGGCCACCCATCACGAGGTCGTTGTGAGTCGCGCCGACGGCACGCTTCATTAGCTCGACCGCTAGGTCGCCTGCTTCGGTGTCGACTCCGGATGCTGCGTATGCGTTAGACATCGTGCGCTTTCTTTTGAGGCTAAATCTCTTGGCTAAAAACTAGTTGGTTTCGGCATCGCGAACGATGGCGTCAAGTTCTGAATCCGGACCTGGGTTGCAGGCGGCCGGGTCGGCAGCGGTGTCATCAGACGGGCTGCCGGCTGGGCGCTCGAGCAAGTTCTTGCCAAGGCGCTCGGCCAGTGGCAACTCGATCGGATACTTGCCGGTGAAGCAAGCGGTGCAAAGCTTTGATTCCTCTTGGCCGGTGGCGGCGATCATGCCATCCTTGGTCAAATAACCGAGGGTGTCTGCACCAATAGAAGCGCGAACATCGTCAACACCGAGACCGGTGGCGATTAGCTCGGCGCGGGTCGCGAAGTCGATGCCATAGAAGCAAGGCCAGGTGATCGGTGGCGAAGAAATGCGAACGTGAATCTCGGCAGCCCCGGCTTCTCGCAGCATCTGCACAAGTGCGCGCTGGGTGTTGCCACGAACGATTGAGTCATCAATCACGATGATGCGCTTGCCACGGATGACCTCGCGAAGCGGGTTCAACTTGAGGCGAATACCGCGCTGGCGAATGGTCTGTGAAGGCTGGATAAAGGTGCGGCCGACATAAGCGTTCTTGACCAGGCCGTGACCGAACGGGATGCCCGACTGCTCAGAGAAACCGATGGCTGCCGGGGTGCCAGATTCAGGGGTCGGAATAACCAGGTCGGCTTCAACCGGATATTCTCGAGCCAACTGACGACCCATTTCGACTCGGGCTTCATAAACGTTCTTGCCGTTGATCGCGGTGTCTGGGCGGGCCAAGTAGACATACTCAAACACGCAACCGGCACGCTTGGTCTCGGCGAAGCGAGTTGAGCGTAGACCGTTCTCGTCGATCGCGATTAGTTCGCCAGGCTCGACTTCGCGAACTAGCGAAGCACCGACGATGTCTAGCGCTGCGGTCTCAGATGCGACAACCCAGCCGCGGTCTAGACGACCGAGAACTAGCGGGCGCACACCCTGAGGGTCGCGGGCTGCATACAGGGTTTGCTCATCCATGAAGACGAGGCAGAAGGCACCCTTCACCTTTGGCAACAGCTCGAGCGCGGTTGCCTCGAGTGAGTGGTCTTGGTCGCCGGCCATCAGCGCGGTTAGCACTGCGGTGTCGGTGGTGTTGCCGCCGGTGATCTCGTTGGTGCCCTGGTTCGGGTAGCGAGCCTTGAGCAGGTCAAGGAGGTCTGCGGTGTTGGTTAGGTTTCCGTTGTGCGCCAGCGCGACGGTGCCGGCAGAGGTGCGGCCAAGGGTCGGCTGCGCGTTGCGCCAGTGTGAAGCCCCGGTGGTTGAGTAGCGGTTGTGGCCGACCGCGATGTGGCCGACGAGGCTTTCTAGAGCAGATTCAGAGAAGACCTGTGAAACCAAACCCATGTCTTTGTAGACCAGGATTTTCTTGCCATCAGAGGTGGCGATTCCGGCCGATTCCTGGCCGCGGTGCTGAAGAGAATAGAGGCCGAAGAAGGCTAGCTTTGCAACTTCTTCACCCGGTGCCCAGACGCCGAATACGCCGCACTGGTCTTGAGGAGCTTTATCGTCATCGCTTACGGCGATGTCGAGATTTAGTTTTCCGTCGCCACGAAGCAAGGCAGTTTCCTGTCATTTAGAGGTGGGGCGTCGCCCGGTTTTCTCAGGCTGTTACCCCTCTAGTTTAGTGGCTTCCAGGGTCTTCGACCTAGCCGCTCCAATTCGATCAAGGATGACGGCCGCGGTGATTCCCAAACCGGCACCGATGGCAACCGAGAAGGCAACCAAATAACCCAGGATGGATGCCGCGCTGCGAGCCTCAGGCGCGATGCTGGCGTTCAGGACGAAGGCGATGATCAAACCGATGATTGCCCCGGTGATCATGAATGGGAAGAACTTCGGCGAGCGCCGAATGGTGACCTGCTCGGTCTTCAGGGTTGTTTTGGCCATAACTCAATTGAACAACATTGAGCCACAACTATTTCCGACTAGGTCGCCAGGAAATAAAAACCTTGACTCGTCGGTTTTAGTTAGGGTAGCCTAACCTCACTACTAAGTCAGAGAATACTGACCCAACGAAAGAGAAAAATTGATCTCAAACCTATTGATCGGTTTGCGCGAAGGCCTCGAAGCAGCTCTCGTCGTAAGCATCCTCATCACCTATCTAGTGCGCACCGGTCGCAACAAGAGCATTAAATTCGTCTGGATGGGCGTTGCCTCGGCCATCGCGGTCAGCCTCGCCCTCGGCGCAGTGCTCACCTTCACCACTTCATCACTCACCAAGATTCCTCACGCCGAAGAAATCTTCGCTGGCTCTATGTCGGTCTTGGCTGTCGCCTTGGTCACCTGGATGATCGTCTGGATGCGCAATGCCGGCAAGAAGATGAACGCTGAACTAGAAGGCAAGCTCGAGACCGCAGTCATCGGTGGCGCACTCACCGTGGCCATCATGGCTTTCGCTTCGGTTGCCCGCGAAGGCATCGAAACCACCTTCTTCTTTTTCACCGCGGTTCAGGCCGCGGGTTCAACCGTGGGCCCGGTCATCGGCTTCACTCTCGGACTACTGATTTCTGCCGGCCTCGGCTTCTTGCTCTACCGCCGCGCAATCAAGATCAACATGCGCCGCTTCTTCAGCGTCACCAGCTACTTCCTGATTCTGGTTGCCGCCGGCGTACTTTCTTATGGCATCAGCGACCTAGCCGAAGCTGGCATCGTGCCGGTGAACCTCGGCACCGCTTTCGACCTCTCGGCCACGATCTCTGAAGACAGCTGGTTTGGCGCTTTGGCAAAGGGCATCTTCAACTTCAACGCCGAGACCAGCTGGCTGTCGGCAATCACCTGGATCGTTTATGTTGCATTCGCGGTCTGGCTATACAACCGCAAGGCGCCAAAGTCTTCGGCTAACAAGGTTGCAGTGCCTTTGAAGCACAAGGATGGCGCTGCCCTAGTTAAGTAGTCGCAGTTTTTAGCAGAGGCAAAACCTCTGCAAGGTCGGCGCGGGTGCCCGAGGCAGAAACTTTGCCGGCGGCAACCGCGTCGTTCCAGTTAAGTGAGCCGGTCGCAACTGCGAACCAGGTCTCCGGGGTCATCTCAACCACGTTCGGCGGAGTTCCACGCGTGTGACGCGGACCTTCGATGCACTGAGTCGCACCAAGCGGCGGAACACGAACCTCAACCGAGTTGCCCGGGGCAACCTCGGCTAGTTCTTCAAGCAAAAAACGAACCGCAGTCGCAAGGTCAGCTGCCACAGAGTCAGGTGCGGTCTGCACCGCGTGCACCGCTGCCCAACCGATGTCTGCCTTGATTCTGCGTCTTGCCATGTCTCTACTTTCTCACGCCGACCACACGGGCGACTCTAGACTTGAGCCATGCCTACACTCGCCGCCATGATCACCTTCATGATCACCGCTCTGGTGATCATTTTGATCCCTGGGCCGAGTGTGGTTTTCGCCATCGGGCGAACTTTGGCGCTTGGTCGTTCATCCGGGTTGGTCACCGTGGTTGCCAATGCGATGGGCACGAGCGTGTGGGTAGTTGGCACCGCCTTCGGCCTCTATGGTTTGGTCAGCGCTCTGCCTTGGTTGCTCGAAGTAATCAAGATCGGCGGAGTGCTTTATCTCGGCTATCTGGGCTATAAAACTGTGCGCGGTGCAAGCAAGCAGCACGCAAACATCATGAGCTCGAGCGATGCCAAGAAGTCGCTCGGTCAGATTTTTCGCGAGGGCTTTTTCGTTGGACTAAGCAACCCAAAGACCGCCGTGTTTTTCACCGCCGTGCTGCCTCAGTTCATCAACCCGGCCGGGAATTTTGTGATTCAGTTCTTGCTGCTTGGCATGATCTTCGAGATCGTCGGTGTGCTCAGTGACGCCATGTATGTGCTGGCCGCCGCCGCAGTTCGCGATTGGATCCTGAACGAACCAAAGCGCCTGCACACCATCGTCGCCGTTGGTGGCGCAATGATTTTGGCAGTCTCGGTTTGGCTTCTGATTAACATGCTCACCGGGCACTAGGGCAGCCGTCAACCCCACCCAAGCGCCGAAACCCTACCTCCGGTAAACTTGTCGGGTGAAGATTCTAGTTTTGGGCGCAGGCGCCCGCGAGCACGCAATCGTTAAGGCGCTACTGCGCACCGGCACCGCCAAGGATGACCTGATCGTCGCCCCAGGCAACGCCGGCATCGCCCTAGACGCACACACCGAGCCTTCACTCAACCCAAACATGCCGCTAGACGTGACCAAGTTCGCGCTCGAGAACGGCATCGAACTTGCCATCATCGGCCCAGAAGCCCCGCTAGTTGCCGGCGTATCTGACGCGCTTCGCTCAGAGGGCATCGCAGTTTTCGGCCCTAGCCAGGCTGCCGCCCAGCTCGAGGGTTCAAAGTCTTTCGCCAAAGAAGTTATGGCCGCAGCAGGAGTGCCAACCGGCATGGCCCGCGAGTGCTCGACCATCGAGCAGGTTGCCGACGCCATGGATGAGTTCGGCGCACCATACGTGATCAAGGCCGACGGCCTCGCAGCCGGCAAGGGCGTCATCGTCACCAACGACCGCGACGCGGCTCTGGCTCACGCAGAAAAATTCATGGACATCGGCATCTTGGTCGAAGAGTTTCTCGCCGGCCAAGAGGTTAGCCTGTTCTTCCTCGCCGACGGCAAGACCGTGGTTCCGCTGAGCCCGGCTCAAGACTTCAAGCGCGCTTATGACAACGATGAGGGCCCGAACACCGGCGGAATGGGCGCATACAGCCCGCTGCCTTGGTTGCCAGAAGGCTTCGTCGAAGAGGTTCAGCGTGACGTTGCGCAGCCAACCGTCGACGAGATGGCCAAGCTTGGCACCCCATTCATCGGCCTTCTTTACTGTGGTCTGATTGTCACCGAGCGCGGCATCCGGGTCATCGAATTCAACGCCCGCTTTGGCGACCCAGAGACCCAGGTTGTGCTTCGCCGCCTCACCAGTTCACTCAGCGGCCTTCTCTATAAGGCGGCAACCGGTCAGCTAAACGGCGCGACCGCACCAGATTTCACTAAGGATGTTGCGATCACGGTGGTGCTTGCCAGCGAAGGCTACCCAGACACCTCGGCGCCAAACCGCCCAATCTCGGGCTTAGAAGAGGCCGAGGAAGCGGGCATCGAGATCTGCCACGCTGCAACCGCATCCGGCACCGATGACACCGGCGAAGAAGTTCTGATTGCCACCGGCGGTCGCGTGCTTTCGGTGGTTGCAACCGGCACCGACTTTGCCAGTGCCCGCAAGCAGGCTTACGCCGGCATCGAGAAGATTCAGCTCGAAAGTTCGCACTACCGCAAGGACATCGCAGCGAAGGTCGCTAACTAATGGCCATCGCGATTCCCGGCTGGGTTCACGTTTATTCGGGCAAGGTCCGCGACCTTTACGAAAGTGAGCAGCCAAGCCTTTCACACCTGATTTTGGTGGTTGCTTCAGACCGCGTCAGCGCCTTCGACCACATCCTTGAACCGGCGATCACCGGCAAGGGCAAGCACCTGACCGCACTGACCAACTGGTGGTTTGACCGCCTAGATGTGCCTAACCACCTGGATGGCGAAGTGCCGGTTCCGGCCGAAGTTGCCGGCCGTGCGACCATCGCGAAGAAACTCGAGATGTTCCCGGTTGAATGTGTCGTTCGCGGTTACATCAGCGGTTCGGGCTGGCAGGAATATCAGGCCAACGGTGAGATTTGCGGCATCAAGTTGCCTGAGGGTTTGACCTTCGGTGGCAAGTTGCCAGAACCAATCTTCACTCCGGCTTGGAAGGCTCCGATGGGCGAGCACGACGAGAACATCACCTTCGAGCGTGTGGTTGAACTGGTTGGTGCCGAGAACGCGGCGAAGATTCGCGACCTGAGCCTGAAGGTTTTCAAGCAGGCCAGTGCGCTTGCCGAGCACGCCGGTTTGATTCTTGCCGACACCAAGTTTGAGTTTGGCATCGACCCGTTCAACCGCGATGACGTTGTCGAGTTCAACGGAGTGAGCGGAACCATCACCCTGGGCGACGAGGTTCTAACCCCAGACTCAAGTCGATTCTGGAGCAAGGCCGCCTGGGATCGCGGCGAGCGCAAAGAGTCTTTCGACAAGCAGATTGTTCGCAACTGGTTGGCTGAGAACTGGGACAAGCACGGCACCCCGCCGGCACTGCCAGCAGAGATCGTCGCGCAGACCGCCGACCGCTATGCCGAACTTGTCGAGCGCCTTACTAGCGAAGTTGCTTAAGTTTTCACAGGAATAGCCCGCCACAACTAAACGTTGGATACACCGTGACCCCAACCCGAATCAGCGATGAGCGCCAAGGAGCCATTCTTGAGGCCGCCCAGTCGTTGATTGCAACCAAGGGTGTTGACGGAGTTTCGATGGCCGAGCTCGCTAAGGCAACTGGCCTTAGCCGCCCTGCGATCTACCAATACTTTTCATCAAAAGACCACGTTCTTGCCGAGTTGGTCATCAATGAAATGGCTGATCTAAGCAACGCCATCGAGCGACACATCGAAGGCCTTGCCGACCCGATGGAACGCATCCGCATCTGGATTCACTATTCGCTGGCCCACCTAGCTAGTGCCGAGCACCGCATTGTTCGCGAGATCTCGATCGCATCCCTGCCTGAAGAATCACGTGGCATGATCAACGCCATGCACGGCCACTTCATGGTTGCCCTGCTCAGCCCGGTTCGTGAAATCGGCGTTAATGACGTAACTGCCACAGCGCACCTGATTTTTGCATCGGTGGCCGCGGCCGCTAAGCGAATTGACGAAGGCAGCGAGTTCGTTAGAGAAGCCGCTGCCCTCGAGCAATTCACCGTTGCCGGCCTGGTCGCTATTGCGAAGGCCAACGAACAGCTTTGATTGTTTACTTCAGTGACAGAGTTGCTGAACCAATCGCGCGCGATGCCAACACTGCGGCAACCTTTACTGACTTTGAGTTCTTGGCAACCTTGGCTGCAGCCAGGGTGAAGGTGTAGTCATCCGAGTTGATTGCGCGAACATACTTCTTGCCAGCAACCACGAAGGTTACGGTCTGGCCGTTTGCATCGGCAACGTGAATCTGAACCTTGCCACCAACCACGGATGGGTGTGCAGCTGGAACCGGTGCTCCGAAAGTTAGCGGGATGAAACGGTCTAGCGCGAAGTCGGTTGAACCACCTAGGTGATCGCGGCGCACGTGGATGCCACAGGCAACCATGGTGCAGTCAATCGCCTTGCCAGCTGAGGTGAACTGAGCAACTACCGGCACCGGCAGAGCCTTGGTTGCATCGCTTGCGTGCTGAGCCAAAGACGAGGCTGCGGTTGAGGCCCACACAGTCTTGTCCATGCCTACGCAGTCTGCTGGGCGAGCCTTTGCAACATCGGCCAGGGTTCCGGCACAGAGGCGAAGGTAGACACCCTGACCTGCAGGAACATTGGCCAGGGTAACGGTCACGGTGTCGCCAGCGATGGTTAGGTGCTGAGTCTTGTCGGCGGCCACTGAGAAGTCAGCTGCCTGTGCCGGTGTTGCTGATGCGAATGCGGCCACTGCGGTTAGGGCCACTACTGCGACGCTTGCAAAACGGTTCTTGTTCATGTTTCTCCTTGGTTTTGGGGTGTTTCCATGGATGGTGCGTTGTAGTTTCGGGTGTGAAACTGGGTGTTGCTTTCTCGCCGATAGGGGTCGGCTATTTAAACGTGACGGGGATGATCACGTCGGCCTTTCGGTAATCCGAACGGGTGTGGTCGGCGCGCGTGAGGATCGCGCACTTGACCACCTTGCAGTCGTAGGTGCCGATCATCCGGGTTGCCGGGACCTGCACTTTGAAGCTGCCGGTTGAGACTTTTTTGCCTTTCAACTTCGTGGTCACGGTGTCGAAAGCCTTGACCAGCGGGGCGGCATAGATTGGGGGGTTCGATGAAACCCAAACGGCCTGGTTGTTCTGACCGGTGATATCGAATGGGCCGCATAGCTCTGGGCGCTTGCCTATGGCCGGAATCACGCAGAAGGTCACATAGATGCCAACCTTGAGGTCGTATCCGCTGCCGGTGACCGTCAGCTTCTGCATGTCATCTACATTCTTGGCTGCGTCAACCTTCAACACTTGCCCGATAACTCCGGTTGCAGTGTTCACTGGCGCGGTTGCCGCGGGAGTCGCCTTTTGGAGCGATGCCGAACTGGCCGTTTCGGCGCTCGCTGAAGGCACCGGTCCAGCAAAGCTAGCGAGGGCGATCAGGCCGATCAGGGCGGGCATTATTTTCTGCATGCGGCAAAAGTAATCGGTAATAAAAATTCAAAACTGACACCGTGTCAGGTTTTGCACGGAGCATTGAAAAACCCGCTGACTCAAGCCTTTTGGCTTTGAATCAGCGGGTTTGCTAAAGGTGCTGTTAGTCGTTGCAGGTGCAACGCTGTTCAGCCGAGACGCCTTCTAGGGCCTCTTCGATGTGCTGGCCGCAGCCGGTCCAGGTGACCTTGCTGCATTCAGGGCATAGAGCTGGTGAACACATATTTCTTCCTTACTTCTTCTTGCCGAATAGTCGTGCGAAGAAGCCTGGCTCCTTCGGGTCGTTTGCGTGGCCGGCACACTGCTGTGACTTTGGGATGCCTCGCATTACTTCGTTAACGTGCTGACCGCAGCCAGACCATGATGCTTTGCCACACTTGCGGCAGGTGGTTTTCATGCACATGCTAGATCCTTTGGTTGGTTGTTGAATCGCTTGAGGTTGAGAAACTGCTTGGCTTTGACTACTGAATGACCATGCCGGTGGCCACAGCGGCGTCAGCCACTGAACCAGCATTGGTCAAGGTTCCGGTGAAACCGTTCTGGGTCATCCAGTCGATCGCCATGCCAGCGCGGTGCCCTGATCGGCAATAGACGACATAGTTCTTGGTCTTGTCTAGAGCGTTCATCTGAGTCTCGAAATCGGCACCCTCGATGTTGATGTTGATTGAACCGTGCAGGTGACCGGTGGCCACTTCTTCTGGCGTGCGAACATCGATGACCGCCGCGATCGACTTCATGTCAATCGCGTTTGAAGCCGCGCACGCGGTTAGCGACGAGACCGCAAAAACTGCAATCAGTGCGGCGGTGAGAACCTTGAAAAACTTAGACATTTGTCTGCCCTTTCGTATACCCCCTAGGGTATGCTAAGAATAGTTCAAATTGCAAATACCGAACAAAATCTTTTTAGGAGCATCCATGCAACTCGACCAGGCAGAGCTCAAGGCGGCACGCGATCGTCTCGCGCGCGTTCAGGGTCAAATCGGCGGCATCATCAAGATGATCGACGAGGGTCGAGACTGCACCGAACTCCTGAACCAGCTTTCAGCCGCGAGCACCGCACTCAGCCGTGCCGGCTTCACCATCATTTCTTCAGGGATGAAGGCCTGTGCCACCGCCGAGGATGGCGACCCACAGCGCAAGGCTCTCGAAAAAGCCTTCATGAGTCTGGCATAAGGAGCACCATGAAGGTAATCATCGTCGGCGGAGTCGCCGGAGGAATGTCGGCGGCTGCCCGTTTGCGCCGCCTTGACGAGAACGCGGAAATCACCGTCTATGAGATGAGCGAGCACGTCAGCTATGCCAACTGCGGATTGCCTTATTTTGTTAGCGATGTGATCTCGAAACGAGATGCCCTGCTATTGCAAACTCCGACCGCGCTTTGGAATCGATTCCGCATCACGGCCAAGGTGCAGTCAAAGGTCACCTCAATCGACCGCGCCAACAAGACAGTCACCGTTCAAAACCTTGCCACCGGTGAAACTTTCGAGGACAACTACGACAAGTTGGTCATTTCAACCGGAGCTCGTCCGCGCAAGCTAGATATCCCTGGCATTGAACGTGCCATGTGGTTGCGAAACGTCACCGACGCCGATGACGTGAAGGCCGCGCTCAACGCACTCGATCAAACCGGCTTCCCAAACAAGTCGGTCGCCATACTTGGTGCCGGTTTCATCGGCATCGAATTGGCTGAAAATATCCGCCACATGGGGATCCCGGTGACGATTATTCAGCGCAGCAACAGCATCCTTGGGCAGTTTGACCCGGAGATGGTTCAGCCGTTGCACGATCGCCTCGAAAAGCACGGCGTGAGCATCGAGCTGAACAGCCAGGCCGATCACATCACCGACACTCACGTGGTGCTAACCGATGGTCGCAAGATCGACGCAACCCTAGTCTTCACCGCCGCCGGAGTCGACCCAGACAACAACCTCGCTCGCGATGCGGGACTAAAGCTTGGTGTGACCGGCGGGCTGTGGGTTGATGACCAGCAGCGAACCAGCGACCCAGACATCTTTGCCGCTGGTGACGCGGTTGAGAAAAATGGCGTGCTAACTGGGGAACAGACTCTCATTCCGCTAGCCAACCTGGCCAATCGCCACGGTCGCTTGGTCGCCGATGTCATCGCCGGTCGCGAGGTTCGAGCTCACGCCGCCGTCGGCACCGTCATCCTTGGTGCATTCGGCTTCGCCGTCGGCATCACCGGCCTCAGCGAGTGCGCTGCAATCAAGGCCGGCATCAAGCACCAGGTGATCCATATTCACCCAAACAGCCATGCCGGTTATTACCCAGGCGCGCATCGCGTTTCGATGAAGGTCTTGTTCGACCCTGAAACCGGTCAGATTCTTGGCGCTCAGGCAAACGGTGAAGATGGCGTCGACAAGCGCATCGATGTGATTGCCACGGCAATGCACGCCACCGCAAAACACGGAGGCCTAACCATCGATGACTTGATGGACCTCGAACTTGCCTATGCCCCGCAATTTGGTTCGGCTAAGGATGCCATCAACATCGCCGGCTATGTCGGCAACAACGTATTCAACGGCACAACGCCAACGCTTCAGTGGCACCAGCTCGAGGCCGCACGCGCAGCCGGTGCGCAGGTCATCGATGTTCGCTCGGGCAGCGAACATGGCAACGGGCACATCCCTGGCACTCTCAATATTCCGGTTGAAGAACTTCGTGACCGCTTGGCCGAAGTGCAGCTCGAAGATGTTGTGGTCTATTGCCAAGTTGGGCAACGCGGTCACATCGCGACCCAAATCCTGAAGGCAAAGGGCGCAAAGGTTCGCAACCTGGATGGCGGCTACGTCACCTGGTCGGCTGGCACACATAGTCAGGCCTAACTCAGCAAACTACCAGACTTTGGTGCGAGCATAGAGAGATGGGAATGACTGGCGCAAAAACATTGACCCGCCGCACCGCACTGATTGGTGCAACCGCGGCGGCCGGCACTTTGACCCTTTCAGCCTGCGGCTTTTTGCCATGGCAAAACAGTGGGCCGGTGACAGGTAAGCCGACCGGAACCGAGCCAGAAATCCTGCGAAGTGCAGGTGGAAAGCTCACCATCGACCTAGTTGCCCAGCACACAATCGTTGATGTTGATGGCAATAAATTCACCGCGATGACCTACAACGGCACCCTGCCTGGCCCGACCTGGATGGCAAAGCCCGGCGACAAAATCACCGTCAATTTCACCAACAAACTCGGCGAAACCACCAACCTGCACACCCACGGTTTTCACGTCTCACCCGAGGGCAACTCAGACAACGTCATGCTTGAAATCAAGGATGGCGAAACTTTCACCTACGAATATCAGCTGGCCACCGACCACCCTTCGGGCACCTTCTGGTATCACCCACACCACCACGGCCACGCCGCCGACCAGGTTTTCGCTGGCCTCTATGGCGCCATCATCATCGAGGACGAAGGCGAGATCGAAACCACAGCCGACCGCGTGCTGGTGATTTCAGACATCGCGGTAGCGAGCGACGGCACCATCGCTAAGGCTGGCATGATGGACAAGATGATGGGTCGTGAAGGTGGCCAAGTGCTGGTCAACGGACACATCACCCCGGAATTCACCTCGGCGACCAACGGGCGTGAGCGTCTGCACGTGGTCAACGCCTGCACGTCTCGTTACATGGTTCTGCACATCGATCACGCCGATGTTCAACTAATCGGCATGGACTCTGGCCAATATGGCGAACCAAAGACTGTCAAAGAAATTTTGATTGCCCCGGGCAACCGAGCCGATATTTTGATGACGCTTAGAGACCTGCCAGCGACGCTCAAGTTTGATTCTGTCGAGCACCTCGATTCGGGCAACGCACCGATCAGAGAGCAACTGCTGGCCACCTTCACCCCAACCGGCGCTGAGGCCGGTGCCCTGGCGGCGATTCCGGCAATGCCGACCCCGCGCGATATTCGCAAGTCAACCGTCACCACCAAGCGCAACTTCACGCTTGCCATGCCGGCGATGGGCAGCATGAGTGGGATGGGAGGAATGTCTGGGATGAACGGCATGGGAGGCATGGACCACGACATGGGCGAAATGTCGATGGCCGGTTTCACCATCAATGGCGAAACCTTCGACATGAACAAGATCAACACCAAGGTCGCCTTCGGCACGATCGAAGAGTGGACGATCACCAACACCAGCACGATGAACCACCCTTTCCACCTGCATGTTTGGCCGATGCAGCTCATCCGGGTTGGCGACCAAACCATTGAAGATCCGCAGTGGCAAGACGTGGTGAACGTGCCGGGCAAGAGCACCAGCGTGGTGCGCGTTGCCTTCGAAAACCACAAGGGCACCGCGGTTTATCACTGCCACATTCTCGACCACGAGGATGCCGGAATGATGGGCCTAATCAAGGCCAGCTAAACCGTCGGCTGATTTGCCCGGGCATCGGGTGGGGCATTGAGAATTGACCTACCTACGCGGCCAGACGAAACCCGCTAAAATAGAAGGGTTCGCCCAGCCAATGACGCTTGAAACTAAGCCGAATGTGCGCCGCAAGGCGCAGCAACCAGCGCGCCCACCTGCCGCCTAAAAATCAGGAGTTCCTGTGCCAAAGATCATCGTCGAAGTTATGCCTAAAGAGGTTCTTCTAGACCCTGCCGGGAAGTCAGTGAACAACGCGCTTCACCGCAGCGGCCACAATGACATCACCGCAGTTCGCATCGGCAAGCGCATCGAGCTTCACTTCGACCGCCCAGTCACCGACGCAGACCTCGCAGAGGCGCAGAAGATCGGCGAAAACTTCTTGAGCAACGCAGTTATCGAAGACGTTGTCTCGGTAACCGTTCAGAACTAAGCGAAAGCGAAAACACCTATGACTTTCAAGATTGGTGTTGTCACCTTTCCTGGCACCCTGGATGACCGCGACGCCCAGCGCGCAGTTCGTCTAGCCGGCGGGGAAGCGGTTGCCCTTTGGCACGCAGACGAAAACCTACACAAGGTTGACGCAGTAGTTCTTCCTGGCGGCTTCTCATACGGCGACTACCTCCGCTGTGGCGCAATCGCAGCTCAGGCTCCGGTTATGGAGAGCATCATCAAGGCAGCCAACGGTGGCCTTCCGGTGCTCGGCATTTGCAACGGCTTCCAGGTGCTGGTTGAGTCACACCTGCTTCCTGGTGGCCTAATCCGCAACGAGAAGCAGCACTTCATCTGCCGTGACCAGACTCTGGTGGTTGAGAACATCAACACCCCGTGGACCAACCAGTTCACCCAGAACGAAGAGATCGTCATCCCGTTGAAGAACGGTGAGGGTGGCTACATCGCAACCGAAGAGACCCTGAAGCGTCTCGAGGGCGAGGGACTAGTTGCCTTCCGCTACAAGGATGTAAACCCGAACGGCTCAATGCACGACATCGCCGGCCTGCGCAACGAGCGCGGCAACGTTGTTGGCCTAATGCCTCACCCAGAACACGCAGTCGAAGCCGGTTTCGGCCCAGACATGCCAGGCACCATGCGCTCAGGCGTTGACGGCCTCAAGTTCTTCACCTCAGTTCTTAACTCACTGGTCAACGCTTAATCGGCGCCCGAAACCAAAAGGCAAAAAACCTCATGGCACTTTTCAAAAAGAAGAAACCAGAATTCGTCCCTTCTGGCGTTGACACCACCGCAAATGCAGCGGTCACCCCAGACAAGGCCCTGCCATACGCGCAGCTTGGCCTCAAGGATGACGAGTATGCCCGCATCCAGGAGATCCTGGGCCGCCGCCCAACCGCATCAGAGTTGGCAATGTATTCGGTGATGTGGTCTGAGCACTGCTCATACAAGTCTTCAAAGATCTACCTTCGCCAGTTCGGCGAGAAGGTCACCGACGAGATGAAGAAAGACCTCATGGTCGGCATGGGCGAAAACGCCGGTGTTGTCGACATCGGCGAGGGCTGGGCGGTCACCTTCAAGGTTGAATCACACAACCACCCTTCATACATTGAGCCTTTCCAGGGCGCCGCAACCGGCGTCGGTGGCATCGTTCGCGACATCTTGACCATGGGCGCACGCCCAATCGCCGTGATGGACCAGCTTCGCTTCGGCGCACCAGAGAACCCAGACACCGCGCGCGTCGTTCACGGTGTGGTTGACGGCATCAGCTTCTATGGCAACTGCCTCGGCCTGCCCAACATCGGTGGCGAGACCGTTTTCGACAAGGTTTACCAGGGGAACCCACTGGTCAACGCACTGTCAGTTGGCGCCCTGCGTCACGAAGACCTAAAGCTTGCCAAGGCTTCAAACCCTGGCGACCTAGTCATCCTGTTTGGCGCTCGCACCGGCGCAGACGGCATCGGTGGCGTTTCGGTTCTTGCCTCTGAGACCTTCGACTCGACCGGCCCAAGCCGCCGCCCAGCAGTTCAGGTTGGCGACCCGTTCGCCGAGAAGGTGCTCATCGAGTGCTGCCTTGAGCTCTACCACGCACAGGTTGTTGCCGGCATCCAGGACCTCGGTGGCGCGGGCATCTCTTGCGCAACCTCAGAGCTTGCCTCAAACGGTGGCGCCGGCATGCGCGTTCAGCTTCAGCACGTTCTAAAGCGTGACGAGACCCTGACCCCAGAAGAGATTCTGATGTCTGAGTCA
>Ga0228702_1000238_pt1 | contig 46337 bp, 38 predicted proteins | sample McNCre217_Aug_MG_2_FD_178018 | JGI IMG/M metagenome (GOLD analysis project Ga0228702, IMG submission 178018) | Freshwater microbial communities from McNutts Creek, Athens, Georgia, United States - 20-17_Aug_MG | ecosystem: Environmental > Aquatic > Freshwater > Creek | place: USA: Georgia...
TGACCACGGCGCGGCCCACCTCCTCTGGCTGGGCAACAGCCTTCGGCATCATGAACTCTTCGCTGGTGGCACCGATCAGGATTGGCACATCCGGGTTCAGGGTGACTAGCGCCTCAAACACATCGGTGGGCTGAGTGGCAGCATCCAAAACCGGAGCGAAGTCGATGGCAAGAACATCATCCTTCAGGGTCTGGGCAATTGCGCCACCGAGGCCGGGAACTGGCACTCCCGAGTGCTCTGTGTTGAAGGCCGCGGTTGCAATCTGAGCGTCAATCAGCTTGTCTTCGCTGATGGACATCCAACCGGCCTTGGTGTTTGGAACTCCTGCAATCTTGGCCATGCGTTCGGCCTCAAGTTTGGCGGTTGCAACGGTGCGAGCGGCAGGCGCAGGGGAGTGGGGGATAGCCTGCACGAATAGTCCGCGGGCTGCTGGCATCGAGAGTAGGCAGAGCACCGCTCCGCCACCGGCCGACTGGCCCGAGATGGTGACGTGCTTAGGGTTGCCACCGAAGGCCGCGATGTTGTCGCGCACCCATTCCAGTGCCATCACCATGTCGAGTAGGCCTCGGTTGTTTGGGGCATCCTCGATTAGACCGAAGCCCTTGAATCCCAGGCGGTAGGAGATGGTGACGAGAATCACACCATCGCGGTTGAAGGCCTCTCCGTGGAACCAACTTCCAACGTGGCTACCGGCCACAAAACCGCCACCGTGGATGTAGAAGAGCACAGGCAGGTTGTCGCCCGGCTTGGCACCCTTAGGTGCGAAAACGTTGAGGTTGAGGATGTCCTCGCCAGGAATCACAGGCTCTGGGATGGTTGTGACCACACCGAATGGGCGGCGCTGCGGGGTGGCACCAAACTCGTGCGCCTTGAATACGCCCTCGAAAGGCTTTGCTTTTACTGGTGCTTCAAACTCCAAGTCGCCAACCGGTGCCTGAGCGTATGGAATGCCCAGGTACCGAGCCTGGTCTCCAACGTAGCTGCCTTCGATGGTGCCGGCAGCGGTGGTTGCGATTGGGTTTGACATCGGTGTCTCCTGAATGCGTGTGCGAGCGCCCGGCATGTGTGCGGGGAAATCGATTCTATTCTCACATACCATTCAGGCGTAAGGTATTCATTTTTGTCACGGAAAGACAACGATGGCCGAACCCATTGGGTCCGGCCATCGGTTTGAATAGCTTTGGTTAGCCCTGTTCGCCACCGCCGCGGGTGCGGCGACGCTGGCGGTTGCGGTTGCCCGCACTTGGAGTCTTGTGGTCGTGGCCGCCGTGGGTTTCCTTCGGCGCGCTGTCGTCACCGGCTGGACGCGAAGCCGAGTCGTTGGTGCCTGCCGCGTGTGGCTTGTGGCCGCCGCGGGTGCGGTCGCGGTCGCCACGCTGACGTCCCGGACCCGACTGGCCCTCGCGAGAGTGACCGCCGGCGCGACCGGTGTTGGCGCGTGCGCCATCGGTGGCAGACTTCGGAGAAGCAGGCTTCAGGCGACCCTTGGTGCCCTCTGGAATCTCCAGATCGGCAAAGAGGTGCTTGCTGCTGCTGTAGGTCTCCTGTGGGTCTGGCTGGCCAAACTCAAGGGCGGTGTTGATGTGACCCCAGCGGTTTAGGTCTTCCCAGTCCACAAAGGTGACGGCAACACCGGTACGACCAGCGCGACCGGTACGGCCAACGCGGTGCAGGTAGGCCTTCTCGTCTTCTGGAACCGAGTAGTTAATCACGTGGGTGACGTCGTCTACGTCGATACCACGGGCGGCAACTTCGGTGGCAACCAGGATGTCCTTCTTGCCGGCACGGAATGCCGCCATCGAGCGCTCACGCGCCTCCTGGGTCATGTCGCCGTGAAGTGCGGTGGCGTTGAAGCCGCGGTCGACAAGCTCCTCGGATACCTTGCTGGCGGCACGCTTGGTCTTCACAAAGATCACGGTCTTGCCGCGGCCATTTGCCTGCAGAATGCGGCCGACAACCTCATCCTTGTCCATGTTGTGGGTGCGGTAAACAAACTGCTTGATGTCTGCCTTGGTGTGGCCCTCATCTGGGTCGTTTACACGGATGTGCACGGCACGGTTCTGGTACTTGCGGGCCATGGTGACAATTGCGCCCGGCATGGTTGCCGAGAACAGCATGGTCTGGCGTTCTGCCGGGGTGTAGGCAAAGAGGCGCTCGATGTCTGGTAGGAAGCCAAGGTCCAACATCTCGTCGGCCTCATCGAGGACCATGATCTCAATCTTGCTGAGGTCAAGCTTGCGCTGCTTGCTTAGGTCGATTAGACGGCCTGGGGTTCCAACCAAAATCTGGGCTCCAGCCTCGATCTCGGCAATCTGACCCTCGTAACTCTTGCCACCATAGATGGCGGCAACGGTGGTGGATCGGTTGGCGGTTGCAATCGCCAGGTCCTCGGCAACCTGAACGCAAAGTTCACGGGTTGGCACCACGATAAGTGCCTTGGCGCCTGGCTCTGGGTTAGCACCGAGGCGCTGCACCATAGGGAGTCCAAAGCCGAAGGTCTTACCGGTTCCGGTCTTTGCCTGGCCAATGATGTCCTGGCCGCTAAGCGCGGTTGGGATGCATGATTCCTGGATTGGGAACGGGTGAGTGATTCCCTTGGCGGTTAGTGCCTCAACGATATCGGTGTCGATACCAAGGTCTTGGAAAGTGATTTGTTCTTTTGATTCGCTCATGAAAGGGGCAGCGCTCCTTGCGCTGGCGCGCCGGTTTTTAGTCGCGCGGCGCGAATGTTTACAACCAAAGTCTAGCGTTCGGGGATATTCGGTGTCTTTTGCAAGGTAATGGGTATTCTTGAATACGTGTTCGAGTGGCTATCAGGTATGCGAAAGCGCGCGCCAAAGTTGGTGTTGCCAACCCGCGAGGAGCGCACCCGTAACCAGGGTGAGGTTAACCTCAAGCCGTTCACTCCCGAGGCAAAAGTATTCCTAGGGCAACTGGCCTATCTAGAGCTAAGCGCCTTCGAAATCATGACCGCCGAAATTAAGTTGGCGCCAACCACTGCGGCCAAGGCCCAGCTCTCCGAGGCGGCAACCAAGAGCTTCGACAAGTACCGTGCGCTAAGTCGCAAGCTGGCTGCCTTGGGCGTAGACCCAACCGACGCCATGGACCCATTCACCGAACGCATCGATCTGTTCCAAAGCCGCACCTCCGGCCTCGACTGGTACGAGACTGTGTTGAAGCTTTACCTTTCGCTCGGCCTGCTCGAAGACTTCTATCGCAAGCTTGCCGTGGGCTTGCCACTTCAACTTCGCACCGATGTTGAAAAAGTGCTCACCGATAAGACCATCGAGCGTTTTGCCAAGAAGGTTTTGGTCGACGCAATGGCTAAGGATCAGATGCTTGGTTCGCGCCTAGCGCTCTGGGGCCGCCGAATCATGGGTGATGTTCTGCTTGAGATGCGTGCTGCAGTTCCAGCTGCAAAGTTGGAAGACCTCGAGCCGCTGATCGGCGAACTGAATGGCCCGCACTCCCTGCGCATGGATGCGCTCGGCTTGGCTGCCTAGCAAAACCATGTTCAACCACGCGGCTGGATAGGCCAAAAATAAAAGCTGCCGCGGTTTTCACCGCAGCAGCTTTCGTTTTATAAAACCTAGTTCTTGGCGCCTAGTGTGCTGTCTACAAAGTTCAGCTTGCCGGCTTCGCGAAGGTTCGCGTAGCGGGACAGAGTCAGTGCCATACCAACCGGCATCAAAACCATGGTGATGGCCCAGATCCAGCCATCGGTGTCTGGCATGCCAGCCCAGGTAAGAATGCTCCAAACCAGCGCACCGAAGACGAGCGAAAGTGCGCCTGGAACAAGCACGCCAGAGCGGCTAGCCTGCTGGCTGATGTATGGAACTACCGCGGTAAGTAGAGCGGCGTAGATGACTAGAAACGCAACTTCAATAAGTGGCTGCCACATTATGCGATGAACCCTACCCGGCGCGATTCCTCGGCGCCAATCTCAACGTATGCAAGGGCTTCAGCCGGAACCACAAACAAACGACCCTTGTCGTCGGTGAGTTTGATGGTTTTCGCGCCAGCGGTGAGAGCGGCATCAACTGCTGCCTCGATTTCACTGGCGGTTGCGTTCGACTCGAACGAAAGCTCACGGGCTGAGTTGCGAATACCCACGCGAATTTCCATGGTTGGCCTTCCTTGTTTACCCTCTAGATTACTTGAGTTGCGGCGGGCAAATGCGCGTTCCGCTCACGGCGTTCACATAAATGTCGGCGCCCACCGATAGTTTGATTTCATGACAACTTCCCGCTTCATTCCCACGCCCTCATTGCATGACGCGTCGGTGTTTGAGGCGCTGTCCAGCGGTGTTGGTCAACGTCAAGCTATGGTGCTCCCAGCTTCGGCCTCCGCTAGCGTTCAGTTGGTATTTGGGGCGCCGGGTTCGGGCAAAACCAGTGCCCTTGTCGGCCGTTTCATTGCCATGGTTGAGGCTGGCATTCCAGCAGAACAAATCTTGGTTCTTTCGGCTACGCGTGAAGCCGCCGCTCACCTGCGAGACCAGCTACTGGTAGACCTGGCAGCCATTGCAGGTTCTCAAGGGCAAGAGCTTTCAACCTATGCGGTAGAGGGTCCACTGGCTCGCACCACCGCCTCGGTGGCATTCGCCATCGTCAAGCACCACGCGGTGCAGGCTGGGCTCAAGTCTCCAGAGCTAATCTCTGGCGCCGAGCAAGATGCCATTTTTGTTCAGCTGCTGGCGCAACACGAGGCCAGCGGTGATGTCGCACTTTGGCCAAAACACATCACCAAGCTAAGCCGAGGCCTTTCGGGCTTCCGAGCAGAGCTTCGCGACTTAATCGCGGCCTGCCAAGAACTGGGTATCGATGCCGCAGGGCTTGCTGCCCTTGGCAAAGATAAGCAGCCCGAATGGCTTGCTGTTTCTAGTATTTTCAGCCTGTACGAGAACCTGCTAGCCCAGCCAGATTTCCAACACCGGTTCGATTCCCCTTCAATGGTCAACCGCGCCATCCAATTGCTTTCAACCGAAGAGTCTGGCCTCGCCCAGTATCGTGCGGTGTTGGTGGATGACGCCCAAGAGCTAACCCCAAGTGCCGCCCGCTTCATTCAGGCGCTTTTGTCCAGTGGTTCGGTGCTGGTGCTCTTTGGCGATCCAGATGCTTCCACTCTTGGCTTCCGCCAGGCTAACCCTGCTCTCATGCAGCACTTGGCCACCAAGGCTGCAAGCACGCTTGGTGTATCCGCCCAGGTAATCAACTTCGAGTCAGATCCCTGGGGCAAGCCCGCTGGAATGACCTACGCACTTGGTCGGGTTTCGCGCCCAATCCATCCGGCAGGCGCTGCCGGCAAGCGCGTGGCTTTTGCGGGTGGTGTGGCCCAAACCGGCAATGGCATAGAGGCGAAGGTTTTCACTTCTCCTCAGGCCGAGGCCGAATGGTTGGCCAAACAACTAAGAATCTCGCACGTCCAACATGGTGTGGCCTGGCATCAAATGGCGGTGGTTGCTCGCAGCCGTCAGATTCTCGAGTCCCTCGAGCGCCTGCTCGCCGCCGAGAGCGTGCCAGCCCGAATCATGGGTGCCCAAACCGCGCTTCGCGACGAATTCGCTTCACGTGCTCTGCTAGATCTGGCCCAACTGGTTACCGGTGGTTTCCAACTGGATGCCCTAAGTGCCGAACAACTCATTAGGTCCCCATTCTGTGGCCTAGATTCCGTAGAGCTTCGCCGTTTCCGTCGCCAGCTTCGCCAAGAAGAGGCCGCGGCGGGTGGCAGCAACAACTCAGACGACCTGCTGGTACAGCTGTTCGATAACCCCAACTCACTCGAAACCATTTCCGGTCGTGAGGGCAAGCGAGTTCGCCGCTTCATCAAGTCTCTTGCTGCCGCACGTGAGGTTGCCGCAAACCCAATGGCCACCATTGAAGACCTGCTCTGGGCGCTTTGGAAGCCAAGTGGTCTAGCCGCTACCTGGTCCGAGAACAGCCGTGGGCTGGGTGAGGTTGCCGCCCAGGCAAACCGCAACCTAGACGCCATTGTTGCCCTGTTTGGTGCGGCTCAACGCTATGTAGAACGCAACCCCGGTGCACCCATGCAGCAGTTCATTGCCGCCCAGCTAGATCAAACGGTTGCCGAAGACTCGCTCACCTACAACGCTCAGGGTGGACGGGCAGTTAGTCTGCTCACTCCATCGGGGCTGGTAGGTCGTCGCTTCCACACAGTGGCCATTCCGCAGCTAATCGAGGGCATCTGGCCAAACCTAAAGCCACGTACCTCGCTGCTGGGCGCCAGCAAACTTTCGGCCAAGGTGCAGGGCCAGCTAGATCAGACAGGTTCGCCAAATGGCGACGAACTGGCCGACGAACTTCGCATGTTCTACAAGGCCTTGGGCGCTGCCAACCAGCAGGTTTTTGTGTCTGCCTATGCCAACGAGGAAGAGCAGGCCAGCCAGTTCATTCAGTTGGTTGCAGACACCATGCCCGAACCCGAAGACTACATCGAGCCCGGATACACCCTGCGCGGCCTAGCCGGAAGTCTCCGCCGTAAACTCACCATCGCTTACCGAGACGGCAAGCCAGACTCGGTCAAGGCCCAGCTGGCAAGTCAGTTGCAACGATTGGCCGAGGCCGGTGTTCCTGGTGCCCACCCAGACGACTGGTACGGCCTTGCACCAATCTCAACCGAGGCACCGCTGTTTGTGTTCACTGAAGGCGAGGTCGAACTTGCCGAGGGCGAGATCGACGAGGAGTACGCCATTGGTGGAGATAAGGGATCTCGCATCCCCATCTATCCATCTCAACTCGAAAACTTCCTCAAGTGTCCGCTGCACTGGTTCCTAGAGTCGCACGGTGCCAAAGACAAAGAGTACGAAGCCCAGGTGGGCACGCTCATTCACCAGGCAATGGAACTTGCCACCGAAAACACCGAAGACTCACTCTGGCAGTACGTAGACAGTCGCTGGCACACCATTCGGCACGAAAGTGCCTGGCTGGAAGAAAAAGAGCGTCGCCGCGCAAAGAATCTGGTTCGCAACCTGGCAAGCTACCTTGCCGATTTCGACAACAAGGGCGGCAAACTCATCGGTAACGAAATCAAGTTTGAGTTCAATGCCGGCAAGGCAGTGGTGCAAGGCCGAATCGACCGAGTCGAGCAACTGAAGGATGGCAGAGTGGTCATCGCCGACCTAAAGACCGGCAAGACCAAGCCTGCAGTCAAAGACATGCCTCAGCACGCACAGCTTGGCCTCTACCAACTGGCCCTCAAAAACCCAGATCTGCTTGCCCAGCTTGGGCTCACCAGCGAGACCGAAATGGCAGGGGCAAAGCTGATCTTCATCATCGACGACAAGCCAAGCACCCGAGACCAAGCAGCCCTAACCCAAGAGGCAGCCGATGACTTCCAAAAGGTAATCGACCAGGCGGTAGAGGGCATGGTCCTAGATAAGAGCAAGACCTTTATCGCTCGGGTTTCCAACCACTGCGAAAAAGATGGCGAGTTTGGTACCTGCAAGATGCACCTAGTTAAGGCGGTTTCCTACAATGCATAAGGTTTCAGCCCAGCAGGTTTACAACGTGATGAAGGGGCGAGAAGACCTCTTGCTCACCCAGCAGCAGCTTGCCGCGGTAGAAAGCGCAAGCGTCACCACCCCCGAACTAGTGGTGGCGGGTGCCGGCTCCGGCAAGACCGAGTTGATGGCAGTTCGCGTTCTTTGGTTGGTGGCCAATGGCTATGCCAGGCCAGAGCAGATCCTTGGCCTCACCTTCACCCGCAAGGCAGCCAGCGAATTGGCCAAGCGCATCCACGACAGCCTAAAGACGCTCAAGTTGGGCCAGTTTTGGCCGTACCCAAAGGATGAAGAGGTTGGTCAGCCAACCGTCACCACCTACAACTCCTATGCCAATGCACTTTTCCGCGAAAATGCGCTCGCGCTAGGCTATGAGGCCGAGAGCAACCTAATCACCGAGGCGGCGGCCTTCCAGCTTGCCCGCGAACTCATCGTCAAACGCGGAGCCGACATCGACTCCCGCCTGTTGGATAACGAGATGGCACTAAAGACCATCGTCGAAGGCGTTCTCAGGCTGGCAGCCGAGATGAACGACAATCTGGTTGATGCCGAGGCAATCCAGTCGGTAAATCAGTCCATCATCGCCGAGTTGAAGTCGCTGCCAAATGGCAGAGGCAAAATGGAGCTAATCGGCGACACCGTAAAAATGCTGGCACGTCTCGAGAACACCAACGTGCTTGCGGTTCTGGCTGAGGCATACCTCAAAGAGAAGCAGGCGCAGGGCTACGTCGACTACTCAGACCAGGTGGTCTTGGCCGAACGCGCCACCCGCGAGAACGCCGAAATGGTAGCCCAAGAACGGCAGCGCTTCAGCCACATCCTGCTAGACGAATACCAGGACACCTCATACCTGCAAACCCGTCTGCTATCTCAACTATTCGCCGGCAAGGCGGTGCTGGCAGTGGGAGACCCAAACCAGTCCATCTATGGTTGGCGTGGCGCCAGTGCTAGCAACCTGGCCAATTTCGCACACGACTTCGCAGTGGAGGCGCCCCAGCAGTTCAAAGCCTTTGAACTCAGTACCAGCTGGCGCAATCCCGCCAAGGTGCTTCAACTTGCCAACAAGCTTGCCGAGCCGCTCGCCGCAAAGGCCCCCTATGCTCCGCAGGCGGCCCACCTTGTGCCAACGCAGCTTCTTTCCCGTAAAGATGCCCCCGAAGGAAGCATCGAAATCGCTTTCGAACAGGACCTGAAGGCCGAGGCAAAGGCAGTAGCCCGTTGGTTCAAGAGCCACATGGATGGCTTCGAAAAGAAACCAACGGCAGCGCTGCTAATGCGCGCCAAGAAGCACATGCACCTCTTTGCCGAGGCGCTTTACGAGGTTGGTATCGAACCAGAAATCGTCGGTCTGGGCGGTCTCCTCGAAATGCCTGAAATCGTCGACCTCGTTGCCGCGCTAAAGGTAATCCATGATCCGTCACGTGGTTCAGAGCTAGTGCGCCTCCTCACGGGTGCCCGGTGGCGCATTGGTATCAAAGACCTCGACATGCTCTATCGCTACGCATCGCTGCGAAACAGAACCGATTACAAGACCGAAGGCTCTGCCCCCGAAGACAACATCAGCCTCATCGATGCGCTAGACCTGCTACGCGAGCCCTTCCACCAAGACAACTGTGGTGTATCCGAAGTTGCCCTTCCGCGTCTCATCGATGCGGCCAAACTTTTCGCACACCTCCGAACCCAAACCGGTCTACCGCTGGCAGAGTTTGTTCGCCTAGTCGAGCGCGAGCTCTGGCTAGACATCGAGGTGATGGCAAACCCCATGCGCCGCAACCCGATGGCAAACCTAAATGGCTTCGCCAATCTGGTGTCGGGCTATGCCGCAAGCAACCACCGCCCCTACCTGGGTGCACTGCTCAACTGGATCGACACCGTTGAGGATCGTGAAAAGGTAGACCCGCCAAGCACCGCCCCAGCTGAGGGAGTAGTCCAGATCCTCACGGTGCACTCTGCCAAGGGCCTCGAGTGGGACCTGGTCAGTGTAAGCGCACTCCAAAACGACGTTTTCCCTACCTACGGCAAAGACCAGATGGGTTGGCTGAAGGCCGAGGTGCTGCCATACCCGCTGCGTGGCGACGCCCTTTCGTTGCCACACTTTGGCTGGCAGGGGCATGCCAACCAAACCAGATTCAAAGAGGCAGTAGATGCCTTCAAAGTTGATGTTCAAGCGCACAAGTTGCGCGAAGAAACCCGACTCATCTACGTTGCAGTAACTCGCCCTAAAGAGCGGCTACTGCTTTCGGGTTCACACTGGAAGCCGGTTGTTAAAGACATCAGCGGGCCAAGCCAATTCATCTTGGCTGCAGCCCAATTCTTGGGTTTACAGGATCACATTCCAGAGCCCATCTCGCCCGAGCAAAACCCGCTAGAACTAGAAGAAGCCATCAGCCAATGGCCGCTAGACCCACTGGGTCCCAAGCACGCACAAGATGTTCGTGGTGCCGCCGATTTGGTTCATCACTATCTAAACCAGGCTGCAGCGGCTACCCAGTTGGAGGAGATCGATCTGCTACTCAGCGAACGCGATGAGCAGCTCCGACAGCTCAACGAGGTTCCACTTTCAGTCCGAATCAACGCATCCGGATTCAAGAACTATGTGACTGCCCCAGCGAAAACCGCCGCGGGAATGTTGCGTCCAATTCCAGAAGAACCCTTCAAGGCAACTCGCGCCGGCACCATCTTCCACAACCTCATGGAACAGCGCTACGCAGATGTGGTTCGCCTGGCCTCAGAGGCGCCAGACATCGATCTGCAAGAAGCGGGCGAACAGGTTTGGGCTCAGCAGATGGCTCAGGTTGATCTTGCCGAGCACGCCGAAACCGTAGCCCAATTCCAAGCCACCTTCGAAAAGACCAAGTGGGCCAGCATGCTGCCCGAGGCCATCGAAATCGAAATCCAGCTGGCCATCGGTGCCAACATCTTCATCTGCAAGCTAGACGCGGTGTTCCCAAACGGAACCGCAGCCGACGGCACTCCACTCTTCGAAGTGGTGGACTGGAAGACCGGTGTCGCTCCAAAGGATGATGATGAAATCGCCGAACGCAGTCTGCAGTTGGCGCTTTACCGATTGGCATTTTCAGAGTTAATGGGCTTGCCAATCGAGAATGTTTCGGCTTGCCTCTACTACGTTACCGACGACAGAACCGTCACTCCAAAGCACATGCTTAATCGCGATGAGATTCTGGAGTTGTGGTCGAAGGTGGCTGAAGCGAACTAGAAAAGTTCGCCGTTCTCAGCTTCAGGCTTGGCCTCTTTAGGCAGATCAATCGGTGCAGTTGCGTCGCTGGCCGAAAGCGAGATCGGGCCAGTCTCGTCAAACAAGTTCTTGTGGTTGTATGAGTCATCCACAACCGGCTTGAAGATATTCACAGCTTCGATGTCAACCTCGGCAGGGTCTACTTCGTCCAGTGCAACTGGCATTGGTAGGGCCTCGGCCGGCTCTTCGGTGCTCAAGAACTCGGCAGCTGGGTCTAGCAGCAGGTCGTCCGACACCACGGCTTGGGCGGCGTCAACAAATGTAGCCGGCTCAAACCCGTTGGACTCAACCAAGCTGGCGGCGCTTGCCTCAAAGCCTGCGATGCTCTCCTCAAATCCTGAGGTGGCCGCAATAACCGGAACATCAACCGCCAGTGGCTTAGGGCCAACCGAAGGAAGCAAGCCTGCTTCGATATCGGCCACAAAAGTCTGGAAAGCGCCCACCGCAAAGTCCACGCCCTCTTCGTCACCCTTTGCCAAAGCCTCAAGCAGGTACTCGGCTATGTGCATTTCACTGTAGAGCTGGGCGCGAGCGCGCAGGTTCTCGTCGTTTCCGCGCAGGCGGCCGTATTCAAGAAGAGTGCTGTAGGCAAAGTCGTCGTCGCCGTAGCCAACGATCCAGGAGAAGTCTTCAGCAGGGTCGCCAACGTGCAGATTCTGCCAGGTCAAAACGCCGCTGATGCCATTGTCGGACGATAGGAAGGTTTCGCCATCTACGTGACCGTGCACCACGGTTGGGTTGAAGCGCCAGAGGTTGACGTCTTCCAAAGCCTGTTCCCAGCGGTTTAGAAGTACCGCCGGCACCTTGCCCGTCTGGGCAACGCGGTCCAACATGGAAACGCGAAGTCTCACGATATCGGCTGGCGAGTAAGAAGGAAGTCCGTTTTCCTCGACGGTTGCCAGTGGCAAACCGTGAATAGCTGCTAGGGCATTGGCAATGCTGGTGGAGATCGGGCTGTCGCCGCCCATGCGAGCGATATCGGTGTGGTTTCCGTATACAAACGAGAACAGCAGGGCGCGCTTACCCTTTGAATCGCGGGTCTCGCCCAAAAGCTTGGTTATCTCAAACGGCAGTCTGGCGCGGTGAGGGTTGAGCGAACGCAGAACCATAAGTTCGGTGTCCATAACTAGACCGGCCTGCTGGCCTCGCGCCATCTTGATGACGTAGTGCGAACCATTGGAACCGGTGAGGCAGGCAGAATCGAAGAAGCCATCACCGCGCTGCTCGAGCGGGGCAACCTGAACGAAATCCAAGGCAGGGACGGCGTCTTTGGCGAGCGCCGCTAAAATCAAGGGAGACATACCCATGACTTTAGGTTAGGCAACGGCAGACCAAATCCGCCGTATGCCACGCCAGAATTGGGTTCTCTTAAGCCGGGATTAACAATCAAGAGGGGCAACGATGCACACTCCGTTGGGTCTAAAGCCGGCCGAATCCGCCATTGACCGCGACTACCTTCAGCGCGACAATCCCGATTTGTTCGACAACCTCTGGGAAAATCCTGCCACCCGCGTTTTGGCAATGTATGAGGGGCAAGTGCTGTTGACTGGCAATCAGTCGCAGCCCACCGCCAGTCTGAAACTTCTAACCACCGAAGAAGTTCCCAGCGCTCAGCTTCGCGTTTACCTTGGCAAAACTCTGGCAGACCACGGCCACGAACCCGCCGGTACCCCTGTTGTCCTGGCAGTGCTGGGAACCAATAGCGCCAACCAGCTGGAACCAGACGCCGAGGCATGGCACGGCTTGCGCAAGACCGGTGCCGGTCTTAGCCCACGCGACTCCGAGATTTACGCTCAGGCACTTGCCCTGGCCAACTTCCACCTCAATCACAAGCATTGCCCGCGCTGTGGCCTGCCTACCGTGATCGAGCAGGGCGGTTGGAGTCGTCGGTGCTTCCAGGATCAATCCCAAACTTTCCCGCGCACCGATCCGGCAATCATCGTTTCCGTCGTCGATGAAAACGACCGCATTCTGCTGGGCTCGCAGGGGGTCTGGGAGGACAACCGCTGGTCAGTGCTTGCCGGGTTTGTGGAGCCCGGTGAATCACTAGCCAATGCGGTAGTTCGTGAGGTCTATGAAGAAGCCGGAGTTCGGGTCACCGATGTGGAGTTCTTGGGGAGTCAGGCTTGGCCTTTCCCCTATTCGCTGATGGTTGCCTTCACCGCCAAACTCGACACTTCCAGCGGACACCAGGATTTGGTGCCGGACGGAGTCGAGATTGAAAAGGTGCGTTGGTTCTCCCGCGAAGAGATTGCGGCCGAGCGCGACGGGTTGATTCTGCCGGGCAAGCTCTCAGTGGCTCGTTCGCTGCTAGATCACTGGTTTGGTGAAGACATCGATGGTGGCAGTCTCAATGGCTAGTGAAGCCGAAGAACTGCTGGCAAAACTAGACCCTGAACAAGCCGCGGCTGCTGCCAGCCTTCGCGGACCAACCTGCATCATTGCCGGTGCCGGTACCGGTAAGACCCGAACCATCACCCACCGAATTGCATACGGAATTGCCACCGGCTACTTCAGCGCCAACCGGGTTTTGGCTCTGACCTACACCAACAAGGCTGCCGCCGAACTGCGCACCCGTTTGCGCACCCTGGGCGTGGGCAACGTGGCCGCACGCACCTTCCACGCCGCCGCTCTGGCGCAACTTGAATACTTCTGGCCGCAATTTACCGGTGCTGCCGCACCGCATATCCTCGAATCCAAGGGACGCCTTTTGGCCAGGTTGGCGGAGGAGCGCAAGCTTCGTTTAGATGCCGCCGCGTTGCGCGATTTGGCCGCCGAGATCGAGTGGCGCAAGTACTCGATGCTTTCGATGTCCCAGTACGCGGCTCTCAAGCGCAAGGCTCCCGGTTCTCTGAGTCAACAGCGGTTGATCGAGATGCTCACCGCCTACGAGGATGCCAAGACTGCCGCCAACCAGATCGACTTCGAAGACGTGCTGGTGTTGTGCCTGGGCATGCTGCGCTCCGAACCGCGAGCGTTGGCTCACGTTCAGCAGCAGTACCGCTTCTTCACCGTGGACGAGTACCAGGACATTTCTCCGCTGCAGCATGCGCTGCTGGATGTCTGGCTGGGCGACCGCAACGACATCTGTGTGGTTGGTGACCCCAATCAAACCATCTACTCCTTCACCGGCGCATCGGCCAGCTACCTGCAGACCTTTGCATCGCGCTACGAGAACGCCACCGTTGTAGAGCTGACCCGAAACTACCGAAGCACCCAGCAGATTGTGAACTTCGCCAACCGACTTCGATCCAGCAAGTCTGCGATGGGTGGCGGGGGACTCTCGCCACTGCAGTCGCAGGGAGCCGTGGGTATGGCGCCAAGGCTGCAGGGTTTTGGCAGCCCCAACGAGGAGTGCAGCTACGTTGCCCATCAAATCAGCGGGCTGCTTCGCGAAGGAGTTCGCCCAAGCCGCGTGGCGGTGCTCTATCGAGTGAACGGCCAGAGCGAACCCATGGAGGCGGCGCTCGCCAGCGCGCAGATTGGTTACCAACTGAAGGGCGGTGTGCGATTCTTTGCCCGCCCCGAAATTCAGACCGCCATGCGCACCTTGCGAGCCGAATTGATTGCCAAGTCGGATAAGCCCACCCACCAGATTTTGGATGAGATCTGCCGCGGCTTGGGTTGGAGCACCAGAGCTCCAGAGGTTGCCGGAGCCGCGCGCGAAAAGTGGGAGAGCCTCAACGCTCTCATGGAAATTCAGGACGAGATGCCAAGCGGCATCAGTGCCCAGGAGTTTTACACCGAGTTGGAAGAGCGCGCCAAGAGCCAGCATGAACCAGAGGCGGCTGCAATCACCCTCGCCACCATCCATGCCGCCAAGGGCTTGGAGTGGGACCACGTCTTCTTGATGGGTGTGCAGGAGGGTTACCTGCCCATCAGCTATGCCAAGACCGAGGCAGAAGTAGCCGAAGAAAACCGTCTGCTCTATGTGGGTGTCACGCGAGCCAAGAAGTCGCTGATGATTTCTTGGTCGGGCACCGCCTCGCGGTTTGTAAAGCTGCTGCAGGCACAGCCGTAGTGGAAATCCCAGCTGGAGTGCACAAGCCCAACCGAAGCTGAGCCGCCAGAGGTGCCAGCGTCGGAGACCAAATAACCGCCCGGCTGCTGTGGATGCCCCGACGCAAAGCCACCCACCGCATCCAGCCTGGCGAGGATGCTCTGCATTGCGAGGCCCACTGCCAACATGCGATTGCCCGAGTGATCGAACCGCAACTCGAGTCCGGCTAACTGCGCCGACACCGCGGCGTATTCCTCGCTGCCTTCGCTGCGCCAAAGCTCGCGGCAAATGAGGCAGGGAGTGCTTCCCGGGACAATCACCGGGCTGACTTCAAATCCGCCCGCCGCATACTTGATCTCCAGTTGAGGCACCTGACGTGAATTCCAAACCCCGATGCGCTGCAATTGCGGCACCAGTGTGGTGCCCAAAACCGCCACATCGATGTTGTTGAACTTGGAGTCTTTGAGCCTGAGCCCGCTTACCAAACGACTGCTTGGCCAGGTGGTTTCTAGCATCAAGGAAGCCGCAGCGATGCGCTTCTGTCCCAGAAAAGCTGGCGGAAAGCTGGCCGGTCCGGTATCCGAGTTTCTAACCGGCTCGTTGTCGCGCGTGACAAAGGTGCCAACTCCAGCAGCCGCCAGCCCAAGCATCAGCAGCAGTCCGGTGGCGTCCAGTACCTCGATGAAAACAGCCCGCCTGCCGCGTTCCAGCAAAACGGCTCGGCCATCGGTGGAATTTTGAAGACTGGCCGAAACCAGGTCGGCAATGGCGGCATCGAGATTTAGTGGTTTGCCTGGGTTTGGTCTTTGGGCGGATTCGCTGGCCTCCACCTCAAGCACCGGCCTTAGGCGCTCCAGCAGGGCTTCAGCCTCCTTTTGAGGTAACCGCGTCTGTGCGGCAATGGCCTCTACCTGATTGGGTGCCACTCCAAAGTAGAGGGCATCGATGAAGCGCTCGGCGGCCGATGAGATTTCAGGCAGCACTACTTTGCGGCTATCCAAACCAACCTGAACGGTTGTGGGGGAGTGCCAGATGGAGGTGTGAAAGGGATTTATTTTGTAGACCACTGGGCGATTGTTGCAACAATCCCAGCGCAGCGGTTTTGGTTATCCACAGTGTGGGCTATTCACCCAGCAGGTTGCGAAGCGCGCTGTCGAAGTCATCGTCGTTGCCACCCTGCAGCCTGCCGATGAGCGAAGCGGGATCCGCGATGTCCGCTGCCGATGGCAACATGTCCGGGTGGTCCCATAGCGCGTCTCGTCGGGCATTTCCGAGGGCCTGTCCAACCAGTTGCCACATCGAGCTAGCCTCGCGAAGCTTGCGCGGGCGCAGCTGCAGGCCAACCAGAGTGCCAAAGGTTAGCTCGGCTGGTCCACCGGTAACGCGGCGGCGGTGCACTGCCTCGGCAATGCGCTGAGCGTTTGGCAGCAGCTTGGTTGCCTCGAGTGTCAAGGCATCCACCCAGCCCTCAATTAGAGCCAGCATGGTCTCGATGGCTTCGAGGGCTCGTTCCTGATCTTCGGTTCGGTCACCGATCATGGCTCCCGATTCCAGCATCTGCCGCATACCTTCCGCATCGGTTGGATCGGCGTCGGCAACGGCACCCATGATCTTGTCTTGGTCGATGGTGATCTGGGCAGCATAGGTTGAAATCTGCGATACAACGGCCTCGCGCAGCCAGCGGCTGTGCTTGAACAGGCGGGCGTGAGCCAGTTCGCGCACTGCCAGATAAATCTGCGCCTCCTGAACCGGAACCCCAAGTTCACGGATGAACGCGTCGAGGTTTTGCGGCAAGAACGCGGCGCGCTGCTCGGCAAAAATCGGCAGACCAATGTCCGAACCGCTCAGCACCTGCTCGCTTAGTTTGCCGATTGCCTGGCCAAGTTGCATGGCAAACATGGCACCACCGGCGTTGCGTAGCAGACGACCAGCCTCGGCCATCAGGCCAGACATTTCCTCGGGTGCGTTACCCGCGATGTGCTCGCTCAGAGCCTCGGCCATTCTGTCGGCAACGGGTTGGCTCATAGCCTTGAAAAGCGGCATGGCGTCGTCTACCCAGAGGTCGCGGGTAAGCAGCTTAGGTTCGCTGGTTAGCTCTGAAACATCGGTGGCTTGGCTCAGCCACATTCCGCCGATGTGGACAGCCTCGCGCCAGGCGTCTCGCTGCGCCTCGGTGATGCCCTGATTGTTGCGGCGGGCGCCGGCCTTGGCCTGGGCAATGGCGGCATCCCAGTCCACTCCACCCTTGGCGGTTTGTGGTCCCATGGCCTGGCTGATCATCTGGAGCATTTGCTGAAGCTGCTGAGGGTCGGTTGGAATTCCCGCGGCTTTGGCCAGCTCCTGGGTGTCAAAACTATCTGGGTCTTCCAGGTACTTTTTCATAAATGCCTGGAACTCGGTGGGGTTGAACTTGCGCGGGTCAAAGTCGCCGCCTTCATTAGGGTTTTGCCCGTCTTCAAAGTTGTTCATACACGCTCCTGTTGTTTCAACGGTAAAGCAGAAAACGGCACCGATGTTCCAAGAATCTGCGCTGTTCGCCCTAAGCGTTTGGGCCGTGTGGGATGAAATCGAAAAGTGTAGGTGCGCTCGCATAGTGTTAACGGGTGAGCCAGCAAACCGGTCCGTACCTAGACCAACCCGCAGTTGCCCCAAGAAAGCACCGCCTTTTTGGCTGGATTCTTCTTGGAGTGTTTGCCGTTGGCGTTTTGGCTGCCGCGTTCCTACCGGCGCCTTACGTAATCGAACGTCCTGGTCCGGCATTCAATGTGCTCAGCACAAATAACAAGATTCCGGTCATCACCGTGGCAGACGCCCAGACCTACCCAACCTCGGGCGCCCTAGACCTGCTCACGGTAAGCGTGGTTGGTGCTCCTGGCAACACTCCAAGTTGGCTCGAGCTACTGGCGGCCTGGCTAGACCCAGCCCAAACCATCGTTCCGCTTGATCAGATGTATCCACCGGGCCAAACCTCGGCGGCAACGCTCAGGCAAGATGCCCTTATGTTCAAAGACAGCCAGCAACAGGCCACTGCTGCGGCTCTCGAAGCTCTCGGTTACAAGTTCGATTTCCAGGTCTACGCCGATTCGGTGGACAAGGCGTCTCCAGCCCTTGGCCAGGTCCAAGCTGGAGACATCATCGTCTCGGCAGCCGGCAAGGAAGTCAACGGTATTCAGTCGCTGCGCGATGCAGTTCAGACCACCAAGGGCAAGCCGGTTGTTCTTCAGTTGATTCGGGGCGGTCGTCACCTCAGCGTTTCCGTCACACCCAAGTATCTAGATGGTGCTTACCGCCTGATGGTTTTGGTTGGCTCGCGCTACAAGTTCCCAATCAATGTCAACCTGCAACTGTCCGATATCGGGGGTCCATCGGGCGGCACGATGTTTGCTCTGGGCATCTACGACAAACTCACTCCAGGTGCCCTCACCGGCGGCCAGTTGATTGCCGGAACCGGCACCATCGATGCCGTTGGCACGGTTGGCCCCATCGGCGGCATCCGCCAAAAGATGTACGGGGCAGTTCGTGCCGGTGCCACCTGGTTCTTGGCTCCAGAGCAAAACTGCAACGAGGTTTTGGGGCACATCCCAACTGGACTTACCGTGGTCAAAATTGCCAACTTCCAGCAGGCGCTTGCCGCTGTGACGCAAATTTCCAAACAACACTCTGCGGTTGGCTTGCCAACCTGCACGGCAAACTAAAAGTATTAACTAGGGGCCAGCTTGGCCCGATAGCGATGAGGAAACAATTTGAAGAACGGTAAGCTCACCCCGGCAGCCATGGCAACCCTAATCGTGGTGGCAATAATCGTGGCGCTGGTTGGTTCGGCCGGCTACTACACCGACTACCTCTGGTTCAAGCAGCTGGGCTTTGCCAAGGTGTTCACCACTAACCTCATTGCGCAGGTGGCAATCTTCTTCGCCGGCGCGGGATTCATGTGGCTTGCCACCTGGGCCAGCCTGCATATCGCCTATCGAAATCGTCCGGTTTACGTTCAGTACGTTGCCGATGGCCGCCCAGGGTTGGGCGCCTACCGCGAACTGCTCACCCAAATTCGTCGGGCTGTAACCATTGCCGCTCCAATCGTGCTGGCGCTATTTGCAGGCTCGGGCAGTGTTGCCAACTACAAGCTGATGCTGGCGGCCGTCTTTGCCACCCCAGCGGGCAGCATCGATAAGCAGTTCCACCTCGATGTTTCGTTCTACTTCTTCCAACTTCCTTTCCTAACCGTCCTAGATTCCTACTTCAGTGCGGTTCTGTTCATCTCGCTGATCTTGGCGCTTTTCATTCACCTCGTTTACGGCAGCATCAAGTTGACCGGTAGGGCAATCACCTTTACCAAGGCTGCACGCGTGCAGCTAGGGGTCACCGCCGCAGTATTCGTTCTGATGCAGGCGGCATCGCTCTGGCTAGACCAGTACCAGACCATGACCTCGGCCAGCGGTCTCTACACCGGTGCCACCTTCTCAGATGTCAACGCCCGCATTCCGGGCTTCCAGATCATGGCGGGCATTGCGGTACTTGTGGCGGCCACCTTTATCTTCGCCGCCATCGTGGGCAAGTGGCGCCTGCCAATCATGGCCACTGGTCTGATGATTGTTGTAAGTATTTTGGTTGGCGGAATTTACCCATGGGCAGTGCAAACCTTCCAGGTGGTTCCAAACGAGCGCTCGCTCGAATCTGAGTTCATCAAGCGCAACATCCAGGCCACCCGTTTCGCCTACGGCCTCGACGGCGTGCAATCGGTGAACTACAACGCCAAGACCACCGCCAGCGCCGGCGCTCTAAAGCAGGATGCTCAGACCGCCGCGCAGATTCGAATCATCGACCCCACTCTTGAAGCGGCTTCATTCCGTCAGCTGGAGCAGTACCGCCAGTACTACAACTTCTCCAGCCACCTGGACGTAGACCGCTACAACATCAATGGCAAGCAGCAGGACACCGTTTTGGCTGTGCGAGAGCTGGACCAGTCGGGCCTTGGCAGCAGTCAGTCATGGATCAACAACGTCATCGTCTACACCCACGGCTACGGCATCGTTGCCGCCTACGGTAACCAGCGCTCGGCCGACGGCCAGCCGGTGTTCCTGCAGTCGGGCATTCCGTCCACCGGTTTGCTGGGTAACTACAAGCCGCAGATCTACTTCGCCGAGGGCTCTCCCGAGTACTCCATCGTTGGTGGCCCTAAGGGCTCTACTCCGCTAGAACTGGACTACCCAGGCGGCAAAAACGGCTCGCAGCAGACCTACACCACCTTCGAGGGCAATGGTGGCCCAAAGCTCGACAGCATCCTCAACCGTTTGGCATACGCCATCAAGTTCCAGAGCGAGCAGATTCTGCTCAGCAGCGCTGTAACCAACTCCAGCCAGGTGCTTTACAACCGCAGCCCAATGGACCGCGTCAAGGCTGTGGCACCATACCTAACAGTCGATTCCGATCCATACCCAGCGGTGGTCAACGGCCACGTGGTTTGGATGGTCGACGGCTACACCACCAGCAGCCACTACCCCTACTCGCGCGCTGAGAACCCATCTTCGGCAACCAGCGATTCTGAGGGCGTGAAGAGCAATTTCACCGGCAACATCAACTACATACGCAACTCGGTGAAGGCAACTGTTGACGCCTACGATGGCTCGGTGAAGTTGTACGCCTGGGACACCAAGGACCCAATCCTGAAGACCTGGATGAAGGTCTACCCGGGCACTGTTCGTCCAATCTCGCAGATGTCTGGTGCGGTGCTCAGCCACGTGCGTTACCCAGCCGACCTGTTCAAGATTCAGCGCAACATGCTCGGTACATATCACGTCACCGAGGCTGGAGCCTTCTACTCGCAGCAGGACGCCTGGATGGTTCCAAATGACCCATCCAATTCCTACGGCAACGGCACCGGGCTCACTCAGCCGCCGTACTACCTAACGATGCAGACTCCGTTGCAGAAGACTCCGGCATTCAGCATCTACAGCACTTTCATCCCCAAGTCCACGGGTGCCTCAACTCGCAACGTGCTCACCGGTTATCTGGTTGCCAATGCGGATGCCGGCAGCGTGAAGGGCGTGAAGTCTGCCAACTATGGCAAGCTTCAGCTTCTGGTCTTGCCGAGAAGCACCGTTGTGCCAGGTCCTGGTCAGGTCCAAAACAACTTCAACGCCGACTCCGATGTGAGCAAGCTGCTGAACCTGCTTCGCCAGGGCAGCACCGAGGTTCTGAACGGTAACCTGCTAACCCTGCCGGTTGGCGGAGGGTTGCTCTATGTTCAGCCGGTTTACATCAAGTCCACCGGTGAAACCTCCTTCCCGCTGCTCAAGAAGATCCTGGTGGCCTTCGGCGACCAGATTGCGTTTGAGGACACCCTGGATGCCGCGCTAAATGATCTGTTTGGTGGCGCATCTGGTGCAGTTGCTGGCGACGGCACTGGCACCGGTTCGGGCACCTCAGGTTCGGGCGGCTCTTCCTCAACCGGTTCGGGTGGTACTGCTTCTGGTTCAGGTACCGGTGGAACCATCGCCACCGGCAATGCCGCCTTGAACGCGGCGCTAGACGCCGCAAAGAAGGCCATCCTTGCCAAGGAGACTGCAATGCAGGCTGGCGACTGGACCGCCTACGGCAAGGCCGATAAGGACCTGGCAAAGGCAGTGGCTGCGGCCATCGCAGCTAGCAGCAAGGCCAAATAACAGTTGATGCTGGCGCACCAGTTTGGCTGCGCCAGCTATCTGTGATAGAGTTAGTACTTCGCCGCGGGGTGGAGCAGTTCGGTAGCTCGCCGGGCTCATAACCCGGAGGTCGTAGGTTCAAATCCTGCCCCCGCAACCAATAGAAACCCCCGTTTGCTCACGGGGGTTTCGCCTTTAAGCGGCCAAATCCTTTTTCTGCTGGCTTCAGCATTGAGCCCTGCTGTGGAAAACTTTGACGGACCTAGACGCCAATTTCGTAGCGTTGCCGCATGAACTACAACGAAGACCGCCTCATCCGTCTATTGGTCACCTATGTTTGCCTGGCGCTCATCTGGGGCGTGGAGTATTTTGGGCCTGCCGAAAAGGCCGAGGCGGCCAGCTGTAGACACGTTGGCGTGAAGTCCAAGACCCTGGCTGTGGGTTCGCAGGTTGATGGCGATCTGGTCACCATTTGCCTAAACAAGACACTGCAGCGCAAACTGCTCAAGGTGTCGCTGCCGCCTGCAAAGCCTGTTGCAAAGCCAGCGCCCAAACCCGCAGTGAAGCCAATGCCTAAGCCAGTGGTGCACGTTGCTAAGAAGCCAGTGGTTCGCCAAGCCCCAAAGCCTGTGATTCATCGCAAGACCAAGACAAATCAAAACAACTCCAGGGCCGTCTTTCGCCCAAAGGCGCCCCTGGCAACTGTTTCTCCGGCTTCAACCCTCAAGGTTGCGCAGCTTGCCGTTTTTGGAACCACACCCAAGGTGCTTTTTGGCCGGGCGCAACTACTGGGAAACCCGGTGCTAGTGCGATTTACACCGGAACAACTCGAATGGGCCTTTGGCGATGGCGCCATGAAGTCCGGTAGCACCCAAAGTCTGCGCCAAACCAGCCACGGCTATGCGCGCGCTGGCAACTATGTTGCGCTGCTGCACACCACATTCTCGGTGAGCTACCGGCTGGCAAATGGCAGTTGGTTGCAGGATCCGGACAACATTTCATTGCCCTCCAAGCCGCTGAGTATTGCCGTGGGGAAACCGGCGGTGAAAGCCGCAGCCAAAAGCGTGCTGGTTACCTCTGGATAGGGGGAAAGTCTCAGCCAGCACCTAGGCTGTTCTCAGGATTCATTCAGACACAATTGCGAAAATCATTTGGCAACATGTGTTTGGAAAGGCAGAACTTTGACAGTCCCTAACGGTCACTACAACGCTCAGTTCGTTTTTGACACCCAGGCAAAGCCACAACCGGCCAAGCCAACATTCTTCGCCATGCTAAACGGCAAGCTCACCAAGCATTCGGCACTCACCGGCATTGCCATGGGTGCGGCCATGGGAGGCCTGATCGGTGCCGGAGTGGGAATCACCACCGCCGAGATCACTAACGGTGCCGGCACCGTCATCATCAACAACACCCAGCACGTCAACTGGGTAACGGCAGCGGCTCAAAAGGCCTCGCCATCGGTTGTCACCATTTCGGTTTCGGGCGGCGGCTCGGCCGGTTCTGGCTCTGGTGTGGTTCTATCCAAGGACGGCTACATCCTCACCAACACCCACGTAGTAACCCTCGAGGGCGCCACCGGTTCGGCCACCATAGAGGTGCGCACCGCCGACGACCACGTCTACTCGGCATCTGTGGTTGGCACCGACCCAACCAACGACCTCGCCGTGATCAAGGTGAACCCGCTTGGTTCGCTGGTACCAGCCGTCTTTGCCAACAGCGATCAGATCAACGTAGGCGACTCGGTGGTTGCTATTGGTTCGCCACTTGGCCTTGACGCCACCGTAACCAGCGGAATCGTAAGCGCGCTAAACCGCACCATTCAGGTGGCCAACTCGGCTGCTCCAGAAAATGGCTCAACCGGCTCGGGCGGTCTGCAGTTCCTGGGTACCGGTTCCTCGGCAAACTCCATCAATCTCAGCGTTATCCAGACCGATGCCGCCATCAACCCCGGAAACTCGGGTGGCGCTCTGGTGAACGACCAGGGTCAAGTGCTGGGCATCAATGTGGCCATCGCATCGGCCGGAAGCAGCTCGATTTCTAGCCAGTCCGGCTCCATCGGTGTTGGTTTTGCCATTCCGGCAAACAACGCCCATCGCATTGCCCTCGAAATCATGAAGACCGGCAAGGCCACTCACGCCATGCTGGGTGCCTATATCGGTGATGCCCTCAGCTCCGGTTCGGATGCCGCTGTCACCATCGGTGCCAAGGTGGTAAAGCTAACCCCCGGTGGCCCAGCCGCTAAGGCCGGGCTGAAGGTTGGCGACGTGGTAACCCGCTTCAACAACCTCATCGTGAACTCGGCCACCGATCTAACCGCCGACGTGCGCATCCAGGCTCCAAACACCCAGGTTGAACTGACCGTTTTGCGTGGTGGTCAGAGCCTGAAAATTCACGTCACATTGGGCAACGCCATCAATCTCAAGTAGCCTTAAGGCAACCTGAGGAGACGAAAAATGGCATTTGAGGGCGACGGGCTAGGCTCCGATAACGTTGGCGGCCAGACTGCCGGCAGCACCCTGCTAGAGCAGCAGCTGCAGGAGATTGTCGAACCCGGAGACCACGAGCGCTACTCGCACTATGTGCGCAAGGAAAAGATTGTGGAATCTGCGGTACTCGGCATGCCTGTAACCGCACTTTGTGGCAAGGTTTGGGTGCCGGGCCGAGACCCACAAAAGTTTCCGGTCTGCCCAACCTGCAAGGAGATCTATCAGGGGCTGCGTCCTGAGCCACCTGCCGACAACAATGGCGGCGCCGGCAACGGCAGCGAGAAGTAAACTCAAACCGTGAACGACGCACCTATTGGCATCTTTGATTCTGGTGTCGGTGGCCTCACCGTGGCCCGAGCAATCATCGATCAACTTCCCAACGAGTCGATCATCTATGTTGGCGATACCGCCAACAGCCCTTACGGGCCGAAGTCTTTGCCGGTGGTGCGCGAACTAGCCCTTTCGGTGATGGATCGACTGGTGGACGAGGGCGTGAAAATCCTGGTGATCGCCTGCAACTCGGCCTCGGCGGCAGTGTTGCGCGATGCCCGCGAGCGTTACACCGTGGGCAGGGGCATTCCGGTTGTTGAGGTAATCCAACCGGCCGTGCGCCGTGCAGTGGCCGCCACCAGAAACCGTCACGTTGGTGTCATCGGAACCAACGCCACCATTGCATCTAAGGCATATGAAGACGCCTTTGCCGCTGCCGTAGATTTGCAGATCACCAGTGCCGCCTGCCCAGCCTTCGTAGATTTCGTGGAAAACGGCATCACCAGTGGCCCAGAGCTGATGCAGGCTGCCGAGGCCTACCTGGCCCCAATCAAGGCTGCCGGAGTGGACACCTTGGTTTTGGGCTGCACCCACTATCCGTTGCTAACCGGCGCCATCAGCTATGTGATGGGGGAGAACGTCACCCTGGTTTCTTCGGCCGACGAAACCGCCAAGGACGTCTACCGCACTCTGGTGGCCAACAGTTTGCTGCGAAACTCGAACACCCCGCCAACCCTGCGCTTCCAGGCAACCGGCGACGCCCGTCCGTTTGGCAAGCTGGCTCGTCGATTCCTGGGTCCGGAGGTCACCGTGGTTGAGCACCTGCCCGAAGCCGGATTCGGTACCGCCTATCCGGTAACCGAGACCATCAACATCAAGACCATCAGCGTCCATACTGAACTCAACTAAGGAATAACTTGACCCGCATCGATGGCCGCAGTGCCGACCAGCTTCGTCCCGTAGTAATCGAACGCGGCTGGAGTGACCACGCCGAGGGCTCGGCTCTCATCAGCTTTGGCGGAACCAAGGTGCTGTGCACAGCTTCGTTCACCGCTGGCGTGCCACGCTGGAAGGTTGGCAAGGGCGAGGGTTGGGTAACTGCCGAGTACGCGATGCTGCCACGAGCCACCCACGACCGCAACGACCGAGAGGCCGTCAAGGGCAAGATCGGTGGCCGCACCCATGAGATTTCGCGCCTGATTGGCCGTAGCCTCCGTGCCATCGTTGATGTTTCGGCCCTTGGTGAGAACACCATCGTTATCGACTGCGACGTGCTGCAGGCCGACGGTGGCACCCGCACCGCTGCCATCACCGGCGCCTACGTTGCGCTAGCCGACGCCATTGCCTGGGGCAAAGAACACAAGCACATCCCGGCTAGGGCTACCGTGCTTACCGATTCGGTTTCGGCCATTTCGGTTGGCATCATCGATGGAGTGCCGTTCCTAGATTTGGCCTACACCGAAGACGTGCGCGCCGAGACTGACATGAACGTGGTTGTCACCGGTGGTGGCAAGTTCATCGAGGTTCAGGGCACCGCCGAGGGTGCACCGTTTGACCGTGACGAGCTCAACTCGCTGCTTGACCTTGCCCTGGCCGGCAACGCCGATCTTGCCAAGATTCAGCGTCAGGCTCTGGAGAAGTAAATGCAGCTGGTTCTGGCCACGCACAATGCCCACAAGGTGCAGGAAGTTGGCGCAATTTTGGGCGCCACCGTGCCGCAGCTAACCGTGCTGGGTTACGACGGACCCGAGCCAGTTGAGGACGGCACCTCATTTTTGGAGAACGCCCTGATCAAGGCGCGCGCCGCTTTTGCCCACACCGGCCTGCCATCGATGGCCGACGACAGTGGAATTGCGGTTGAGATTCTTGGGGGAGCGCCAGGCATTTTCAGTGCACGCTGGGCCGGTGGCCGCGATAACGTGGCCAATCGTCGCCTGCTGTTGGCACAACTGGCAGACGTAAAGCCAGAGCACCGAGCCGCAAGTTTTGTTTGCACCATCGCGCTGGTTACCGCGGATGCCGAGCTATCCTTCACCGGAATCTGGCCGGGATCGGTGGCAATGGCCGAAAGCGGCGAGCACGGTTTTGGCTACGACCCAGTGTTTATCCCAGAGGGATTTGAGGTCACCGCTGCCCAGCTGGAGCCTGAGGTAAAGAACAGCCTCAGCCACCGATCGCTCGCGCTGGAGCAGTTGGCCGGCTACCTAAGCGAGTACGGCCTCTAAGCCAAACCCGAACCCATCAATCTGACCTTGGCAGGTCTAGTCGTTGGCGCGACGTTCTTCGTCGGCGGCCAACTCCGCGCGGCGAGCGCGCAGGGCCTCAATCACGATTGGGATGGTGCTGAGCACCACAAATCCGATGGTGAATAGATCGATGTGTTCGGCCACAATCTTGAAGCCACCAAGGAAAACGCCCAGCAGGGTAACGCCGGTTCCCCAGCCAATCACGCCAATCACGTTGTAGCGCACAAAGTGCTTGTAGGGCATTCCTCCGATGCCAGCGGCAACCGGAATGAAGGTGCGCATCACGGGCACAAAGTGCGCCAAAATAACGGCGCGTGAACCGTAGCGCTCAAAGAATCGGTGGGTCTTCTCAACGTTTTTGTGGCTGAAAAGACGGCTCTCTGGCTTGTTGAAGATTGCTGGCCCAGACTTGCGGCCAATCCAGTAACCGGTCTGGTCACCGATGAACGCAGTCACCGAAATGAGCACGCACATCAACCAGATGGGAACTGGCCACTCTCCCAGGCGCACTGCTCCGTTGGCCACCGAAAGACCGGTTACGAATAGCAGCGAATCACCGGGAAGGAAGAAGCCGATCAGAAGTCCGGTCTCGGCGAAAACCATCGCCAAGATGACGAAAACTGCAAAGCCACCCATATCGGTGATGAGGGTTAGGGGGTCTAGCCAACTGATTCCAAACATGTGCCCCCAACAGGAATCGAACCTGTGCCTTTGCCTTCGGAGGGCAACGCTCTATCCCCTGAGCTATGAGGGCTAAGGTACTTTAAGATTACTTGACACAACTGGAGGTACGCCTTGGCGCTCAAATTAGTAGACAAATGGATCTGGGATTCCTGGTACGTACAGGATGGCGACACCTACCATGCGTTCTATCTAAGTGCCAGCCGTGCTCTGGGCGACCCAAATCGTCGTCACCTGCACCCAATCGTGGGCCACGCAATCAGCACCGATATGACCAACTGGACAGTGGTGCGTGACGCGCTCATCGTTTCGGAAGACAACGAGGCATTCGACTCGTACACCACCTGGACCGGATCTGTAGTTAAAGGCGACGATGGCAAGTGGTGGATGTTCTACACCGGCACCAGTCGCGTAAACAATGCAATGGTTCAGACCGTTGGCGCCGCAACCAGCGATGACCTGTTGGTCTGGGACAAGATCTCCGACAAGCCGTTGGCGGTTGCCGACCCCAAGTGGTACGAGAAGCACGGCGACAACGCCTGGGTGGGCGAAGCCTGGCGTGACCCATGGGTATTCCGCTTCCCTCAGGGAGTAACCACCGGAGTTGCCCAGATTGGCGTTCCGGCCGGCACCGATCCAAGCAAGGTTTGGCACATGCTGGTTACCGCTCGCGCCAACGAATCGGTGGGCGGCGACTACCTAACCCGCGGTGTGGTTGGTCACGCCACCAGCCTGGACATGGTCAACTGGACCGTGCAGCCACCGATTTCCAAGCCACACCAGGGCTTTGGTCAGATGGAAGTATTCCAGTTTGAAATCGTCGATGGCGTTCCGATTTTGTTCTTCTGCTGCGGTTGGAACGAACTGGCTCCAGAGCGTCTGGCTGCTTGGGGCAAGCGCGACGCCACCTACAGCCTGGTGGTCAACCCAGACCTGTCAGACCTGGACTTCACCAAGGCCCGCGGCTTCGATCACCGATTGGTCTATGCCGGCCGACTGATTCAGGGACCAGACGGCGGTTGGAACGTAATCGGCTTCGACAACTTTGATGCCAATGGCGAGTTTGTGGGAGTTCTCTGCGATCCAATCCCAGTAACTGCAACTCCCGAACTGGGCATCGTTGCCAAGGCTGATCTATAGCTCATTGGTATGCTTGTTGTAGCCTTTCAGCGGCTGAGGTTGGCGTGTTTTCAAGCGCATTTGCCCCCGCTTTGAGTGCTATCTCAATCCGTTAGGACAAGCGTGACCCCTGCAGACCTTTCTGCTGCCATTGTGCGCATCCTCGTCGGTCTTCAGGCCGCCGGGACGATTGGTGCTGGCGACCTGCCAGCCGAAGTGGTCATCGAGCGCCCAAAGAACCGCGAACACGGCGACTGGGCAACTAATGCCGCACTTCAGCTCTCCAAGGCCTTTGGCACCAACCCGCGCGCTTTCGCCGAGCTGGTTGCCACCGAACTTCGCACCCAGCCTGGCATTGCCGGAGTTGACATTGCTGGTCCTGGATTCCTAAACATCACCCTCGATGCGGCCGCCGCCGGCGAACTGGCCAAGGCCATCGTTGAGGCTGGCACCAGCTACGGCAACGGAACCGACCTGGCTGGCCAGAAGATCAACCTTGAGTTTGTCTCCGCCAACCCAACTGGTCCAATCCACATGGGTGGAACCCGCTGGGCTGCCCTGGGAGACTCGCTTGCCCGCGTGCTTGAGGCTCAGGGTGCTGCTGTTACCCGCGAGTATTACTTCAACGATCACGGCGCCCAGATCGACCGCTTTGCCCGCAGCCTGCTGGCCCGTGCCCGTGGCCTCGCCGCTCCAGAAGACGGCTATGGCGGCGCCTACATCCAAGAGATTGCCGACCGAGTTTTGGCCGAAACCGCCGAGGACATCCTGGCACTGCCAGACGCCGAGGCCCAGGAAAAGTTCCGTTCAGCCGGTGTCGAGCTGATGTTCGGTGAGATCCGCCAAAGTCTGCACGATTTTGGTGTGGACTTCGACGTCTTCTTCCACGAGAACTCGCTTTACGAGTCGGGTGCCGTCGAGAAGTCGATCCAGCGCCTGCGCGAACTTGGCCACATCTTTGAGGCCGACGGTGCCATCTGGCTTCGCTCCTCCGATTTTGGCGACGACCGCGACCGCGTGGTCATCAAGAGCGATGGCGAGGCAGCCTACATCGCCGGCGACATCGCCTACTACCTGGACAAGCGCAGCCGCGGCTTCGACCGATGCATCTACATGCTTGGCGCCGACCACCACGGTTATGTTCCTCGAATGATGGCGCTCTGTGCTGCCTTCGGTGATCAGCCAGGCACCAACATGGAGATCCTCATCGGCCAGCTGGTGAACCTGGTTCGCGATGGCGAGCCGGTTCGTATGAGCAAGCGCGCGGGCACAGTTGTAACCATGGAAGACCTAGTGGATGCAGTTGGCGTTGACGCCGGACGCTACGCTCTGGCCCGTTCCAGCGCAAACTCGATGCTCGACATCGACCTAGAGCAGCTTCAGAAGAAGACCAACGACAACCCAGTGTTCTACGTTCAGTACGCGCACGCCCGTACCAAGCAGGTTGCCAACAACGCTGTTTCGCTGGGTGTAGACCACAGCGAGTTTGCTCCAGAACTTTTGGAGCATGCCTCCGAAGGCGAGCTGTTGGCCAAGCTCAGCGAGCTGCCTCGCGTGGTGGCTCAGGCCGCCGAATTCCGTGAGCCACACCGCGTGGCCCGCTACCTCGAAGAGGTTGCCGGTTCATACCACCGCTGGTACGACAACTGCCGCGTTACTCCGCTAAGCGGCAACTCGGTGGAGACCATCCACCGCACCCGCCTCTGGCTAAACGACGCCGCTGGTCAGGTCCTTCGCAACGGCCTTGCCATGCTGGGCGTCTCTGCTCCGGAGAGGATGTAGCGCAACATGACTAAGCACAACAATCCGCTCGCCCCAGAGTGGCTCAAGGTTCCAACCGACCTAAACGGCATTGCCAAGAAGGTCTGGCCGGCCACCGCGATGCGCAACTCCGATGGCGAGCTTGTGCTTGGCGGCGTAACCGTGGACGAGCTGGCCAACCAGTTTGGCACCCCGCTTTACGTCATCGATGAGCACGACTTCCGCGAGCGCGCCACCGGCATCAAGAAGGCGCTGCAGGATGCGGCTGCCCGCATTGGCACAACCGCAAAGGTTTACTACGCCAGCAAGGCTCTGCTAAGCACCGAGATCGCTGCCTGGGTTGCCGAGCTTGGACTAAACATCGATGTGGCCAGTGGCGGCGAACTAGCCGCAGCGTTGGCCGGGGGAGTAGCCCCTGCCCACATCGGACTGCACGGAAACAACAAGAGCCCGGGCGAAATCGGTCGTGCCGTTGCCGCCGGAGTTGGCGCAATTGTCATCGACTCCGAGATCGAGATCGAGCGCATCGCATCAACCGCCGGTGCCCTAGACCGCGTACAGGGTGTGCGCCTGCGTGTAAACACCGGCGTCCACGCCAACACCCACGACTTCCTGGCTACCGCTCGCGAAGACCAGAAGTTTGGCATCCCAATGGCGGATGCCCCTGCGTTGGTTGCCAAGATTCGCGCCGACCGCCACCTCAAGTTCCTAGGTTTGCACCAGCACATCGGCAGTCAGATTTTTGCGCCAGAGGGCTTCGTCGAGAGCGCCAAGCGCCTGGTTGGGCTGCACGCTCAGCTGCTGGCAGACGGCGATATCCCAGAGCTCAACCTCGGTGGTGGCTTCGGCATTGCCTACAAGCCGGCCGATGAGGCGCCAGAAGTTTCCAAGGTGGCTATGGCCATCACCGATGCGGTTGCCGCCGAGTGCCAGCGTCTTGGCATCAAGGTTCCGGCACTGGCATTCGAGCCGGGTCGTGCCATCGTTGGCAACACCGGCATCACCCTTTACAACGTGGGCACCATCAAGGACGTAAAGGTCACCGATGGCGCCGAGCCAGCAGTGCGCAAGTACGTTTCCGTGGATGGCGGCATGAGCGACAACGCTCGCCCGGCCCTCTACGAAGCCGAATATCACACCATTTTGGCATCGCGTGTTTCCAGCGCCGAGCCTGCGCTTGCCCGCGTGGTTGGAAAGCACTGTGAGTCTGGCGACATCGTGGTGCGCCACGATTACCTGCCCGCCGACGTTGCTCCTAACGATCTTCTGGCCGTTGCCGCCACCGGCGCATACTGCCACTCGCTTGCCAGTAACTACAACTGGATTACGCGTCCGCCCATCGTTGCCGTAAAGGGTGGCGAGGCTCGACTTTTGGTTCGCGGGGAAACCGAGGCAGACTTGTTTGCAAGAGATGTGCGCTACCAGGCGATGCACTCCGGCAAGGCCTCCAAGAATGAGAAGGGTTAGACCTTGATCGAATACCGTCCACTGCGCATTGCGCTACTTGGAGCCGGCAGCGTCGGTTCGCAGGTGGCTCGTTTGCTCACCGAGAACAAGAGCGAGTTGGCTGCCCGTGTTGGCGCCGAGCTTGAGCTCACCGGCATTGCCGTTCGCGACACCAAGGTCTCGCGTCCAGGCGTTCCGGCCGAACTGCTAACCACCGATGCCGAGTCCCTCATCCTGGGCGCCGACATCGTGATAGAGGTTATGGGTGGCATCGAGCCAGCCCGCAGCTACATCATTCAGGCCCTCAACTCGGGCGCCGATGTAATCACCGCCAACAAGGCACTGATTGCAACCCACGGCACCGAACTGTTCGACTTGGCCGAGCAGGTTGGCGCGCAGCTTTACTTCGAGGCAGCAGTTGCTGGTGCCATCCCAATCATCCGCCCACTGCGCGAATCGCTTGCCGGCGACAAGGTCAACCGCATCATGGGTATCGTCAACGGCACCACCAACTACATCCTCGACAGCATGAACACCACCGGTGCCACTTTCGAGGCTGCACTTGCTGCCGCCACCGAGCTAGGGTACGCCGAGGCAGACCCAACCGCCGACATCGAGGCATACGACGCCGCCCAGAAGGCTGCCATTCTTGCTTCGCTTGCATTCCACACCGAGGTTCCACTCGAGAAGGTTTACCGCGAGGGCATCACCAAGATCACCCAGGCCCAGATGGAAGCGGCTCGCCGCGATGGCCTGGTCATCAAGCTTTTGGCAATCGCCGAGAAGATCGAGGCCGAGGGCAACGAGCCTGAAGGCATTTCGGTTCGCGTTTACCCAACCCTCATCCCGCAGGACCACCCGTTGGCTTCGGTGCGCGGCGCATTCAACGCAGTATTCGTTGAGGCCGAGGCTGCTGGTTCTCTCATGTTCTATGGTGCAGGTGCCGGAGGTGTTCAGACCGCTTCGGCAGTTCTCGGAGACCTGGTTTCCGCAGCCAAGCGCCACGTTGCCGGTGGCCCAGGCCTAGCCGACTCGGTGCACGCAAATCTTCCTACACTGAGCATCGACCGAGTGGTCACTCAGTACCAGATCACCATCGAGGTCACCGACCAACCGGGTGTGCTGGCTACCATCGCAAACGTCTTCTCGGCCGGTGGGGTTTCCATCGAAACCGTAGAACAGATGGCGCGTGTGGTGGGCGGCAAGCGCACCGGTACCGCTACCCTCGAAGTAGGAACTCACAGAGCAACTGATGCTGCTCTGTCCGCTGTTGTTGAGGCTCTACGGGCGACGGATGCCGTAGAAGAAATCACCTCTGTCATCCGAGTAGAAGGCGTCTAATGGCTCACCAATGGCGCGGTGTTATCCGCGAATACTTCGATCGTCTAGATGTAACCACCGACACCCCAGTAATCACCCTGGGCGAGGGTGGCACTCCGCTGGTTCCAGCACCAGCACTGGCCAAGCTTCTTGGCGCAGAGGCTGCCTGGCTCAAGTACGAGGGCATGAACCCAACCGGTTCGTTCAAGGACCGCGGTATGACCATGGCGGTATCCAAGGCTGTTGGCCACGGAGCCAAGGCTGTTATCTGTGCGTCAACCGGTAACACCTCGGCATCGGCCGCTGCCTACGCTGCCGCAGCTGGCATCAAGTCTGTTGTGCTAATCCCTGAGGGCAAGATCTCGCTGGGCAAGCTAAGCCAGGCTGTTGCTCACAAGGCTCAGATCCTTCAGGTTCAGGGTAACTTCGACGACTGCCTAGTTTTGGCAAAGGACCTCTCGGAGAACTACGCAGTTCACCTGGTCAACTCGGTTAACCCAGACCGCATCGAGGGTCAGAAGACCGGCGCCTTCGAGGTATTCGACGCCCTGGGCTTCGCTCCAGACATCCACGCCCTTCCAGTTGGTAACGCCGGAAACTACTCGGCTTACTTCAAGGGCTACTCGGAAGACCTAGCCGAGGGTCGCATCAAGACCCTGCCTCAGATGTGGGGCTTCCAGGCTGAGGGCTCGGCTCCGTTTACCGTTGGCCACCCAGTGCTAAACCCAGAGACCATTGCAACCGCAATCCGCATCGGTAACCCTGCATCGTGGGATCTGGCTCAGAACGCACGCGAGGTTTCGGGCGGTCGCTTCGGTGCCGTTTCCGACAAGGAAATCCTCTGGATGCACCGCTTCCTTTCGCAGGAGGTTGGCGTCTTCGTCGAGCCATCGTCGGCTACCGGTGCTGCCGGTCTTTACAAGAGCTTCCAGCAGGGCGAGAGCTTTGCAGGCAAGAAGATTGTGGTCACCGTTACCGGTCACGGCCTAAAGGACCCAATGTGGGCACTGAAGGACGAAGACGGCAACGACATCCAGCCACAGAGCGTGTCCAAGAACGCTGCCGAAGTGGCAGAGCGTCTGGGCCTAGCCTAAAAAGGGGCACAAATGTCTCTCGTTGGTCGCAAAGTAGTAGTTCATGTTCCGGCAACCAGTGCCAATCTTGGCCCTGGGTTCGACACGCTTGGAATGGCGCTTTCCTACTACGACGAACTGACCGTCGAGGCAGTTGCCGGTACTGGAGCATTCGTAGAGGTGCACGGTGAGGGTGAGGGCGAGGTCCCAACCGACGCCAGCAACCTAGTGGTTAAGTCCATCGTGTACACCTTCAAGCACTTCAACCAGGAACTGCCTGGCCTGAAGCTGGTTGCCCACAACATCATTCCTCACGGCCGTGGCATGGGTTCTTCCGGTGCAGCCGTGGTTTCCGGAATCATGGCGGCCAAGGGTCTGCTGGATGGCATCGTGGACATGACCCACGATGACCTGCTGACCATTGCCACCGAGCTTGAGGGGCACCCAGACAACGTGGCGCCAGCCCTGTTCGGTGGTCTAACCATCGCTTGGGAAGACGCCACCGGCCCGCGCCACAAGAAGCTGTTCGTGCACCGCGGGGTTTCGCCGCTGGTTCTGGTTCCTAGCTTCCAGATGAGCACCAAGCTGGCTCGTTCGCTGCAGCCGGAAAGCGTTCCGCACGACGACGCGGTCTTCAACGTTTCGCGCTCGGCGCTGCTTATCGCCGCGCTAACTCAGAGCCCAGAGCTTTTGCTTGACGCCACCGAGGACCGCCTCCACCAGGACTACCGTGCTTCGGCAATGCCAAAGACCGCCGAACTGATCGCGGCGCTTCGCGAGCAGGGTCACGCGGCCGTGGTTTCGGGCGCAGGCCCATCAGTGTTGGTTTTGGCCAGCGACCCAGCCGAGCGCCTTGAGGCTGCCAAGTTTGTTGCAGAAGGTTATCCAGAATGGAAACCATTGCTGTTGGCAGTTGATTTTAAAGGTGCTACTGTTGGAGTGCACCATAAAGAAGACGCAATCTCATAGCGTCTGCGCCCCGGGGGTCGGTGCAAATCCTCGCACAGTGTCTTTAAAAGCGAAAGCCATTAAAAGCAAAAAGCGATTTCCCACGGTTCAACCGTGTCAAGAGGCAAGAAACTCAAGTTTCCTAACTGCCCAAAACTCCGAAAGTAGAGTGCATCAAACAAATGGATGAAATCCAGCAGGACAAGCCGGTACGCACCCGTCGTCGCGCCACAAGCGACACCGCAGCTGCCACCGAAGCTCCAGCAACCAAGACCAATGCAGCCGCTGCAACCACCGATTCCGCTGCCACCGAGGCGCCAAAGCGCACTCGCAAGCCAAAGGCAACCGAGGCAGCAACCGAGTCGGCAGCAGCAGAGTCCAAGCCAGCCGTAGAGCGCGCACCGCGTGCCGAGGGCAGCGAGGGTGAAGGCCGCAGCAACGATGGCGAGCGCGCTGAGGGCGAAGGCCGTGGCGAGCGTGGCGGTCGTAACCGCAACCGTAACCGCAACCGTGGCGAGCGCAACAACTCGAACGACGGCGAAGGCCGCGGCGAGCGCGCCGAAGGTGAAGGCCGCAACAACAGCGACCGCAATGACGGTGACCGCAACAATTCCAACGACGGCGAAGGCCGTAGCGAGCGCCAGGATGGCAACCGCAACAACAACCGCGAGCGCAACAACGACCGCGACTTCGACGACGAGCGCAACGGCCGCAACCGCAATGGCCGCAACCGCAACCGCGACCGCTACCGCGACCGCAACGACCGTCGCCGTGGTGGCAACGGTGGCCAGAACGACGAGGCCGAGCCAGAGATCTCGCCGGACGATGTGCTCGTTCCGGTAGCAGGCATCCTCGACGTTCTCGACAACTACGCATTCGTTCGCACCTCGGGTTACCTACCGGGTCCAAACGACGTATACGTTTCGCTCAGCCAGGTTAAGAAGTACTCGCTACGCAAGGGTGACGCCGTTATCGGTGCAATCCGCCAGCCACGCGAGGGCGCAGACCAGGGCCGCCAGAAGTTCAACGCCATTGTGCGCATCGACAGCGTCAACGGTCTAACTCTCGAGCAGGCAGCAAGCCGCGTTGAGTTTGGCAAGTTGACTCCGCTCTACCCACAGAGCCGACTTCGCCTAGAGACCGAGCCAAACAAGCTCAGCACCCGAATCATCGACCTGGTTTCGCCAATCGGTAAGGGCCAGCGCGGTCTTATCGTTTCGCCTCCAAAGGCGGGTAAGACCCTGGTTCTCCAGGCAATCGCAAACTCCATCGCCAAGAACAACCCTGAGGTTCACCTCATGGTGGTTTTGGTAGACGAGCGCCCAGAAGAAGTTACCGACATGCAGCGCACCGTCAAGGGTGAGGTCATTGCCTCAACCTTCGACCGCCCTGCAGAGGACCACACCACCGTAGCCGAGCTAGCAATCGAGCGCGCAAAGCGTCTGGTTGAGCTTGGTCACGACGTAGTTGTTCTACTCGACTCGATCACCCGTCTGGGCCGTGCCTACAACCTGAGCGCACCTGCTTCGGGTCGTATCCTTTCGGGTGGTGTCGACTCGTCGGCGCTTTACCCACCAAAGCGCTTCTTCGGTGCTGCCCGCAACATCGAGGATGGCGGCTCGCTCACCATCCTGGCAACCGCTCTAGTAGAGACCGGATCCAAGATGGACGAGGTTATCTTCGAAGAGTTCAAGGGAACCGGAAACATGGAGCTTCGTCTAAGCCGTAACCTGGCCGACAAGCGCATCTTCCCAGCAGTAGACGTAAACGCTTCGGGTACCCGTCGCGAAGAAATGCTGATGAGCCCTGATGAGACCAAGATTGTTTGGAAGCTTCGCCGCGCCCTAGCTGGTCTAGAGCAGCAGCAGGCCCTTGAGCTGGTTCTAAGCCGCCTCAAGGAAACCTCCAGCAACGTTGAGTTCCTGATGCAGGTTCAGAAGAGCATGCCAGTTCCTCAGGGAAGCGACGCGGAGTAACACCCAAATGCTCGAATCAGTACAACCTATGCTCAAGGAGCACGCCGAACTTCAGGTTCAGCTCTCCGATGCGGCAGTTCACACCAACCCACAATTGGCCAAGAAGCTCAATCGTCGTTACTCCGAGCTCAATGCCATCGTGGCCGCGTATGAAAGCGTAGTTGCACTGACCGACGACCTTGCGGCTGCAAAAGAGCTTGCCAAGGAAGACGAAGCTTTCGCCGAAGAAGTTCCGGTCACCGAGGAAAAGCTGCACGTTGCCAACGAAAAGTTGCGCCGTCTGCTCATTCCTCGCGACCCGGACGACGGTCGCGACGTGATCATGGAAATCAAGGCCGGAGAAGGTGGCGCCGAATCGGCTCTCTTCGCCGGAGACCTGCTGCGCATGTACCTTCAGTACGCCAACAGCAAGGGCTGGAAGACCGAGATCATCGAAAAGAATGAGTCGGATCTGGGCGGTGTTAAGGACGTGCAGGTTGCCTTCAAGGGCAACAGCAACGACCCATCGCAGGGCGTCTGGGCACACTTCAAGTACGAGGGTGGCGTGCACCGCGTTCAGCGCGTTCCGGTCACCGAAACTCAGGGTCGCATCCACACCTCTGCCGCCGGCGTTCTGGTTTTCCCAGAAGTCGACGAGCCAGAAGAAGTAGAGATCCACCCAAACGACATCCGCATCGATGTGTTCCGTTCGTCTGGCCCTGGTGGTCAGTCGGTTAACACCACCGACTCCGCAGTTCGCATCACCCACCTTGCCACCGGCATTGTGGTTTCGATGCAGAACGAGAAGTCGCAGCTGCAAAACCGCGAAGCGGCCATGCGTGTTCTTCGTGCCCGCCTTTTGGCTGCAAAGCAAGAGGCCATCGATGCCGAGCAGAGCGCCTACCGCAAGAGCCAGGTTCGCTCGATGGACCGCTCGGAGCGAATCCGCACCTACAACTTCCCAGAGAACCGAATTGCGGATCACCGCACAGGCTACAAGTCGTACAACCTAGACCAGGTCATGGATGGCGCACTAGAGCCGGTAATCCAGAGCGCAATCCAGATGGACGAAGAGTCGCGTCTGGCTGCCCTGCAAGACAAGTAAGTCGTGCAGCTTAGAGACCTCGTCTCCCAATTCACCGCACGATTTGCCGCCGCGGGGATTGAATCTGCCAAGGCTGATGCTCAACTTCTAATTGCCGAGACGCTTGGCATTTCCAAGGGCGAACTATCAGTCCTTGAAATCACCGGCCGTGAAATCACCGACCACGAGCTGGTGACACTCAACGAGTTGGCTCTGCGCCGCGAGGCTCGCGAGCCGCTGCAACACCTCACCGGTCGTGCCTATTTCCGCAATCTTGTGCTTTCGGTTGGTCGCGGAGTCTTCGTTCCCCGCCCCGAAACCGAGCTAATTGCCCAGTTGGCCATCGATGCCCTGCGTGCCTGTGAGGCCACCTCCCCACACCCGATCGGTGTTGACCTAGCAACCGGCAGCGGAGCGATCGCCCTTTCGATGGCCACCGAAGTTCCAGCCGCAACCATTCACGCGGTAGAACTCAGTGACGAGGCCCTAGTTTGGACCCGCGAAAACTTTGCCCGCTACCAGGCCGAGGGCGCCAAGGCTCACCTGGTTCAGGGAGACCTGGCCGATGCCTTCCCGCAGCTGAACGGGCAGGTGGATGTTTTGGCCACCAACCCTCCCTACATTCCGGTGGATATGGTGCCCATCTATCCTGAGGTGCACCTACACGACCCAGCTCTTGCCCTTTACAGCGGAGCCGACGGCTTGGACGCAATCCGACTCTGTTCGCAAACCGGTTTGCGCCTGCTGAAAAGCGGCGGATTCTTTGTGGTGGAACATGCCGACATTCAGAGCCCATCGGTGGTTGAATTGCTCAAGAACGATGGCTGGACCAACGTGGTAGCTCACCAGGATCTCAACCAGAGATTCCGAGCCGTTTCGGCAGTTCGGCCCTGAGTTCAAACCGTTCTTTTGTTTTAGTTAGCGCAAACCTGCAGCGAGGAGGCTTCGATGTCACAGACATTTGACTGTTCGGTAGACACCGATCTCCTCACCGGTATGCGTCTCGCCAAGGTGGCAATTGCCCGCGGTGAACTTGTGGTCATGCCCACCGATACCGTCTATGGCATTGCCGCCGACGCCTTCAGCCCAGCTGCCGTGGCCGCACTTTTGGCCGCCAAGGGCCGCGACCGCCAGTCTCCGCCACCGGTGCTAATCCCTAAGGCCGCCACTTTGGCTGGTTTGGCCACCGATGTGCCTGAGGTTGCCCACCGTCTGGCGGATGCCTTCTGGCCGGGTGCCCTAACCATGATTTTGCGAGCCCAGCCAAGCCTGCACTGGGATCTGGGGGAGACCAAGGGAACGGTTGCCCTGCGAGTTCCCGATCACAAGATTGCCCTCGCTCTGCTTGAGGAAACCGGCCCGCTGGCAGTTTCCAGTGCCAACCTAACCGGCCAACCGGCAGCCATCAACTGCAATCAGGCCGTGGACTACCTGGCCGATTCGGTGAGCGTTTACCTGGATGCCGGTGTCAGCCCTAAGGGGGAGTCCAGCACCATTTTGGACCTCACCGGGCTCACCACCAGATTCCTCGCCGATGGCACCGCCAGCGTTGAGGGCAAGATTCGCATTGTGCGCCAGGGTGCTCTTTCGGAGGCCAAGATTCGTGCGGTTGCCGGAGACCTTCTCGAGGTAGCTGGCTAGTGCGCGCCTACTTACTCATTGCCCTGGTGGCCGCACTGGTCACCTTCGGCGCCACCTGGCTGGTGCTGCGCTTGTCCCACAAGTACAAGATTTACCCGGCCATTCGCTCGCGAGATGCCCACAGCAAGCCAACTCCACGCTTGGGCGGTATCGCAATGATGGTTGGCTTCGCGGCCTCCATCGGGGTTGCCAGCCTGCTGGGTTGGTTCCACAGTGTATTTGTTGACCCCACGAAGATCGTCACCATCCTTATCTGTGCGGTGGCCATCAACCTGCTCGGCTTCTTCGATGACCTCTACGACCTCGACTGGACGCTGAAGCTAGCCGGACAGTTCCTAGTTTCGGGTGTGCTGGCTTGGCAGGGCGTGCAGATTGTTTCACTGCCAATTGCCGGTCTCACCATTGGTTCGTTTGGCACCAGCCTGGTAGTTACCGTCTTTGTCACCGTGTTGGTCATGAACGCCGTCAACTTCATCGATGGCCTCGATGGACTGGTGGCCGGTGTCACGCTGATTGGCACCACGGTGTTCTTTGCTTACGCCTACCTCCTCACCCAGCAGACCAGCCCAACCGACTACTTCAACCTGGCAACCCTCATCAGCGCCTGCGTCATCGGTGTCTGTGTTGGGTTCTTGCCCTTCAACTGGCGTCCGGCCAAGATCTTCATGGGCGACGGGGGAGCGCTGCTTCTTGGGCTTCTGATGTCTGCCTCGGCGCTAACCGTCACCGGTCAGATCGACCCATCCATCACCACTCGCTCGCACACGGTGCCGGCTTACCTGCCGCTCATTCTGCCGCTGGCCATTCTGGTGCTTCCGCTGCTTGATTTCTCGCTGGCAGTATTGCGCCGCCTCCGCGCGGGCAAGAGCCCGTTTGCAGCCGACCGCAAGCACATTCACCACCGACTGCAAGACTTCGGTCACAGCCACCTGGGTTCGGTGTTTGTCTTCTACCTCTGGACCGCACTGATCGCCATCTCGTGCCTGCTGCTGTTCTTGATTCCGCCGCAGCGCGTGTGGTGGTTCTTCATCCCGGGCTTTGTGCTTGCAGTTAGCTACACCGTCTGGCCCATCTTTAAGCCGAAGAAGAAAGCTCAAAATGTCTAACTCAAACTCCTTCACCTTTGGTTCGGGTCAACTCTTCCGTCGAGTTTTGCTCTGGGGTTCGCTGCTGATTGCCCTAATCGCGGTTGTTGCCAGCGTGCTGGGCTGGGTTTTCGCCGGAGCCAACGGCCTAACCAGCGCCCTAATCGGTGCGGCAATGGCCCTGATCTTCGTCTCGCTCACCGCGGCCAGTGTCTGGATCGGCGGCCGACTCAGCCTTGGCGGGTTCTTCGGTGTAGTGCTCGGTGGCTGGATCTTGAAGGTGCTGCTGTTCTTGATTTTGGTGGGCGTTCTGCGTCACGCCAGCTTCATCAACGGACCAACCCTGTTCTTCACCCTGGTATCCAGCGTGCTGGGTTCGCTGGGCATCGATGCATTCGTCTTCATGAAGGCCCGACTGCCCATCGGCGACACCAAAAACTAGGACGAAAATTCCACTGGAAACGTTTACGTTTCCAAGTTTTCAGCGCAGCGGCCAAAAAAGTTTGCCTGAGGGCCAAAAGCGGTGTTTAAGAACTTAAGTTTCCATATAAACTAGACGCAATGCCCGTGGTGATTTCGTGGCGTTGAGCACGCTCTAAAACGCCGTTCAACTTCCATGCAACGCCCTCGACACAGGAGTACACGCCTTTGGTACACGCACTTGACCTGATTTCCGCAGGTGTTGCTGCCTCGACTTCCGGCAGTGGCTTTGAGGCTCCTAGCATCAACGAGTTCTACCCACAGGCCGTGCTGTTTGCTGGCACCCCTTACGAGATGAACCGAATCATGATGATTCGTATCCTCGTCACCATTCTTCTTCTGGTTGTATTCACCCTCTGGGCTGGCAAGTTCAAGAAGTCTGCCGCCGAAGGCAAGCTTGTTCCGGGCCGCTTCCAGCTAATGGGAGAGATCTCCCTAGACTTCGTGCGCAAGTCAATCGCACACGACCAGCTTGGCAAGGTAGACGGAGACCGCTTCCTGCCGCTGCTGACCACAATCTTCTTCACCACTCTGGGCATGAACATCACCGGTATCATCCCTAGCCTCAACATCGCAGGCACCTCGCTAATCGGTTTACCGATCGTGATGGCAGTTGCAGCGTATGTAACCTTCATCTTCGCCGGTGTAAAGAAGCACGGAATGGGCTTCTTCAAGGCCTCGCTGTTCCCAGCCGGTGTTCCAGCAGCCTTCTACATCCTGGTTACTCCTATCGAGTTCCTCTCCACCTTCATCCTGCGTCCGGTCACTCTGGCTCTTCGTCTAACCATGAACATGATTGCCGGCCACCTTTTGCTGGTTCTCTGCTTCGGCGCAACTCAGTTCTTCCTGTTCCAGGCTTCGGGCGGCTTCAAGGCCTTCGGTGCCGGCACCTTCCTGTTCGGATTCATCTTTACTCTCTTCGAGATTCTGGTGGCATTCCTACAGGCCTATGTATTTACTCTTCTGACCACCGTGTACATTCAGTTGGCACTGGCAGACGAGCACTAAACGAGTACTGGTAACCTCCAGTTCTTAAAACCACGGAAGGGATATACAAGTGGACGTAACTAACATCGCAGCAGGCGTATCGGGCAGCCTTGGAGTCATCGGCTACGGCCTAGCAGCAGTAGGTCCAGGCGTTGGCGTAGGTCTAGTAGTAAGCAAGACCATCGAGTCGATCGCTCGCCAGCCAGAGCTAGCAGCTCGTCTTCAGGTCACCATGTGGCTTGGTATTGCATTCACCGAAGCACTTGCGCTTATCGGTCTTGCAACCCCATTCATCTTCGGCGCCTAATCCAGTCAGGAACTCCTAAATCATGATGATTTCAAGCATCGTCGCAGCCGCGGCGGAGGGCGAGGCACACAACCCGCTGCTCCCAAGCACTGCCGACCTGATCTGGTCATCGGTGGTTTTTGCGGTTCTGCTGGTGTTCTTCTGGACCCGGGTACTACCTAACTTCAAGAAGAACTTGGATGCTCGCACCGAAGCCATCGAAGGCCGCCTAGAGGCAGCCGAGAAGGCCCAGGCAGAGGCAGACGCCAAGACCGCAAACATTGAGGCTGAGCAGGCCGCGGCACGTGCCGAGGCCTCGCAGATCCGCGAGCAGGCCCGCACCGAAGGCGCAGCAATTCTTGCTGAGCTAAAGGAACAGGCTGCAGCCGAGGCCGCACGTCTCACCGCCACCGCAAAGGCTCAGATTGAAGCCGAGCGTCAGGCAGCACTCATCTCGCTTCGCGCCGAGGTTGGCACTCTTGCCATCGACCTCGCCTCGAACGTGGTTGGTGCGAGCCTAAAGAACGACAAGATTGCAGCCGGCGTAGTCGACCAGTTCCTGGCCGACCTCGAAGGCAAGTAAGGCAAAATCACTAATGGCAAGTTCAACCAGGCAGTCACTGGCGAGCGCTAAGGCGGCTCTCCAGCCGTTGCTCGCAACCGCAGACCTCACACTGGCGGGTCAGCTATTCGCTGTCTCAGACGCAGTGTCGAGTTCGGCACAACTGCGTAACCTCCTCTCGGACCCTTCCGCCGAGGAGAAGGCAAAGTCGGGTGCAGTATCCGCCGTGTTCGGTAAGAACGTTTCGGCAGCGGTACTGCAGTACGTGACTGGCCTGGTTGCTCTTCGCTGGTCCAAGGGTTCAGACCTGGTGTCGGCCCTTGAGCAGCTCGGTGTGATCGTTGCCGCCAACGTTGCCGCCAAGAATGGCAGCATCGAGGCACTCAGCAACGAGCTCTTCGCTTTCCAGCAGGCAATCGAGGCAAACAGCGACTTGCAGTTTGCCCTCGCTTCCAAGACCGCCACCCCTGAAGCCCGCCTCAACCTGGTCAAGGCACTGGTAGGCGCCAAGGCCTCGGCCGAAGCAAACCTGCTGATCACCCAGGCGGTAACCGGCACCCACAAGCTCCGCACCTCGGTCGTGCTAGACCACTTTGGTAAGCACGTGGCACAGGTTGCTCAGGCACTGGTTGCCACCGTAAAGGTGGCACAGCAGCTAAACGCCGACCAACTTGGTCGACTCCAGGCTGCACTTGCCAAGAACTACGGCGCCAGCATCAAGCTGAACGTCGAGCACGATCCAAGCATCATCGGTGGCGTTCGCATTCAGATCGCCGACGAAATCATCGATGGCAGCGTTATCAGCCGCCTAAACCAAGCAAAGCTTTCGCTGGCGTAAGCCCGCATAAGACCAACCGGACCCTCCCTAACCGGAGGCCCAGAAGTAGAGGAACGAGATGGCAGATTTGACTATCAGCCCTAACGAGATTCGCGACGCGCTTAAGGACTTCGTTGAGTCCTACAAGCCTGCAGCGGCTTCCACCCAGGAAGTAGGCCACGTAATCGACGCCGGTGACGGTATCGCTCACGTTGAGGGTCTTCCTAGTGCAATGGCCAACGAGCTGCTGAAGTTTGCCAACGGAACTCTTGGTCTAGCACTGAACCTCGACGAGCGCGAGATCGGTGTTGTTGTTCTTGGAGACTTCGAGGGCATCAGCGAGGGTATGGAAGTTCACCGCACCGGCGAGGTTCTCTCTGTTCCTGTTGGCGACAAGTACCTGGGCCGCGTAGTTGACCCACTTGGTAACCCAATCGATGGTCTAGGCGAAATCGTTGCCGAGGGTCGCCGCGCACTCGAGCTTCAGGCTCCTGGCGTTATGGCCCGTAAGTCGGTTCACGAGCCACTTCAGACCGGTATCAAGGCAATCGACGCCATGATTCCAGTTGGTCGCGGACAGCGTCAGCTCATCATCGGCGACCGCCAGACTGGTAAGACTGCCATCGCGGTAGACACCATCATCAACCAGAAGGCCAACTGGCAGTCGGGCGACCCTAAGAAGCAGGTTCGCTGCATCTATGTTGCCGTCGGTCAGAAGGGTTCCACCATTGCAGCCGTGAAGGGTGCACTGGAGGAAGCCGGCGCCATGGAGTACACCACCATCGTGGCATCTCCTGCATCCGACCCAGCAGGTTTCAAGTACCTAGCTCCTTACACCGGTTCGGCCATCGGTCAGCACTGGATGTACGGCGGCAAGCACGTCCTCATCATTTTCGATGACCTGTCGAAGCAGGCCGAGGCCTACCGTGCAGTATCGCTTCTTCTCCGTCGTCCACCAGGCCGCGAGGCTTACCCAGGTGACGTCTTCTACCTACACTCCCGTCTGCTTGAGCGTTGTGCCAAGCTGAACGATGAACTGGGTGCCGGTTCGATGACTGGACTTCCAATCATCGAGACCAAGGCAAACGACGTTTCGGCTTACATTCCAACCAACGTGATCTCGATCACCGACGGTCAGATCTTCCTCCAGAGTGACCTCTTCAACAGCAACCAGCGCCCAGCTATCGACGTGGGTATCTCGGTTTCGCGTGTTGGTGGTGCTGCACAGCTCAAGAGCATCAAGGGTGTCTCCGGTACCCTAAAGCTCGAGCTCGCTCAGTACCGTGCGCTAGAGGCGTTCGCGATGTTCGCATCCGACCTGGACGCCGCAAGCCGCAAGCAGCTAGAGCGCGGTGCCCGTCTGATGGAGCTTCTGAAGCAGCCACAGTACTCGCCATACCCAGTTGAGGAACAGACCGTTTCGGTTTGGGCAGGTACCACCGGTCAGCTTGACGAGGTTCCAGTTCAGGACGTACTCCGCTTCGAGCGCGAGCTACTCGACTTCCTACGTCGCAACTCTGAAATTCTCACCACCATCCGCGAGACCAGCAAGCTTGAGAAGGACACCGAGGCAGCACTTGTCGCCGCGGTTGCAAACTTCAAGAAGTCATTTGCTACTCACGAAGGCTCACCACTGCCTTCGGTAAACGTTGACGCCCTGGGCGCCAGCGAGGTCAACCAGGAGAAGATCGTTAAGGGCAAGTAAGCCCATTTCGATAACTCAACGGATTTCAAGGAACTAGGAGAGACATGGGAGCGCAACTTCGGGTCTATAGGCAGAAGATTAAGTCTGCCAAGACGACCAAGAAGATCACTCGCGCCATGGAGTTGATCTCGGCCTCGCGTATTTACAAGGCTCAGCAGCGTGTGGCTGCATCGGCTCCGTACGCGCATGCCGTTACTCACGCTGTCTCGGCAGTGGCCACCTACAGCAATGTAGACCACCCACTAACCACCGAGCGCGCCAACATCAACCGTGCGGCTGTAGTCATTTTCACCTCAGACCGCGGTCTGGCCGGTGCTTTCTCCAGCAGCGTCCTAAAGGAAGCAGAAGCCCTCGAAAAGCTTCTGGTTTCGCAGGGTAAAGAGGTTGTTTACTACCTGGTTGGTCGCAAGGCCGTAACCTACTTCAACTTCCGTCGTCGCACCTCCATCCAGAACTGGGTGGGTGGCACCGATCTTCCACAGGTTGATGGCGCCAAGGAAATCGCCGACGCGATCGTTGATTCCTACAAGACCGGTTCTGTTGCTGGTGGCGTAGATGAAATTCACTTCATCTACAACCGCTTCGTAAGCATGGTTTCGCAGGTACCTACCGTGGTTCGTTTGCTTCCACTAGAGCTAGTAGAGCCAGAAGCCGACAAGGCTGAGGCATACCCGCTTTACGAGTTTGAGCCAGACGCCACCAAGGTGCTTGATACCCTTCTCCCTATCTACGTTGAGACCCGCCTCTTCAACGCCATGCTGCAGTCGGCTGCTTCCGAGCACGCCGCTCGCCAGAAGGCCATGAAGAGCGCGACCGATAACGCAGAGAAGCTGATCAACACTTACACCCGTCTTTCCAACGCGGCCCGTCAGGCCGAAATTACCCAGCAGATTTCCGAAATTGTTGGTGGTGCCGACGCAATGGTCACCGCCAGTGACGACTAAAAGAAAGAAAGAGACATGGCCGAGA
>Ga0228702_1000241_pt1 | contig 45884 bp, 57 predicted proteins | sample McNCre217_Aug_MG_2_FD_178018 | JGI IMG/M metagenome (GOLD analysis project Ga0228702, IMG submission 178018) | Freshwater microbial communities from McNutts Creek, Athens, Georgia, United States - 20-17_Aug_MG | ecosystem: Environmental > Aquatic > Freshwater > Creek | place: USA: Georgia...
TGACCGAAGAGGAAATCGCGGCAGCAGTGTCTGTGGCCGCTTCGACAGCCAAAACGGAAGCCACCAAGCATTGATGCAAATTTATGAGGGCGCTCTCTAAAGCGTCCTCAAATTTGCGCTATAATTTGCCTATTGCAGCGAACCCAGCATACAATGCGAAGTTCACTCAAATGCGGGAATAGCTCAGTTGGTAGAGCGCAACCTTGCCAAGGTTGAGGTCGCGAGTTCGAGCCTCGTTTCCCGCTCCAAACACAGGAAGAAGTGCCAACGTCTTCCAGCAAAAAAGGGAAGCTCATGCTTCCCTTTTTTTTCAGAATATGGCGCGATAGCAAAGCGGTTATGCACCGGATTGCAAATCCGTCTAGCCCAGTTCGACTCTGGGTCGCGCCTCCAAGATTTCTTCAATGAAATCAACAAGATAGCCCACTTAGCGTGGGCTTTTTTGTGCCCGCTTTACCCTCCAAAATACGCTTGAAAACGCCATCCTGCTACCAAGATCGGTAGCAGTGCTACCGGTAAACGGATAGTTATGTCCGTAAAGGTGAGTTTTCCGATAGAGTGATTGGCATGGCAGCAATCACCCAACGCGGAGACAAGTGGCAAGTCCGCATCCGCAACAAACTTCTACCCAAGCAAGTCCTTTTTGCAACCCTCGGCACGGAAAGTGCCGCTCGCAGTTATGCCGAGCACATGGAGGGTTTGCTGGCTCGTGGGGTGGTTCCTGTGGAGCTGATGGAGGCGGACAGCAAAGGCCCCAAGATCAAGCTGAAAACGCTGATCGTTAACTACAAGCTGAGCAGTGTGCCAGCGCCAGCACCCAGCGATCTGCCGGTGCTCGATCTCCTGATCAATGAGATCGGTGAGACCTTGCTTGGACAAGTCACCATCCGCTGGACGGATGACTGGATTCACTCCATGAAGGTGAAGCTGAATTTGGCACCAGGCACCTTGCGCAAGCGGGTGGAATCACTTTCCCGGGCTATCAGCTGGTACATCCGCAGCACCCTCAAGGACAACGAAAAGCCACCAGCCAACCCGCTCAAGCTATTGCCACGTGGCTACAGCCAATACACGCCAGCAGAGCAGGCTTTGGTGCTGGCATCCCAACGGGAAGTCAAAAAGGACGTGGAGCGCAACCGCCGCTTGCATCCCGAGGAGGAATACCGCGTCCGACAAGTGCTAGATGGCGTCAAGCGGGAGGACCGTCAGCGCCGCTGGTCCACCGATTCGGAATTTGAATTGCTGTTTGAGGTGATCCTCAACACTGGGGTGCGCCTCAAAGAGGCCTACAGCCTGCGCGTCAATCAATACGATGGCAAAAACGGTCTGCTGCACGTGGATGGAACCAAAGGCCACCGGGGCAAGAAAAAGCCACGTGTGGTGCCCTTGGTGCCTGAACTCAATGAGAAATTGGCGAAGTGGTGCGATGGCCGGGTTGGCTTGTTCTTTGCCTATTGGGATGGTCAGCCTGAAAGCACGGCCAAAACCTCTGCCAAGCTTTCTGCCCGTTTTTGCTCTTTGTTTGAGTACGCTCAGGTTGAAGACTTCACCGAGCATGATCTGCGGCATGAGGCCACGTGCCGCTGGATCACCATGAAAACCAAGTCAGGCCATTGGATGTGGACCGAGGCCGAAATCTTGAAGATCATGGGCTGGACAAACTCGAAGATGCTCTTGCGTTATCTGTCCCTGCGCGGTGAAGATTTCTCCAACCGGATGCTGGGATGAGCTGGAAGGTTATTGGCCATCCATGATGGCCTTGACCACGTGCTCAGGCATCAGGTCCAAGCCCGGCAGCGCCTTCTTTTTCTTGGTTGCACAAGCCACTTGCACGCCAAAGGGCTGATGTGGCTTTGTCCGGTTCTCCGCCTCCTGGCGGCAAATTTTCGTGACTGCTTCAATCAGGAGCGTGGATGGGAAGATCCACTTGTCACCAAATTTGGCACCAGGAAGACGGCCTGTCCTCGCGTGTTCTTCAACAACACGCTTTGTGCAGAACAGAAGTTCTGCAACTTCATCGGAGTTCAACAAAGGGTTCATGGCTCTTCAAAAGGGAATGTCGTCGTCCATATCGTCAAAACCCGATCCGCTGGCGCTGGGTTTCGGTTGGGTTGGGGCTTGGGCGGGCGAATGGGTGGGTTTGGCCATGGCGTTTGACTCACGCCCGCCCAGCATCCGCAGCTGGTCAACCAGGATGCCGTAGGCGGTCCGTTCCTGGCCGTTTTTATCGGTGTAACGGCGCGATTTGATCTTGCCTTGAACCCACACCAGTGACCCCTTGTTCAGGTGCTGCTCAGCAATGTCGGCCAAACGACCGAAAACGCTGACCGCATGCCATTCGGTTTCTTCTTTGAATTCTCCCGAGACCTTGTCGCGCCAGCGCTCACTGGTGGCAAGGGAGAAATTGGCCACTTTTTCGCCAGCAGGCGTGCTTCGGATCGATGGCGGGTGGCCCAGATGACCAATCAATTGGACTTGGTTAATCATGGAAAAGTTCTTTCTGAATCAGCAGCTTGTAGACCGCAATGGTTTTGCCCGTGGGCAAAGTGCGGAAGGTTGTTTCGATGGTGTGTCCAGCATCGCGAAGGTCTTGGATGCGGGCTGCCAGACGGAAGCAGCCGAAACCATCCAAGGCCTCCAGCGCGGTGAGTGGACCGAGCTTGAGGCGTTGCAGAACCCACTGGGTCTGGGACTGTTTCATGCGGCAATCGCTTGCTGGTGCTCTTGCATGAATTCGGCAAGAACCTGACTGAAATAGACCCTGGCGTGTTTCACCTTTTCAAAGATCGCGGCTTCTTTGTCTTTGTCGCGCTGGATGGTCCAGCTGGTCACGCGCATGGCCTCGGGCAAATGCGATACCAGGTGCATCTGCATCGGTTCATAGCCGATCAGGTTTTCGGGGGTGTCCACCAGGCAGTAGTTCACTTCCCATTCGTCGGCATCCCACAGGGCCATATAGCCGCGCATCTGCCACTCATAGAGCTTGTCTTCGCAGTCCTTGGTGGTGATCGGGAACGTGCCCATGGACCACGATGACTTGATGTCGTGACCACGGCGCCGCTGGGCATCAAACAGGTCAGCTTCGCCAGTGATCCAGTCGTTGCTGCGGCGTTCAGTGTTCTTGACCAGATCAAGACCGCGCACCCGGTTGAGCAGGGCGATGGAGTCGGGTTCGACTTGCAGTCCCTTTTCAAGAGGCTTGCCCGAAATCTCAAAATCAACACCAAAGAGATGCTGCGCAGCCAAGGTGCGGATGTAGGTTTTGGCACCAACGGACAGTTCACCCTCGGCCTTGGTTTTGGGCTCGGTCATGAGCTTGCCAATCGTTGAGCAGCGGAATTTCATCTCACTCATGATTCACCTCCATGGCAGCCGTGGGGTTGGCTTCCAGTTCAAGTCGGCGTTGCCATACCGCCGCTTTCAAGGTGACATAGCCGTGGGTGTTCTTTTCATCGGTGGCCATCCGGCCCAGCCTGTTCCACAGTTCAGCCAGGAGCGCCAGGTCGTTGCAGCTGGTGACTTGCTGCAGGGCCTGCGGCAGGTCAAAGCCAAAGATTTCGCCGGTGTCCGCATCAATGGTTGTCTGCGCCTTGGGGGACTCCATCACCCGTTCAGCTTCATCGGGGTCAACGATTCCAGAAAAACCAAAAGCCAGGCGGGCGCACTGGATCATGGCCTTGTGGCGCAGCATCCGTTTGGGGTGCGACTTCCAGGGGCCGGACACATCCCGTGCACATTCACTGCGGTACTCGGTGATCACGATCGGATGGTCACGGTCCTTGCGGTAGATGGTGCAGGTGCAGGAGTCATCGTCTTGAACGAAGGACATGCCATTGAACTGTGGATGTGAGTTGATGATCCGAGACCAACCATCCACACCAACCACGGGCACGATGCCGTTGTTTTTGTCCGGGAAGGCGTAAATCTCTTTTGTCCAGGGGTTGAGGCCGTACTGATTGGCCACCAGCAGCAACGCAGTCATTTGCGCGTCGTTGACGGGGCCTTTGAAGGCTGTGGCCCGGAGGATGGGCATCAGTTCGAGGCCATCAACCATCTTCAATTGCTTGGCAAGTTGTTTGGTGAGGGTAGTGAGTTCAGTGCTCATGGCTGTTCGGAATAAGGGGTTGAAAGTTCGTGCGACAACCTGAGGACGCACTGCAAGTGGCGGTCCTCATCGAGGTGTGCATCGGTCGGCTGGCTGTACAGGTGGAGGCAGGCTTGGTCGGCATGCCGTTGAAGTTGGGCTGCCTGTCTTGCTTGTTGCCTGGCCTCATTCAGGGACCAGGCAACCTGTGGGTCTTCATCGGCAAACAGGTCTTCTTCTCTGAGGTGCGAAAAGCTCAGCAGCAGCGAAATCCCTGCTGCCAACAGCCAGTTGCCCTTTCTTCTGACACCAAACATAGTGGCTCCATCGGGGTGTGTTGATGAAGCTCAATTTAAACATGCTGTTTAAGATTTTTAATAAACAATACGTGTATAGATTTTGACTTTTTTCAGGTATGTGTAAAAGTACAGTGATTGCGTACTCACTGCGTATAGTCTGCTTGACAGATCTGATCAATATCTCAGTTGATATATATTTAAATAAATAGAGAAAATAAAAAAGCCACCATTATTTGGTGGCTTTTATATGTGCGAATTCGCACATAATAAATTTCGTGATTTAGCGCCTTCGACTGGTCCTAGCTTCAATCATCGTACCGATTATCTCAATATCCTGTGAATCAGATCGCAAACTTGGATAATCATCGTTCAGAGGCATCAGCTCAAAGATCAACCTGCCATCAGAGTTCGTGCTGCGTGGCCGGTATTTGCGGAACAACAGCTTGCTGTCATCGGCTTTAGCCAAGACGAACTCACCTGGTTCAGGGCGGATCTTGGTATCAATGACGATACGATCCCCCGCGAAAAACCTTGGCTCCATCGAGTCTCCGCTCAGGGTGATGGCGAATCGGTGGGCTGGTACCGGCTCATCAGAGAGCAGGTATGTCTCTACTTGTAATTCTTTAGCTGACATAGTATTCGACCAGTTCAGAGCTTGCTCATCACTGATCAGTGGAATTTTGTACTGGCCCAATTCGGAATATGCGACATTGGACGATTCGTTAAGGTTTCTGTTACCTTGACCACATTCTAGCCAGCTGGCTGAAATTCCTAATACCTGTTGACAGGTAATCAATCCCTTTTTTGATATACCTCTTGATTCCCAATTGTTCAAAGTCTGCGGAGTCACACCCAAGTGGCGAGCTAAGGCCGTCTGGCCATAGATGCCTTTGAGGTCTTGTGCCGCGTCATAGAGTCTGGACATTTGTGTATTCATGCGGAAATTATCGCTGTTTTTACACAGTTTGTTGTTTACTTTTTTTGGGTGGTGTGTTGAATTTCGTGTAAACGTGGTGTTTAATTTGGTGGCCTGCGAGGCCTTTGCAACGCACGACGAACACCCAAATCACACCCATCCATGAACTTCTACAAGCGATTCATCGGCGACATCCAGCGCAAAACTGGCCACCTGACCGTCACCGAGTTTGGTGCTTACAACCGCTTGCTCGATCACTACTACGGGACTGGTCAACCGCTGCCTCCTGAACTGGCTGCGTGCTATCGGATCGTGTGCGCCATGACCAGCCTGGAAAAGAAAGCGGTCGAAAGCGTGCTGGCGCAGTTCTTCGATTTGACAGACGTGGGATACGTCCAGCAGCGGGTCGAAGAGATGCTGGCCGACGCACAGGCCAAGATCAAAGCCAACCAATTCAACGGGCAAAAAGGAGGGCGTCCAAGTGTCAAAAATGGAACCCAACAGAAACCCACTGGGTTATTTTTAGAAACCCAAGTCGAACCCAAACATAACCTTAGCCAGAGCCAGAGCCAGATAACAACTTCACTTCGTTCAGTTGTTGGGGAGGCGCAGCCCAACAAAAGCGGGCAGGGGAGTCGGCTTCCGGATGACTGGCAATTGCCGGATGAATGGCAGGCATGGGCAGAGCAAGAACGCCCCGACCTCGATGCCCGGCAGATTGCCCTGCAGTTCGCTGACCACTGGCATGCCAAGCCAGGTTCCGACGCCCGCAAGGCCGACTGGCAAGCCACTTGGCGCAACTGGGTGCGCCGCCAACATGCGCCCAGATCCGGGTCAAACCAAAGCGAAACGACCTACCAACGCTCTCAACGCGAGCGCATGGCGCAAGTGGCCCCGACGGTCGCACGTGCCAAACCGGGGCGCTTGTCGCCTGACCTGCAGGTCATCGATGTGACCTTCACCACCCCTGAACCAAAACGATTGGGACACCCATGAGCCTGCCGATTACATGGATCGAAGACATTTTTGCCAAGCTGGCCTTGACCTATGGCCGCGACTTTGTGGCGCAGTACGAAGGTCTTGACCTCGACCTGGTCAAGGCCAATTGGGCGCACGAACTGGGGGGCTTCGAGTCCCACCCGCAAGCACTTGCCCTGGCGCTGCAGCACCTGCCCAGCGACCGCCCGCCGAACGTGCTGCAGTTTCGCGCCCTGTGCCGCCGCATGCCGCTGGCTCCTGCGCCAGCATTGCCTGAGCCTGAGACCGATCCCGCCATCAAAGCCGCTGGCCTGGCTGCGATTGCACAGTTCCTGGCCGAGTTAAAGGGGAGGCAATGACATGCCCGCAGTGCCTTCGCGCCCAACAATCCAAACGCACTGGCGTGTACGACTTCAAGTGCCTGAGCTGCTGCGTCCGTTTGACGATGACGACCTACCCGGACAAGAGGCTGGGGATGGCGCAGCTGGAGGCGATCTTTCGATTTCGTCACGCACCACCCCGCGAGACGCTGCTGGCTTCCGTGAAGCAGAGCTGGGAGAAACGCCTCTCAGCCGAGCCGAGCGTCGTTTCGCCCAAGAAAGGGGCCTCCTGTGAAGTCGTCCAATGAACCATTGATGACGGTCATGCTGGGCTGGCCACCTAGGAAGCTCAACCCGAATGTGCGCACGCACCACTACGAGCTGGGGCGGCTCAAAAAACTGTACCGCCACGCCTGCTACTTCACGGCGCTGCAGGCGGCAGGCGTTGGCAAATGGACCTATGCGGGCGACATCCGCCTGCACATGGTCTTTGTGCCGCCCACTCGCCACCAGCGTGACGAAGACAACCTGATCGCCTCCATGAAAGCCGGTCTGGACGGCCTGGCCGATGCCCTCAAGGTCAATGACCGCCGCTTTCGCCTGTCGCATGAAGTCTCTGACCAGATCGGCGGCTACGTGCTGATCCAACTGTGGCCACTCCCTCCCAAAGTCAAAGCATGAAATCGAACTTCACCTGTGACATTCCGCCCGACCTGAGCCATGCCGATGAACTGCTCACGCAGTACGGGCAGTGGGCAAGGGACCGTTTCACGCGCAGGCGTTGCGGCAGCGCCGAGGGCCGTTACCGCAGCTTCCAAGACGATGAAGACCGTGCCCCCAGGGACGTTCAGCAGCACATCGATGACGCCTTGCGCTGTCAACGTGCCTTGGCGCGGGTGCCAGAGCGGGAGCGCACCGTGCTGGCCATCCTGTACGTGCCCCAGCGCCTGCCAATTGAGGCACAGCTGCGTATCAACATGATCCCGCCCCGCCTGTGCCAGGAGAGGCACCTGCGCGGTCTTCGGATGTTTGACAACTTGTTGAACCAGCATCTGCAAAAAAATACATAGTGAAAACCCTGATAGGTTTTTGGGTGGATTGTGTGTGATTCCGCACAAACAAAAAATTGTCGATTTTGTATTGTCATTTTCATAAGTGATTGGAAAGCAAGAGGATCGTTATGAACCCCAAATGCAATCATCTTTTAGATCAAATTCAAGATGCTGAGTACCAATCAATTTGTCGAAGCTTACGACTGGTTTCTTTGAAAGAAGGTGACCAGTTGTTCTACCCGGGGGGCTTAATCGAACATGCTTACTTTCCCGTGAACGTATTGATCTCAATAAGTAACGAAGTGAAAGATGGTTTATCGATTGATATTGCGTTGGTTGGAGAGGAGGGAGTTCTTGGTCTACGGGGTTTATTTTTCAATACAAGCCCCTACCGTGTTTATGCATGCACATCAGGTTTGGCCTATGTCGTCCACCTAAGTGAACTCAAACACCTTTGTCAATCAGGTCTGTGGTTGCACAGAATGTATATCCAGGCGAGTCAACAAATCCTAGAGCAAATCGCAACAGAAACTTCATGTGCTCATTTCCATTCGATTCAGCAAAGGTTGGCTCGCTGGCTTCTGACCAGAAGTCAGCGTTTAGATTCAAACTTAATCGAAGCTACGCACCAATCGATCGCGAATTCACTTGGAGTGAGACGAGAGGCAATAACTAACGCATTGCTAAGGCTCTCGGGGATTGATCATTTCCGAGGTCAGATCGAAATTCGAGATTACTTTGCGCTGGAAGAAGCAGCTTGTGATTGCTACCGACCTCATACCGAATCAACAACTTTTCAAAAGACGCTTCTGTTCCAAAGCCAGGAAATTAAAATTTGACAATTGAAAATTTTTATGACAGGATAGCGCTACCTGAAAACGATTCAGTGATGTGGCATGCCTGACGGCAGGCCACTTCACCTCAGATTTAAAGCCCGCAACAGCAATGTTGACGGGCTTTTTTGTTGCCCAAATCCTGCACACCACTGAACTGCTGGGCGCTCGGTCTAAGCAGTGAGGCCAAGCAGGCCCGCGCAGCGATGGGCAAATCGCAGCCACCAACCACTCCATCGCACCAGCGCCGTGCCTCCTTCGGCTAGCGGTGGAGTGTGTTGGACACCATTGAGAACTTCATGAACCAATCCTTGATCAGCTGGCGCAATGAAAAGCGCAACAGCCACGAGCGTGGCTATGGGGTTGCTTGGCAGCGTGCTCGAAAAGGTTTTTTGATGAGCCATCCGTTGTGTGTCATGTGCACCGAAGAGGGCAAGACCACTGCCGCAGAGGTGGTGGATCACATCCAACCCCACCGAGGTAATCAAGAGTTGTTCTGGGATCAGAGCAACTGGCAGTCACTGTGCAAGCAGCACCACGACAGTGACAAGGCCAGGCAAGAGCACGGCACACGTGAACGCGCCAAGTTCGATCCCAAAGGCCGCGTGGTCTGGTAATCACTAAATAACTTTTCAGAAGTCTGTGCGTATCCGCACACAAGGTGTAAGAAATTGCTGTTTATGTGCGATTCCACACATAAGCCGTGAAGGAATTCCACCGGGGGAGGGGGTGCAAATCCCTGTCATCCATTTGTATCAGACCGACGTAGGACCTCCGTTTTAACGCTAACCCACGACACGCCATGAAACGCGCCCGATCCGATTCAGCCTCCAGTGCCGTCAAGGCGATGGTCAATGCAGCCCTGCCTCAGTTGGAGCTGCCTGGCCACGTCAAGCTGCGCGATGGCGACCGCCCGTTTTGGGATGGGGTGTTGCGTGCGCGCGCGCGAGACGAATGGACCGAAGCTGACCTGGTGGTGGCCGCTCAGCTGGCCCGCTGCCAGGCAGACATCGAGCTGGAGCAGCAGTTACTCAGTGCCGAAGGTTCGGTGGTGGAGAACATGAAGGGCACCCAGATCATGAATCCCCGGGTGACTGTGCTGGAGCAGCTCTCGCGCCGGGAGATGGCCCTGATGCGCACGCTGCGCATGGGTGGCCGCATTGCCGGTGATACCCGTGACCTGGCTGGAAAACGCGCCATCGAGCGCAAAGCCCACCAGGTGCGGGCCGAGCTGGAAGATGACGACCTGCTGGCCCTGTGAGGAAAAAGAAACTGACCCGTGGGGAGCGGGTCTGCAAGTTCATTGAGTCCTATTGCCTGACCCCCGAGGGGCAGCACATCGGCAAACCGATGAAGCTGGAAGCGTTTCAGCGCCAGTTCATCCTTGAGATTTACGACAACCCGTTCAAGACGCACTCGGCTTACCTGTCGATTGCCCGCAAGAACGGCAAGACCGGTCTGATCGCGGCCATCTTGCTGGCACACCTGGCAGGCCCCGAGGCGGTGCAAAACAGCCAGATCATCAGCGGTGCCCGATCCAAGGATCAGGCGGCGGTGGTGTTCGAGCTGGCCCGCAAGATGGTGGACATGAGCCCGGCGCTTAGCCAGGTGGTGCGTGTGCAGCCCTCTGGCAAACGCCTGATCGGTCTCAATCGCAATGTTTTGTACCGAGCGCTGGCCGCCGAAGGTAAGACCGCTCACGGTTTGAGCCCGATCCTGGCCATCCTGGACGAAGTGGGGCAGGTGGTTGGTCCGACCGATGAGTTTGTCTCGGCCATCACGACCGCCCAAGGGGCCTATGAGAACCCGCTGCTGATCGCCATCTCGACGCAGGCGCCCACCGACGCCGACTTGTTCAGCATCTGGATCGACGCGCAAAAGAATGCGCCCGACCCTCGGGTGGTGTCGCACATCTACGAAGCCCCCGCCGACTGCCAAATGGACGACCGGCTGGCGTGGGCTGCGGCCAACCCGGCCATGGGCAAGTTCCGCTCGATCGCCGACATCGAAAAACAGTGCCGCCAGGCCATGGAGATGCCCGCCAACGAGCCGGAGTTCCGCAACCTGATCCTGAATCAGCGGGTGGAAGCCTCCAGCCCGTTCGTGGCGCCCTCGGTCTGGAAGGCCAACGGCGGTGAAGCCGAGTCCGTGGAAGGCAAGAAGGTCTGGGGCGGTTTGGATTTGTCCAGCGTGAGCGACCTCACGGCGCTGGTGCTCGTGACTGAGCAGGGCGATGTGCATCCCGAGTTCTGGTTGCCCGGCGAAGGGCTGGCAGAAAAGGCCCGCAAGGACCATGTGCCCTATGACCTGTGGGCCAAGCAGGGGTTTTTGAACACCACGCCTGGCCGGGCCATCGAATACGAATTCGTGGCCGAGTTCATGCGGGGTTTGTTTGACCGCTGCGATGTGCAAGCCATTGCCTTTGACCGGGCCTTGTTTGTGCACCTCAAGCCTTGGCTGGTCAAAGCCAATTTCTCGGAAGGGGAGTTGGAAAAATTCATTCCGTATGGCCAGGGCACCTTGTCGATGACCCCGGCCCTGCGGGAGCTGGAGGTCAAGTTGCTGGGCAAGCGACTCAAACACAGCAACCACCCGATCTTGGAGATGTGTGCCAGGAATGCGGTGGTGGTCGGAGATTCGGGCGCCCGCAAATTCGACAAGAAAAAGCAACACGGGCGCATTGACGGCATGGTGGCTCTCGCCATGGCGGTGGCAATGATGCCCAACGAAGGCACCGGCCCCTCGGTCTACGAGGAGCGGGGTGTGATTTCATTTTGAAAGGTAAGCAATGGCAGCGTATCAAAAGTACACCGCAGCAATCGAATCGATGCTCGAAGGCATGAATCTGGGCACAGACACCTGGAAGGTGGCCTTATCCAACACCTTGACCCTGACCGACACCACGTTCACGCCCGGTACCAGCGATCTGGCTACCGGCAACGGCTACACAGCAGGAGGCAATGCCTGCACGGTGACCAGTTCCGCCCAAACGGGCGGCACCTACAAGCTGGTGCTGGGCAGTCCAGCCGTCTGGACCGCATCCGGCGCCGGGTTTACTTTCCGATACGCCATTTTGTGGAACGCCACCACCAACCAGCCTGTGGGCGCTTGGGATTACGGCAGTTCGCAGGCAGTGGCCGTGGGTGAGACTGTGACTGTGACCCTGGACGGCACCAACGGCGTCTTCCAGGCGACTTAATCCATGGCCGCCCCAACCTTTGTTGGGGTCTCGGCTTTTGCGTCTGGCACAGGCGCCCTGACGGTCGGTGCGGTAGCCGGGACGGTAGCCGATGACCTGATCTTGCTGTTTGTCGAGTCGGCAAACCAGACCGTAACCACCCCCACCGGGTACACCGTCATCCCCAGCAGCCCCCAAGGCACCGGCACTGCCGCAACTGCGGGTGCGGTGATGATTTCGGGCTTCTACAAATGGGCGACCGGAGCCGATACCACCACCTCGGTGGCGGACTCGGGCGACCACACCACGGCCACCAAAGTGGCTTACCGTGGCGTCAACAAGACCGCACCTTTTAACGCTACCAATGGTGCACCGGCAGGGGCCGGGACGATTTGGACCTTGTTGGCGGTCACCACCACCGTTCCTGATTGCCGCGTTGTCCTGGGCATTGCCAATGACCGGGATGCCACCACGGCCTCGGGCAACCTCAGCAATTTCACGAACAGCAGCATCACTTTCACGCTGCGCTCCGACCAGACGACAGCCTCGGGCACCGGTGGCGGTGTTGGCATCGCCGACGGCACACTGGCTGCGGCGGGCAACAGTGGCACGACGCAAGTCACCAGTGCCACCAGCAACACGGCGGGTTTGCTCACGCTGGCGCTGGCCCCGGCCAACAACTTTGCGTTGAGTGCTGCCAATGGCAGTTTCAGTCTGAGTGGCCAAGCGGCCAGCATCCAGAAAACGCGCATTCTGAGCGCGGCTTCGGGCGGTTATGGCCTGAGCGGGCAAGCTGCAGGCCTTGCCAAAAACCGCTCACTGAGCGCGACGGTGGGCACCTACACGGGCAGCGGCCAGGCGGCGACCATCGTCAAAACGACGCTGGTCCAGAACTACGCGATCGCAGCAGCGGCAGGCAGTTTTGCAGCAACCGGCCAGGCCGCGACCCTGAACAAATCGCGCATCCTGAGCACCAGCTCCGGCGCAGTTGCCTTGACCGGGCAAGCGGCAGCGCTGGCACGCAACCGCACGCTGAGCGCGGCCATCGGTGCCTACAGCCTGACGGGGCAAACGGCCACGTTCAGGTTCACCAAGGTGCTGGCAGCCTCTGCTGGGGCCATCACAGCGACGGGCCAAAGTTCAGCAGTTGTCCGCAGCCGCTTGCTGAGCGCCGCGCCAGGCAGTTACGCCAGCACCGGACAAGCGGCCACGCTGCGCCGGGCAAGGGTGCTGCTGGCCACCACGGGCAATTACAGCCTGCTGGGGCAAGCTGCCGCCTTTGTGTACGTCCCGACCGCCAACAACTACCCGTTGGCAGCAGTGGCGGGTAGCTACGGCCTCAGTGGCAAAGCTGCTGGTCTCGCGCATACCCGGGCATTGGTGGCCACATTTGGCACCTATGGCGTCACGGGCCAGGCGGCTCAGATCAAACGCAGCAAGGCGGTGCAGGCGGTCTTTGCCAGCTACGCCCTGACGGGTCAAGCCGCTCAGGTGCTGCGCGGCAAAAAACTCAGCGCCAGCGCTGGGGTGTTTTCAGGGGCAGGGCAAAGCGCGGCAATTGCCAAAGGGCGCTACCTGCTGGCGCTGGCAGGCACTTATGCCGCCGCTGGTGGCAATGCGCAGCTGCGCCGCGACCGCCAGTTGTTGGCCAGTCCGGGCAGTTATGCCTGGCAAGGCACGGCAGCCCTGGTCCTCTATGGACGTGTTGTGCTGTCCGAGCCCGGCAGTTATTCGATTCAAGGGCAGGGCAGCACCGCACTGGTGGCGGTCTCCTTTGAAACCGTCAATCCGCACCTGGTGCACATCCCGGCCCGTTCTCGAACGCTGCGGGAGCGCCGGGTCGTGTTTTTTCACCAAAACCCGCGTGAGCGGGTCATACACGAAGCCGTTCAATGAGCATCACGCTGGAAAAGTTTGCGGACGAATCGATCCTGTTCGATTTGGACTGCACTGACAACCTGGCGCCAGACGAAACCATCGATGGCACCCCCGTCATGGCCTTCTATCCGGCGCTCACAGGCGCGGATGCCCTGGTTTTTGGCGCTCCTGTCGTGAACACCGTGGTGATCCGCTATGCCGACGGCAAGGTGGGCAAGGTGGGTGGCGTGATTCAGGTGCGCATCAGCGGCGGCACCGCTGCCAACGCCACCACGCCCAGGCTTTACAGCGTGCTGGCCACGTTTACGACATCAACGGGCAACACCCTTGTGGCCCGCATGAAGTTGTCGATTTTGAGCAACCAATAAGGCGCTGCATGGCAAGTTTCTGGCAAAACCTCACAGGGATGGTCCGCAAAAGCGCCAACTCTCCCGACTGGGGCACTTTAGAGCGGTACCTGAGCTGGGCCTTTGGCGGTGGCGCCTCATCGAGCGGCATCGTCGTCAACCCGCAGACAGCCATGCAAAGCGCGGCGGTCTACGCCAGCGTCAAAGTGCTGGCCGAGTCGATCGGCATGCTGCCGCTCAACCTGTACCGCAAGGAAGCCGACAACTCGCGCACTTTGCTGAGCGAGCATCCCCTGCATACGCTGTGCCATGACCAGCCCAACGAGTGGATGACCAACGTCGAGTTCTGGGAAATGATGGTCGTGGCGCTGAACCTGCGCGGCAATGCCTACGCCTACATCAACCGCAACCGCTCGGGCCATGTGGTGGAGCTGCTGCCGCTGCACCCGGACATGGTGCGGGTGATCATGGGGGACAACTTCCACCTGGAATACGAAATCACGATGCCCGATGGCTCGTTCAAGCGCTTTCAGGTCGGGGAAATCTTCCACATTCGCGGCCTGACCCTGAACGGCTGGCTCGGGATCAGCCCGATTGCCTACGCCCGCGAAAGCATCGGGCTGGCGCTGGCCACCGAAAAGTTCGGCGGTCAGTTGTTCAAAAACGGCGCCAAGATGGGCGGCGTTCTGGAGCACCCGGGCAAGCTCTCCAAAGACTCCTACGACCGCATCAAGGCCAGCTTTGATGAGGCCCACTCGGGCGACAACGCCCACAAGACCGCGCTGCTCGAAGAGGGCATGAAGTTCTCGCGCATTTCGCTGAGCGCCAACGACTCCCAGTTCCTGGACACCCGTAAATACCAGCGCAGCGAAATCGCCTCCATCTTTCGGGTGCCGCCGCACATGATCGGCGACCTCGAAAAAGCCACCTTCAGCAACATCGAGCAGCAGTCGCTCGAATTCGTGAACTACTCGCTGATGCCCTGGCTGGTGCGCATCGAAAAGGCCATCAAACGCGACTTGATGACGCCTGCGGAGCGCAAAAACCTGACCATGAAGTTCAACGTGTCGGGCCTGCTGCGCGGGGACGCCAACGCTCGCAGTGCCCTGTATCACAACGGCATTTTGGACGGCTGGCTCACCCGCAACGAGGCCCGCGCCGCTGAGAGCGAGCTGGGCATCGTGCTCAACCCGCTGCAAGGCCTGGACCTGCCGCTCATCCCTTTGAACATGGAAGACGGCACAGAGCCGCCTTCATCGGACGATGGGACAGAAGCCGACTCCACCGATGGCCCCAAAGACACACCCGAAGCCACACCCACGGAGGACAGCGATGTTTCACCTCGATAAACCCTTTGAGATCAAAGATGTTTCCGCAAGCGGAACTTTTGCTGGCTACGGCAGCGTTTACGGCAATGTCGATCAAGGCGATGACATCGTCGCCCCTGGCGCCTTTGCCGACTCCCTCAAATCTCACGCCTCCAAGGGCCGTCTGCCTGCCCTCCTGTGGCAGCACAAGCAATCCGAGCCCATTGGCACCTTCACCGCCATGCGCGAAGACGATCACGGCCTCTACGTCGAGGGCAAATTGGCCCTCAAAACTCAGCGCGGCGCCGAAGCCTATGAGCTGATGCAGATGAAAGCGATCAGCGGCATGAGCATCGGCTTTCAGGCCAAAGAGGACGATTTCGACCGCAAAAGCGGCATCCGCACCATCCTCAAGGGTGACCTCTGGGAGGTATCTCTCGTCACCTTCCCCATGAACGACTCGGCTCGCATCGTGCACATCAAATCGATCGAGGAAGTCGTTGATTTCAAGAGCGCCGAACGGCTCCTGCGCGATGCAGGAGGGTTTTCGCGCTCTGAAGCCGTGGCCCTTGTGTCACGGATCAAAAGTCTGGCCCAGAGCGAGTCTGTGGACGAAGACGAAACCCGGCAACTGATCAAGGCGCTCACGCTGCGAACCCAATTGCTGACCCCGTAAGCAGTCCCTGCACACCCCCCAAACCAACCCGCCTTGAGCGGGTTTTTTCATTTCTGGAGCATTCACATGAGTAAAGAAATCCTGGACGCCATCGAAACCTCGAACCGTGCGTTTGAAGAGTTCAAGAAGGTCAACGACGCACGCATCGATGAGCTGAAAAAAGGCGGCGCCACTGCCGACATGCAAGCCAAGATGGAGGCCATCCAAAAAGACATGGCCGAGCAAAAGCGTGTCATTGAAGACATGGAGGCCAAAGCCAAGCGCCCGAATTTCGGCAGCGACGGCAAAGAGGTCAATCAGGCCGAAGCCGAGCACAAGCAAGCCTTCAACGGCTTCATGCGCAAGGGCAAGGTCGATGGCCTGTCTGAACTGGAGGCCAAAGCCTATGCCTGGTCTACCAACAGCGGCGCCGACGGTGGTTATGCCGTGCCCAAGGTCATCGATTCCATGATCGACGCGCTGGCCGTCAACGTCAGCCCCATCCGCTCGATCGCCAGCATCGTTCAGATCAGCACGACCGACTACCACAAGCTGGTCAACAAGCACGGCACGGCCTCTGGCTGGGTGGGTGAAACGGACGCCCGTCCGGCCACCGCCACCTCGGTGCTGGCCGACATCAAGCCCACCATGGGCGAGCTGTATGCCAACCCGCAGGCCACCCAGCAGATGCTGGACGATGTGTTCTTCAATGCCGAGCAGTGGCTGGCCTCTGAAGTGGCACTGGAATTTGCCCGCGCCGAAGGTGCTGCCTTCATCAGTGGCGATGGCGTCAACAAGCCCACCGGTTTCCTGGCCGGTGCCACTGCCGCCACGGCGGATGCCAGCCGCGCCTTCGGCACGATCGAGCACATTCCCACCGGCACTGCGGGCGCCTGGAAGACCCTCTCGGGCACGGTCAACCCCGCAGACGATCTGTTCACCGTGGTGAGCAAGATGAAAGCGGCTTACCGCAATGGCAGCAACTGGGTGACCAACAAAGCCATGTTGTTTGAAATCATGGCGTTCAAGGACTTCCAAGGCCGCTATGTCTTCAACCCCACCACGGCCCCGGGCGTCGCCGACACGATCCTGGGCTACCCCGTGGTGGAGGCAGAGGACATCCCCGCCAAGGGTGCCAGCAGCCTGTCGCTGGCTTTCGGCAACTTCAAACGGGCTTACCTGATCGTGGACCGCATCGGCACCCGTGTCGTGCGTGATCCCTTCAGCAACAAGCCTTACATCGGCTTCTACACCACCAAGCGTGTCGGTGGTGCGCTGATCAACAGCGAAGCCCTCAAGGTCTTGAAGTTCGCGGTCGCTTGATGAACCCACCCCGGAGTGCATGACGTGCTCCGGGGTGTTTCTGTTGGAGATTCATCCATGAAAAACGTCCTGTTTTTGCAAGATTTCGGCTCCCACAAAGCGGGGGAGCATGTGCTGGCCGACGATCAGGTGGCGTGTGACGCCATAGCCTGCGGCGCAGCGGTGCCGAGCGTGGAAGCCGTGGTCGAAACCGTGGCCGAGCCTGCGCCTGATACCACCCCTCAAGCTGAGGCCCAGTAATGCCCAGCGTTTTGGTCACCCCACCGGCAGCCGAGCCGATCACGGTGGCAGAGGCCAAGCTGCACATGCGTGTGGACGGCAATGCCGACGATGTGCTGATTGGCGCCTTGATCACAGCAGCCCGCCAGCATGCGGAAAACGACACCCGCCGCGCATTGGTGACCCAGACCTGGAAAACCGTGCTCGACCGTTTTCCTGCGCCCGAGGTCAACGTGGGCAGCGCCAACTGGTATGGCCCCCAGTGGGGAACCAGTCCCGGCCCGCTGACCACCTTGCGTGTGTCCGGGCGCACCGGCTATGAAATTTTCCTCGACCACTGTCCGGTTGTGTCCGTCGATTCGGTGGTCTACATCGACCCCGATGGCGTGGACCAAACCCTGGCTCCCAGCAACTACAAGCTGGACAACGTGACAGAGCCTTGCCGTCTGGTTCCGGCCTATGGCACCACCTGGCCGGGCGCTCGCACCGACATCAATGCCGTCGCGGTCACTTACACCTGCGGCTTTGGCGGCCCCGATGCCGTGCCCGAGTCGATCAAGCGCTGGATGCTGCTGCGCATCGGCGCTCTCTATGAAAACCGCGAAGAAGTGGCCACCGGGCGCAACGTGACGATGGTGCCCATGCCGTTTGTGGACCAGCTTTTGAGCCCTTACCGGGTACTGGGGTACTGAATGCAAGCGGGAAAGCTGCGCAAAACCATCGTGTTCCAAAAACGCGATCCGGTCACCGACACGCATGGCGGGCAGGTGACCTCCTGGAGCGATGTGGCCCAAGTGCGGGCCGAGGTGATGCCGCTGACTGGGCGCGAAGCCCTGGCGGCGCAGTCCTTTCAGGGTGAGTTGACTCACCAGATCACGGTGCGCTATTCCGCCTTTTTGGCAGAGCCCCTGGAGGTGGCCAAGATGCGCATCCTCTACGGCACCCGGGTGTTCAACATCCGCAGCGCCATCAACCAGGAAGAGACCAACCGCATGGTGATTTTGCTGGTGACGGAGGGCCTGAACGATGGCTGAGCTGATGCATGTGCAGGGCTTGACCGAACTCAAGCGGGCCATGCAGGCCTTGCCCAAGAACATCTCGCGCAACGTGCTGCGGGCATCGGTCAATGCAGGCGCCCGCGTCGTGCGCGATCAGGCCCGCATTTACGCACCCATGCTGCATGTGGCCATCCCCAAGCACCAGCCCCCCGGCACGCTCAAGCGCTCGATCATCACCGCCTACATCCCCGAAAAATCCAACGTCAACCAAGCGACCTATTACGTCACCGTGCGCCAGGGCAAGCGGTACCGGGGGCAGGGCAGGCACCAGAGCCGCTCACAAGACGCCTTCTATGGCGCCTGGGTAGAGCTGGGGCACTACTACGTGCCGCCCAAGCCCCACGGCGACACCTGGAAGAAACACCGCGCCGAGCAACACGCCACCGGCATGTTCATCCCGCCGCACCCCTACCTGCGCCCCGCCTTTGAGGTCAAGAAGGTGAAGTCGGTGGAGGCCATGCGGGACTACCTGCTCAATCGGCTGCCGCAAGAAGTTGAAAAGGCCCGCCGCTCATGACCATGCAGGAATCGTTTTTCGCCCTGGTGGCCAATGCAACCGATGCAGAGGATCGGGTTTATCCGCAGGTGGCCCCAGACGGGGTGGCCCGGCCCTTCATCGTCTACCAGCGCATCACCGTCAACTCCGAAAACGTCCTGAGCGGGCGCAGTGGATTGATCAACTCCCGTCTGCAAGTGGATGTCTATGCAAGCACCTATGCCCAAGCCCAACAGATCGCCGCCACCGTCAACACCTTGATGAACAGCTGGTCCATCCAGAACGTGCTGATCCTGGCTCAGGACATTTTCGAGAGCGACGTGAAGCTCCACCGCGTGATGACGGATTACTCGATCTGGCATTACTGAAAACCCATCCCCCGACCAACCCGCCTTGAGCGGGTTTTTTTTCGTCCCCACCACCCGCTTCGGCGGGTTTTTTCATTTCTGGAGCACATAAATGACTTCCACCGCCATCTCTGCGCAAGGCAGCGTTCTGTCGATCGGCACCGGTTCTGGCGCCGCCAAGACTATCACGGCCATCAGTCTGGGCAACCCCACCATCATCACGGCCACCGCGCACGGCTTTGCCAACGGTGACGTGATCACCCTGGCCGGGCTCACGGGCACCGATGCCGCACTGCTCAACGGTCAAACCGTGAGCGTGCGCAACGTGACGACCAACACCTTCGCGGTCTACATCGACACCACGGGCAAAACCATCACCGCTGCCGGTACGGCCACCTCGGCGACGTTCACCAGCATCATCAACGTGCGCAGCTTCAGCGGCTTCGACGGTGCAGCCAGTGAAATCGATGTCACCAACTTGGCCAGCGTGGCCAAAGAGTTCGTGCTGGGCCTGGTCGATTCCGGCCAGTTGACCTTCGAGATTGACTACAACTCGACCAACGCGGGCCACATTGCGCTGCGCTCCAAGCAAGTCTCGGGCGTGCTGACCAACTTCAAACTCACGCTGCCCGATGCCACCGTCATCACCTTCACCGCCTACGTGAAGAAGTTCAGCCTGGCAGGCGGCGTCGATGCCGTCGTCCGTACCTCGGTGGACCTGCGCATCTCTGGCGCGATCACCGGTCTGTGAAGGAGCACAACATGACTTTGAGCAAAGACCAAATCCTGGAAGCCTCGGACCTGAAAGCGGTTGAAGTGCAGGTGCCGGAGTGGGGCGGCAGCGTCCTGGTGCGCACCATGACGGGGGCCGATCGTGACGCCTTTGAGGCCAGCATGGTGACCGTCAACCCGGACGGCAGCCGCACGCCTGACATGCGCAACCTGCGCTCCAAGCTGGTGGCGCTGACCTTGGTCGATGAGGCGAGCAACCGCCTGTTTGACGTGTCGGACATCCCGCGCCTGGCCATGAAGTCTTCGGCGGCGCTGGAGCGTGTCTTTGAGGTGGCGCAGCGCATCAACGGGCTGGGCCTCAAGGCCGAGGAAGACGCCGTAAAAAACTGATCGGCCAGCCAGAGCGGAGGTTTTACTTCCGCTTGGCGCTGGCCCTCGGCATGACGGTGCGCCAGCTGCTGGCTCAGACCACCAGCCAGGAGCTGAACGAGTGGCGGGCCTACTACGCGCTGGAGCCGTTTGGCGAGCTGGTGGCGGATCAGCGCCATGGCATTGCCCAGTCGCTGGCCGCCAACCTGCAGCGCGACTCCAAGCGCAGGCCCGAGCCCTACAAGCCAGAGGATTTCATCCCCTGGCATGAATCCCATCGCCACAAGTCCCCACACGCCGACGGCAAGCTCCTGAGCGATCCGAAAGCGCAATCGGCCTTGATCAAGTCCTTGTTTCAAAAGAAACGCTGAATCCCATCCCCAGCGCACACAACCATGGCCACACTCGGATCAGTTGTCGTTGAAATGTCCGCCAGCACGGCCAAGTTCGAGTCGGATTTGGGCCGTGCTGCGCAGATGGCCGAGCGGAACCTCGCGCAAATCGACCGGGCGGTCGGCCTGGTCAAAGCCGGGCTGCAGACCCTCGGGGTGGCGGTGACCCTTGGCCTGGTCATCGATCAGGTCAAAAGCAAGATCGAAAGCGCCATCCGCATGGCTGCCGATCTGAACGACCTGGCCGATCAGACCGGGGCGGCGGTGGAGTCGCTCTCGGGGCTCGCTGCCGTGGCCAAAATGTCCAACACCGACATGGGGGCCTTGGCCACGGGTTTGCAGCGCCTGTCCAAAGCGGTGGTGGATGCGCAAAACGGCGGCAAACAAACGACTGCCGCATTCAAGGCGCTGGGCATCTCGATCGAATCTCTGCAAGGCTTGGGGCCGGATGAGGTGTTCATGCGCATGGCGCAGCAGATGGACAAGTATCGCGACGGGGTGGAAAAAACCACCATCGCGCAGGTGCTGATGGGCCGGGGCGGAGCCAATCTGCTGACGGTGGCCAAAGACCTGGCTACGGTGGGCGACATGCAGGTGCGCGTGACCACCGAGCAAGCCGCCGCAGCCGATGAGCTGTACAAGAACCTGGTGCGCTTGCAGCTGAGCACCCAAGGCCTGAGTCTGATCGTGGCCATGGAGTTGGTACCGGTTTACAACGACTTCCTGACTACCCTGATCAGGGTAATCAGTACCCAAGACGGGGTAAGCAAGTCGGCGCGAGACTTGGCCAACGAAGGCTCGATCCGCAAGTGGGCGCAGGACACGGCCATTGGCGTGGCCATCGTGGCCGAGTCCATCATGGGGGTGGCCAAGTTGGTCTACGCCATCGCGGGCAGCTTCAGCGTGGTCCTGGCCGATTCGGCAGTCGGCATCGCCTGGGTGAAAAAATCCTGGGACGACCTCAAATCCAGCGGTCACGGCAGCGATGCCGGGCTCAAAGCCGCGCTGGAGAGCCGAGCCAGCATCATTGCCGATGCCAATGCCCGCTATGCCGACTTGCTCAAAGACGGCACGGTGCTCAGCACCGAGCTGCGCAAGCAGTTTGATGCCTCCAACAAGACGGGCGCTGCCAACCCGGCCACGGTCAAAACCCCTTTGTCAACGCCCGATATTTCTGGGCTAGGCAACCAGAACAAGTTCCGCGACGACCCGTTCAAGAAGATTCTGGAAGGGCAGATCAAGGCCTTGGAGGACGCCATTGCGGCTGAGGGCAAGCTGCTCAAAAGCCGCGAGCAGATGCTCGATGCCTTCTATGGGATGGAGTTCTTCACCCTGCGCGAAGCAGAAACCCGCAAGCAGGCGCTGCTGGCCGACAACTTGGCCAGCGTGCGGGCGGCCTACGACGAAGAAATCCGCTTGTCGCAACAGGCCATGGCGCGTCGGGGGGCCACACAGGTGCAGATTGCCGAGGCGAACAACAAGGCCGAGGAGGCCATGCGCAAGCGCACAGCGGCTGAAATCGAGGCCAACAAAGCCATCGTTGATTCGCAGCTCAAGCTGCTGGCGGTGCAGGCGCGTTTCGATTTGGCCACCCGCGAGCGTGCCCGCCAGGCCGATCTGGACAACGCCAGCGCCTTGTTTGCCATCGCGATGATGGGCAAGACCACGCTGGAAGTGCTCAAGCTCAACGCCGCCCGCCAAATTCAGCTGGACCTGGAAGAGCGCATCCGCCAGTTGCGCAAGCAAGACCCCAATGTGGACACGTCGCTGGCAATCGCCAACGCAGCGATCCAGACGGCCAACGCCACATCCCTGATCGAGCAGGCCTACAACAAACAACGCGACGCCATCTTTGGCGCCTCGGAGGCGGTGCGCAAGTACCAGGAAGACGCGGCCAATGCGGCAGCACAAGTGGAAAATGCCATGAACCGTGCCTTCCAAGGCATGGAAGACGCGCTGGTCAGGTTCGTGACCACCGGCAAGCTCAGTTTTGCCGACCTGGCCAACTCGATCGTGGCCGACATCACCCGGATCATCGTCAAACAAATGATGGCCTCGGCCATGGGCGGCAACGGCTCCATGGGATGGCTTGGGTCGCTGCTGGGCTCGGTGGCGGGATCGTTGTTCGGCATGTCCGGGACGGCAGCGGTCGCCAGCACCATGGGTGGGGATGCGCTGGAAAACATGCTCAGCCTCACCAATGCCTTTGGCACAGCCCCCAGCCGCGCCTCGGGCGGCCCTGTATCGGCGATGGGTTTGTACCGCGTCAACGAAGAGGGGCCTGAGCTGCTGAACGTGGGCGGGCGTCAGTACCTGCTGATGGACGAACAAGACGGGGAGGTGACGCCCTACGCCGCCAAACCATCGACGGTCAACGTCGTCAACAACTTCAATTTCTCCACTCCTGTGGATCGCCGCACCCAAGCCCAAGTGGCCGCGCAAGCGGGGCAGAGCGTGCAACGGGCACTGGCAAGGAACACCTGAAATGAGTCTGACCGTCTTTCCCGATGTGGTGCTCAGCGCCAGCATCATCGCTGCGGGCATCCGGGGCAAAAACATGCGCAGCAACATCCGGGTGACCTCCACCAGCGGCGAGATGCAAATCAATGTGCGCTGGGCACGCACCTTGCGCCAGTACGAGCTGGGCGTGGTGCCCTTGTCACCTGATCAGTGGGCGCAGATTGAAGCCTTGCACGAAGTCACCGAGGGCGGCGCCTTTGGTTTTTTGCTGCAAGACCCCAAAGACCGTGCAGCTGCCGCAGGGGAGGGGTTCTTGCAGTCCTACAGCGGTGGCCTGCTGCTGGGGGCCGTCGGGCATGGCTACGGCGTGCCGACCTACCGCCTGGTCAAGCGCTACAGCGTGAGCGGGACTTCCCGCTTCAAAGATCGTTTGATCACGCGCCCCAAATCCTCGCCACAGTTGGCCAAGAATGGCGTGGCGCTGGCCTATGGCACGGGGGCGGGCCAATTCAGCATCGCCGCTGATACGGGGCTGGTCACCATCAACGAGGACGCCAGTGCCTACCTGGCCAGTGCCACCGTGGGTGCGACCACCACGCTCAACTTCGGCACGGGCAGCTTCGCCAGCCTGTTTTCGGTGGGTGGGCGCGTCTGGCTGCAAGGTGTGGTCGGCACCGCCAGCGCACTGTTGGCCAACAAATCCCACGAAGTTCTCAGCGTCTCGGGAAACACCCTGGTGATCAACGCCAACACCACGGGCTTGAGCCTGACCAGCGCATTGGGCATGCGCTATCCACAGCCCGCTGACACCTTGAGCTGGAGCGGCGAGTTTTATGTGCCGGTGCATTTCATGGAGGATGAAATTGACTGGGACTTGGCCCGCCCGGGCGACATAGAGGATCGGCTGATCGCTGGTCCGAGCGTGGTTCTTCAGGAGGTGCGCGAATGAAAACCGTGACCAACGCATTGGCCGCTCACTACGCCAACGGCACGACCACCATCGCTTATTTGCTGCGCCTCATTCGCCTGGATGGCCAAACCTACGGCTTCACCAGCGCTTTGGACAGTCTGGAGGTTGAAGGGGTGCTGTATTCCAGCACGCAGGGCTTGGATGTCTCCAGTCTGGCGTTGACCACTAGCCTGTCGGTGGACAACCTGGAGATGACCACCCTAGACGATGGCAGCCTGTTCAAGCAAAACGAGGTCTTTGGCGGCTTGTGGCGCAACACTCGCTTCACCATCGCCCGTTACAACTTCACCAGCGCCAGCGATGGCTATGAAATCCTGATGGAGGGCACCATCGGGGAGGTCACGATCTCTGACGGCTATGTGCGCCTGGAGCTGCGGGGCTTGCAAGCTGCACTCCAGCAGCCGATCGGGCAAGTTGTCTCCATCACCTGCCGCGCCCGCTTGGGCGATGCCCTGTGCCGGGTGGATTTGACCCCGCTGACCAGCACGGGCGTGGTGTCCACGGTGAGCAACCGGCGCGAGTTCACCTGCGCCAGCCTGAGCCAGGCCGAGCACTATTTCACCGAAGGGCGCCTGACTTTCACGAGCGGGGTGTGCAAAGGCATTTCCCACAAGGTCAAGTATTCCAACGGCGCCAGCATCCAGTTGCAACTGCCCACGCCCAGCGACTTCGCCATCGGTGACAGCTTCACCATCGTGGCCGGGTGCCGCAAGCGCTTCACCGAAGACTGCACCAGCCGGTTTTCCAACGCCCTCAATTTCCAAGGTGAGCCCCACATCCCCGGGGTAGACGGAATCACACAATGACCTCACGCGATGAAGTGGTGGCCGCAGCGCGGTCATGGATTGGCACGCCCTTTGTGCACCAAGGGCGCCTCAAAGGCGCCGGGGTCGATTGCATTGGCCTGGTGATTGGGGTCGGGCGCGAGCTGGCCTTGTGCGAGCCCGATTTCGATGTCACCGGCTACGCCCGCGACCCTGACGGCAAATCGCTGATGGCCTTGTCCCGCGTTCACATGACCCCGATCAGCCGGGAGGCCATGCAGTCTGGTGATGTCGTGGTGGTGCGCTTTGGTGACCACCCCCAGCACTTTGGGGTCTTGGCCGACTACAAGCATGGCGGCCTGAGCATGGTGCACGCCGCCATGAAGAGTGGGGCGGTGGTGGAGCAGCGCCTGATGTTCAGCCGCGCTATGCACTTTGTCGCGGCTTTCGCACTGCCTGGGGTGGAGTAACAGCATGGCTCAACTGATTGTGGCCGCTGCCGGTGCAGCGGTCGGCTTTGCCATTGGCGGCGTCACCGGGGCGCAATGGGGCTGGATTGCAGGCTCGACCATTGGCGGGCTGATGAACCCCCCGTCGTATAGCGGGCCGCGCCTGGGGGATTTGTCCGTCACCAGCAGCGCCTATGGCTCAACGATTCCATATCTGGAGGGGCACACCCGGCTGTCCGGTCAGGTGATTTGGGCCAGTGACAAGCGTGAATTGCAAACCACCACCAGCCAGGGCAAGGGGGGCTCCGAATACACCTCCTACACCTATGAGGTGGACCTGCACATCCTGTTGACCGAAAACAAGATCGTGGATGTGACCCGGGTCTGGTCCAACGGCAAGTTGATCTGGACACGCAAGGATGGCGCCACCGCTGAGTCACTGTCCGCCAGTGACAACACCTCGCGCTGGTCGCGCATGACGGTCTACACCGGGGACGCCGCTCAAATGCCTGACCCCGATGGTCATCCCAATGCGCCAGCCTACCGGGGCCGGGGCTCGGTCTTCATCAAGGACTTGGGGCTGGGTTCCTCCGGGGCGATCCCGAACCTGACGTTTGAGGTGACCAGCCAGGGCATCGTGGGCGGCTCGCCTACGGGGGTGCTGGTGCACGGCTCCGGCAATTTGCAAAAGCTCGATTACGACACGGGCGCCTTGCTCCAAAGCTATGCCTTGGCGGTCGGTGGCGTGGCCTACCCCAATGACTGGATTGGGCAAGCGGGCGTCAAGGTGCCCAACTCCACCAAGATTTGGACGATCGGGTATGACCAGACGGCAGCCAATCCGAACATGGCGGTGGTTGCCTATGAGTTTGATCCGGCACTGGAGGTGTTCACCCGGCGCATCGCCAATTTGCCGGGCAGTTATGGCTCCTGGATGCGGGCCTCGCCCGATGGCCAGTACATCTACACCCTGGCCTATGACAGCGACAGCATCACGCGCATCCGGCTCTCGGATGGCGCGGTCAGCACGGCGGCCACGCTGTCGGGCTACAGCTGGGCAGTGGGGGACTATTTCGACCGCTTCGAGATCAGCCCGGACGGCTCCAAATTCGTGGTGGCGATCGAGTCCGATGTCGCAACCCCGACGGTCTACCACGCCATCCTGCAGTTTTTCAGCGTGGCCACGGGGGCGGTGTTGCACACCTCGGATTTGGGGGTTCTGAACACCGATTGCGCCAATTTGCAGTTCAGCGCCGACAGCTCGCGCCTGCATGTGTCGTGGGGCAATCTGCTGGTACTCAGCATGAGCAGCTATGCAGTGACGCACACCATTGCGCCATCGTTTTCCGGCCATGCAAACACACCGGGTGCCATTGCCTTCAATCAGGATGAAAGCCTGATGTACATGGGCTACGCTTTCTGGGGAAAGATCGATTACTACAGCCTGCCGTCCTACACCTACGTCAAAACGGTGACGATCAGCAGCCTGCCCAACGGGCAAGAGGCCTACAACCTGTCGATGACGATGTCGCCCGACCACAAGCGGATTTACGTGGGCGACTGGAGCCAGGACAACGTCTGGTGCTACGACATCGAGACCGAGGCTCGAACGGCGTTTTTTCACACGCCTCATTTTTGGACCATGGCGCCCATCATTTTGGGAGGCAGCAACACGACCAGTTTCATCGACCCCACCTTGCCCGAGGTGGTGCGCCGTCTGTGCGAACGGACGGGCATGGCCGCCAATCAGTTCGATGTATCCGCTTTGCCCAGCACGGTGGTCCATGGCATGGCCGTGGGGCAAATCAGCACGACCCGCGCCGTCCTGGAGCAGCTGGCGACCACCTATTTCTTTGAGTCGCGCTTGAGTGACAAGCTGTACTTCATCCCCCGCGCCACTGCACCGGTGGGCACCATCACTTACAGCGATTTGGGGGTGTCCGAAACCGGGGCGCAGCCGGTGGAGGTGCTGCCGCTCAAACAACAAGATGAGCTGGAGATTCCGTCGCAGGTGGCCATGACCTACATCTGCGAGACCGCCGATTACATGACCGATACCCAGTATTCGGATCGCCTGATCAGCAGCCAGATCAACACGCAAACCCTGCAGGTGCCGATCAATTTCACATCGAGCGAAGCCAAAGCGATCGTCGATGCGCTGCTCCAAGATCGGGTCTTTGCGGCACTGGGAACGACCATCTCCGTGGACATGCGGCATGCCTTGTATGAACCGGGCGATGTCGTGACCATCCTCGACCGTGATCAAGATCGGTACGTGATGCGCATCGTCAAAAAGACCGAGAGCGGCATCACCATCACCTACGAGCTGGTCAACGATGAAGCGTCGGTGCTGGTGCAAAGCGGCACCACCAACGCCCCAGCCACCGCGCAGACCGCCGTGCGCCCGGTGGCACCCACCGTGCTCACGATGCTGAACTTGCCCGCGCTCAACGATGCTGACACCACGGCGCCGGGTTTTTACATGACGGTGGACAAGTCAGGCACCGGCACCTGGACGGGCGCACTGGTGGAGGCGAGTGTCACTGGGACCAGCTGGTCCACCTTGGGCCAATTCACCCAGAACACCGTCACCGGCAGCCTCACCGCGAACGCGGGAACTTGGGACGGCGGCGACAGCCTGGACTTCATGAATGAGCTGCTGGTCAATGTCGGCGGCAGCAACAGCCTGGCCAGTTTCAACCGGGATGAATTCCTGGCCGACCAATCGCTCAATGTGGCCTGGGTGGGCACTATCGATCCGCTGACCGGTGAAACGGCAGGGGAGGTGCTGCGCTTTCAAAACGCCACCTTGGTGTCGGCGGGGGTGTATCGCCTGAGCGGCCTGCACCGGGGGCTGGGCAACACCGAGGGCTGGATGAGTCACCTGGCCGGTGAGCACTTTGTCCTGCTCAGCTCAGCGGGGGTGCACTTCAACTCCGGGGTGATCTCTGACATCGGCCAGCAGCGGTATTACCGTGCCGCCACTTTCGGCGCCAAGCCCATTGGCCTGACGCCTCAGCCCTTCACCTTGACGGCGGCCAACCTGGTGCCGTTCTCGCCTGTGGACTTGCGGGCCAACCGCAGCAGCACCGACACGGTGTTCACCTGGATTCGTCGCACCCGCCTGTCCACCCGCTTTGCGGGAGCCATTCCCGTGGGTGCCCCCTTGGGGGAGAGCAGCGAGTCCTACCGGGTCACGGTCTACGGCAGCAGCTTCACCGAGGCGCAGATCAAGCGCAGCGTCGTGGTGAGCAGCCCTAGCTGGACCTACACCGCCGCCATGCAGGTGGCCGACTTTGGCAGCGTGCAAAGCGCCGTGCGGGTGCGCGTGGCTCAGATTTCCAGCGCGGTCGGCGATGGCCGACCCCTTGACCGTTTTCTTTGAGGAGTAGTTCATGCAAAACATCAGTGGCTCGCAAGCCTCCCCGGAAATCCCGATCAACGAAAACTTCACGCTGCTGGCGTGTTTCCAGGTGTACGGCATGCGTGCCCCCACCACCAGTGGCCTCACTTGGGGTTACTGGGGCGGGCGCTGGGGCGGCATTGCCATCACCGATGGCACCTTGAGCCTGACGGCCAGCGCGACCAACTACGTGGTGGTGGCCAAGGCCAGTGGCGCTATCACCGTGAGCACGACCAGCACCAACTGGGACAACACCACCGACTACAAGCGCGTCTACAAGATCACCACCGGCACCAGCGCGGTCAGTGGCTTCGAGGACCACCGGGTCGGCCCCAACGGCATCTTTGGTTGAAGGGAAGGGCAGACATGAGCGAGCAAAGCAGCACCCCTACCGGCTGGCACCTGAAAAAGGAAATCCAGCTCGGGCACCTGATCACCACCGCCACCGTGGCCATCTCCGCCATCGTCTACGTCAACAAAATTGAGCAGCGGGTGGCCGTGGTGGAGACCCAAGTGCTCTACCAAAAGGAGACGGCAGCGGTCTTGCGCACCCAACTGGATCGGATCAACGACAAGTTGGACCGGCTGATTGAGAGGGTGAGCAAATGAACCTGACCCCTCACTTCACCCTGGAAGAGTTCACGCGATCGGACACGGCGGCCAGGCTTGGCATCGACAACGCTTTACCGCCGCAGCTGATGTGGACGGCAGAAGCCACCGCGCACCTGATGGAGCGCATCCGGGCCTATTTGTGCACGCAGGCCAAAACCGACATCCCCATCGAGGTCACCAGTGGCTACCGCTGCGCGGCGTTGAACCAGGCCATCGGCAGCAAGCCTGGCTCCGACCATGTCCGCATGTTCGCAGTGGATTTCAAAGCGCCTGCCTTTGGGACGCCTTATGCCGTGGCCGAAGCCTTGCGGCCAGCGGTGTACGGCCTGGAGATTGGGCAATTGATTTACGAATTCGGCTCTTGGGTGCACGTCAGCACGCGGCTCTCGGATTTGCCGATCAATCGCATCCTCACCATCAACTGCCACGGCACCCAGCCGGGCATCGTGAAAGGTTGACCATGGACTGGCTCAGCACCATCAAGAATTTGGCGCCAACGGTGGCAGCGGCCTTGGGTGGCCCGCTGGCAGGGGAGGCGGTGACCGCATTGGCAGGCATCGTCGGCGGCAGCAATGTGGAAGACATCCGCAAAGCCATCGAGGGCGGTCGGCTCACCGGCGATCAGATCGGGCAGCTGCGCCAGCTGGAGCTGCAGTTGCAGGACAACGAGCGAGAGGGGGACTTCAAGTACGCCGAGCTGGCGTTCAAAGACCGCGACAGCGCCCGGCAGGCCAACGTCAGTGGCGGGACACAGAGGCCGCTCTTTTGGCTCTCGGTGCTGCTGCTGGTGCTGTGCCTGGGCACCGAGGTGACGCTCCTGGTGATTGGCTTGCCGGTGGGCACCAGTGAGCTGGTGGTCGGGCGAGTCCTGGGCCTGCTGGATGCCATCGCAATGACTGTTTTGGCGTATTGGTACGGCACCAGTTCGAGTTCCGCAATCAAGACGCAACTCATCACCAATTTGCAAAAGTCATCGTAATTTGCTGAATTCAACTGCTGGCGGTCGTATTCAGCAGAATGACTGACATGTAACCCAAAATCTTTATAAATCGATTGATATGATCAAACAACACAGCAAAGCCACTTTGCCGATGAGGTTTACATGTCCATCGAACAGTCCAATTTTGAACATCGGTTCGATTCACTCACTCAAGTCACTGAGCTTCTAAGCCAGTTCGGAGCGGATCTAGCTGTCTTGAAGGTCCTGCCAAAGAATGCGAATGACAAAAATCAAGTCTATTTCGCAAGCAGTTTCACATCCCTGTACGACCTCTTTGATTTGCAACTTGCAGAACGCGGTGCAAGCACTAGTCACAAGTCCACAGCTAAACCTGGTAGTCACATACCTGAGGCGGTATTCTCCAGTTTTGAATGGCTTCGCCCAGATGGTTCACGGGTCGCAGCGAAGAACGTCAAAGTAATTGTTTACACCCAGTATCCAGAGGCACGTCTTTCTGGTTTCCAGACGATCGAAAACTCCATGCCGGAGTCTTTGTCGATTTCGTACACCAAAGCAAATCCAACGTGCAGGCGAGTTCTTGTATTGGGCCGGTTGCCGGGAGGTGCCTGTCTTGCGATGATCTGTTTAAACCCGACGGATGCCTTTTTGGCCGAAGTGGGAGATCTTGCTGGACTTGATGGATCGCGGGTTTGCAAGCTTCTGACAATCAAGCAGAACTATGGGGACAAGCTTTTAGCTCAACTTGCCCGAGTTGTCAGCCATCCCCTTAAAGGTTGCAGATTAGATAAATCAGGTGCAACTTTGCCATTCACTGGCACACAGGTTTGTGGCTACACCCTTGAGCATGCACTGGGCATCATTCCGAATTCAGGCAAGGATGGTGATCTTTACGGAATTGAACTCAAAACTCATACGAAACCGAAAACAACGCTCTTTACACCAGAGCCAGACTTTGGTCTCTATGCTGAAAGTTTTGAGACGTTCATGCGAAGGTATGGTTACTCAACAGAAGAAGGTACTGAGATTCGTGTAACAGGTTTGCATAGGGCCAATGTCAGATGTCCGAAATCTGGTCTGACACTGAAAGTACAAGAGTACCGAGTCGACAACAGAGGTGATTCAAAACCTGATTGGGTTAAAGATGCCGCCGGTAATCGAATCCCATTTCCGTATGACCCGTCAACGCCATTGACATCAAAAATGGATGCAATTGAAGTTGTGCTGGTTGATGATTTGGGTTCAATCGCTGCTGGTTGGAGCCTTGAACGTCTGATGAATACGTGGGGTGCTAAGCACAATCAGGCCATCTACATTTCAGCTGAAAAAAGTAAAAATCCAAATCCACAGGAGTTTTCAGAAGGGTTTGAATTTCTTGTGTCCTTCGATTCAAAGGTGATCGTCTGTGAGGGGTCGTCAGCTCAGCGGATGCTTAAAGCTATTGCAGAGGGAGTCATCTACCTCGATCCGGCTCCGAAACTTGTACCCTCGGACCTATCTAAGAATAAGCGACGTGCACAGTGGCGAGTCAATGACATCACAAAAGCAGTTGAACATTTGTATGACTCGGTTCGAGTCTGTGATCTCACGTTGCTTTGATTCAACTGATGATGCTTACCGTTGGTAGATCAGATTGCAGCTGTAACAAGGCTTGAACTTTCTGCGCGATCTTCGATGGTGCATCGATTTTGTTACGGGTGACGCACTCCCAGATGACGATCACATTCCAGCCAAGGCTCAATAGTGCTGTGATGTTGGCACTGTCTCTGGCCTTGTTTTTTGCTAATTTTTGCAACCAGAATTCACTGCGTGTCTGAGGTTGCTTGAAGTATTTGCAATCGTGGCTATGCCAAAAACAACCATGAACAAAAATCACTGTTTTGTGTCTGGGCAACACTAAATCGGGGCGGCCTGGAAGGCCAGCACCGCCGAGCCTATAGCGAAGACCGGATGCATGCAGTGCTTTTCGGACATACAGCTCCGGTCTCGTATCAGCAGATCGAATAGCCCGCATATTTCTTGAGCGGGCTTCCGTACCGTGAACATCTGTCATGTCGCCTTGCGAGACTTTGAACGCTGCTTTTCGACGGCGGCCTTGAGGTAAGGCTTCATTAGTTTTGCAACTGCAGCGAAGACGGGGACAACAACTGAGTTTCCAAATTGCTTGTATGCCTGCGTATCAGAAACTGGAATACGGAAATCATTCCCGTTGTGTTTGTCATATCCCATCAATCGAGCACATTCACGCGGTGTTAGTCGGCGTGGGCGATTCGACATGTTGCTGGGATCATGAAAGTCCTTGTTGTGGTTGTAGCCACGATCCAAAAGAATTTCGGAGCCATCTTTATAGTATCGCGCTGAAAGGGTACGCGTTACATCGCCTTTACCCACCAGTCCATAACCGAATCCATTCCCTTTTGCTTTGTGCTTTAGAGAGTAGTTGAAGAGGTATTCCCATAGCTTAGGTGTGAGGATGTACTTTTCATCAACTTCCTTTTCAAGAATATCGCCCAACTTTGGCTTCTTTTTCGGAAAAACTTTTTCAATGTCTTTGAGCGTGAATCCTTCATGGATGTTCAGGTCGCGTCGGAATCCGACGAGCACAATACGCTCACGATGCTGAGGCACAAAATGCTGACCATCAATGATCTTGGGATCTGACGCATCATTGATGTCGACGTCAGCGACCCAATATCCAAGTTCATCCAAAGCCTCCATGATCACCTTGAAGGTGCGACCCTTGTCATGACTTTTGAGGTTTTTGACGTTCTCAAGCAGGAATGCAGCAGGTCGTTTGACATCGAGAATTCGGGCGACATCAAAGAACAGCGTGCCCTGTGTTTTGTCCTCAAATCCATGCTTGCGGCCAAGTGCGTTTTTCTTGGATACACCGGCAATTGAAAAAGGCTGGCAAGGAAAACCGGCCAGCAACACATCATGATCTGGAACCATTTTGTGGATGTTTTCCGTGATCTGCTTTTCGGTGACCTTTTCACTATCGCTGAGGGTCACTTTTCGGATGTCACCGTTGAATGTGTGAACTGCTGGGTCTGAATAGTTATTCGCTTTGTATGTGCGAACAGCTGGTTCGTTCCATTCACTTGTGAAGACGCAGCGACCACCGATTTCCTCAAAACCCCTGCGAATCCCACCAATGCCCGCAAAAAGATCAATGAAATCAAATTCAGGTTTGTCATAGTGTGCTGGTCGTTGTGGCAGCAATTTCAACAACGCCTGATATTCGCGATGACTGAGCCTGGGCGAAGCTTTGCCGCGCTGCCAGCGGTTGACGGTCTCCCGGCACCATTGGCCGGGCGATGTTTCATTGAGGTACTCACCAATGAAGGTCTGATCGTAGATTTCTAAAATTTGTTGAAGAAGGTCGAAATCGTCTGGTGTGTTTTGCATGGTTTTATATCTGGGTCAAATCTGTGATGAATTATCACACAATCGTCCCATAAAAACCACCCATTTAATTGGTTACAACCAATTCAGCCACCCCGTCGTCAGATGCCCACACAAATGCGTCTTGTTCATGCTGACTTGCCAGCGTTTTCGCGGCCTCTCTCGCCAGATCCAGCACCAAAAGACTGGCTTCGCCCGGCCAGTTGTTGCTGGGGTGCTGGCCGATGCCTTCGATGAATTTCAGGCCGCGTCTTTTCAGCTCGGCCTTCAGCGCTTGTTGACGGACTTCGTTTTGTTGTGCGCTCAGTTGCTGGCTGAACGGGTTCCATGCGGTGATGAAGGCGGCGCACAGCGCGTTGTGTCCCTTCATCAAGGCTTTCAGCGCCGGGCAGGGCTGACCGATGTTCATCGTGAACGGTGGTTCGTGGTGAACGATGTAATTGGTCTCGGAGAAGGCCTGCTGCAATTCGGCGCTGATCACTTGCTGTTGCCTCGCTCTTGAAGGGTGGCATCCAGATAGGCCTCCCAAAGCGTTTCCACATGCGAACTGGAATAGGAGTTTCCAAGCGGCGGGGTGTCGAATTTTCTAAAACCAGCGCCTTCAAGCCATGCATGGAATCGATCTCGAATTGGCGCATCGCGCTCAGCGTTGGTGATGGCTTCGGCTTTCTTGCGCTCGCGCATTTGGCGCAGCTGCTCTCGTTCTTGCAGTTGCTCAGGGCTGACGGGTTTGGCAGCGATGCGTTGCCGCATCTGCGCATTCTGGTGACGGTACTGGGCAATCCGTAGGGCTCCAGCACGGGGACCGTCTTCTTCGGTTTCGACTCTGTTGTGGTCGGAATTCATACCGTCTCCTTTTTGAACCGGAAGGGCAGCCCCAGTTTTTCAGCAGTAGCATTGGCTTCACCGATGTTCTGCCTCAGCTCCGCCGCGTAATACGTGCTGCCGGGATGCTCCCCATCGACGATCACCACGCCAAGGGCATCTAGCAGTTCATAGGTCTGATCCTCGAAGAAAACCAGCGCCACTCCTTGTGGACCAGATCGCACGGGGAACCATTCGCTTTGCATCCAGTCGATGGGGTCGGTCAGCCAATCTTCGATCAGCTCATTGAATTTGGCGATACCGCTTTTGCCCTCCAGCTCGATCCAATACAGCCAAGGCTCATCGTATTCATCACGGTATTCCGTCAGGGCCTTGATCTTTTTCTGAAGGGCCAGTTGCTCATTGGAGGGTTCTGGATCTTCATCATCGAAGTGCTGTTCAAGCTGCTCGATTTCATCGTCCAATGCGCGGTCCATGAAAGAGGACAGAGGTGGACAAGCTTGAATCTCTCGAATGATGCTATCGATACTGCTGGTTTCACTTGTGGTGATGTCAAAGACGTCTGCCCACACCTGTGGTTCTGCGATGTCGGCGTCCACAAGGGTGCCGTGTTCGTTCACCTCAAAGAACCAGGGATTGGCTTGGGCTTCCGTCCATACCTGGTCAATTTGGGTTTTTGTAGCTCTGGCGGGAAGGGCATAGCTGGCCCCTGCCGCAATTAGCGCTTGAAGGAAATTTCGGCGATTGATTTCAAGGGTCATCGCGCCAACTCCGTTGCAATCAGTTGCTGCAAATTTTGCAGACCTGCGCGATCCAGACAGGCAAAGAAGCGAACATGCTCTTCGTGCGGATTGCGCGACTCTTGCCGCTGGCTGGTGATGGTCAGCGCGTGACCTTCTTCGGGGGAGGTGACAGGGGTCAGCCGGGCATGCAGGCTGAAATCGCCGTTGTCGAAAAGCGTTGTGCGTGTGTTGGCGTTTGCCATGAAAAAACTCCTGCGCCTTGCATACAGTGAAAACGTCCGTTTCTGCACGCAAGGCCAGGAGTGCTGGAGACGTTTAGCGGATTTTGACGCCCCCGCAAGTTCTTAAATCGGGCGATTGGTTTGATCCAATGCGATAAGTGTATCACTTCAAAATGTGACTGCCAACCCTGTCCAATCCGTCGTAAACCCCGACGACAACCTCTCTTGTTTCATTGCCCATGCCCGGTGTCGGCCTGTGGTGCCCGCGCTGGCCAGGTGCAGCGTACCGCGTCCAAATCGTTGGTTCACTTCATCCATCGCTTGCATCAAGCGCACACGGTTTTCCGGCATTTCCGCGTCCAAGTCCAACGTCAGTTGCCGCCGCGTGGCGGGTTGCAGATCCATCAGCATCACGCCCGCTTTGGCGTACTTGAATCCGGGGCGGTAGATGTGTTTCAGAATGGCGCTCGCAGCTTGGGTGATGTGCGCGCTGTCGCTGGTGGGCGAGGGCAGGGGAATGCTCGCGCTGTGGCTGTATTGCGGGTCTTTTTCTCTGAATGGGCTGGTGCGGATGAAGGCCATGATGTGGACGGTGTGACTGTTTTGGCGGCGCAGTTTTTCCGCCGCCCTGCAGGCGAATTCGGTGATGGCTTCTTGCAGGTCTTGCAGTTCAGTGATCGGGTGGCCGAATGATCGGGTGCAGGCAATTTGTTGTTTGGCCGGGGGCTCGTCTTCAAACTCGATGCACGGCACACCGTTGAGTTCGCGCACGGTTTTTTCCAGCATGACAGACCAGCCTGCTTTGGCGGCTGCGGGGTTCATGCGTTGCAGATCCAGCGCGGTGTGCACGCCTTGCGCTCGCAGCTGGGCGCCGATCCTCGGGCCGACGCCCCACACATCGCCCACTTCGGTGGCTTGCAGCAGCTGGCCCAGTTCTTCGCGGCTGCATGCGCCAAGGTGGCAGATTTGCGCGTGGTGCGCCGGATAGCTGCCGGGCTTGCGCTCGGCGCTTTTGGCGATTGCGTTGGCCAGTTTGGCCAGGGTCTTGGTGGGGCCGATGCCGATGCAGGTTGGGATGCCGATCCACTGATGGATGCGCCTGCGGATGATGCGGGCACGGCGCACCAAGTCGCCGGGGATGCCGCTCAGGTCGATGAAACTTTCGTCAATCGAATAGACCTCCTGCATGTGGCCTAGGCCTGCGGCCAAGGTCATCATGCGGTCGCTCATGTCGCCGTACAAGGCGAAGTTGGCCGACATGGCGACAAGTCCGGCTTCTTCTTCCAGATGCCGAATCTTGAACCACGGTGTGCCCATTTTGATGCCCAGCGCTTTGGCTTCGTCTGACCTAGCGATGGCGCAGCCGTCGTTGTTGGACAGAACCACCACCGGGCGGTTTTTGAGTCGCGGCTGAAACACGCGCTCGCAGCTGCAATAGAAGTTATTGCCGTCGACCAAGGCGAGCATGTCACTTGCCGTGCTGCACGATGCTGGCCACGACCACGCCCCACACCTCGATGGTCTGGCCTTCGGTGGGCACGATGTCGGCAAAGTCGGGATTTGCCGAGACTAGGCGGAAACTGTTCGGGCTGGTCTGCAGGGTCTTGCAAGTGAAATCACCATCGACCACGGCAATCACGATGTGACCGCTCTCGGGCTTGATGGCTTTGTCGACCAGCACGACCGAGCCGTCCAAGATGCCCGCGTCGCGCATGGACTGGCCGCTGACGCGGAGCATGAAGGTGGCCTGCGGGTGCTTGATCAGCTGGTGCATCAAGTCGATGCGCTCGACCTGGTGGTCTTCAGCGGGGGAAGGGAAACCGGCTTGCACGCTGGCCGTGAATGCGTTGACCAAGAAGGGGCCGGGAGGCAGGGGTTGAGGGGTGGAGAGCTGGGGCATGATGTCCAAATACTGTATAAAATAACAGTATACTAACAACATCAGCAATTTGCAGTTGCCTGATTTGCTCTCTGTATTAGCCCCTCTGCCGCAAGGTCGAGGGGCGATTTTTTGGTCGGCAGGTACGCCACAATCAAGCGATGACTGATCTTGCAAAGCACACCATCTATTACCTGCCCGGCTATGGTGGGCAGCTGGCCACAGGGCTGGGTCAAGGCCTGATGGATCGGGGTTTCGATGTCACTGGCCGCGAGACACGCGGTGACTTTCGCTCGCTTCCGTTTGAGGAACAGATTCAAACCGTCATGCAGGATCTGCAAGACTATTTCTGGCATGAGCGGGCACAGGTGGTCTGCAATTCTTTTGGCGCCTACCTGTTCCTGCATGCACAGACCCAGATGCCGCACTTTCCGGGTCGGGTGCTGCTGCTGTCACCCATCGTTGGCGAGTTCACAAACGAGCAAGCCCGCACCAGCTTTTCACCGCCAAGGCCGACCAGGCTCAAGGAGTTAGCCGAAGCGGGCCAATTCAATGCCCCGGCAAGCTGCGAAATCCATGTCGGTGAAGAAGACTGGCAAAGCATCCCAGCCAATGTGCAGGCGTTTGGACGCCTGACCGGCATCCCAGTCACCGTGGTGCCTAGTGGCGGGCACGATCTGGGCAAAGAGTACGTTGGCCCACTTTTGGATCGGTGGCTTAAAGGCTAAGCCCCTGCTGCGGCGCGTCAGCCTCCATTAAATCGGCTGGCCATTCACGCAAGAAATCCACGCTCTCGCTTGGGCTGGCCTGCAGCCAGTCGTCATAGCGCTCAGGCGGCACGATCACGATCATTCGTTTCTCGTCCTGCGGTTTGTGAAAGTTGTGCATCAGCGGGTGCGCGTCGGCGTTGATAGTCAGCATCGTGAAGCTGTGCACCGTCTCGCCTGCCGGTGATCTCCATTTGGCCCACAGGCCTGCAACGCCCATGGGTTCGTCGTTGGTCAGGGTGATGCGGGTGGGCACGGCTTTGCCGCTGCGCCAGTCGGGTTCAAAGAACGATTGAACCGGAATGATGCAATGTTGCCCGCGTTTCCAAGCATCGCGGAAGCTGGGTTTTTCTGCCACGGTTTCGCTGCGGGCGTTGTAGGTGTGGCGGGCGATCTTGTCGTCCTTGGACCAATGCGGGATCAGGCCAAAGCTGCCGATCAGCGCCTCACGCTCTGGTACCGCGTCATCGCCCACATCAGCGTTTTCATGACGACGAATGAAGGTGCTCATGTAGCCTGGCCACACATCGCGCCGGGCCAGCTCACTGGGCAAGTCAATGCCGAAATGCTTTTTGAGCAAGGCTTTGTCGTGGGGGGATTCGTAGTGGGCGCACATCAGTGCAATTTTTCACCAAGGGTCGCTACCAAAACCGAATTCATCTTTCCTCCCTTGGGAGGAGGAGCTAAAGTCGTCCACACCGGGATTGTTGAATAGCGCTCCTCGACCGGTTGCCGAGCTGGAGTCAAGTCGGACACTGCCGTCGCTGGACATATTGCCCATTTGCACAAAGGTCGAGCCATCCGATCCTGTCGTGACGCCATCAAAGGTTGTGTAAGTCACCCCGTTGCTGGAGACACGGACGTTTTCTGAGACCTTTGTTATGGTCTCACCTTTGTTGGAGGTGGCAAAAATGCCAAAGATGTTCCAGAAAGACATGACTATCTCCTTGAGTACGTCATCCGCGCTTTACGATTCTCCTTTATGAATGGTACCTACTATTGCGTGCAAGCGGGGGGTACGAACGGAGGCTGATTTGCATAGTTGGTGACTGCAACGCAGCGAGAGCGTTCAGCGATAGTCGCAAGCTGAACTGTAGCTCCCTGCCAATACCGGAGATTGGCGTTTTTTCCTGATTACAGACTTTCGCAGGGCCGATGGGAAACGCTATGAATCTTTCAGGTACTCACGCAGTCTACTGGGCTATAGTGCAGATGGGAAATCTGCTCATGCAACTGGTCAAGTAGCCTTGAACTGAGAACCGGTGTGCTGGTATTTCTGGAAATGTTATGTCGCCTGACATTGTTAAGAAATTGCCGCAAACCTCTTTTTAAAGGTTCAATGGTTTTCTCGATTCCTATTTTGCAGTGGCAATCGACATGTTAGGGCGACAGAAACTTGTCTCCCTGTATTGAGTTATGCATTCATGGAAAGAATAGAGGTGTGGTATGAAGAGCAATAAGGATGTCATTCAGCATATACGAGACGAAGACAACGATGCGTACTCAGATGACAGCTTATTCAACATTAAGCCTTGGGGTGCCGACCTGTCGTTCAGGGAGCTCATTCAGAGATATGCAGAAGAAGAGCTAGTTAAACCAGAGCTCCAGCGGATGTATGTATGGGATCGTGCTGAGGCATCGAGATTTATAGATTCTCTGTTGCTGGGCTTGCCAGTTCCAAGCATTTTTTTAGCTCAGACGCAGGATGAAAAACTACTCATAATTGACGGCTATCAGCGAATAATGACCGTTTATGATTTTGTCAGAGGTGTCTTTTCAAAAGATGGAAAAGGATTCGCGCTCTCTCGCTCTGAGAAAATAAATTCCAGATGGCGCGGAAAGAGCTTTGTTGAATTAAATGATGCGGAGCAACGCCGTGTCAGAAATACGACTATCCACGCGATTATCTTCTCGCAACAGCAGCCAGGCGAGGAAGATACGAGCTTGTTTCAAGTATTTGAAAGGATTAATACTTCAGGTAGAACTCTCCTCCCACAGGAAATTCGTAATTGCGTTGCTCAGGGAACCCTTAATTCGCTCCTTTTTACGTTGAACGGTTATGGTCCTTGGCGAAAGCTATTCGGACTAAGCGACTCAGATTCGCGGATGAGAGATATGGAGTACATACTGCGATTCTTCGCCCTGACATCTGAAGCATATCGCGAAGATGTGCGAGAAAAAATATCCCTTAGAAGATTTCTTGATCTTTACATGAAGGCCAATGCTAATGCTGGGCCCGAACAGATAAAAGCGCTTCGTGAAAGGTTTGAGGCTGCAATCGATCTAGTAATTGAGTCATTTGGTGCCAACGCATTTCACAACATTTCTCAGACTGACTCAGAGAAATTTGTTTCTAAATTCAGCCCAACAATCTTTGATTCAACATTAATCGCGGCAGACTTCGCTATTAGGATTGGTGGAATTCAGATTCCCGAAGATACACGCCAAGCCCGCAGGGCATTGCTGCTGAACCCACAGTACAAGTCGGCCATAAGCCAAGAAACGATGAGGAGAGACAGCATAAAAACGCGTGTCTCGCTGGCATGTCGCCATCTGTTTGGGGTGGAGTATGAACAACAGTGATGTCGCAAGCGTGATATCGCAATGCGATGCAGAGCTTGCTCAAATTCAGGCACTAATTTCATCAACTGGAGTAACCGGGCACTTTACCCCCTATCTGACAAAGTACGCAGTAGTCCGGGCTTGCGGGTGCATTGAGACGTCATTTAAATCAGTAATCGCAGACTATTGTTCTCATGGGAGCAAGACGCAAGTTAAGCGATTCATTGACAGGCGAATTCGCGACGGATCGGCGAACCCAACAATTACCAATATGAATAATTTTTTGAAGGATTTTGACGAGAACTGGAATGCCACATTTAAAGCGGGCATAAAGGCTGAGCCAAACAGTGCTCAGCTGCTTACGTCTCTTCAGTCTTTGGTAGATGCCCGTAATGAGTTCTCGCACGGCGGCAATCCTACAGTCTCGTTAACCGATGTCGTTTCGTACTACACACACGCTAAGAGAATCATCGAGCTAATGGATGGAATTGTGGTGTGAATTCATAACCATTCGATTTAGGCTCGATGCCCCCCTAGCGGCCCGAACGGCATGCGCCCCCACCTGACAAGGCGTTGAACCGGGCTCGCTGAGGTGCCGCTGATAATGCTTCATTTCATGACACGGGGAGGTGAAATGCCAGTAGTGAAAGATCGGCTGACTACAGCCCAATGGATTCTTGAACGGAATTTGGCATGGATCGCAGCAGCGGACGCCAAGGTCGCGATCATCGTCACCATTAACGTCGCAATGCTTGGAGGCCTTGCCGGTACATTTGGCTGGTCCGACGCTCACCGCTCTTGCTGGGCCTACGGCGCCTGCATGATGGCAGCTATCTTGAGCGGCTCAGGCGTGTTCTGCGCCGCGATGGCAATGTTCCCCAGGACAGATGGCCCGAAGCAGTCCCTGCTGTTCTCAGTACCGGTGGCTTTCATGACATTGTCGGATTACCAAGCAGCCCTCAAAGACCGCTCGGACGAGCAGTTGCTGGAAGACTGGGCCGGTCAGGTCCACCGGAATGCCGAGATTGCCAAGAGCAAATTCGAGTGGGTCAGGGTCGCGATGATCTGGTCGTTCCTCGGTGCTCCGGCTTGGATCATTGCCATTGGTGTGATGCTGAGTAAGTGAGGGGTGTATGACGACTTGCGCTGACCTCAACACCGCCGTTACCGACATCTTCAACCACCATTGGTCAGAAACTGACGGTCGCGTGATTCCAGTCCCAGGTGACCTAGGACTCGGCAATGTAGCCAGATCCTTTGATGATGCAACAGTCCTGTATGCCGACCTAGACGGGTCCACAGCCCTTGTTGACAGGTTTAAATGGCACTTCGCAGCTGAAGTCTACAAGGCATACCTGCGGTGCGCTGCAAGAATCATCAGCGACGAAAGCGGAGCCATCACTGCGTATGACGGCGACCGTGTGATGGCGATTTTCCTCGGGCAGTCCAAAAATACGCAGGCCGTGCGTGCTGCCATGAAGATAGCGTACGCGGTAGAGAAGGTTATCAACCCGGCACTTAAGGCTCAATACACCAACACGGATTACATCGTTTCACACTCCATAGGTATAGACGTTAGCCCAATCCACGCTGCGAGCATCGGAGTTCGTGGTGACAACGATCTAGTATGGATTGGCCGTGCGGCAAACCATGCAGCAAAGCTTGCCGGCAAGCACGGGTACCCCATTTGGATCACGAAAGAGGTTTACGACGTGATGAACGATGAAGTAAAGAAGGACCCAGATACTGGCGCCAGCTGCTGGTATCGCAACACTTGGTCCGAAATGGGTAATCGAGAGATCTACGGCACAACTTACGTATATCGGTTCTGACTGCACCATTACTGAGGTTCAACAGTCATCCGCGCCGCACTCCGTCGAATGTCGGGTGACGAGAGCTGCGTTCACTCCGAAAGTCACCTGCGAATGGCTTAGATCTGCCTGATCCGGTAACTGATGGTTGTGATTCAAACTCCTTAGGTTCTAACAATAGGTGAAATTTCCAACAGCGGTTCATGGCTACAGCTCGAAATTGGGTAGCATTATTGGTAGCAGGACTTGTAAATGTGGTGAAGGCCTTATTCCATGCGGGTTCTGGGGGAATTGTCAGATTGCAAATCCGTTTAGCCCAGTTCGACTCTGGGTCGCGCCTCCAGACATCCTTTTGGAACATCCATGCCTCAGCGGTTGCGACCTCTGGGGCATTTTTGTTTGCCGCCTTCGTGACCCTCATCCGGCTCGGCAGTCCCATAATGACCTGGATGCGGCCTTGGCCACTTTGATGAATGTGCTGTCCCCTGGAGAAAAATCCATGCAATTGACGAAACGTTTCCTGCTGTCCGCTGCCCTGGCTTGTGCGCTCACCAGTGCCGTGTGTTCTGGCTGGGCACAAAGCGCTTACCCCGACAAAGCTGTGAAATTGGTCATCCCGTTCGCAGCAGGTGGTGCCACCGATGTTCTGGGGCGGCTGCTGGCCGTGTCGATGCAGGACAAACTGGGTCAATCGGTCGTGGTGGAAAACAAGCCTGGTGCGGGGACCGTGCTGGCCGCTTCACAGGTTGCCAAGGCGGCCGCCGACGGCTACACCTTGCTGCTCGCATCCAATTCCACGCTGGTGCTCAACCCGGTGATTCGCGAAAAACTGAGCTACCACCCGATCAACAGCTTCACCCCCATTGGCATGGTGGCGGACATGCAACTGCTGCTGGTTGCGGGACCATCCGGTCCTGCATCCTTGTCTGCGGTGGTTTCCCAGGCCAAGGCCGAGCCCAATGCCCTGAATTACGGCTCATTCGGCACGGGCTCCACAGTGCATTTCGCGGCAGAGCTGCTCAAGTCGGCCGCAGGGATTCAGATGACCCATGTGCCATACAACGGCAGTGGGCCGAGTCTGACCGCATTGATGGGTGGACAGGTTTCGCTGTCTTCAGACACCATTGTGGCTTCCATGCCCTTGATCAAAGCAGGGAAGATCCGCCCTTTGGCTGTGTTTTCTTCGCAAAGGCTCAAAGCCTTGCCCGATGTGCCGACCATGGCCGAGGCAGGCTACCCGAATGTTGAACTCAGTTCCTGGTTCGCTTTGATGGCACCCAAGGACTTGCCTGCACCGGTTCGTCAAAAGCTGGAAAAGGCGCTGTCGGATGTGCTGGCTGCGCCCGAAGTGCGGGCCAAACTGATCGATGTCGGGTTGCAGCCCAACTGGGGCAATGCAGCAGCCGTCGCGGCACGGATGCAAAACGAGTTGCCGCGCATGCAGGCTGTGGCCCAGCGCGCATCCATCAAGGAAGAGTGATGCAAGCGTGTGATGGTTGAACAGTGAGCGAGTGGGGTCGCAACTTCGGGGGAGGCTTCCTATTCACGGCATGCCCAAACCGCGCGGGATGCTTTTTCGAAAAATTCACCATGGTGGTCCAGTGGCAGTGATTTTTGGCATATAATTCGAGCTTCACTTATGCGGGAATAGCTCAGTTGGTAGAGCGCAACCTTGCCAAGGTTGAGGTCGCGAGTTCGAGCCTCGTTTCCCGCTCCAAACATCGGAAGAAGTGCCAACATCTTCCAGCAAAAAGGGAAGCTCATGCTTCCCTTTTTTGTCCCGGATACGGCGCGGTAGCAAAGCGGTTATGCACCGGATTGCAAATCCGTGTAGGTCGGTTCGACTCCGGCCCGCGCCTCCAAAATTTCCTTGTAAATCAAGGAGTTATGAAAAGCCCCTTCAAGGGGCTTTTTTGTTTTTCACGCTCAAACGTGCTCAAAAGTGCTCAGGTATCGAATTTTCCGATAGCGTGCTACTGAGCAATTTTCGATTGTTGTCCGTGTATGTCGGTTTGTGGGTATCTGTGTCAAGTAACCCTGCAGACCGCAGGCGTGCCTTTTCCATTTGGGGTGAATACTGGCTTGCAAGCTGAGTGGTAGCGACATCCATGATGTGGCTGTTGGTCAAACTGATCCGTTTGTCCATATGGGCGTCAATGAGGGAGCGGTAGGGCTCGCACGAGAAGGTGGCCATTGCTTCCGGCACAGTGGGTACAGCCGGTGGCCAGGGTGGGGGAATTTGACTGGCTAAGGGCTCAGCGTGGGAGGCCGCCCCTGGGAAATTGATTTTTGTTCGGCTTGCCAGTGGCGCCGACGTTGAGCCACTGTCCATGATCAACTCAAGTGATGGATCTTTTGGCGGCCATCAGGGGACAATGGCAACGACGTCCATCACTGCACCAGGCTAGGTAGGTGTACTCACTCAGTACTTGTGCGTTGAATGCCTGCCTATTTCACGCAGCGCAGCCCAACTCGGTAGCAAACAGTGCATCGTGTCGCCACGATGCCCGTTTCACGGCGAAGGTTTCAAAATTCGCTCACTGGCCGATTGGCAAGCGAATCAGAGATCTCCAAGAAGCTCGACAAGATCTTCACCTCGCAGACTCATGTACCGTTTAAGCATCCGCGAACTAGACCAGCCCATGATCTTTTCGATCATGGTTTCGGTGTAGACCCAGTTTCCGCTTTCATTTTTGAGAAGCACCCACCTGCAGGTTGCTTCATGCCGCAAGTCATGCTCACGGAAATCGGACATGAGGGCATGCTCAAATAAAGTTGTGAATCTGTGGCTCAGGACATTTGTTGCATCTTTGAGATCTTTGGCATCGGAAGATCCATTCCACAGAGATGGGAACAACCTGGTCTCACCCTCAGGTAACTGATCGATCCATTCTTTCAGCCACTCAGCCAGTTGCTTGCGGATGGGAACGTTGCGTGGCTTGACCGCTCCGCGCGTCCCCTTCGTTCCGTTGGCCTTGATCACTCGCTTGTTGAGTGCAATTTGATCAGTGCGCAGGGTATAGCATTCGCGCAACCGTACCTGTGTGTGCTGGCCTTGTATGCGTTGGCGTTGCTGGCCTGAACAAGCGGCTGACAACTTCGCGGGCAGAGCGGAAACCGGGGTGAATCAGGGCACAATAGGGCTCTTGCCCCGGTGGTGAAATTGGTAGACACATCGGACTTAAAATCCGCCGCTTCCGTAACAGGGGCGTGCCGGTTCGATTCCGGCCCGGGGCACCAGAATCACAGAGTGACACCATGACCCACCCACA
>Ga0228702_1000246_pt1 | contig 45373 bp, 35 predicted proteins | sample McNCre217_Aug_MG_2_FD_178018 | JGI IMG/M metagenome (GOLD analysis project Ga0228702, IMG submission 178018) | Freshwater microbial communities from McNutts Creek, Athens, Georgia, United States - 20-17_Aug_MG | ecosystem: Environmental > Aquatic > Freshwater > Creek | place: USA: Georgia...
GCGCCGGGGCCAGGCGGTGGATGGGGTTGTCGGCCAGGTGCGGGTAGGCGATGTGGCCTTGCACGCCCTTCACGGTGAGCTTGCCGCTTAGGGTGCCGCGTCGGCCGTTCTTGATCATGTCGCCGGTCTGCTGCACCGAAGTGGGCTCGCCCACGATGCAAAACTGCGGCGCTTCGCCACGGGCCTGGAGCTTGTCGCACACGACCACGGTGCCGTCGAGCGCCGGGCCTTCTTCGTCGCTGGTCAGCAAAAAAGCGATGCCCAGCGCAGGGTTGGGATTGGCCGCCAGGAATTCCTGCACCGCCACGACCATGGCCGCCAGCGAGGTTTTCATGTCGCTGGCACCTCGGCCAAACAGCTTGCCGTCGCGGTGGGTGGGTGTGAACGGGTCGCTGCTCCATTGTGTCAGCGGCCCGGTGGGTACCACGTCGGTGTGCCCAGCAAAGGCCAGGGTCTGGCCCGAGGTGCCTGCGCGCTTGGCCCAGAGGTTGCGCACGCGGAAGGTGTCGGGGCCGGAGTCGATGAACTCGCAGGCAAAGCCCAGCGGCTTCAATGCATCGGCGATCAGGTCCATGCAGCCCGCGTCATCGGGCGTGACGGAGGGGCGGGCGATCAGTTGTTCGGCCAGGCGCAGGGTGTCGTGGCAAATGGCTTTATTCATGCTTCAAGTCTTGTTCGGGTACTGGCGCACAAAGCGGGCGATGCGTTCGGCCGCTTCCAGGCATTCGGCGGTTTCGGCCACCAGGGCCATGCGCACACGGCCACGGCCGGGGTTGAAACCATTGAACTCACGCGCCAGGTAGCTGCCGGGCAGCACAGTCACATGCTCTTTCTCGTAGAGCGCCTTGGCAAAGGCGGCATCGTCGCCTTGCCAGCCTGCGGGCACACCGGCCCACAGGTAAAAGCTTGCATCGGGCAGTTTCACATCCAGCACTTCGGCCAGCACGGGCGTGACCTGGGCGAACTTGGTGCGGTAGAGGTTGCGGTTCTCGATCACGTGCTGCTCGTCGCCCCAGGCGGCGATGCTGGCTGCTTGCACCACCGGGCTCATGGCGCTGCCGTGGTAGGTGCGGTACAGCAGGAACTGCTTGAGGATGGCGGCATCACCCATCACAAAGCCGCTGCGCAGGCCGGGCACATTGCTGCGCTTGGAAAGACTCGTGAAGGCGATCAGGCGCTCAAAGCCACGACCGAGTTTGGTGGCGGCTTCCAGGCCGCCCAGCGGCGGCTCGTCGCGGAAATAGATTTCGCTGTAGCACTCGTCGGAGGCGATCACGAAGCCGTGCTGGTCCGACAGGGCAAACAGCTTTTGCCATTCACCCAAAGGCATCACGGCGCCCGTGGGGTTGCCGGGCGAGCAGACAAACACCAGCTGGGTGCGTGCCCACACCTCGGCGGGCACGCTGTCCCAGTCGGGGGCAAAGTTGCGCGCGGGGTCGCTGGGTACAAAGTGCGGCGTGGCACCGGCCAGCAGGGCTGCGCCCTCATAGATTTGGTAGAACGGGTTGGGGCTGACCACCGTGGCGCCCGCACGGGTCGGGTCGATCACGGTCTGGGCCAGTGAAAACAGGGCTTCGCGCGAACCCAGCACCGGCAGCACCTGCGTGGCGGCGTCGAGTTTCAGGCCGTAGCGGCGTTCAACCCAGGCGGCACAAGCCTGGCGCAGGGCAGGTTCACCGGCAGTAGCCGGGTAGCCCGCCAGGCCGGTGCCCAGCGCATCGCTCAGGGCCTGCATGATGAAAGGTGGTGTGGCGTGCTTGGGTTCGCCAATGCCCAGGCTGATGTGGCGCAGGGCGGGGTTGGGGGTGACGCTGGCAAACAACTGGCGCAGCCGCTCGAAGGGGTAAGGCTGCAGCTTGGAAAGTAGGGGGTTCATAGCCCCGATTATCGGGGATCGGGTGGGCCAGCCGCTTTGCCGTCGGCTGGCCTGGGGTGCTCATTTGACCGACATGGTCCAGGCCCGCACGAAGTTGTCGGCAAAGTGTCGGACTTCGACGTTCGAGCGCGACGCCCAGGGGATGAACTGGCGGTGCAGTGGGATGTCATGTACTTGTTCACGTTCCTCCAGCAGGGCCTGGCGGATCGTTTCCTTGCGTTTGGCCGGATCGGTTTCGACGGCGGCGGCGTCAATCAATGCGTCCAGCCGCGGATTGCTGAAGCGGCCAAAGTTCCAGGTGCCCTTGGCGTTCGTGGCGGAATGCATGATGGGGTCGAGCATGGTCTGGGCATCGGTGATCGAGCCACCCCATCCCAGCATGTACAAGCTGGTGTCGTGCTTTTCCAGTTTGGGGAAATACTGGGCGCGGGGCATGGCATTCAGCTTGACCCGGATGCCCACCTTGGCCAGCATGCCTGAGACAGCAATGCAGATTTCCTCGTCGTTCACATAGCGGTTGTTCGGGCAGTCCAGTCCCACTTCAAAGCCTTGCGGGTAACCGGCCTCGTCGAGCAGCTTGCGGGCGGCTGCGGCATCGTATTTGTAGGCTCGGTTCTCCAGATCGGCAAAGCAGCCCAGTGGGGAGGGGGTGACGCAGCCTGTGGGTTGGGCCTGGCCGCGCATGGTGTTCTTGGCGATTGCATCGATGTCAATGGCCTGGTAGAGCGCTTGGCGCACCCGCTTGTCCTTGAAGGGGTTTTTGCCTTTGACGTTGCTGTAGAGCAGCTCGTCGCGGGCCTGGTCCATGCCGAAAAACACAACCCGGTTTTCCATGCCTTGCACCACCTTGATGCCCGCGCTTTGGGTCAAGCGCGCCACATCTTGTGGCGCCGGGTCTTGCACGAAGTTCACGCCGTCCGAGAGCAGGGCGGCCACGCGGGTGGCATCGCTTTTGATGGGCGTAAAGACAATCTCCTGCAGGTTGCCTGTGATCTTGCGGCCACCGCTGTAGTTCGGGTTTTTGACCAGCACGGTTTTGATGTCCGGCTCGCGGCTTTTGAGTATGAAGGGACCAGTGCCGTTGGCGTTGCGTGCGGCAAAGGTCTCTTCGCGGTTCTTGTAGTCAAGGGGTTTCTCGGTCTTGTTTTTGACCGACCAGGCCCGGCTCATGATGTGGAAGGTGGTCGCGTGCTCCAGAAAGATCGGGTTGGCCTTCTCGAGCTTGAAGTCCAGCGTGTGGCTGTCGACCTTGACGGGTTTGCCCATGGCCAACGCATACTGGCTCATTTGCGATGTGGGCAAGGAAGCGCGCTCGACGCTGAAGACCACATCGTCGGCGGTGAAGGGGGAGCCGTCATGGAATTTGACGCCTTTGCGTAGCCACAGCCGCCAGGTGAGTGGCCCGGTTTGTTGCCAGCGCTCGGCCAGCTCGGGGATCAGCTCCAGGTTGTCACCGCGGCCGACCAGCGATTCGTAGATGTGGTTGTTGATCGCGTTGGTCAGGGCTTCGTTTTGCGAGTGCGGATCCATGGTCTGGGGATCGCCCTGGTTGGCCCAACGCAGCGTTTGCGCGTGCCCAGACATGAACGCACAACTCAGGCCCATGGCCAGGATCAGTGTGGTGAATTTTTGACGCATGGCGGTACTCCTTCATCGGTTGAGTCAGTCTAGCTGGACTCCTGCACAAGGGCTTCGGGGCGTGCCTGGATTCCTGCGTTGGGCGTTGGGTTTGGCGTGGTGGGCTCGGTTAACATTGACGCCACACGGCACCCGCAAAGGTGTTGTCTTTTGTATTGTTATTGGGGGCTGCCAACGCGTTCCCAAGACCTTTTGAGATTTTGGATCACCGTGCGTCTCAATTCCATCAAGCTTTCGGGCTTCAAATCGTTTGCCGAACCGACCAACTTCATGCTGCCTGGGCAGCTGGTGGGTGTGGTCGGCCCCAACGGTTGCGGCAAATCCAACATCATGGACGCGGTGCGCTGGGTGCTGGGCGAGTCCAAGGCATCCGAGCTGCGTGGCGAGTCCATGCAGGACGTCATCTTCAACGGCACCACGACCCGTAAACCCGCCAGCCGTGCCAGCGTCGAACTGGTTTTTGACAACGCCGATCACCGCGCAGGCGGTCAGTGGGGCCAGTTTGCCGAGATCGCGGTCAAGCGCGTGCTGACCCGTGATGGCAACAGCAGCTATTACATCAACAACCAGCCGGTGCGCCGCCGTGACGTGCAAGACGTGTTCCTGGGCACGGGCCTGGGTCCACGCGCCTACGCCATCATCGGCCAGGGCACGATCAGCCGGATCATCGAGTCGCGCCCCGAAGAACTGCGTCTGTTCCTCGAAGAGGCCGCAGGCGTGTCGAAATACAAAGAGCGCCGCCGCGAGACCGAAAACCGCTTGTCGGACACGCGTGAGAACCTGACCCGGGTGGAAGACATCCTGCGCGAACTCAACGCCAACCTCGAAAAACTCGAAAAGCAGGCCGAGGTGGCCCAGCGCTACAACAACTTGCAAGCCGACAGCAACCTCAAGCAGCACCAGCTGTGGTTTTTGAAGCGCCGTGAAGCTGAAGGCGATCAGGGCAAGGTCAAAGCCGACGTGGACCAGGCCATCAACGCGCTGGAGTCGCGCATGGCCGATCTGCGCCATGTCGAGGCCGATCTGGAAACGATCCGCCAGGCCCACTATGCGGCAGGCGACGAGGTGAACCAGGCCCAGGGCAAGCTGTATGAAGCCAGTGCCGAAGTGGGCAAGCTCGAAGCCGAGATCCGCTTTGTGGTGGAGGGCCGTCAGCGCGCCGAGCAGCGCCTGGTGCAATTGCAGGAGCAGATGGCCCAGTGGCAGGAGCGCAGCGAGCAGGCCCAAGCCGAGTTGGACACACTGGCCGAGCAAAGCGTGATGGCCGAAGACCAGAGCATGACCCTGGCAGCCCAGGTGGAAGACCAGGCCATGGCCTTGCCTGAGCTGGAAGAGGCACTGCGTCAGGCCCAGAGCAAGGCCAACGAACAGCGTGGCTCGGTCACCCAGGTCCAGCAGCAGATCCAGCTGCTGGCCGCAGAGCAACGCAACACCGAAGAACAATCACGGCAACTGAACCAGCGCCGCGAGCGCCTGCAGACCGACCGCAACGCCTTGGCCGCACCGGACGAAGCCCGTCTGAACGATCTGACCGAACAATTGGCCGAGACCGAAGCGGCCGCAGCCGAGTCGAACGCCCGCTTGCAGGAGTTGCAGGCGCAAGTGCCTCAGCTGGACGAAGATCGTCGCCATCGCCAGCAGGTGGTCAACGACGAGTCTGCCCGTCTGGCGGATCTGACGGCTCGCCTGGAGGCGCTCAAGGCCTTGCAGGAAAAGGTCCGCACCGACGGCAAGCTCAAACCCTGGTTGTCCAAGCACGGCATGGATGGCCTGGAGGGGCTGTGGAGCCGCATCCACATCGAAAGCGGCTGGGAAAACGCCCTCGAATCTGCGCTGCGCGAAAAGCTGTCGGCGCTGGAGGTGTCTCGCCTGGACATGGTGCGGGCTTTCGCCAGCGACGCACCGCCGGCCAAGCTGTCGTTTTTCACGCCCCCGGCCGCAGGCATGGCCGCGACCCGGGCCGGTTTGCCTGCGGGTTGCCGTGCCCTGTCGGAGCTGCTGCGCGTCAGCGATGCCGGTCTGTCGGCTTTGCTGGCCGATTGGTTGCAAGGCTGCTACACCGCCCCCAGCATGGACGATGCGCTGGGTTGGCGTGGCCAGTTGCAGGCAGGCGAAGTGCTGTATGTCCAGTCGGGCCATGCGGTCACAGCGCACAGCGTCAGTTTTTACGCGCAGGACTCCGAGCAGGCCGGTTTGCTGGCCCGTGCGCAAGAGATTGAAAACATTGAAAAGCAGCTGCGAGCCCAGACCCTGATCGCTGAAGAAAGCCGCACTGCGCTGGCCCGCGCCGAAGGCGCGTATGCCGACGCTTCGCAACGCCTCATCAGTGTGCGCCAAGAGGCCAGCACCAGCCAGTCACGTGCCCACGAGGTGCAGGTCGAGCACCTGCGTCTGTCGCAAATGGCCGAGCAGACCCGTGCGCGCAGCGAGCAGATCCAGGCCGACATGGCCGAAGTGGATGCGCAGCTGGAAGAGTTGCAGGAGCGCCGCGTCACGGCCGAAGCCCGCTTTGAAGAGCTGGACATGCAACTGGCCGACAGCCAGGAGCGCCATGCCCAGCTGGACGACCGCGTGATCGAGGCTGAACGCAAGCTGAACGAATGCCGTGAGCAGCAGCGCAGCCTGGAGCGTCAGGCGCAGGAGGCCCAGTTTTCGCAACGCAGCCTGCAGGCGCGGCAGGGGGAACTGCAGCGCACGGTGGAAACCGCCACGCAGCAAGTGGGCAATCTGGGCGCTGAGCAGCAGCGAGCACACGATGAACTCTCGCGCCTGAGCGATGCCGCAGCGCAGGGCGGACTGCAGGACGCATTGGCCATCAAGCTCGAGCGTGAGCAGGCCTTGGGTGCCAAGCGCAGTGCCTACGATGACCTGACTGCCAAGCTGCGCGCCAGTGACGAGCGCAAGGTGGCTTTTGAGCGCGAACTGGAGCCGCTGCGCCAGCGCATCACCGACCTGCAACTGAAAGAACAGGCCGCCCGTCTGGGGCTGGAGCAGTACACCCAGCTGCTGGCCGATGCCAACGCCGATCTGGAAGCCGTGGCTGCCAGCATCGAACAAGGCGAAGTGCGTCTGTACGGCCTGCAAGGCGAGATCGACCGCATCGGGCGTGAAATCAATGCCTTGGGCCCGGTCAACCTGGCTGCTCTGGAAGAGCTGTCCACTGCACGCGAACGCAAGACCTTCCTGGATTCGCAGAACCTGGACCTGACCGATGCCATGAACACGCTGGAAGACGCGATCCGCAAGATCGACGCCGAAACACGCGACTTGCTGGGCGGCACGTTCAAGATCGTCAACGAGCACTTCAGCCGCATGTTCCCCGAGTTGTTTGGGGGCGGTCAGGCCAAGCTGGTCATGACGGGAGACGAGATCCTGGACGCAGGTGTGCAGGTGCTGGCCCAGCCACCGGGCAAGAAGAACCAGACCATCCACCTGCTTTCAGGCGGAGAGAAGGCGTTGACGGCGATTGCGCTGGTGTTCGCCATCTTCCAGCTCAATCCGGCGCCGTTCTGTCTGCTCGATGAGGTGGACGCGCCGCTGGACGATGCCAACACCGAGCGTTACGCCAAGCTGGTGTCCAGCATGGGCAAGGAAACCCAGTTCCTGTTCATCAGCCACAACAAGATCGCGATGGAGATGGCCAAACAGCTCATTGGCGTGACCATGCAGGAGCAGGGCGTTTCGCGCATCGTGGCGGTGGACATGGAGTCGGCCGTGAATTTGGCGCAAATCTGAGGAAGCTGAAAGATGAGTTCATTGCAAATCGGTTTGCTGGGGGCCGGTGTTGCCACCTTGCTGGCAGTGGTGGTCTACAACCAGTGGGTATCGCGCAAGAGTGCGCCACGCCAGGCCAAAGCCTTGGAGCCTGTGGATACGGCGATGGCGTCTGGTCTGCAAGAGGCCGGAGTGGTGGAGCCTGTGCTCAGCGATGATTTTGACAAATTGCCGCAGCCAGAACGCAAGCCAGTGCTGGACGCCTTGATCGATGTGATGGCCACGGTGGAGGTCGATCATCCGGTGTCGGGCGATGCCGCTTTGGCGGCGTTGCCTGCCACGCGGCGTGTGGGCACCAAAGCTTTCAATGTGGAAGGTTGCAGCGAGCTGACAGGCGAGTGGGAGCCCATTGTTGCGGGGCGCCGTTATTCGGCATTTCAGGCAGGCGTGCAACTGGCCAACCGCGTGGGGCCGCTCAACGAGATCGAGTTTTCCGAATACGTGGTCAAGACCCAGGCCTTTGCCGATGCGGTGGGCGGTAGCCCTGTCTTTACCGACATGCTGGAAGAAGTGGCCCGTGCCCGCGAATTGGACCAATTTGCCAGTGAGCACGATGCGCAGCTGAGCTTTGCCATCACGGCCATGGCCGCGGCCTGGAGCCCCGGTTATGTGCACCAGCACGCAGCCCGTCTGGGCTTTGTGGCCGGGGTCATTCCCGGGCGCATGGTTTTGCCTGCCGAGATGGAGGGACTGCCCCCGGTGCTGTCGCTCACCTTTGACACCCAGGCGGCCCTGGCCGAAGACCCCGATCTGTCAGCCATCCGCGAGTTCACCTTGAGCCTGGATGTGCCTCAGGTGGCTCGGGGCGATCAGCCCTTTGCCCGCTTGCGACAGGCCGCCGACTGGCTGGCCCAGCAGATGGACGGCGCCGTCACCGATGGCGGCGGCCAGCGCCTGGGTCAGGACGTGCTGGACCAGATCGCGCTCGACCTGGAGCAGCTGTACAACGCGCTGGACGAGCGTGAACTGTCGGCAGGCTCACCTCAGGCACGGCGCCTGTTCTCGTGATGCTTCAGCATTTTCGATGAGTACGCTCGATTTGTTTGCCGAGCCGGCAGCGGCACCAGAAGCCCCTGCTGAGCGTGCGGCCGAGCTACGGCAGCTGCTGCAACACCACGGGCACTGCTACTACGTGCTGGATGCCCCGCAAATCCCGGACGCCGAATACGACCGACTGTTTCGTGAGCTACAGGCCCTGGAGGTCGCTCACCCCGAATTGTTGACCCCCGACTCGCCCACCCAGCGTGTTGGCGGGGCGGTGCTCGATGCCTTTGCCGTCGTGCGCCATGCGGTGCCCATGCTCAGCATCCGCACCGAGACCGACACCGAGTCGACGGGCGCTGAAGCCTTTGATGCCCGCATGCGCCGGGAGCTTTCGCTGAGCGAGGCCGATCCTGCGGTGCAGTACGTCGCCGAACTCAAGTTCGACGGCCTGGCCATGAGCCTGCGTTACGAACGCGGTGTGTTGGTGCAAGGTGCGACCCGGGGCGATGGTGAAACCGGTGAAGACGTCACGGCCAATGCGCGCACCATCGGGCAAATTCCCTTGCGCCTGCCCGAGGGTGTGCCCGATGTGCTGGAGGTGCGCGGCGAGGTCTACATGCGCCGCGATGACTTTGAGGCCCTGAACGAGCGCCAGCGCCAGCGCATTGCCACCGGGGCCAAGGGGGAAAAGACCTTTGTCAATCCGCGCAATGCTGCCGCGGGCGCGGTGCGGCAGCTGGACTCGGGCATCGCCGCTGACCGCCCCTTGAGCTTCTTTGCCTATGGGCTCGGTGAGGTGAGCGCAGCGGCCCACCCGCCGCTGTGGACCACACACTACGACATGCTGATGCAGCTCAAGGCCTGGGGTTTTCCTGTGGCCGAGCAGACGGCGGTGGTGGAAGGTGCGGCTGGTCTGGTGGCCTTCCATCAGCGCATCGCCGCCGAGCGAGACCGCTTGCCCTACGACATTGATGGCGTGGTCTACAAGGTCAACGACCTGGCCCTGCAGCAGCAATTGGGCTTTGTGACCCGCGAGCCTCGCTGGGCGGTGGCCCACAAATACCCGGCGCAGGAAGAAATGACCCAGGTGCTGGCCATTGACGTACAAGTGGGCCGCACGGGCAAGCTCACGCCTGTGGCCAAGCTGGCCCCGGTGTTTGTGGGCGGCGTGACGGTAACCAACGCCACCCTGCACAACGAACTGGAAGCCCGCCGCAAGGATGTGCGGGTGGGCGACACGGTGATCGTGCGCCGTGCGGGCGATGTGATCCCCGAGGTGGTGTCGGTGGTGCTGGACAAGCGCCCAGCCGACGCCATGGTCTTCTCCATGATGAGTCATTGCCCGGTCTGTGGCAGCCTGGCCGAACGGGAGGAGGGCGAAGCCGACCACCGCTGCACGGGTGGGTTGTTTTGCAGCGCGCAGCGCAAACAGGCCGTCTGGCACTTTGCGCACCGCCGTGCGATGGACATCGAAGGGCTGGGTGACAAGCTGGTGGACCAGCTCGTGGACTCGGGCCGAGTCAACACCCTGGCCGACCTGTATGGCCTGCAGTTGCAGGACCTGGCGGGCATGGACCGCATGGCTGAAAAGTCGGCCCAGAACCTGCTTGATGCGCTGGAAAAATCCAAGCAGGCCACATTGCCCCGCTTTGTGTTCGGTCTGGGCATCCGCCATGTGGGTGAGGCCACGGCCAAGGAGCTGGCGCGGCACTTTGGGCAACTGGACGCCATCATGGTCGCCAGCGAAGACGCTTTGCTGCAAGTGGCCGATGTCGGCCCGGTGGTGGCGCACAGCATTCACACCTTTTTTGCCCAGGCGCACAACCGCGAGGTGGTGCAGGCCCTGCGCGATGCAGGCATCACCTGGGCAGAAGGTGAGGCCCTGGCGCCGACCGAAATGCCTTTGGCAGGCATCACGGTGGTGCTGACCGGCACGCTGCAAAGCATGGGTCGCGATGAGGCCAAAGACAAATTGGAAGCCCTGGGCGCCAAAGTGGCGGGCTCGGTGAGCAAGAAGACCAGTTACGTCGTGGCAGGCACAGAAGCGGGCAGCAAGCTCGACAAGGCGCAGGCTCTGGGTGTGCCTGTGCTGGACGATGCCGGTCTGGCTGTGCTTTTGCAAGGAAACAAACTATGAGCACCGCCGGGCCGCCCCAAGGTGCGAGGGCCCCCTCGGGGGGCAGAGAGCCACACGCAGTGGGCGAAAGTGGGGGTAAACAATGACCGTTCGCGAGATTTTGAAGATGGGCGATGCCCGCCTGCTGCGCATGGCCGAGCCGGTGCAGGCGTTTGACACGCCCGAGCTGCATGCGCTGCTGGCCGACCTGCGCGATACCATGGCGGCTGCCAATGGCGCGGGCATTGCGGCACCACAAATCGGGGTGAACCTGCAGGTGGTGATTTTTGGCAGCACCACCGTCAACCCCCGCTATCCGGACCGGGAACTGATACCCCCCACGGTGCTCATCAACCCGGTCATCACGCCTCTGGGCAGCGATGAAGCGCAAGCCTGGGAAGGGTGCCTGTCTGTGCCCGGGCTGCGCGCCATGGTGCCCCGTCCGGCACGCGTGCGATACACGGGCTTTGACGAAAAGGGCCAGGCCATTGACCGAACAGTGGAAGGCTTTCACGCTCTGGTGGTGCAACACGAATGTGATCACCTGATCGGCAAGCTCTTCCCCATGCGGGTACGCGATTTCACGCATTTTGGCTTTACCGAGGTGCTGTTCCCGGACATCAGCGCGGCCGAGGACGACTGAAGAAGCTTCAGGCAGGCGCATGTCGCGAGCCTACAAGCTGGCGTGGCGATGCCCAGCTATCGCCGCGAGGGTGCGGCTCCTACAAGCTCAGAGTTTGGCCAAGCGCTCCAGCGCCAGGTTCAAGGTTTCGTCGTTCTTGGCAAAGCAAAAACGGATGACTTTCTGATCAAAGCCGTTGCCGTAGAACGCTGACAGCGGGATGGCGGCCACGCCAATGTCGGTGGTGAGCCATTGGCAGAACTCGGCTTCGCTGAGGTTTTTCTCGGGCACATCCAGGCCCGAGATGTCCACACACTGGAAGTAGGTGCCTTCGCCTGGTAGTAGTGTGAACTTGGTTTGGGCCAGACCTGCACGGAACAGGTCGCGCTTGCGTTGGTAAAACGCGGGCAGCTCCAGGTAGGGGGCCGGGTCGGCCATGTAGCGGGCCAGGCCATGCTGCACAGGCGTGTTGACGGTGAACACGTTGAACTGGTGCACCTTGCGGAACTCTGCCGTCAATGCGGCGGGTGCGGCCACGGTGCCGACTTTCCAGCCAGTCACATGGTAGGTCTTGCCAAAGCTCGACACGATGAAGGCGCGTGCCGCCAGGCCCTCGAAGCTGGCCGCACTCCAGTGCTGGTTGGGCGCGTAGACCATGTGTTCATAGACCTCGTCGCTGATGAGCAGCACCTCCGTCGGATCGAGGATCTCCTGCAGGTGCAGCATGTCTTCGCGTGACCAGATCATGCCGCTGGGGTTGTGCGGTGAATTGATCAGGATGGCGCGGGTGCGCGGCGTGATGGCGGCCTGGATCTTGTCGAAGTCGGGGCGAAAGCTGCCGGGTGTCAGCGGCACGCGCACCACCACACCGCCCGCCAGTTCGATGTTGGGCACATAGCTGTCGTAGCAAGGCTCCAGCACGATGACTTCATCACCTGGATGAACGATGGCCAGGATGGTGGTGAGGATGGCCTGCGTCGCGCCAGCGGTGATGGTGATTTCGCTCACAGGGTCATAGTGGCGACCGTAGAGCTTTTTTATTTTGGCGCTCACGGCTTCGCGCAGAGGAGCCACGCCTGTCATTGGTGGGTACTGGTTGAGGCCTTCGCGCATGGCGTCGGTCACTGCATCGACCAGTCGCGGGTCGCAGGCAAAGTCCGGGAAGCCTTGGCCGAGGTTGACCGCACCTTTTTCAGCTGCCAGGGCCGACATGACGGTGAAGATGGTGGTGCCCATGTTGGGCGTTTTGGAGGGTTGGTGAGGGGTGCGAGGTGTGGTCATGGCTCAGAGTTCGTAGTCGTTGACGTGGCCGGTCATGGCTTTGGCCACCAGGCTGGCGGTCAGGCGGTCGCTCAGCAATTCAGCGAAATGGTAAACAAAGTCGCGCAGGTAGGCCCCGCGCTTGAAGGCCACACGGGCCACGTTCATGCCCAGCAGGCTGCCCAGCGGACGAACGGCCAAATCGTTGATGGGGTCGTCCTTGACGGCCATCTCGGCCACGATGCCCACGCCCAAACCCAGGCGGACATAGGTCTTGATGACGTCAGAGTCGATGGCTTCAAGGGCAATGCGCGGGTGCAGTTTCTTGGCCGCAAAGGCGTGGTCAATTCGGGTGCGGCCTGTGAAGGATGGGTGATAGGTGATGAGCGGCTCTTTGGCAATGTCTTCGAGCGTCAGGCGCTCCAGCTTGGCCAAGGGGTGGTCCAGCGGCATCACCAGCATGTGCTGCCACTCGTAACAAGGCAGGGTCACGAGGTCTTCGTAGGCCGACAGTGACTCGGTGGCGATGCCAATCTCAGCGGTATCGTCCATCAGCATTTTGGCCACTTGATCAGGTGCGCCTTGGTGAAGGCTGATGTTGACTTTGGGGTATTTCTCACGCAAGCGAGCCACGGGCACAGGCAGCACGTACCGCGCTTGCGTGTGGGTGGTGGCGATCGACAGGGTGCCGCTGTCCTGGGCGCTGTATTGGTCACCAATCTTGCGCAGATTGGCAACTTCGCGCAGGATGATCTCAATGCTTTGCATCACATGCAGACCGGGCTCGGTGATGCGTTTGAGTCGTTTGCCGTGTCGGGCAAAGATCTCGATGCCCAGCTCTTCTTCGAGTTCGATGATGGCTTTGGACACGCCTGGCTGCGAGGTATGCAGTGCCTTGGCGACTTCGGTCAGGTTGAGGTTGCGCCGGGCAGCTTCCTGGGCAAATCGGAATTGGTGAAGGTTCATATGCAATTCGCCATATTGACGGATGCAATTATGCCTTGGGGTTTTATGTGTTGGTGTGGGTGCCCAGTGCAATCTGCGCCATCAAAGCGGTCATGGCCGGGTGTTCACCCACGGAAGGCATCAGTTCCAAGTGCACTGCAGGGTGTTGCGACTGCAGTTGTGTGACCAGTTCAGGCAAGTCTTCGCGGGCATGACGACCGACGCCAAGAAACATCGGGACGATGCGCACATGGCCCAGACCCAGGCAGACGAGTTCGTTCATGACGGTGGGCAAGTCGGGTGTGGTCAATTCCAGAAAGGCGCAGCGCACCACCGCATCCGGAGACTGTGCTGCAATGGCTTGCGCCACAGCGTCGATGGGCGCGCGCCAGAGCGGATCGCGTGAGCCGTGAGCAAACAAAACAATGGCAGAGCTCATTGTTTGTTGACCATCCAGGCGAATGCGGCCAATGACGCCAAGGTGTAGAGCAGCGAAGGTGCGGCCGAGGTGATCCAGGGCACCCAGTTTTGCAGATTGCCGATGTGGCCGAAGACGTTGTTGAGCAGGTAAAAGCTGATGCCCGCCATGACGCCACCGAACACATGACCGGCAATCTGGCCTGAGCGGAAATGCAGGTAGGCAAAGGGCAGCGCCAGTGTCAGCATGACCAGGCAGCTGAGTGGATAGAACACCTTGCGCCAAAGCTGGATCTCGTACTGCTGGGCATTCTGGTTGTTCCCTGACAGGTGGCGTGTGTAGAGCAGCAGGTCCCAGATTTTCATCTGATCGGGGCTGAGCAGTGCAGCTGCCACCATGTCGGCCGAAATGCTGGTCGGCCAGTCCAGTTGGGCCATTCTCTGGATATCCATCCGCGTGGTTTGCTGCTTGTCGCCGCTTTTGAGCTCCTCGCGCTCAACGTCACTGAGTTTCCAGACACCATCACCAAACTCGCCTCGGGCAGCCTGCGTGATCGAGAGCAATTCACCTTGCGCATTGAATTGATGGATGCGCACACCCACCATGTGGGCCTTGTCGTTGAAGGCCCGCACGTTCACGGCCGAGTGGCTGGTGGCGGTGCGTTCCTTGAGCCAGGCCCCGGTCTGGCCCGTGGTGATGACCCCTCGGAATTGGCTTTTGAGCAAAGTGCTTTGGCGCTCTGCCCAGGGTGCGACGTAGTCTCCGAGCAAGAACGTGACCAGAACAAAGCCTACCCCCAATTGCAGCAGGATGGTCAATGCACGCACGGGTTCCAGGCCTCCTGTACGCAAAATGGTGAATTCGGAACTTTGGGCCAGCCGCGCCATCACAAAGATCGTGCCAATCAGCACCGAAATGGGCATCAGCTCGTAAAGGTGTCCAGGGGTCTTGAGCGTCACTTGCATCAGGCCGTGTTGCAGACGGTAGCCTGCTTGGGCCATGCGGCTGAGGTTCTGAAGTTCCTCCACCAGATCAAAAAAGATGAACAGCGCCAGGAAGCCGCAGGCGACAAATACCACGGCCTGAACGATTTCCTTGTACAGGAGGCGTTGAACGGTTTTCATGGGTAAGCCCTTTTGCCGATTTGCAGGTTTCGGGTGGCGGCACGCAGGGACCAGTTTTGGTGTCGAGCCAACAACCATGCCATGGCCAGGGCAAACACGCTACCGTGCAGGCCCACCATCCAGGGCATGAAGCCAATGCGGCCGTTGTTGATCCAGTTTTGTCCGATGTTGACCATGTTGTAGTACAGCACAAAGGTCAGCAAGGCCAAGGCAAACTGATAGCTGCGCCCGGCGCGCGGATTCACAGCCGACATGCTCAAACCCAGCAGCATCAGATTGAGGGCGCACAGGCCCAGACCCAGGCGCCAGGACAGTTCTCCCAGATTCACCGCGCTGGGCTGGCGGATCAGGTCAATACTGGCAACCTGCCGGCTGGCAATGTCTTGCGGTCCCCCCAATGGGGATGCATCGACCAGCAGATCGTATTGCTGAAAGCGGGTGACGCGCACTTCACCGGTTTCTCGGTTGCGCAGCAGTTGCTGACCCGACTCGAGCATCAAGAATCGGTCAAGCCCATGAAACTCCACACGACCTTGTTCGGCCGTGGTCGTTGACTCCAGCGGGCCATCTTCGCTGTAGACGAACACGTTTTTGCCCACCCGCTTGTCGGGCGAGTCCTTGTCGATGAAAAACACCCGTTTGCCTTGACCGGATTCCTGGAACTGACCCGGTGCGACACGCTCGATGTCATTGCGCTTTTCGTAGCGTTGTTGCAGGTCTTTCATCTGCTGGTTGCTCCAGGGCCAGGCAAAGAGCGCCAACAGAACAATGGTCAGCACCATGGGCCACGCAAACCTCAGCAAAGGGCCCGTGAAACGCATCAGACCCTGTCCGCTGCTGAACCAGATCACCATCTCGCTGTCGCCGTACATGCGTGAAAGCGTGGCGACCACCGTGATGAACAAGCTCAGTGTGAGGATGGTGGTCATCTGTCCAATCAGGTTGAAGCCCATGATCAGCAGAACCTCGGAGGGATTGATGCTGCCGCGGCTGGCCTGGCCGAGCGTGCGGATCAGCAAAATGGTCATCACGATGGTGACCAGCACGATCACGGTGGCCCCGAAATTGCGAGACAGATCTCGGCGCAAGGAAGAATCGAATAACATCTTATGTGAGGAGAAAACCGCAATGAACTTCGAAATCCAGAAACGCTCTTTGGCACAACTGCACCGCGACGCGCACGACGCGCTGGTGGTGATCTGGGACCAGACCAGCCCCTTGGGCCAGGATCCACTTTCAGGCTGGGTCCACCAAGCCCTCAAAGCAGGAGATTTCGAACACAAAACCGGTTCGGTTCTGCAATCTTACGGCATGCCGGGCCTCAAGGCCCGCCGAGTGGTGGTCGTTTCCTGCGGGGACGGCAAGACAGCCGATCTCAAGGCGGCCGTTTCGGCCGCCTGGGCCAGCCTGAAAGGCGCCAAAATTCAGCGCCTTGGCCTGCATTGGGCAGGCAACATTGATCCTGGCCAATTGCAGCATGCCGTGGTGACATTGGCGGACGCCAGTTACATCTACACGACCACACTGAGCAAGGCCAAGCCCCGAGCACTTGCTCAAGTGAGCTTGAGTGCGGCATCGGTCACGGCCGCACACAAGCAAGCGCTGGATCTGGCGCAGGCCACGGTGGCGGGTATTGAAACGGCCAAAGAATGGGCCAACCGTCCGGCCAACCACGCCACGCCCAGTGATCTGGCGGCGGCGGCCCGCGTCATCGCCAAAGGCCCCCAGCTGGACTGCGAAGTACTGGGTCCCAAAGAAGTCACCAAATTGGGCATGGGTTCCTTCCTGGCCGTGGCCCGGGGCTCGGCCGAGCCTTTGCGCTTCATCGTGATGCGCTACAAGGGGGGCAAGACGCAGGATGCCCCTGTGGTGTTGGTGGGCAAGGGCATCACTTTTGACACAGGCGGCATTTCCATGAAGCCAGCGGCCGAAATGGACGAAATGAAATTCGACATGAGCGGTGCGGCCAGTGTGCTCGGTGTATTTAAGTCCCTGAGCCTGTTGCGTCCTCAAGTCAATGTGGTGGGTCTGATCCCTGCGACTGAAAACATGCCCGATGGGACAGCGGTCAAACCCGGTGATGTGGTCTCCAGCATGAGCGGTCAGACCATTGAGATACTCAACACCGACGCTGAAGGCCGCCTGGTACTGTGCGACGCACTGACCTATGCTGAGCGCTTCAAGCCCCGCGCCGTGGTGGACATTGCCACCCTGACCGGGGCCTGCGTGATTGCATTGGGCGGTGTGCGCTCGGGCCTGTTTGCCAGCGACGACCAGCTGGCTAATGATTTACAACAAGCGGGCGAGGCCTCGGGTGACCTGTGCTGGCGCATGCCGCTGGACGACGACTATGCCGAGGGCTTGAAGACCAAGTTTGCCGATGTGGCCAACGTGGCAGGCCGAGCAGCCGGCTCGGTCACGGCTGCCAAATTCCTGCAGCGCTTTGCTAAAAAATACCCTTGGGCCCACTTGGACATTGCGGGTACGGCCTGGAAGAGCGGTGCAGCCAAAGGCGCCACGGGTCGGCCTGTTGGCCTGCTCTTGTCCTATGTGACCAGCCTCGCATCTGTAGCCAAGCCAGCGAAGGCCAGTCCCCGTCCACGACGCAGCGCCTGACGCATGACCCGCATCGAGTTCCATTTCAACGCGCCTGACCGCCTGACCTACGCTTGCAGACTGCTGCGTAAGGTGCATGCCAGTGGCGTGCGCACGGGTGTGGTGGGGACGCAGCCCTTTTTGAATCACCTTGACCAGGCGCTGTGGACTTTTTCTGCATTGGATTTCATTCCCCACACGCTGGTTGAAATGGGACAAGCCACTGAGGCTCAGGCCCGCGCGGTATGCCTGGCTGAAAGCGTGGCAGCCTTGGGCCAGGTGGATGTGCTGGTCAATTTAGGCGATGACGTGCCTGAAGGCTTTGGAGCGATTCCACGCTTGATCGAAATCGTCACAGCCGATGATCTGGACCGTGCCAATGCCCGGGTACGCTGGAAGCGCTACACCCAGCTTGGCTATGAGCTGGTTCGGCACGATTTGGCTAAGCCTGTTGAATCCTGACCATCACACCAGGGCCGTGTCAATTAGCGCGAAAACAGTCCATCCATACTCAGCAGATTGAGGTGCAACCACTTATTCGACGAGCACATGTTCTGATTGCAGTAGATGACTTTGTTCATCTCGAAGGGTGTCGGTACAAAATTTCTGAGACCGTTGTTTTTTTACAATAATGTGTTTTTAACAGTATTTACCTTGTTGTCATATTTGCAACTTTGAGAGAAAGTTTGATGGTTTCATCGATTTTTTCAAAGGAGTAGTATGCAAAAAAATCCTCATTTTCGTATGTCATTGCTGAGCAGCGCGGTGCTGTCCACGCTCTCAGTCACTGGCTTGTTGGTGATGTCGGGTCATGCTTCGGCTCAAACTGCCGATGCATCTTCAGACCGAATCGTCATCACAGGCTCCGCCATCAAGCGGATTGAAGCCGAAACTTCTGTTCCTGTGACAGTCATCAAGGTGGATGAACTGAAGCGCCAGGGTATCAGCTCGGTTGAACAGATCATGCAGAGCTTGAGCGCCGTGCAGATGACTACAAATGCAGCCCAAGCGATCGGGGCAGGTACTGGCGGAGCCACATTTGCGAATATGCGCGGGATTGGTTCAAACAAGACTCTGGTAATGCTCAACGGTGAGCGCATTGCCAACAATGCTGTGGACGGATCTGCTCCGGACTTGAACATGATTCCGTTTGCTGCGATCGATCGCATCGAAGTGTTGCGCGATGGCGCATCAGCTTTGTACGGGACGGACGCGATTGGCGGTGTGATTAACTTCATCACCAAGCGTAATTTCACAGGTGGCACTGCAACCGTTGGCTTTGACACCCCCAAACTGGCTGGCGGCAAGGTCAAGATGGGCAACGTTGGTTTTGGCAAAGGTGACCTGGGTGAAGATGGTTACAACATCTTTGGCTCTTTGAGCCTTCGCAAAGAAGAGGCCATTGCAGGCAATCAGCGCGATTACAACAAGCGCATCGTAGGCGGCCTATCAAACAGTACTGACCCAGCGAACTACACGCAGGACTTCAGCGCGCTCTACAACCCTGCGGCCCCTGGTTGCGCTGGAACCGCACTGATTTCCGTGGCGAGTGGCACGCAGTGCAAGATTGTGACCCCTAATTTTGTTGACTTCTCTCCAAAATCTGACACTGCCTCAGGCATGCTGAAGGGGACGCTGCGGGTTAGCAATTCACTTGATCTGGGCTTCGAGGCTTTTGCAGCACAGAACTCGGTTACCACTCGTGTTGCACCAGTGCCTTACGGTGGCTATCTGATGAACCCAACGATGCCCAATGGTCAACCTAACCCGTATTTCCCGACAGCGCACATTAACCCTGCTTTTGATGACGGTACGGCAGGCGCACCTGCTTTCAATCCCTCAAGAGCTTTTGCTAACCCGGTAAATGTGCAGCCTGGCTTTGCGTATGTTTTCTGGCGAGACTTTCCAAATGGACCACGTTCTCAGGAAAATGTAAACAAGCAAAACCGAATCATGTTCACGGCTGATGGTAACAACAACGGCTGGGATTATTCCGCTAAGTTGTCTTTCAACCGTAACCAGGTTGATCAAAAGCTGGTAGGTGGGTATGGTAACGGCGACATGATTGGCGAGGGGCTTCTTGAGGGCATCATCAATCCATTTGGACCGCAGAGTGCTGCAGGCACCGCACTGCTTCAGCAAGCGGCATTGAATGGCCTTTTGCAAACAGCCACAGGCACAGTAACAACTGCCAAAGGCAGCGCCAGCCGTGAGTTGAGCGATTGGATGGGAGCTGGTCGTCCAGTCCAAATGGCTGTTGGTGCAGAGTTGCGTCACGAAAATTTTGTTTCACGTGCCAACTCTGATTTCGCAGCTTTGGTCAGCGCCTCTACTGGCGTGGATCCCAGTTTTGTGGCAAAGGGTACGCGCAATGTAACTGCGGTTTATACCGAGTTGAACGTGCCAGTGAAAAAGAATCTGGACGTTACGGGTTCACTGCGTCATGACCACTACAGTGATTTTGGTGGCACCACCAACCCCAAGCTGGCTTTCCGGTTCCAGCCCGTGAGTACACTTTTGGTTCGAGGCTCTGCCTCAACTGGTTTCCGTGCCCCATCGTTGTATGAGCTGTATGGTTCGCAGTCTTACACGAACACTGCAGGCAACTTCAATAATCCGATCAACTGCCCTGGCGGCAACGCGATTGCCGGCGCTTCCGCAGGTGCCAACTGTGATTCTCAGTTCCAAGTCTTGAATGGTGGCAATACCGCGCTCAAGCCTGAAAAAGCGACCAACTACACACTCGGTTTTGTTCTGGAGCCAGCCAAAAACCTGACCACCAGCATCGATTTTTGGCAAATCAATTTGACCAACCAAATCAGCAGCATTCCTCAATCGACGCTGTTTGGCACTTACCCTCTGTTCTCGCAGTACTTCAACTACGCACAACCCGGCAATTTGTTGTCCATTACAAGCAACTGTCCAGGTGCCCGGTGCGGTTATGTTGACCAACGTCTGCAAAATCTGGGGGCGCTCAATACGAGTGGTGTTGATCTGGGCCTGCAATATCGCCTGCGCTCCGAGATTGGTCAATTTGATACAGCCATTCAAAGCACATGGATTGGCAAATACGAGTATCAAGATTATCCTGGCGGTCCGTTCAATCAGAACGTAGGGATCTACTCAGGCAGTGGCCCGATTTTCCGTTGGCAGCACAATCTGGCTGTGAACTGGAGCCAAGGGCAGTATTCTGCGGGTCTGGCGATTCATTACAAGTCGGGTTATGTTGACTTTAAGCCAACCAATGTGGTCTCTGCGTACAGCACAGCGGATGTCTATGCTGGTTGGATGCCCGTCAAAGGAGTCAACTTGGTTGCAGGTATCCGCAACTTGGCCAATGCTGCGCCACCGTTCACTAACCAGGCTGATTTGTTCCAAGCCGGTGGGTGGGATTCCCGCTACGCATCGCCGTACGGCCGCACCTATTACCTGCGCGGTACTTTCGCTTTCTGATGAAGTTACGCTTTGACGCGCTAGCGCGTCAAAGCGTTGACTCCGTGTGACGATGTTCGAGCCTCTCAAGACTTGAACTGTTTAAATTCACAAGGCCAAGAAAAAAGCCCCCAAGCAATTGCTTGGGGGCTTTTGTTTTGGCGGAGCAGGCGGGATTCGAACCCGCGGTGGGCTATTAACCCACACACGCTTTCCAGGCGTGCGACTTAAACCACTCATCCACCGCTCCGAAGCCTCAGATTGTAGCTTAAACTTCGCGACTGTTTGTCCATTTCAAGGACCTTTACGGTTGCCCAGCATGAAATTCCGTTTTCCCATTGTCATCATTGATGAAGACTACCGTTCCGAAAACACTTCGGGTTTGGGCATTCGTGCACTGGCCGATGCCATCGTCAGCGAAGGGTTTGAAGTTCTGGGCGTGACCAGCTATGGCGATCTGTCGCAGTTTGCCCAGCAGCAAAGTCGTGCCAGCGCTTTCATCTTGTCGATTGACGACGAGGAGTTCACACCTGGCCCGGACCTGGATCCGGCTGTGGTGAACCTGCGGGCATTCATCGAGGAAGTGCGCCGCAAGAACGCCGATGTGCCGCTCTATATTTATGGCGAAACCAAGACCAGCCAGCACTTGCCCAACGACATCCTGCGCGAGTTGCATGGCTTTATTCACATGTTCGAGGACACGCCCGAGTTTGTGGCGCGTCACATCATCCGCGAGGCCCGCAGCTACCTGGAGGGGGTTCAGCCACCGTTCTTCAAGGCTTTGCTGGACTATGCCGAAGATGGTTCTTACTCCTGGCATTGCCCCGGCCACTCCGGTGGTGTGGCCTTCCTCAAGAGTCCGGTGGGCCAGATGTACCACCAGTTCTACGGCGAGAACATGTTGCGTGCGGACGTGTGCAATGCGGTGGAGGAACTCGGTCAGTTGCTGGACCACAACGGCGCCATTGGCGAGAGCGAGCGCAATGCAGCGCGCATCTTCAATGCCGATCATTGCTTTTTCGTGACCAACGGCACCAGCACCTCCAACAAGATGGTTTGGCACCATGCCGTCGCGCCGGGCGATGTGGTGGTGGTGGACCGTAACTGCCACAAGTCCATCCTGCATTCGATCATCATGACCGGGGCGATTCCGGTTTTCCTGAAGCCCACGCGCAACCATTTCGGCATCATTGGCCCAATCCCCAAAAGCGAGTTCGAGCCGGCCGCCATCCAGGCCAAGATCAAGAAGAACCCGTTGCTCAAAGGGGTGGATGCCAAGAAGGTCAAGCCGCGCATCCTGACGCTGACGCAATCCACCTACGATGGCGTGCTCTACAACACCGAGACCATCAAAGGCATGCTGGATGGTTATGTGGAGAATCTACATTTTGACGAAGCGTGGCTGCCGCATGCGGCTTTTCATCCGTTCTATGGCCCCTACCACGCCATGGGCAAGAAGCGCGCACGTCCGCAGCACAGCATGGTGTATGCCACGCAATCCATCCACAAGCTGCTGGCAGGCATCAGCCAGGCCAGCCATGTGCTGGTGCAGGACGCGCAGAACACCAAGCTGGATCGTCCACTGTTCAACGAGGCCTACCTGATGCACACCTCGACCAGCCCGCAGTACAGCATCATTGCCAGCTGCGACGTGGCAGCTGCCATGATGGAGCCGCCTGGCGGCACCGCACTGGTGGAAGAGAGTATTGCCGAAGCCCTGGACTTCCGCCGCGCCATGCGCAAGGTGGACGAGGAATACGGCAAGGACTGGTGGTTCAAGGTCTGGGGCCCAGAGAAATTTGCCGACGAAGGCGTGGGGCGCGCCGACGACTGGATTTTGCGCAACGATCCGCGCAAGAAGGCCAGCAAGTGGCACGGCTTTGGCCAGCAATTGGCCGATGGCTTCAACATGCTGGACCCGATCAAGTCGACCATCGTCACACCGGGCCTGGACCTGGATGGCAAGTTCGACAAGACCGGCATCCCGGCCTCGATTGTGAGCAAGTTCCTCACCGAGCACGGTGTGGTGGTCGAGAAGACGGGCCTTTACAGCTTCTTCATCATGTTCACCATCGGCATCACCAAGGGTCGCTGGAACACGCTGCTGACGGCGCTGCAACAGTTCAAGGACGATTACGCCAAGAACCAGCCGATGTGGCGCATCATGCCGGAGTTCTGTGCCAAGCACCCGCGCTACGAGCGCATGGGCCTGCGCGACCTGTGCCAGCATGTACACGAGATGTATGCCCGCTATGACATCGCGCGCTTGACCACCGAGATGTACTTGTCGGATTTGGCGCCCGCCATGAAACCGTCAGACGCCTATGCGCACATTGCACAGCGCAAGACGGAGCGCGTGGAAATCGACCATCTGGAAGGCCGCATCACAGTGGGTCTGGTCACACCTTATCCACCAGGTATCCCGCTGCTGATTCCTGGCGAAGTCTTCAACAAGAAGATCGTCGATTACCTGAAGTTTGCGCGTCAGTTCAATCTGGAGTGCCCGGGCTTTGAGACCGACATCCATGGCCTGGTGGAGGTTGTGGGTGAGGATGGCAAGAAGCGGTATTACGCGGATTGTGTGAAGGCTTGATGCGTTCTTCAGGTGATATGCATGAGTCAGACTTTGTGTCAGCAAGCATTGCTCATCTTTGCTGACGACAAAACCAAAGTGTCCTCCTTCTATCAATGCGTGTTGGGCTTGGATGTGATTGAGTCCACAAGCTCATATGAGCTGCTGAGCGGGCACGGCTGTGAAATTTTTGTTCACTCAGCTTCTGTTTCGGAGAGCTCATCTGGCGGTGACGAATCCAAGCCCGCGCCCCGCATTGATACCTCTCTGAAGCCGATTTTTACTGTCTTTGATCTTGAAGGTATTCGCGATGTCGCAGTCCATACAGGTGGCTTTCTTTTGCCCCCTGAGCAGGCCTGGAAGTACCGCAATTTTCTGGTGCTGGACGGATGGGATCCTGAAGGCAATGTTGTCCAGTTCAGGCAAAAATTAAAAGCAACCCTCGAATCATGATCAATTGGAGATATGAATGACAAAGGGCTCGTGCCATTGCGGCGCTGTACAGTGGCGCTTCTCGGCACTGCTGGAGTCTGTCACGGCCTGCAATTGCACGGTGTGCAGGCGTTATGGGGCATTGTGGGCGTATGATTATGAAAACGAGGGGATCGTCGTCACTGGCGAGACGACTTCCTACGTGCGTGGAAGGGCGATCTCATTTCACTTTTGCCCCAAATGCGGCTGCATGGCATTTTGGCGTGGGCAGCAACCTGACGAATCCGGACGTCGGCGCGTCGCTGTCAATATGCGTTTGACAGAGCCAGGTGCCATCGCCCATTTGCCCATTGACCATTTTGATGGGCTGGATGCTTTTGATGATTTGCCGCGTGACGGTCGTTGCGTCGGCGATCTGTGGTTCTGATTCAAGAGCCTGCACAACACCAGGCAAGGTCGCAGGCGTTGTGCATGGTTGCTCATGGAGGGGTCTCAGCTTTCAGCAATGCCGCCGACTACCTGGCTGAAGCCACCGTCCACATAGGTGATCTCTGCCGTCACGCCGGCCGCCAGATCTGAAAGCAAAAATGCGGCCACATTGCCAACGTCTTCAATGGTGACATTGCGGCGGATGGGCGAGGTTTCGGCGACTACAGACAAAATCTTTCCAAAGCCCTTGATGCCACTGGCTGCAAGCGTTTTGATGGGGCCAGCAGAAATGCCGTTGGCACGCATGCCTCGACTTTGGCTGCCCAGCGACTCGGCCAGATAACGCACGGATGCCTCCAGACTCGCTTTGGCCAAGCCCATGGTGTTGTAGTTGGGTACATTGCGGATGGCACCCAGGTAAGACAAAGTCAGTACGGAGGCCTTGTCATTCAGGTAAGGTAGCGCCGCTTTGGCCATGGCCGGGAAGCTGTAGGCGCTGATATCGTGGGCAATGTTGAAGGCTTCACGCGAAAGTCCATCCAAAAAATCTCCCGCAATGGCTTCGCGTGGTGCATAGCCAATCGCATGCACAAATCCGTCAAACTTGGGCCATGCAGTCGCAAGGTCGGTAAACAGCTTGGTGATTTGCTCATCACTGCCAACATCACAGTCAAACACGAGTTGTGAACCAAAGTCAGCCGCAAATTCGGTGATTCGGTCTTTGAAACGCTCTCCCACATAGCTGAAGGCCAGTTCTGCACCTTGCGCATGGCAAGCTTTAGCAATGCCATAAGCAATGGAGCGGTTGGACAAAACGCCAGTGATCAGCAGTTTTTTACCTTGAAGGAAACCCATGGTGAACGATTGAGTGAGTTAACGATGTTTTGATTGTGCCATCCTGCAGGGGCTTATTGATGAATTCAGGGTTTCTACGAGGCGCTGCTTCAGTAAACTAATGAACATGCAAATTTCAAAATTGTTTCGCCAGCAATGCAGAAACTTTGGGACCGTAGCGATTGCATTCCTGATGGTTGCATGCAACACGGCCAATGAGCCTGTTCCCAAAGCGTGGCTCGGTGAAAACACCTTGTTCACCTCTTATACGGAGTCACCAAAAACGCTTGATTCGGTCTCTTCGTACAGTAACAATGAGACACCGTGGACATACGCTGTTTATGAACCGCCGCTCAAGTACCACTATCTCAAACGACCTTATGAGCTGGAGCCAAGGTCTTTGCAGGCGTTGCCTACAGTTACCTATCTTGACAAGCATGGCAAGGTACTTGTCGCCAGTGCGGGGGCATCTCAGATCGCTGAAAGTGTGTTTGAGCTCAAAATCAAACCAGGTATCCGATTTCAGCCACACCCAGCCTTTGCTTCAAACGACAAAGGGCAACCGCTCTACCTGAACCTCGCTGAAGATGATCTGAAAGATAAGCGCTCCCCATTTTCTTTTGAGAAGATGGGATCCAGAGAGCTGACGGCAGACGATTATGTGTATGCAATTCGCCGCTTGGCCACGCCTCGTGTCAAGTCCCCGTCGTTCGGTTTCCTGTCTGAAAAGATTGTGGGCCTGGCTGATTACGGCAAGCAAATCAAAAAGGTCAACGAACAGGTCAAGTCGGGCAAGTCTGCCCGTGAAGCGGGTGTCTTTGGGCATTTGCCCTGGCTCGATTTTCGCCAGTATCCGTTTGAAGGTGCTCAGGTCATTGACCGCTACACATTCAGAATTCGTGTGGTCGGTAAGTACCCGCAATTCAAATACTGGCTGGCGATGACTTTCTTTGCTCCGGTAGCGTGGGAGGTGGATGCCTTTTACTCACAGCCCGGCATGAAGCGCCGCAACCTCACGGCAGATACTTGGCCTGTGGGAACGGGGCCTTACATGCTGACGGAGTATGTGCCCAATGCCCGCATGGTGCTCAGTCGCAATCCGAACTACCGCACGGAGCCTTATCCCTGTGAAGGGGAAGAGGGGGATCGTGCCAATGGGCTGCTGGACGATTGCGGAAAGCCGACGCCGTTTGTGGATCGCCTGGTCTCTGTCATCGAAAAAGAGGGCACCTCGGTCGCAACCAAATTCATACAAGGTTACTACGACATTCCGCAACTGGAGCGTGGCGAACCAGGTACTCAGTACCAGGTGGCGATCCAGGATGAAACGGGGATGTCCAATGAATTGCGTGATCGCAAGATTCAGCTGCCCAGCACGGTTCAAGTCGGTTTTTGGCATTTTGGCTTCAACTGGTTGGACCCCGTGGTGGGGCTGGGCAAGACACCTGAGGAGAAAGTGCGAAACCGCAAGCTGCGGCAAGCCTTAGCCATTGCGTTTGACTTTGAAGAATATGTCTCTGTTTTTGAGGATGATCGGGCGGTTCCCAATCTCAGCATTGTGGTCCCTGGGCTGTTTGGAAATGAACAGGTCAAAACCAATCCGTTCGTCTATAACCTTCAGCCGGATGGCTCCAACAAACGAAAGTCCATCGCAGATGCCAAGCGCCTGCTGGCCGAAGCCGGTTACCCGGATGGGCGAGATGCCAAGACGGGCAAGCCGCTGGTGCTGAACTACGATGCGCAGGGTGTGGGCCCCGCATACAAAGCCCGACTCGACTGGGTAGCCAAGCAGTTTGCCAAGCTAAATATCCAACTGGAGATTCGCAACACTGACTACAACCGTTTCCAGGACAAGATGCGTAAAGGATCGGCTCAATTCTTCTTCTGGGGATGGTTGGCGGATTACCCTGATCCTGAAAACTTCCTCTTTCTCTTGTACGGCCCCAATTCCAAAGCCAAATTCGATGGAGAGAACTCTGCCAACTACGCCAATGCAGAGTACGACCAGTTGTTTGACCGCATGAAAGATCTGGACAACACGCCCGAGCGTGCAGCATTGATCCGGCGCATGGTGGACATCGTGCAAGAAGATGTGCCGATGCTCTGGGGTTGGTCGCCTGAGTTTGGTGGCGCTTACCATCAGTGGGTGCACAATGGCAAACCCTCCAACATCATTCGGGATCAATTGCCTTACTTGCGCGTAGACCAGAAGATGAGGGTCCAAAAAATCCAGGAATGGAATCGACCGGTCTGGTGGCCATTGGTGGCGCTGCCCTTGCTGCTCGCTTTGCTGATCGTGCCTGCTTGGCGTGCCTGGGTGCGCAGACAAAATGCCCGGGCAATTGTGGTGAAGGGGGGGGCAGCATGATCCGTTTTTTGCTTCGAAAGCTGGCTTATGGATTGGTCATTCTGGTGGGCATCAATCTGCTGACCTTTGTGCTTTTTTTCCAGGTGAACACGCCGGACGACATGGCACGGATGCAATTGGGAGGCAAGCGGATCACGCCTGACGCCATTGAAAAATGGAAGGCTGAACGCGGTTATGACAGGCCTCTCTTTTTGAATGCGCAAGCGCAGGGGCTGTCTCAGCTGACCGATACTGTTTTTGTGGACAGCTCACTTCGGATGTTTGCGTTTGACTTCGGTCAGGCAGACAGCGGGCGAGACATAGGTTCTGAAATTCGTCGTCGGGCAGGTCCAAGCCTCGCACTGGCTTTGCCCACATTTGTGGTGGGCATCGGCATCTCGGTCGTGTTGGCCATGGGCTTGGCGTTTTTCAGGGGGACCTACCTTGACTTTACCGGCACGGTGCTGTCTGTGGTCTTCATGTCCATTTCATCCCTGTTTTTCATTGTGGCCGGGCAGTTTGTTTTTTCCCGCGTACTTCAGCTGTTGCCGGTATCGGGTTTTGATCCCGGGGCCGATGCATGGCGTTTTCTGGTCATGCCGATTGCCGTCAGTATTCTGGCCCGATTGGGGGGGGAGGTGCGTTTTTACCGAACCTTGTTTCTTGAGGAAATCGGCAAAGACTATGTACGCACAGCGCGCGCCAAAGGTCTGACGGATACCGTGGTTCTTTTTCGCCATGTATTTCGCAACGCACTCATTCCTATATTGAGTGCATCGGTTGCAGTCATCCCTTTGCTGTTCATGGGAAGCCTGGTGACGGAATCGTTTTTTGCCATTCCCGGTTTGGGGAGCTATCTTATCGAGGCCATCGCCGCGCAAGACTTTGCGATCGTTCGCGCCATGGTCTTCATTGGCTCTGTGCTTTACATCGCTGGGCTGATCCTGACAGACATCAGTTACAGCCTGGCTGATCCGCGCATTCGCTTGAAGTAAGGAGCCGACATGCCTGTTTTGTTGATCACCGATGCATTGGTGCTGGGCATTTTGCTTTTGGCCTTGCTCTACGCGTTTCATGTCAGACGGCACCCGCATTTGCGGGCCAACTGGAGCCTGATCTTTCAAAGGCCATCGGCCATGGTCAGTGCATTGGTTTTGAGCGTGTTCGTGCTGCTGGCCGTTCTGGATTCGATCCATTACCGTCCAGCTCTGAACGCGGTGGCTGGCCAGGCGCAGCGCTATGCGGCGGACCCTGTGTCCTTCCTGGATCAGGCGCTCAAACCGCTGGCGGATGCGCGTGAACGCAGTTATTCAGCGCCGCTGGCAGCCAACGGCTTTCGCAAGGAAAGTATTGAACGAGACGGCAAGACGTTTCGCGACTATCCCCGACTTCAGTTTGGCGGTGCACACCTTGCCAACCCTGAGGCGCAACGCGCCCAGGACATCCGCACCCGCACGTGGTCGGCCGTTGCTCAGGCATTGGGATGCATTGCAATGGTCATGGCGCTGGCCATTGGCGGGGCCGCTGTTGTTCAAAAGCAGCGCTGGACTGATGTTGCGCGACGTTATTGGCAAGGAGATACGCGATGGCCTTGGCGCGCCATGGTCATTACTCTGGCGCTGATCACCATCCTGGTGTTTTGGCTGACGCAACTGTCACAGGTCTACCATGTGTTCGGGACCGATCGCACGGGCAATTCTGTGCTGGTGTTTGCACTCAAGAGTGTTCGAACCGCGCTGGTCATTGGTTCGTTGACCACATTGGTGGTGCTGCCTTTGGCGCTGGCGCTGGGGGTGACGGCCGGCTATTTGCGCGGCTGGGTCGATGAAGTCATTCAATACATCTATACCTTGCTGGCCTCCATCCCTGATGTGTTGCTGATCGCTGCATCTGTGTTGATGCTGCAGGTGTTCATTGATAAAAACACCGGTTTCTTCGACACGGCGCTGGAGCGTGCTGACGCTCGGCTGTTCTTTCTGTGCCTTATTTTGGGTATCACGTCATTCACGGGCTTGTGTCGCCTGGTCAGGGGAGAGACCCTGAAGCTGCGTGAGCTGGAATACATTCAGTCAGCCAAAGCTTTTGGTGTTTCCACGCCCCGCATCTTGGTCAAACACATCATGCCCAATTTGATGCATCTTGTGCTGATCAACACGGTGATGCAGTTTTCCGGTTTCGTGTTGGCCGAGGCAGTGTTGTCGTATGTTGGCGTGGGTGTTGATCCGAAAACAGCCAGCTTTGGCGTCATGATCAATACGGCCCGCATGGAGTTGGCTGCCACACCAGTGGTGTGGTGGACGCTGACCACCGCGTTCGTGTTCATGCTGATGATCGTGCTCAGTGCCAATTTATTGTCCGATGCTGTTCGAGATGCCTTTGACCCCAGAATGCGGTTAAGAGTCAGTTCTACTGGAAAACAGAGCAAATCATCCACCCAGGTTTCCGAGGTTTCTGCATGAGTGCTCAACTGACAGTTCAGAATTTATCCGTTCAACTGAACACGGACTCCGGGATAGCAAAAGCAGTCGATCAGCTTGCGCTTTCCATCGAACGTGGCCAAACCTTTGCATTGGTGGGGGAGTCCGGCTGTGGAAAATCCATGACGGCCATGGCTTTGTTAAGGCTGTTGCCTGACAACGCCGAAATCACCAGCGGACGCGTTGCACTGACCGATCTGGAGGTCATGCAACTGTCAGAGCGAGACATGCAGTCTGTCCGTGGGCGGCGTATTTCAATCATTTTTCAGGAGCCATCTACCAGTTTGAATCCAGTCATGGCGATAGGACAACAGTTGCTGGAGGTGATTTACCGTCACACGTCTCTGCGCGGAGATGAGGCACAGACTAAAGTCATTGACTGGCTGGGCCGTGTTGGCTTGCCCGAGCCGCTTCGCCGCTTTCATGCCTATCCATTTGAGTTGTCTGGTGGGCAATTGCAGCGTGTCATGATCGCCATGGCGCTTGCGGCTGAACCTGATCTGCTGATTGCGGATGAGCCCACAACGGCATTGGATGTGACGATCCAGGCACAAATTCTTCAGTTGCTCAAAGAGTTGCAGAAAGAGCGTGGCATGGCCATGCTGATGATCACCCATGATTTGGCCGTTGTGCAGGACATGGCCGATCATGTGGGATTGATGTATGCGGGGCAGATTGTTGAAATGGCTAGCCGCGATGCATTTTTTAGCCACCCCTCGCACCCCTACGCCAAACTGTTGCTGAAGGCCCTGCCGGGGCAGGATGCTCGTGGACGCAGTCTGGCTGCCATCGAGGGCGCGGTTCCACCGCTGACAGAGCGATTCACGGGGTGCCGTTTTGCGCCCAGATGTCCTGCCAAGCAAGTCGCTTGCATTGAGCGTTTGGTTCCTGTGCAAGAGGTGGCCCCCACTCACACAGCTCGTTGCTTGTTCCCGGGCTACGCGGTGGCGAGGCCTGAGTATGAAACGCACGTCGAAACTCTGAATGAGGCACCTCAAGCGGGTGCAGATATTTTGCGAATCGATGATTTGAATGTTGCATATCCTGTGGGAAGCGGCTTCTGGGGGCAATCGATTTATTTCCATGCCGTGAAAGGCGTATCCCTGAGCATCGGTCGAGGTGAAACTTTGGCGCTGGTCGGTGAGTCGGGCTGTGGCAAAACCACGATTGGCAAAGCTTTGTTGCGCTTGCTTGACGATCGTGCCCGCGTCACGGGCCAGGTGCTGCTGGATGGTGTGGATCTGTTCAAGCAAAGCCAAGCCGCAATGCGTCAAGCCAGACGTGATATCCAGATCGTTTTCCAGAACCCTTTCGCCTCCTTGAATCCCCGGATGAGGGTGCGTGACATTCTGGAGGAGGGGATGATCAGCCTCAGGCCTGAGTGGAGTGCAGACATCCGGGACTCGAAATTGCGCGCTCTGGCAGAGCAAGTAGGTTTGCGAATGGATGCCCTGGAGCGCTATCCGCATGAGTTCTCGGGCGGGCAACGTCAGCGCATTGCAATTGCCCGAGCCTTGGCGGTTGAGCCCAAACTCATCGTTTGTGACGAGCCGACCTCTGCTTTGGATGTATCGGTGCAGGCGCAAATATTGAATCTTTTGAATGAAATTCAAAAGGCCAATGGCGTCAGTTACCTGTTCGTGACCCACAACATTGGTGTGGTTGAATATTTGGCCGATCGTGTTGCTGTAATGCACACCGGGGAAATCGTTGAGATGGGCCCAGCCGAAGCCGTGCTCACGGCTCCCAGCCAAATTTACACACAGAGTCTGCTAGCTTCGGTGCCGAGATTGCACGCCAGCCACACTTGAATCGCCATAATTTCTTTACAAATCAACTGTTTATAGGCTAGAATAGCAACTTCACGACCAAACGGGCGGGTTCTCACCGCCCGTTTTTTTTGGTCGTTTGATTTTTGATCGACCACCCGCATCTGAACAAAACCTGTGGCATTGCAGCAAATCGTTGAAGAAACCGTGACCGGACTGGGTTATGACCTGGTGGAGATTGAGCGCTCTGCCGGAGGCTTGCTGCGCATCACGATTGACTGGCCCTGGCAGCCCGATGCGACAGAAGAAGTGTTTGTCACAGTAGAAGACTGCGAAAAGGTCAATCGCCAATTGCAGTTTGCCCTCGAAGTGGATGGCGCGGACTACAAGCGCCTAGAGGTGTCGTCTCCTGGCATTGATCGCCCATTGCGGCATGACAAAGATTTTGAGCGCTTTGTGGGCGAGCTGATCGACATCACGCTCAAGGCCCCAATGGGTGAGAACGCGGCTGGGCTGGTCAATGCCAACCGCAAAAAATTCAGAGGTACGCTGGAGCGCGATGCCTCTGGTGCAAGTTGGCAAATTGTCTGGAGTGATGAGCCGCCGGTCAAACCAGGTCAAAAAATCAGCAAGAAGCGCGTACCTGCGCCTTTGCAGGCTTTGGGGTTTACGCTGGACGAGTTGCGAGAAGCCCGTCTGGCCCCGGTGGTTGATTTCAAGGGACGCAAGTCCAAAGTTCAGACCTGACCGTTGGTTGGGGTTCACAGATACAGCAAATCGGGTCAGTTGTTGGCCCAGTGGAATAGGAGAGTCGAGTCATGAATCGCGAAATGTTGATGTTGGTGGAAGCCATCTCCCGCGAAAAGAATGTCGAACGCGATGTGGTGTTGGGCGCGGTCGAAGCCGCTCTGGCGCAAGCCACCAAGAAGCTCTACGAGGGCGAGGTGGACATCCGTGTGGCGATTGACCGTGACACGGGCAATTACGAAACATTCCGCCGTTGGCACGTGGTGCCTAACGAGGCGGGTCTGCAACTGCCTGAGCAGGAGATTCTGCTGTTTGAAGCTCAGGAGCAAATTCCGGACATTGAAGTCGACGAATACATCGAAGAGCCGGTCGAGTCCGTGCCGATTGGGCGCATTGGCGCCATGGCGGCCAAGCAGGTGATTTTGCAAAAAATCCGTGATGCCGAGCGCGAAATGCTGCTCAACGAATTCATGGCCCGTGGTGAAAAGATCTTTGTCGGTACCGTCAAACGTATGGATAAAGGCGACATCATTTGCGAAGCTGGTCGCGTCGAAGGCCGCCTGCGCCGTGGTGAGATGATTCCTAAGGAAAACCTGCGTAACGGTGACCGTGTCCGCGCCATGATTATGGAAGTGGATCTGACACTGCGTGGAGCGCCCATCGTGCTGTCGCGTTCTGCGCCCGAATTCATGATTGAGCTGTTCCGTCAGGAAGTGCCTGAAATCGAACAAGGTCTGCTGGAGATCAAATCCTGCGCCCGCGATGCAGGCTCGCGTGCCAAGATCGCCGTGATTTCGCATGACAAGCGTGTTGACCCCATTGGTACCTGTGTGGGTGTGCGTGGTACGCGTGTGAATGCCGTGACCAATGAGCTGGCTGGCGAGCGTGTCGATATCGTGCTGTGGAGCGAGGACCCTGCACAGTTCGTGATCGGTGCTTTGGCCCCTGCCAACGTCCAGTCCATCGTGGTGGATGAAGAGAAGCACGCCATGGACGTGGTGGTAGATGAGGAAAACCTGGCCATCGCTATTGGCCGTGGTGGCCAAAACGTGCGCCTGGCCTCCGACCTCACTGGTTGGAAGATCAACATCATGGATGCAGCCGAGTCTGCCCAGAAGCAGGCTGAAGAAACGACCGGCATTCGTCAGCTGTTCATGGAAAAGCTCGATGTGGACCAGGAGATCGCCGACATCTTGATCGAAGAAGGCTTTACCAGTCTCGAAGAAGTGGCTTATGTGCCTATTCAGGAAATGCTGGAGATCGACAGCTTCGACGAAGACACGATCAACGAACTGCGTGCACGTGCCAAAGATGCGCTGCTGACCATGGAGATCGCCCGCGAAGAAAGCGTGGAAGAAGTTTCACAGGACCTGCGTGATCTGCCTGGTCTGTCCCCCGAGCTGATTTCCAAACTGGTCGAGGCTGGCATCCATACCCGTGATGACCTGGCCGACTTGGCCACCGACGAATTGACCGACATCACCGGCCAATCGGCACAAGAGGCTACTGCCTTGATCATGAAGGCCCGCGAGCACTGGTTCGCTGCAGGCCAGGCTTGAAGCTGATGGAGGCTTGAACACAATATGTCCAGTAACACTGTTGCCGAGTTCGCCAGCGAACTCAAGAAATCTGCCGATGTCGTGCTGGAGCAATTGCGCTCCGCTGGCGTTGCCAAAACTTCGGCTGCGGACGCCTTGTCCGAAGTCGATAAACAAAAGCTGTTGGCTTATCTCCAGGCCAGCCATGGCACCACCACAGGTGAACGTAAAAAGATCACCCTGGTGAAAAAGTCCACCAGCGAAATCAAGCAAGCCGATGCCACCGGCAAGGCCCGCACTATCCAGGTGGAAGTGCGCAAAAAGCGCACCTTGATCAAGCGTGAAGATGAAATCGCAGCAGAAGCGGTGCCCGAAGCACCGGCTGAACCAGTGATTGATCATGCTGAACTCGCACGTCGTGAGGAAGAAGCGCGCCGTCAGGCTGAGCTGATTCGCCGCCAGGAAGAAGAGCTGGCAGAAAAGCGCCGTCAGCGCGAAGAGCAGGAAGCACGTCAACGCGAGCAAGCGCAGGCTGCTGAGGTCGCGGCCGCAGCAGCTGCTGCCAGTGCTGCTGCGCGCCAGGTACCAGCCCCTTCCCGTGAAGAGCGCGAGCAACAAGCCCGTGCCGAAGCGGCCAGCCTGAACGCCGCAAACCAGGCGCCCAAAGGTCCGTCGGCCGATGAAACAGCCGCTCGCGTGGCCGCTGAAAAAGCCGAAGCCGAGAAGCAAGCGCGTGCCGATGCCGCACAAAAAGCAGCTGAGGAATCCAAAGCGCGAGCCGATGAAGAGGCTGCACGCGCCAAAGATCTGGATGAGCGTCGCCGCAAAGCCCTGGCTGAAGCCGAGGCCATCCGCACGATGATGAACGCCCCTAAAAAGGTGTTGGTGGCCAAAAAAGAAGAACCCAAGGTCGAAGCCAAACCAGCTGTCAAAGGCACGTTGCACAAACCCGCTGGTACGCCTGGTGCGGGCTCCCGTACTGCTGCAGCCCCGGGGGCTGCCCCCAGTGGCCCTGGCGGTAACAAGGAAGTCAAATCGGCCAAGCTGTCCTCCAGTTGGGCTGGTGACCCTGCCAAGAAAAAGGCGATCCCGACACGTGGCGATGCCAGTGGGGGTGTGGGTCGCAACAATTGGCGAGGAGGTCCTCGTGGTCGCCGTGGCAATGACCGCGATCGCGATGAGCACCATACGCCAGCTGCACCTGTTGAAGCACGCGTGCTGGAAGTGCACGTGCCTGAAACCATCACGGTGGCCGAATTGGCCCACAAGATGGCGATCAAGGCATCTGAAGTCATCAAGCATTTGATGAAGCTGGGCCAGATGGCCACCATGAACCAGCCATTGGACCAGGACACCGCCATGATCGTGGTGGAAGAAATGGGTCACAAAGCTGTGGTGGCTGCGCTGGATGATCCGGAAGCCTTTACCGACGAAGAGGTGTCTGATCAGCAAGCCGAGGCCTTGCCTCGTGCCCCAGTGGTCACCGTCATGGGCCACGTGGACCATGGCAAAACCTCGCTGCTGGACTACATCCGACGCGCCAAAGTGGCCTCGGGCGAAGCCGGTGGCATCACGCAGCACATTGGCGCCTACCACGTGGAAACACCACGCGGCATGATTTCCTTCCTGGACACGCCTGGTCACGAGGCCTTCACGGCCATGCGTGCCCGTGGCGCACAGGCCACCGACATCGTCATCCTGGTGGTGGCCGGTGACGATGGCGTAATGCCTCAGACCAAGGAAGCCATCAAGCACGCCAAAGCGGCCGGAGTGCCGATCGTGGTGGCCATCAACAAGATGGACAAACCCGATGCCAACATTGACCGCGTGCGCAGCGAACTGATTTCTGAGGAAGTGGTGCCTGAAGAGTTCGGTGGTGATTCACCATTCGTTTCCGTATCGGCCAAAACCGGCATGGGCATCGATGACCTGCTGGAACAGGTGCTACTGCAAGCCGAAGTGCTCGAACTGAAGGCCCCCGTGGATGCCATGGCCAAAGGTCTGGTCATTGAAGCCAGTCTGGACAAGGGCCGTGGCCCTGTGGCCACGGTGCTGGTGCAGTCCGGAACGCTCAAAACCGGTGACGTGGTGCTGGCAGGCCAGACTTTCGGTCGCGTGCGCGCCATGCTCGACGAGAACGGCAAGCCCACCAAGGAAGCTGGCCCCTCGATCCCGGTGGAAATCCAGGGTCTGACCGAGGTGCCGCAAGCTGGTGATGAATTCATGGTCATGTCCGACGAGCGTCGTGCCCGTGAAATCGCCACCTACCGTGCAGGCAAGTTCCGTAATACCAAATTGGCCAAGCAGCAAGCCGCCAAGCTGGAAAACATGTTCTCTGACATGTCTGCGGGCGAAGTCAAGACCTTGCCCATCATCATCAAGGCCGATGTACAGGGTTCGCAAGAAGCATTGGGCGCATCGCTGCTCAAGCTGTCAACCGACGAAGTCAAGGTGCAGATGGTTTACTCGGGCGTGGGCGGCATCAGCGAGTCCGACATCAACCTGGCCATTGCCTCCAAGGCCATCGTCATCGGTTTCAACGTGCGCGCCGATGCCGGCGCCCGCAAGACCGCCGAGAGCAATGGCGTGGACATCCACTACTACAACATCATTTATGACGCTGTGGATGAACTCAAAGCCGCCATGTCCGGCATGCTGGCGCCCGAGCAGCGCGAAGAGGTCATCGGTACTGCCGAGATCCGTACTGTGTTCGTGGCGTCCAAGATCGGTACCGTTGCAGGCTGTATGGTCACTTCGGGCATGGTCAACCGCAATGCCAAGTTCCGCCTGCTGCGCGACAACGTGGTCATTTACACCGGTGAACTCGACTCGCTCAAGCGACTCAAGGACGATGTGCGCGAGGTCAAAGAAGGCTTCGAGTGCGGTATCAAGCTCAAGAACTACAACGACATCAAAGAGCTCGATCAGCTCGAATTCTTCGAAGTCAAGGAAATCGCGAGAACGCTGTAAATGGCCCGCAAGAAGGTTTCATCCGTTCCCAACCGCGGTTTCCGCGTGGCTGACCAGATCCAGCGCGATCTGGCCGAGTTGATCGCACGCGAGTTGAAAGACCCGCGTGTGGGCATGGTCACGCTTAACGCGGTCGAGGTGACACCCGATTACGCCCATGCCAAAGTGTTCTTCAGTGTGCTGACGGGCAACCCCGATGAAGCCACCGAAGGTCTGAACGCCGCCGCTGGTTTCTTGCGCAATGGTTTGTTCAAGCGTTTGCACATTCACACCGTGCCGACACTGCACTTCATGTTTGACCGCACCACCGAGCGTGCATCGGATATGAATGCCTTGATCTCCAAGGCGGTGGCCTCACGCGCCAAAGACGACAACGAATGACGACTGCGCCCCGCACCAGGGTGCAGCGGCGCCCTGTGCATGGGGTGTTGCTGCTTGACAAACCCCTGGGTTTATCCAGCAACCAGGCTTTGCAAAAGGCCAAGTGGTTGCTGCGTGCGGAAAAAGCGGGACACACGGGGACGCTTGACCCTTTGGCCACCGGCGTTTTGCCTCTGTGCTTTGGTGCGGCGACCAAGTTCAGTCAGCAGCATCTGGATGCTGACAAGGTGTATGAAACCACCGTGCGTCTGGGCGTGAAGACCAGCACGGCGGACGCAGAAGGCGATGTGATTCAGACGCGTGAAGTGTCATGTACGCCTGGTATGGTTGTGGAAGTTCTGGACCGGTTCATGGGCCCGATCAGCCAGGTGCCGCCCATGCACAGTGCCTTGAAAAAGGACGGCAAGGCTTTGTATGAATACGCCCGCGAGGGCGAAACCGTTGAGCGTGAAGCGCGCAACGTGGTAATCCATGATCTGGAACTGCTGGACATGCAACTGCAAGGGGATGCCCCGTTTTTGAGCTTGCGTGTGGCCTGCAGCAAAGGAACTTACATCCGCACTTTGGGTGAAGACATTGCCGAAGCCCTGGGCTGTGGTGGGCACCTGAGCGCTTTGCGTCGGGGGCAAACCGGTCCTTTTGAGGCTGCGAAATGCGTGACCTTGCCAGAACTGGAAGCCATGGATGAAGCCGAGCGTTTGGGGGCTTTGCTGCCGGTGGATATTTTGCTACCGGGCTACACCGAGGTGGGCCTGGACAGCGAGAATGCCGGACGATTTTTGAGTGGGGTGCGCAGGCGCGGCCCTTGGAATGATTGTGATCATGTCGCCGTTTACGGAGTACGTCCACGTGCATTGCTGGGAACAGCGCATGTGCGAGGCGGCGAATTGATTCCGGGTCGATTGTTGAGCCCGATTGAAATTCAACAGATTTTGGAAAGATCGCCTGTTGTTGAGCCGTTGCTGGCCGCGCAGGTTTAAAGGAAGAAAGCATGAGCAAGCAAATTCGCAACATCGCCATCATTGCCCACGTTGACCACGGTAAAACCACCATGGTGGACCAGCTGCTGCGTCAGTCGGGGACCTTTGCTGATCACGAAAAAGTGGTCGACACCGTGATGGACAACAACGCCATCGAGCGCGAGCGTGGCATCACCATCCTGGCCAAGAACTGCGCCGTGAGCTGGGAAGGAACCCACATCAACATCGTGGACACCCCCGGACACGCGGACTTTGGCGGCGAAGTGGAGCGCGCTTTGTCTATGGTGGACGGCGTGGTGCTGCTGATCGACGCGCAAGAGGGCCCCATGCCTCAGACCCGCTTTGTGACCAAGAAGGCCCTGGCCCTGGGCCTGAAGCCCATCGTTGTGGTCAACAAGGTCGACAAGCCCGGTGCCAACTGCGACAAAGTGGTCAACGCCGCTTTCGACCTGTTCGACAAACTCGGTGCCACCGACGAACAGCTGGACTTCCCCGTCGTCTATGCATCCGGCATCAACGGCTGGACTTCGCTGGAAGAGGGCGCACCGGGCGAGCAGTGGGGCCCCGACATGTCGGCCCTCTTCAATACCGTGCTCAAGCACGTCAAGCCCAACTCCGGTGATCCAGCAGCACCACTGCAGTTGCAAATTTCTGCGCTTGACTTCTCGACCTTCGTCGGCCGCATTGGTGTCGGCCGCATCAGCCAGGGCACCATCAAGCCTGGCATGGACGTGGTCGTCATGGAAGGCCCTGAGGGTTCTTCCATCAAAGGTCGTGTCAACCAGGTGTTGACCTTCCAGGGTCTGGACCGCGTGCAAGTGACCGAAGCCGGTCCTGGCGATATCGTGCTGATCAACGGCATTGCCGATCTGAACATTGGCGTGACCGTGACCGATCCGGCCAATCCTGCACCGCTGCCCATGCTCAAGGTGGACGAGCCCACACTGACCATGAACTTCTGCGTAAACACCTCGCCTCTGGCCGGTCGTGAAGGCAAGTACGTCACCAGCCGCCAGATCTGGGACCGCCTGCAAAAAGAACTGCAACACAACGTGGCCCTGCGTGTGAAAGAAACCGACGAAGACGGTATCTTTGAAGTCGCCGGTCGCGGTGAATTGCACCTGACCATCTTGTTGGAAAACATGCGCCGCGAAGGTTACGAGCTGGCTGTGTCCAAGCCTCGCGTCTTGTTCCGCGATGTGAACGGCGAGCGCCATGAGCCGATCGAGCTGGTCACGGCCGACATCGAAGAAGGCCACCAGGGCGGCGTGATGCAAGCCCTGGGTGAGCGCAAGGGCGAGCTGGTCAACATGGAACCCGATGGCCGTGGTCGCGTCCGTCTGGAATACCGCATCCCGGCCCGTGGCCTGATCGGTTTCTCCAACGAATTCCTGAACCTGACCCGTGGTTCCGGCCTGATCTCCAACATCTTTGACGGTTACGAGCCGCACAAGGGGGACATCGGTGGCCGCAAGAACGGTGTGCTGATCTCCATGGATGATGGTGAAATCTTCACCTACGCCCTGGGCAAGCTGGACGACCGTGGCCGCATGTTCGTGAAGGCGAACGATCCGGTGTACGAAGGCATGATCGTCGGTATCCACAGCCGCGACAACGACCTGGTGGTCAACGCCACCCGCACCAAGCAGCTGACCAACTTCCGCGTGTCCGGCAAGGAAGACGCGGTGAAGATCACGCCTCCGATCGACTTGACACTGGAGTACGGTGTGGAGTTCATCGAAGACGACGAACTGGTGGAAATCACGCCCAAGAGCGTGCGCCTGCGCAAGCGCTTCCTGAAAGAGCACGACCGCAAGCGCAACAAGTGATTGGCAACGGCGGCAGCTTGACATGAAACTCAGGCACGGTCAGGCGGTTGCGCTCATGGTGGTGGTCACTGCCATGTGGTCCATCGCCGGAGTCGTCACCCGTCAACTGGAACAAGCACGCAGTTTCGAGGTGACGTTCTGGCGCAGCTTCTTCACGATGCTGTCGCTGCTCGTCATCTTGCCGCTTTGGCAGGGTAGGGGGGTGTGGTCTCGCATGCCCTGGCGCAGCCCTTATTTCTGGCTCTCCGGTGTGTGCTGGAGCGTCATGTTCACTGCCTTCATGCTGGCCCTCACGCTCACGGCGGTGGCCAATGTGCTGATCACCATGGCGCTGGGGCCCTTGTTCACCGCCTTGATCACCCGCGTCTTTCTTGGACACCGTCTGGCGCCACGCACCTGGGCAGCGATTGCTTTGGCAGGCATCGGTATTGGCTGGATGTACGGCAGCCAGCTGAGCTTGGGCGCGCCCAACTTTGTGCTGGGTTCACTGGTGGCCTTGTGCGTGCCTGTCGCCGGAGCCGTGCAATGGACGCTGGTGCAGAAAAGCCACGCCGAAGGTCTTGATCTCGATTTGGTGCCGTCGGTCCTGCTCGGTGCGGTGATTTCCTCTCTGTTGACGGTGCCACTGGCCTGGCCTTTTCAGGCCTCGGGTCACGATGTGGTGTTGTTGGCCGGGCTGGGCTTGTTTCAGCTGGCCATTCCTTGCGCCTTGTCGGTCATCTGTGCCCGAGCGCTCAAGGCGCCTGAAGTGGCTTTACTGGCCCTGCTTGAAATTGTTTTTGGCATCGCGCTGGCCTGGTGGGGAGCCAACGAGGCGCCTCAAATCAGTGTGCTGCTCGGTGGTGCCCTGGTCTTGGGTGCCTTGTTGTTGAACGAATGTTTGGCTTGGAGGCAAAACAATGTCTGATGTCATCACCACCATCGAAGGCCGCATTGGCTGCATCACCCTGAACCGTCCCAAGGCCCTGAATGCCTTGTCCTTGGACATGGTGCGTGCCCTGACGCAAGCCCTGCTGGCCTGGCAGGACGATCCGCAGGTGCTGGCCGTGGCCGTGCGCGGTACAGGCAAGGAAGGGCCATTTGGTGCTTTTTGTGCCGGTGGCGACATTCGGTTCTTTCACCAGGCAGCTCACGCAGGTGACGCCACATTGAGCGACTTCTTCACCGAAGAGTATGCCCTCAACCACCTGATTCATACCTACAGCAAGCCTTACATCGCGTTCATGGATGGCATCGTCATGGGCGGAGGCATGGGCATCAGTCAGGGGGCCAGTGTGCGCGTGGTGACCGAACGCACCAAGATGGCCATGCCCGAGACCCACATTGGCCTGTTCCCCGATGTCGGCGGTGGCTTCTTCCTCAGTCGCTGCCCGGGACGCTTGGGCGAGTACCTGGGCCTGACGGGCCAGCTGCTGACGGGCCCGCAGGCTGTGGCCGCCAAGCTGGCCGACATCGCCTTGCCCAGCGGCATGCTCGAACCCGTCTGGCAAAAACTCACCAGAAGTCCTTTTGAAAATGCCGAATCGGTGGAGCGTTGGGTGCTGGCCCAAGCAGGGGCTTTGATGCCCGAAAGACTCACGCCGCAGCCTCAGATTGACGATGTCTTTGGATTGCCCAGTGTGGTCGACATGCTCACCAGACTGGAAACAGCCACCGATGAGTGGAGCCAGAAAACGGCCCACACCCTGCGCCACCGTTCCCCATTGATGCTGCATGTGGTGCTGGAGCAGATTCGCCGCGCCCGCCAGATGGGCTTGGCTGATGATCTGCGCATGGAGCGCGATATGGTGCACCACTGCTTTCATTTGCGTGCCGTGGCAGACAGCGAAACGGTCGAGGGCATTCGCGCCCTGGCTGTCGACAAAGACCACAGCCCCCAATGGAAGCCGGCCCGTGTGGAAGAGGTGGACGCAGCCGAAGTGGCCGGTTTCTTTGTCAGCCCCTGGCCTTCAGAGCACCACCCGCTGCGCGATTTGATGTAGGAGCGGCGCCCCCACCGCGATAGGCTTGTGCTCAGTTCAGGTGCTTCATCGCCCCGAGGGCGGGGCTCCCACATTCCATTCAGCGGTGACGGCTCTTCATGGCGCGTTCCACTTCGCGTTTGCCTTCGCGGTCCTTGATGGTGTTGCGCTTGTCGTGCTCGGCCTTGCCCTTGGCCAGGGCAATCTCGCATTTGACCTTGCCTGATTTCCAGTGCAGATTGATCGGGATCAGGGTGTAGCCCTTTTGCTCGATCTTGCCAATCAACCGTTTGATCTCTTCCTTGTTCAGCAACAATTTGCGCGTGCGTGCGGCTTCGGGGTTGATGTGGGTCGAGGCGGTTTTGAGCGGGTTGATCAGGCACCCGATGATGAACAACTCGCCATTGCGAATGACCACATAACCGTCGGTCAGTTGCACCTTGCCTTCGCGGATGGCCTTGACTTCCCAGCCTTCCAGCACCATGCCCGCCTCGTAGCGCTCTTCGAAGAAATAGTCGAAGGCCGCCTTCTTGTTTTCGGCGATCTTGGCAAAGGTGGGTGCAGCGGGAGACTTTTTTGGGGTGGCCATGGTCAGCAAATGGGGCCGGGATGAAAAAACTACAATCCCGGACAACATTGCATTGTATGAAGAATATCCACAAGTCCGTCCTCATCTGGTTCAGCCCCGATGAAATGTTTCGCCTCGTGACCGACGTGGCACGCTACCCGGAGTTTCTGCCTTGGTGCGACCAGGCCCGGGTGCTCGAAAGTGATGCCCAAGGCATGCTGGCCGAGGTTGGCATCAGCCTGGGGGGCATCAAGCAGACTTTCACGACGCGCAACACGCACGTAGAAGGCCGTTCGGTGGGTATGACCCTGGTGAAAGGGCCGTTTTCCAATTTGAATGGCACCTGGCGCTTTTTACCCGTGGGTGATGGCGCGCAGCGTGCCTGCAAGGTGGAGCTGGACCTGGCATACGGATTCTCCAGCACAACGCTGGCGACCCTGGTCGGGCCGGTCTTCGACAAGATCGCGGCCAGCCTGGTCGATGCATTCGTGAAGCGGGCCGAGTCGGTTTATGGCTGAAGCGACGATCAGCGTCACGCTGTGCTGGAGCCTGCAGTCACGCCAGGTGCATGAGCTGTCCTTGGCCGTGCCCGAAGGCAGCACCGTGGCCTCGGTGGTGGATGCCGCCCTGGGCTTGCTTCAACAGTCAGCTCCGCCGGTTTCTGTCACAGATTTGGGCAAACTCCCTTTTCTGGCTCCGGGCATTTGGGGCCGCAAGGCCGACTGGCAGGCGCCAGTGCGCGAGGGCGACCGGGTGGAGTTGTACCGCCCGCTCAAAGTGGACCCCAAGGTGGCTCGTCGTCAGCGCTTCAAGCGCCAGGGCAAAGGCCGCACGGGACTGTTTGCCAATCGCAAGCGCGGCGCAGCAGCGGGGTACTGAACATGCCGGCTTTGTTGAATGCCATCGCCCAGATGGAGAACACCGCCGATGCGTACCGGGTTTTTCACGGGCGCGGAGGCATGCACCCGGGTTGTGAGCACTGGACGCTGGACTGGTTTGCGCCGGTCTGGGTCTTGACCAGTTTCAAACCCGTCACAGAGGATGAGCTGACCCTTTGCCAGCAGGCCCTGCAGTCGCGCTGGGAAACCCTCGCACCCAATGAACCACTCAACTGGGTCTACCAGTGCCGTGCAACAGGCCATGCAGAAACCCGCCTGATGGCAGGCAATGTGCCCGAGCCCCATGTGGTCACCGAACAGGGCGCTCGGTACCTGGTTCATGTGCTGCGAGGACAAAATCACGGACTTTTTCTGGACATGGCCAATGGCCGTGAATGGCTCAAGCGGCACGCCCTGCATGAAAACGTGCTCAACCTGTTTGCCTACACCTGCGCGTTTTCGGTGGTGGCATTGCAGGGCGGGGCGGCACAAGTGGTCAATGTGGACATGAGCCAAGGTGCTCTGGCAGTGGGGCAACAGAACCACCGGATCAACCCATTGCCCTCCAAAGCCCGATTTTTAGGTCATGACATCTTCAAGACCTGGGGCAAGATCAAAAAAATGGGGCCTTACGGCATCATCGTCGTTGACCCGCCCAGCTATCAAAAAGGCAGTTTCATCGCGACCAAGGACTACATCAAGCTGGTGCGCCGCCTTCCGGAGTTGCTGGAGCCTCAGGGCCATGTGCTGCTGTGCCTGAATGCGCCAGAACTGGACTGCGCTTTCTTGCACAACCAGGTGGCCGAAGCTGCCCCAAGTCTGAAATTCATCGAACGGCTGGCCAATCCTGCTGCTTTTGAGGACGTTGACCCCGAGAAGTCTCTCAAGGTACTGCACTACCAAAACGCCTGAAAGGCATGGCCTTTCCGATCATGGGCAGGGAAATCCCTTGCCCGGCACGGGTACAATCCATTTTTTGGAGCCTTAGCTTATGCGCCTACTCGGTAAAGCCCTGACTTTTGACGACGTTCTCCTCGTCCCCGCGTACTCCCAAGTCCTGCCCAAGGACACGTCGCTTGCGACGCAATTTACCCGCAATATCCGCTTGAACCTGCCGCTGGTGTCTGCCGCCATGGACACGGTGACAGAAGCACGTTTGGCCATTGCCATCGCGCAAGAAGGTGGCATTGGCATCGTGCACAAAAACCTCACGGCGCAAGAGCAAGCCGCTCAAGTGGCCAAGGTCAAGCGCTACGAATCCGGCGTGCTGCGTGACCCGGTCGTCATCACCCCCACCACCACCGTGCGCCAGGTCATGGCCCTGAGCGACGAGCTGGGCGTGTCGGGCTTTCCCGTCTGCGACGGTGGCAAGGTGGTCGGCATCGTGACCGGCCGCGACCTGCGCTTTGAGACCCGCTATGACCAGAAGGTCAGTGAGATCATGACGCCCAAAGAGCGTTTGGTCACCGTGCCCGAAGGCACCACCCCTGAGCAAGCCAAGGCGCTGCTGAATAAACACAAACTCGAACGCCTGCTCGTGGTCAACGATGCCTTTGAGCTCAAGGGCCTGATCACCGTCAAGGACATCACCAAACAGCTGAACTTCCCCAACGCCGCACGCGACGCCGCAGGCAAACTGCGTGTGGGCGCGGCGGTGGGCGTGGGCGAGGGCACCGAAGAACGCGTGGAAGCGCTGGCCCGCGCTGGCGTGGACGCCATCGTGGTGGACACCGCGCACGGCCACAGCAAAGGCGTGATCGACCGCGTGCGCTGGGTCAAGCAAAACTACCCCCACATCGAAGTCATTGGCGGCAACATCGCCACCGGTGCTGCTGCGTTGGCCTTGGTCGAGGCAGGCGCTGACGGCGTCAAAGTCG
>Ga0228702_1000248_pt1 | contig 45226 bp, 37 predicted proteins | sample McNCre217_Aug_MG_2_FD_178018 | JGI IMG/M metagenome (GOLD analysis project Ga0228702, IMG submission 178018) | Freshwater microbial communities from McNutts Creek, Athens, Georgia, United States - 20-17_Aug_MG | ecosystem: Environmental > Aquatic > Freshwater > Creek | place: USA: Georgia...
TGGCAATCGGAGACAACACCTACGAAACGCAAGCCGATGCAGACGGTGTGTGGAGCGTTCAGGCCGAGGGACTGGCGGACGGTGAGTACAAGCCGGTGATCAAAGTGACGGACGCTGCGGGTAATGTCAGTGAAAGCAAAGAATTGAGTTTGTTGCTGATTGACACCCAAGCGCCAGCAAATATCACGGCAGACCTGGAGCATGACGCAGTCAACGATACAGGTACTTTCCTTGACGACAACATCACCGCCAACCGTTCACCATGGATTGGCGGGGAAGGCGAGCCGGGTGCTGCAGTCTCGGTGAAGATTGGCACACAGACACTGACTACTTCTGTCTCTGAAGACGGTGCATGGCGCGTACAGGCGGTCAATTTGACCGACGGCACATACACCGCACTGGTGACCATGACAGATGCAGCGGGCAATGTGAGTGATCCTTTTGAGGTGTTGCCAATCGTCATTGATGGCACTGCACCTGAATTGTTGAGTGCTCATTTGGTGCGGGACGATGTCAACGACACCGGCGCAAGTCAGACCGATAACGTGACCAATAACCGCACGCCCATGATTGAAGGCTACACCGCCCCAATGGCAGTGGTTCAAATGGATTTGGCGGGTATTCAATACGAGATTGCAGCCGATGACACAGGCTATTTCAATTTCACGCCTGAAGCGGATTTGTTGGATGCGGTCTATACACCCACATTCAAACTGCAAGATGTTGCAGGCAATGTGAGCACCGTATCCAATGGTCTGAGTTTCACGATCGACACCGTACCACCTGCAGTGGCCGAATTCTTGGCGCCAGTCAACTTGGTCAAAGGCGCAGTAGCCAACTTTCAACCATTGGGTCAAGCCCATACATTGATCGCAGGTGACTTGGTCGAAGATTATTCTGGCAAGTTACCTGAAGGCTTGACCATCGATAGCCACTTCAATATCACTGGTACGCCATTGGCAGCAGGGGCCACATGGCTTGCTGTGACGCAGGCCGATGCAGCGGGCAATCTGGCAACGTCCTACGAGCAATTGGTGGTGGTGGCGTCTGTTAAAGCGCCCAGTTCCTCCATCACATCCATGAACACGAACCCATTGACCGCCAGCCTTTATCAAGGAACGGCAGCCGATGATGCCAATTTGACTTTGTACAAATCGGCCGGTGATGTTTGGCTTGGCATGGCGGGCAATGACACTTTCAAAATCACAAGCCTGGATGGTTTGGGTTTTGCTGCCATTGATGGCGGCACAGGGACAGACGAGTTGAAGTTGATGGTCACAGGAATGGACTTTAATCTGTCCAATTACAACAATCCGAGTGCTTCAGAGAAATCAATTCAGCACATTGAAGCGATGGCCATTTATGGCACGGGTTCGAATCTTTCTGTGAGTGCGAAGGATATTTATGAATTGCACAGCGACGCATTGGATATCGATCATGTGCACCATTTGTTGCGTGTTGACAATGGCACGTTGGGATCGGGGCGAACAGTGACACTCAGTGATCTGAGTCAGGTGGGTGTTGCCAAAGGTTTCAATGCCGATGGCTCGGTCAATGCCGCACACACAGGTCTGTATGCCAAATACGAGGGAAGCTACACAGATCCCTTGGGCACGGAGCATCTGGTGTCATTGCTGGTGCAGCAAGGCTTGACAACCCAATTTGTTGTCTGAAGCACTTGCTCATGATGTGGAGTCGCCTTTCAAAGGACGTTGGTGCTTTACCCATTCTTCGGCCGTGTACCTGGATTGGTTTGTGGCTTTGCCTTGCCCTGACCTTGCCAGCGCAGGCGCAAGAATCGGAAAAACCGATTGAAGATACACAAAACAGCACTGAGCTGACCAACGAATACGGTGGCGTGGTCACCCAACAGGTGTTGACAAGCATGGGGCAGCTGTTTCATGCCAAATTTACAGAATTATGGCAAGCCAAAGAAAATTTCGAGAAATTTAATATTCTTGTCAAAGAGCGCCCGTACCCTAAAGGCGGTACAGAGGTTTGGGTTGTGTACGCAGACCAGGTTATGTTTCGGCGTTATTTGCCCCGTGATGCACGGGCGTTGGCCAAACTGAGCGAAGAAGCTGCAGATGCGGTCTATGACCGTGCCTCTGAATTTGATATCCAGCGTTTGTTGTTCACAGACGAGGATTTGGCGCCTTCGGGTTACTGAGGAATGAACATGAGAATTTTCATGCAGATGTGCAAATATGCGTTGATCTTGTTGGCCGTGGCGACACAAATTGGATTGCAAGCCAGTGAGTTGCGTTATGTGCCTGTTAACCCCACTTTTGGTGGGAATCCATTGAATTCCACAGGTTTGCAGGCCAATGCTTCCGCGCAAAATCAGACCAAGGCGCCAGAGGTTCCAAAGGCACCTGTGCCCACAGCGCTTGAAAAATTTACCGACAGCATTCAGGCGGCCATTTTGAGCAAAGTGCAGTCCACTACCCTCACTGCACTGTTTGATAAAAATGGTCTGGTGCCAGGCAAAGAATATCCTGCAGGAAATTTCACCATCAAAGTCACGAGTGACCCCAGCAAACCCGGAGAGCTCATTTTGGTCACCACAGACAAGTTGACCAATCAATCAACGACCATCAACATCAGTTCGTTTGGAGCGTTTGAATGAACGCGTGCAATTCCAAGCGACTCGCAAAAAAATTGTTGCTGTTGCCAATCGTATTGACCATCAGTGCATGCAGTCAAATCCCATTGACGGGGCCCAGTGCGGTCAAGCCGTCCAATGTTCGGGCTGACGCCGTATTGACGCCCAATACACGCATCACACGCGACTTGCTCACCTTGCCGCCTCCCATGTACCGTGTCCCTGTGGGGGTTTACGCGTTTCGCGACATGACGGGACAATTCAAACCGCAGCCCGACAGCAACCTGTCCAACGCCGTCACGCAGGGCGCCGCGTCTTTGCTGGTCAAAACCTTGCTCGATTCCAATTGGTTCATTCCGGTCGAGCGGGAAGGTTTGCAAAATTTATTAACCGAGCGGCGCATTGCCAGAGCCATTGAATTGCCGGGTGACAAAGGCCGTCCTGCCGCCAACTATCCGCAGCTTTTGCCAGCTTACTATTTGCTCGAAGGCGGTATCACTGGCTACGAGCAAAACGTGCGCACCGGCGGGGATGGCGCCAATTTGCTGGGCTTGGGCGCAGACATCAAATATCAGGTGGACCAGGTCACAGTCAACCTGCGCAGTGTGGATGTGCGCAGTGGTCAAATGATCAACAGCGTCTCTGTCACCAAAACCATTTACTCACATTCCCTCAGTGCCAGCGCTTACAAATACGTGGCTTATAAAACGTTGTTGCAGGCAGAAAGTGGTTTCACCAACAATGAACCCTCTCAGTTGGCGGTGAAGGAAGCCATTGAAAGTGCGGTCATTCATTTGATCTTACAAGGTGTGCGAGACAAAGCCTGGGCCTTGCGCAATGAGGCTGATTGGGGTCAGGCTACTGTGCAAAGTTACATGCAAGAATCCGAAGCCAATAACCTGGGCTTGTTGGCTGGGCCGAGTTCAGAGCCGGTTCCGCTGAAAAGCAGGTTGGCGCAAGTCATGATCTTGCCTGCGCAGCAGCCCCAAATGGTGCGACCTGCAGCCGCTGCAGCACCGGCATTGCCTATGCCCTCTGCGACAGCACCTAAACAGCAGACCCCTGTGACACCAGCACCTGCACCAGCCAGCATCTTGCCGGTGGTCCCCGGCCCCGCCAAAGACAGCGAGCCGCCCAAACCATTGCCTGAGCCCAATTCAAAAGAAGGCGATCTCTCTTTGAAAAACAAATCCGAGGGAACCCAAGTCAGTGCCAAACCACGTACGCATGGCATAAAAACAGCCAAAGCTGAGGCGGTGCTGGCGGCCAATTGATGGCAATTGGCCTTGGCCCAATGAGCCATTCGGACTATTGAAAATTGCTCAAACTGTCAAATCGATTCAACAAAATAGATCCTGTCCATATCGAAGAGATCTGAGAATTTTTTGGAATCGATACGGCTTTTAACCAACTCTGAGGATTAATCATGACTTTCAAGAAACTGGCTCTGGCCGCCGCACTGGCTACTTCTTTTGGCGCCTTCGCTGCTGATGCTGTTGGTGTTTTGCCTACAGACGGCTCCTCTGCTTACACGGTTGACGTCGCTCAGCCACTGTTGCAGGGCGAATTGGTGAATGCAACTCCTGTTTTTGAAGGCAACCAGGCTTACGTGGTCCAAGAAGGTGCTGGCAGCGTTGCCTACATCAGCCAAGCCACTGATGCTGCCAGCTTTGCTGCTATTGCACAAAAAGACAACGGTGCTTTGGCTGTGGTGTACCAAGCAGGTGCTCAGGGCAACAAGGCTTTGATCGTGACACGTGGTGCTGCTGATATTGCCCTTGACGCTGCTTCTTACGATGTCGCTTTGGTTGATACAGCCGACAAGATGATCGCTGCTTCCAAAGCAGCTTTGGTGGCTACGCCAGTGATGGCTGCTGAGGCCAACGTTGCTTTGATCAACCAGACCTCTGATGTTGGCTACAACGTCGCTTACATTGACCAAAACGTCGGCGCAGGTCTTGCCAATGGCAACTTTGCCGCCATCGTGCAAACTGCCGGTGCTTTCAACAACCTGGGCATGGTCGCTCAAGTGGGCAGCCTGAACAAGGCCCTGATCGTTCAAGCCAACTGATACATGATCTGAGTCGCTTGTCGACTTGACATGAAATTTCGCCACGTGCCTCTTCAACAAAGGCCGTGGCGTTTCAGATTGAAATGAACCATCCAACCCGAGGCATGAAATGATCAAAAAATCACTATTAGGGATTCTTTGGATATCGGCTTTTTTGACCATGCCTTGCATGGCGCAAAGCTTTGATGCCACGTTCGATCCGACCGCTGCCTATGTCAATGGTGAACAAGACCTTCAGACTGCTTACTATGGCAGTTTTGATGGAAACGTTGCCGCCATTTATCAGCAGCAAACGGCAGAATTTGGTTCTCCTAACAACGGTGACAGCAACGTTGCCTTGATTGAGCAAATTGACTCGGAAGCCAGCATCGCTCAGGTATGGCAAGTGGGTATGGGCAACCAGGCAACGGTCTATCAGACGACGGGCGCCAACAACATTGTGCGTCTGGCTCAAGTCGGTCTTGACCATGTGGCAACCATTCGACAGGAAGGTTCTGCCAACTTTGCCGCTGCACTCATGCAAGGTACCGGTGCTTACTTGCAGGTCACGCAAACCGGGGATTCGAATTACCTCAATGCAGTGCTCAATACAGGTTCGCAATTGCGCATCAACCAAGAAGGCATTGGGAACATGTTCTCCGTGACCTTGGCTGCAGGTGCTACTGCGAATATTTCTCAAATCAGGCCATGATGCTTTCAAGGCTTGGGGCCCGTCCAGTCGCTTTGGCGGTTTGGATGGGTCTTTTTTGTTTTCAAGCTCCCGCAAATCCCTTGTCTGTATCTGGGCAGATGGACTTGGATCCCGGTGTTAAAGCCGCTGTTCGAGCGGATTATTTAACGGCTCTGGGCATTTTCCAAATTCATGCTGCACAGGGCGAAGCCGCGGCGCAATACAACCTGGGCATGTTGTATTTGCATGGTTTGGGTGTGCCTGCGGATGGAGCGCAAGCGCAGTATTGGCTGAAGCAATCTGCATCGCAGGGCTATCCAAAGGCCAAGTTGGCGTTGGAGCGGCTTCCTTAGTCCACAGGGGATCATCGCCCGCGGGGCGCTGCCCCTACATAAGATTTATTGTTTGTTTTGTGGTTTTTGTCATTTAGTTTTCGCAAGAACCATGCAAACTGGTAAGCATATGTTTCACTGAACGGTGGCCGCACAGCGCCATCCAATGTCTGAGCGCATGACCAGCAAAATTTTGATTGTGGAAGATGAACGCGGCATCCAGGAGTTGCTGCGTGTCAACCTGTCTCGAGCCGGTTATGAAATTCACCTCGTCGATGATGTTGCCGCGGCCTTGAAGCTGCTGGAGCGCATCCAACCCGATCTGGTGTTGGTGGACTGGAACTTGCCAGGTCAATCGGGTTTGGAATTTGTCAAAACCCTGCGTGCACGTGAGCAAGACCGTTTGCCCATCATCATGTTGTCGGCACGCACCAGCGAAGAAGACAAACTGCAAGCGTTTGAGGCGGGCATCGATGACTTTGTGAGCAAGCCCTTTCATGCCCGCGAATTGCTGGCCCGTGTCAAATCCAAAATTCGCCGCTTCAACACCGAAGCGGCAGCGCATGAGCGCATCGAAATCGATGGCCTGACTGTTTACCCGGTCAAACAAGTGGCCACGGTGCAAGGCGTTCGCATCGATTTGCAAAAAGACGAACTGGCATTGTTGTCGGCGCTGATGGCCAAACCGCAGCAAGTGTTTGCGCGTGACAAATTGCTCGACATCCTGCACGGCCCACACAGCGATGTGTCGGATCGCAACATCGACACCGTGGTCACGCGCCTGCGCCGCAAGCTCGACAAGGCCGGTCACCCGCCTTGCCTGGAGACGGTACGTTCGATGGGCTATCGGTTTGCCATGCCGGTGGGTGTGCCTGACACGGATACAGCCTCCTGAGATCGCGCATGTCTTTGATGGTGTCACCACGCGTACTGGAGTATTTTGGGGAGGCCATTACCTCATGCCAAACGGTGCGCAACTTGTCTGATTTGTTCATGTGGTCGCAAGGCCCCTTGTGGGCATATTTGCCGCATGACGTCATGTTGTTCAGCGTGGCCAACAGCCAATCTCAATGGGTGTTGTCCGACTGCTTGCACAGCCAGCCCCTGAAAGGGCAGGTGGTTAATGCCTTGATCGACCGACACCATGGCTTGTTGTCCTTGCTGATTCAGGAAAGCCGCAAGCTGGAAATTTCCAGCCTCTACATTGATTCGCAAGGGCAAAGCGAACAGCCCATCGCCCCAGAACTGAGCAAGGCCTTGACGGCGCTCAAGCTCGGTGGCGTGTGGTTTGCCGATACCGGTGCACTGTCAGGTTTTCACCGCATCAGCTTTGCGTTGTTGGGTGCACAACTGCAAGAGATCGAGCCTCGGCAGATGTGCTGGATTGCCCCGTCCATCCAGGCCGCTCTGTGTCGCGTGAGCGCTGAGCAATACCCGGCGGCTGAGCCCTTGGCAGATGAGACGCTAGAGGTGCAAGTGCTGACAGCACGTCAGATGGAAATCATGAAATGGGTGCGCCAAGGCAAGACCAACCACGAAGTGGGCGCCATCATGGGCATCAGCCCATTCACGGTCAAAAATCACCTGCAAAAAATCTTCCAGCGCCTGAAGGTGAACAACCGGGTGCAAGCCGTAGCGCAAGAGTGAACCTGTTTTTGTAGGAGCAGCGCCCTGCGCGCGATGGGGTTTCTGCTCAAACCCAAATGGCATCCCAGTGAGGATACAGACCAGTCCTTTGAACCAGGCCCGCACGGACCGGGTTGGCAACCACGTAGCGGGCCAAGGCTTGCAAGTCTTCTTCGCGCCGTACGGCGTGGTCATGAAAGCCGCGCTGCCAGAAAGGCTGGCCGAGGCGGTGGGTTGTGACCGATTTGACGTTGCGCACACAAGGGGCCAGTTGTGCGCCCTCTTGCAGCTGCATGAGCCAATGCAAATGATCGGGCATGACGACAAAAGCCAGTGTGGATGCACGTTGCATGTCGCTCTCAGTCTTGAGCGTGTTGATCAGCGTTCGTGCTGCGGCAAAGTCCTCGAAGATGCGTCGTCTGTTTTCGGTGACCACTGTGATCAGATAAATCTGTCCTGTCTGTGAAAAGCGGCCTGAGCGCAAGCGATGCGAATGAGGCTTTGTGTCGTTCATATTTTGGCTTCCCCCTGAACGGCAGGTTAGCCAAAACCTGGGGTGCTGTGAAGTCCCTTCCAATGCATCTGCATGAGCCGCGCCCCGCGCGCGATTGCATGAATGGGCTACTCTGCAAGAGATCGCGCACAGGGTGCGGCTCCTACAGGGCTCATTTTGAGATCTGGGTGCTTATAAGTGGTGCCTGGATCATCGCGTCTGTGGACGCCAGCGCGCAATAGCCAGCGGAAGGTGAATTGACATGGTCTGCCATGGTCGCCAAGATATTTGGAGGCGGGATATCGACTGGCTGCATGGATCAGAACACCACACTGAAAAGGACCGTTGGCATGAAGCAATTGCCTATTGTCTGGCAGCGATTCGTCAGTCGCGAAGGGTTGACATGCCCTCGCTGCAACAGCACATACCAAGAAATACAGAAAGCCGTTGATAAGCTCAAAGCTGCGCTTCGTCCTTTGAATATTGAGCCAGTGCTCGAGATCAAGGAAATTGACGAGAACGTATTCAATACCACACCCTCGGAATCCAACCGCATATGGATTGGTGGCCGCCCCATGGAAGCTTGGCTGGGCGGGAACATCGGAAACAGTCCTTGTTGCTCAGTATGTGGCGACTCCGCTTGTCGCACTGTAGAGGTTGCTGGCGCAACATTCGAAAAGATTCCCGAGGCGTTGATTACCAAAGCTGCACTGATTGCTGCGGCCGAATTGCCAAAGGTCAGGTCTGACCTTACGTAGGAGCCGCGCCCTGCGCGCGATGGGTTGTGGTTTTCCGGAAATCGCGCACAGGGTGCTACTCCCACAGAGTCTGGTGCTACTCCCACAGAGTCTGGTGCTACTCCCACGCCGCGCTATGGCCCTCTGTTGTGACATATCACGGGCCGTGAATGGTCCGATCGGCCTAGTCAAGAACCCTTAAAAGCCGCAAAGCTGTAAAAAACAAAAACCAGAATACTCGCATGACTACAAAGCTTGCTGAGCCGCTTGGCTGAACAAACATTTGCGCGTCATGGAGAGCCGCTCAGGCATGTCGTCAGACGGTTTAGAAATTTTTCAACTTTTTCTCTTCGAGGTAAATATGAACATGAAGATGATTGCAGCCGCTTGCGTGGCTTTCTGTGGTGTCAGCGCTTTTGCCGCTGTGACACCTTCTTGCAATGCCACAGCAGCAGCTGCTGACGGCGTGACCCTGCTCAAGACCTGCGCTCCTGACATCACCTTCTACGGTGCTGGTGCGACAGCCATGAAGGGTGGCATTCAAGCTGTGTTGACCACTGACGGTAACGTCTTTGACAAGACCAAGCCATTCGTGACGGTTAACCTGGCTGGCAACAGCAACGCCTATGCTTACTACGGTTTTGGTGCTGCAGGCAAATCCTGGGCTGGCAAAAAAGTGGCCGTCATCATCAACGGCACCAACGGCTCCATGGCCGGTGTGAACCAGCTGTTGACCGGTTTGAAGAGCGGTTCTAAGGAAGCCGGTATCGATCAGCAAGAGTACAACACCATCCAGTTGCACACTGCTGCTGCCCAGAAGGCCGGCACAGCCATGCCTGATGCTGACGTGACCGTGAACACCGTTTCGGCTTTGGCTCCTGTGGTGACATTGGCTTCGACCCGCGTTGCTGACTTCAAGACCGCTTGGGGTACGGACAAGCAGAAAGTCTCTCACATGGCTTTCTCGGACGTGCGTCCTTCCGAAGCCACCCCTGGCCAGATTGATAAGTGGGATTCCAAAGCTTTCCCGGCTGAAACCATCGCCATGCAAGGTTTCGGCGTGTTGGTCAACACCAACCTGTACAAAGCTCTGCAAGCTCGTGACATCGCTGCCAAGCGCATGGCTGCTGCCTGCCAGGACGATCTGTTGACTGCTGCTTGCCAGCCTAACGTCAGCACTTCTGACTACACCGCTTTGATGACCGGCAAGGTGGTTTCTGCTGCCGACTTCCTGGGTGACGCCTCTGAAGCACGTACGCTGACCCTGAACCGTCGCCCTGCCTCTTCGGGCACACAAGCTGCTACGCAGATCCGCTTTGCTGGCGAAGCCAACTACTTTGGCAAGACCCCTCTGGCCACTGGTTTCGACATGGCTGGTTCTGAAACCGCTGTTGCTGTCACTGGCACTACGGTTGCTGTCAACTCGATGAACGTCAAGACCAACGTCGGTACAGGTGATCTTATCGCTTCGATCAAAGGTGATGCCGGCTTGGCGATTGGCGTGGCTTCTTTGGACAACGCTGCTTCCAAGTTTGGTGCCAGCCGTTCTGCCCAGACAGCCTTCTTCGTCAAGTTGGATGGCGTGAGCCCTGACTTCACCGGTGCCTCTGACACCGCTTTGGACGGCAAGTACCGCACTGCCCTGCAAAACGGCTACAGCTTCGCTATGGAGTTCCAGACCCTGAAGTCTGCCAAACTGGCTGGTGATTACTCTGGTATCTATGCAGCCATCGTTGACGGTCTGAAGAACCCTGCTATCAACTTGACCGGTATCGGTTACATCGCTTCTACCGACGCATCCAAGAACACCGCTTGGACTCGTGGCGGCAACAACCTCTTCCCATTGAACAAGTATTGATCTTTGTTGGAGAACTGGCCCACTTTGCAAGAGTGGGTCAGCCAAGGTTGAACAGCCCTTCGGGGCTGTTTTTATTTGACGATATTGAAGAAATTATTGGTTTTGTCAAATGATTGCCACAGTGCTTGTGTCCAATCAAAGCCATTGCATCACAGCGACTTCAAAAAAGAATTTTTATGCTCAGGGTTTCACGTCAGTTTGGCAAGTTGGCAGGGTTGTGTGCTGCATTGTGTTGGGTTGTTTGCACTCCCTTGGTGGCGCAAGCCCAGGCCCGTTTTGACATTCTGGAATACCAGGTGCTGGGCAACAGCTTGTTGCCTGATATGACCATTGAAAAAGCCGTCACACCCTACCTGGGTGAGCGCCGCGCGCTCAGCGATGTGGATGCTGCGCGGGGTGCTCTGTTGCAGCACTACCAGGATGCGGGTTACCTGTCGGTTCAGGTGTTGATTCCGGAGCAAAAGGTGGACGGCGGTGTGGTGCGCCTGCAAGTGGTGGAAGCGCCTGTGGGTGATGTGCGTGTGCAGGGGGCGCAGTACAACGCGCCCAGCCGCATTGCCGCAGAAGTGCCGGCAGCGGCCGTGGGCAAAGTACCCAATTTTGCGCAACTGCAAACTCAGCTGGCCGAGATCAATCGCCGGGCTGATGTGAAGGTGTCGCCCGTGCTCAAGGCCGGGCGTGAGCCGGGCACCGTGGATGTGCACTTGGATGTGGACGACCAGTCGGCCATGCATGGCAGTGTGGAAGTGAACAATCGCCAGAGCATGAACACCCTGCCCACGCGCTTGGCAGCGGCTTTGCGCTACGACGATTTATGGGCCAGTGGTCACAGTGTGGGTTTGAACCTGCAGACCACGCCCGAAGACACACGCCAGGTGCGCAGTGTGTCGGCCAATTACAGCTGGCCCACGGGTGTGCAGGGCGAAGCCTTCAGCGCTTATGTGGCCAGCTCGCGCAGCAATATGAATGTGCGCATCACCCAGGGTGACATGGGCGTGGTGGGCAACACCGACATTGTGGGTTTGCGCTACAGCTTGCCACTGAACAGCCCTGCGGGCGTCATGCAAACCGCATCGTTCACTTTGGACCACCGCCAGATGCGGGGCACCACCAAGCTGCTGGAGACCGAGTCGGCGCAAGTGCCCATCACCTATGTGCCGCTGGGCGTGTCTTACCGCTGGGTGGGTTTGCAGCACGAGCCGCAACCCATGGTGGTCGATGTCAGCAGCTTGCTGGGCGCCCGCGGCGTGCTGGGCAACAGCGATTCCGCCTTCAACGCCAAACGGGCAGGGGCATCGGCCAGCTTTGCGGCGCTGCGCTGGGGTTGGCAGTGGAGCACGGCTTTGGGCAAGTCGGCCCTGGCCACCAAGTGGGATGGTCAGCTGGCCACCGGCCCGCTCATGAGCGGCGAGCAGTTGTTTGCCGGTGGTGTGGATTCGGTGCGTGGCTACATGGAAAACGAACGGGTGGGTGACCAGGGCACACACCTGGCGCTGGAATGGTCAAGCCCTTGGACCCGAGAAACGGTCATGGGCAGCGCGTGGCGGTGGCAGATGCTGGGCTTTACCGAAGCGAGCTGGTTGCAAACCTTGCAACCCGCATTGGGCCAGTGGGCGCAAACCAGCTTGTGGGGTGTGGGCGCTGGCATGCGCATGCAAGGGCCGCGCGGCATGGGCTTGAGCCTGGACGCAGCGCAAGCCCTGCGCGATGGCGATGCAGCAGGAGGCGGTACACGCCGTGGTCAGCGGCGTTTGCATGCCCGCATGTTGTTGGAGTTTTGAGCCATGTCACCATTTGAATTGCGGCCAACCGTCTTGGCTTTGTTGGCAGCAGGGTGTTTGTCGGCATCGCTCGTGGATGCGCAGTCATTGCCGGCAGGAGCCTTGCCTCTGCAGGCAACCAACTGGCTGCAAAAAGGCCAACGCCCTGACTATCTGGTCAATGGTCAAGCAGCGCAGGTCAACCTCAAGGGGCCAGCCACCGTGCTCAACTGGAACAGCCTGGATGTGGGCAAAGACGCCAGCTTGAAATTCAACATGGTCAATGCCACCGACCGTGTGCTCAACAACGTGAGCGGCGGCGCGATCAACAACCGCACGACCATCGACGGTTTGTTGCAGTCCAACGGGCAGGTGTACATCTACAACCCCAACGGCATCGTGTTCAGCAAGACGGCCACGGTGGACGTGAATGCGCTGGTGGCCACCAGTTTGAAGATCGACGATCAACGCTTCATGGATGGCATTTTGTCGCCATCGGTGCAGGCACAAATGCAAGCCGATGCCAGCTTGGGCCGATTGCCTGGAGCGGTGGTGGTGCAAGGCGATGCCGCAGGCGGTGTGTTGCAGCAAGCGGCCATCACGGCGGCCAAAAACGGTTTCATTTTGTTGGCAGCGCCCACCGTGAGCAATGCGGGCAAACTGACCGCGCCCGATGGCCAGGTGGCCTTGGCGGCGGGCACACGGGTGTTTTTGGCGGCGCCATCCAGTGCGGCCATGCGTGGCTTGCTGGTGGAGGTCGGTAGCCAAGACCTGGCCGCATTGGCTGCAGCGCAAGACTTCAAACCGACTGCCAGCAACGAGGCCCTGGGCCGTGTGGATGTGCAGCATGGCAACGCCACCTTGGTGGGGCGCATGGTCAACCAGCAGGGTCTGGTGTCGGCCAATACCTCGGTCAGTTTGAATGGCTCCATTTATTTGAAGGCGCAAGACAATGCCATCAAACAAAGTGCCGAATCACCTGCCATGGCGCAATTGGGTGGTCAATTGCTGTTGGGGGCGGGCAGTCAGAACCTGATCACGCCCGATCTGCAGGACACGGCCACGGCCATCAAGAGTGCCGGGTACAAGCCTTCTGAGGTGCAGTTGGCAGGGCAAAGCATTGTGCTCGAATCGGGCAGTCTGGTGCGGGCAGCCGGGGCCAATGTGAGCGTGGTGGCCAAAGACAATCCGGCTTCCAGTGTGGCGGTGGCCAATGGCAGCCGCGTGGTGTTGATGCCGGGCAGCGAGATCGATGTCTCGGGCAGTGCCGGTGTGCAAAAGGCCATGGAGAGCAATGTCATCACCGCTGAATTGCGCGGCGGTGAATTGGCCGACAACCTGCTTTTGCGCGATTCGAGCTTGCGCGGGCAAAGCGTGCGCCTGGATCTGCGCAAAGCCAGCACGGTCACGCTGGCCAACGTGCAAGGCTATGTGGACCAACAAGCGGTCACGGTGGGGGAGTTCACGGCCACTGGCGGTGCGGTGAGCATCAGCTCTGAAGGTCAGGTTCAGCTCAATGCGGGCAGCAAGGTCAATGTGTCGGGCGGTTGGCTGGATTACCAGGCTGGGCATGTGAACACCACCAAGCTGAGTCTGGGTGGCAAGCTGTATGACTTCGAGACAGCGCCGGCCAATTTGGCTTATACCGGTCTGGTGAATCTGGACAACAGCTCCAGCAATTTTGAGGCGGCTTACCGCCAGGGCATGAATGCGGGCAGCGTGTCGATTGCGGCGCCCAAATTCACGTTGGATGGCACTTTGCAGGGGCAGGTGTCGCCAGGCGTGAACCAACGCAACTTGGCCGCCGCCGATGCGCCCAAGGGGGCTGCTCTGACGCTGGGCGTGATGGATGTTGTGGGCCGCGAGGGCGGCAGTTTTCAATTGAGCAAGGTTGCGGGTGTCAGTGGCCTGGACGTGCAAGGTTTGGCCAATGACCAAGGGTTTCGCAGCTTCAACCTGAGCTTGCAAGGCCCTGTGGAGGTCCATGCCGATTTGAACTTGCCGCCCATGACGCAAGTCAAGGTCAGTACACCGGCTGATGTGCATTGGGCTGGGTCCGTCAACTCGGTTGGTGGTTCGGTCGCGGCATCGGGCCTGAATGTGGATGTGTCGCCAGGTGTGCGTTTCGATTTGGCGGGTCGCTGGGTCAACGATGCGGCCTGGGTGGCCGCGCAGGGGGATGGTCTGAGCACCGCCTTGCCGGCATATGCCATCAAGGGTGGCAGTTTGAATTTGAGCGGCAACCGCGTGAGCTTGGGCGATGGTGTGACGGTGGACGTGTCGGGCGGTGCCTGGATGGGCACCAATGGCAAGACCACGTCAGGCGATGCAGGCAGCATCAGCTTGACTTCCAAGTCGGGCTTGAACACATTGGATACGGCTTTGACCTTGGGCCAAGGTGTTGAGTTGGCAGGCTATGGCCTCAAGTCGGGCGGCAAATTGACTTTGGCGGGCCGCAATGTGTGGATTGGTCTGGATGCCGATGCAGCGCGCAGCGCACAAGCGGCAGGTGACCTGACGCTGAGCCCCGAGTTCTTGACGCAAGGCGGTTTCGCGGCTGTGAGCCTGACGGCCAATGGCAATTTGGAAGTGATGCCGGGCACACAACTGGCCATGAGCCCTGCCAATTGGCAATTGCCATTGGACGCCGTGCAACATGCGTCTTCGGCCATGGGCGCTGTGGCCAGTGTGGCTGAGTTGCCTTTGGTGGGCGGTAGTGGCGTGGCCGTGCGGCCGGGCAGCAGCTTGAGTCTGCGGGCGAGCAGCGCCAACTTGAGCGATGCCGAGCAGACCTTGGGCCGTGTGCATGTGGGTGCAGGTGCCTTGCTGGCACTGGATCCGGGTGCCGATGCCAGCAAGCCCTCGGTGTTGAATGTGTCGGCCACCAATGGATTGATGGTCGATGGGCGCTTGCAGGTGCCTGCAGGTCAGGTCAATTTGTCACTGGATGGTGCTTTGTTGAGCGGCCAGATTCAGGTATCAAAGGGGGCCAGCATGGACGTGTCGGGCACCGATGCGCGCGTGTGGGTGGACAGCACAGGGCTGGCCACGGGCGAGGTGCTCGATGGTGGCAGCATCCGCATGAATGGCAATGCGGGCACCGTGCGGCTGGATGCCGGCTCGGTGTTGAATGTCAGTGGCGGTCAGACCCAGCAGGCTGTGCAGCTCAAAAGCCTGGGGGTGTTGACCGCCCCACAAGTGATCTACAGCAATGCTGGCACGGTGGACCTGCGCACCAGTCAGGGCCTGTGGCTGGGCAGTACCTTGCAGAGCCAAGCCGGTGGTGGCACGGCGCAAGGCGGCACACTGACGGTGAGCCTGGACAGTCCATCGGTGCAAGCCGAAGGTGTGTCGGATTTGGTGGTCAAACTGAGCAATCAGTTGCCTGCCAACATGCCCGCCAATTTGACGGGAAAGGCTTATGTGCCAGTGGCCAGCTTGGCTGCCGGTGGCGTGAGCCGCCTGGCCGTGAAAAGCCAAAATCAGATTGAGTTGGGCGATGGCCTGAACTTGAGCATGGGTGCTTCCTTGGTGTTGGATGCGCCTCAGTTGGTGGCCGCCACTGGTGCGCAGTCGGCGAGTCTGTCGGCGCCTTATGTGAGCCTGGGCAACAACGATGCGCGTTACCAAAGTAAAGCGGGGTTGGCCACCGATGGCACCGCCAGCTTGACGGTGCAGGCTGCAACGCTTGACTTGCAAGGCCAGATGGCGACGCAAGGGTTTGGGCAGGTGAATTTGCAAGCCACAGGCGATATTCGTCTGATGGGCCTGAGCCCGGACGATGTGTCGGCACCGGGGGCTGCTGCTTTGACGGGACGGCTGGACACGGGCCATGCCTTGAACTTGAAGGCACAGCAAATTTACCCCAGCACTTTGACGCAGTTTGAATTGGCGTTGCATGCCGATGCGCAGCCCAGTCGTGTGAGCATTGCCGGTCAAGCTGGCGATGCCGGCCCGGTCTTGTCGGCAGCAGGTGTGGTGACGGTGCGGGCAGATCAGATCGAACAAGGTGGGCGTTTGATGGCGCCACAAGGACAGATTCAATTGTTGGCCAACGAGTCGGTGGTGTTCAAGCCGGGCAGCCTGACCTCGGTGGCTGGCAATGAAGCCACGCCGGTGCTGCTCGGTCGCATGACCAATGGCACCGATTGGACTTACACCCTGGCGAACAGCAAGGAGCTGAAACTGACCAGCAGCTATGCACCCAATGCGGTGCTGGGCGAGGCGCGATTGCCCTCCAAGACCATCGAGGTGCAAGCGCCTGTGGTGCAACAGCAAGCCGGTGCGGTGCTGGATTTGAGCGGTGGTGGCCAAGTCAAGACCTATGACTTTGTGCCCGGCCCAGGTGGTTCGCAAGACGTTTTGCAAAAATCTTTTGCGGTATTGCCGGGCTTTCATGCACCGGTGGCGCCGCTGGATGTGTATGAAGGCACGGCCGGTTTGCGTGTGGGCGATCAGGTGTATTTGTCGGGTGTGCCTGGTTTGGCGGCGGGCTACTACACCTTGTTGCCCGGTCACTACGCTTTGTTGCCAGGTGGCTTTGCGGTGCAGGCCCAATCGGGCTTGCGCGACATGAGCGCAGCCAGCAATGTGAAGAATCTGGATGGTTCTTATACGGTGGCGGGCTATCGCAGCGGCATTGACGGGCGGGGCGATACACGCACAACCGGCTTTCGGGTCTTGCCGGCCGATGTGATTGCCAAGAGCAGTGAGTTCAAGCTGTACAGTGCGGACGATTTCTTTCAGGCCGAGGCCTTGCGCAAGGGCGTGATGGACCCTGCACTGCCTGCCGATGCGGGACATTTGAGCGTTCAGGTGCTTGCGGCGCAGAGTGCGCAAACGGCTGCGAGCTTGAGTTTGCAAGGTGAGACGCGCATGGGCGCTGCCCAGGGGCAGCGCGGCACGGTGGATATTTCGGCACTCAACCTGGAAGTGGTGGCATCTGCCAGTACGAATACCGGCACCAATGTGAAAGTTTTGGCCAGCGAGTTGATGGGCTTGGGCGCCGAGAGCATTTTGTTGGGTGGTCAGCGTGAGTGGGCTTCCGATGGCGTGCACATCACCGTGGACGCGGATCGCTTGCGCATCAACAACAACAGCGTCAATGCCTTACAAGGCCCGGAGTGGTTGCTGGCTGCGCGCAACAGTCTGGAGTTGACTTCGCAGGCCAAAGTGCAGGCCTCGGGAACCGTGACGCACCCGGTGCAGCCCTTGGTGCTGGATGCTGTGGATGGCACAAATGGAGGCGCTTTTGTGGCGCTCAGTGGCGCGCAGGGCTTGACCGTGACGCGAGAGGGCCGCACTGCAGGGCAACAAGGTATTTTGGACTTGGCATCGGGTGCCAATGTCAGCAGCACAGGGTCGATGTGGCTGGATGCGACTTTGGCGGCACGTGTGGATGCGAATTTGAACATCAGCCGTGGCGCTACCTTGGGCTTGAGCGTGCCCAACATCAGCCTGGGCGACAGTGCGCCCAGTGTGGCGAGTGTGGCGCAACTGCGGGGCAACAATTTGTTGGCCTTGAACAAGGTGTCCAGCCTGAGTTTGAATGCGGATGAACGCATCGACGTGTATGGTGACGTGAATCTGGGCAATGGTGGGCTCAAGTCGCTGAATGTGTCTGCCCCCTTGCTCAAGGGTCATGGCGGTCAATTGCAGGCCTTGGCCGATGTGGTGACCTTGGGTGGTTTGGCCAATGGTGATGTGACTTCAGTGGCACCTGATGCCAGCACTGCGGGCAGCATGAAACTGTCTGCCGGGCAGTTGAATCTGGGTGCAGGCCACCTTGATGTGCAGGGCTTTAGCTCGGTGCAATTGAATGCTGCTAGCGATGTGATCGCCACAGCTTTGGACAACGGCGTGGCGCGCAATGAATTGGCGGTGCAAGGTGCTTTGACGGTTTCGGCATCACGGGTGAGCACTTTGGATGGTGCCAGTGTGTCTTTGTCCTCGGCTCAAGATCTGGTCTTGCAAGGCAATGGGCAAGCGGCCTCTAGCACGGTGCAGGGATTGGGCGGTAGTCTGGTGTTGCAGGGTCGCAACGTGGCGGTGGACACCTTGGTGTCGGCACCGTCTGGCAGCATTGTGGTGCAGGCTTCTGATGCAGCGACCACCGGCGTGACGATAGGCGCTGGGCATTTGGAAGTTCAAGGCATTACCAAAAACTTTGGTTCAGGCCATGCTTACACGCCGGGAGGCATGCTGGTGCTGGATGGTGGCGCTGGCAGCGTCACCGTGGGGGCGCAGGCGGTTTTGAATCTTTCGGCCACGGGGGCCGATGCCGGGCAGTTGCAGGTCAAAGCCCTGGGGGAGGGTGCCAGTTTTGTCATGCAGGGAACGTTGCTGGGGCGGGCCTTGCCTGCGGCAGACAGTGGCCTGAGTCGTGATCCGCAGCAAGGCAGTTTCAGTCTGGACGTGTCTCGTTTGGCGGATACGCAAGCGTTTGATGGCTTGAACAAGCAATTGAACGATGCGGGGTTCACGGGCGCGCGCGATGTGCGCGTGCGCCATGGCGATGTCACCCTGAGCCAGGGTGCACGCATGCAGGCGCAGGAAATCAGCGTGGCAGTGGATGACGGCAATTTGACGGTAGCCGGTGAGCTGGATGCACGTGGCAACAAAGGCGGTCGCATAGAGTTGTATGCAGCGCAAGCAGATGCTTCGGGCGGCAAGGGTCGCATCACACTGGAGAGCACGGCCAAACTGCTGGCTCAAGCCACAAAAGACGCCACTTCTGCAGCGGGCTCTGAAGGGGATGGCGGGTCGGTGCTCTTGTCGGTGGCCAATGCCAACGGTCAGGCGCCTGAATCTTTCAATCAGGGTGCAAGCCTGTGGCTGAATGCGGGCTCCGACATCAATGTGTCTGGCGCGGGTCTGGGCCAAAGCGGCACGGTGGTGCTGCGTGCGCCGCGAACAAGTACGGGCACCGATGTGGCCGTGGCCAAGCTGGACAGCACCATCACCGGCAGTCGCTCGGCCGTCGTCGAGGCGGTCAAGACGTATCAAGCTGAACGCATCAGTGAAGCCGCTGATTCGGCCACGAATCTGGATGCAGGTCTGGGCGGCAAGTTGGCGATGGAGGCTGAGAGTTTCATGGCCGCAGTGCCTGGCGTCAGTGGACGGTTGAATTTGGCAGGTTCTCCGGTGCGCATCACACCCGGTGTGGAGGTGCGTTCGGCTGGTGATTTGACCGTGTCGGTCAATGAGCAGGCTGACGATGTGTCAACACGTGGCTGGAATCTGAATGCTTGGCGTCCCGGTGGTGTGGCCGGTACTTTGACATTGCGGGCGCAAGGCAATTTGAACATTCTGGGATCGATCAGTGATGGTTTTGTGAAGGGCACGGGTGCCATGCCTACTTGGGCGCTGGACTCATCCGATCAGTCCTGGAGCTTGAGACTGACCGGAGGGGCAGATGCTTTGGCTGCGAAGCCTGTGCAAACGGTGATATCTGTAGCAGGTGGTGATGTGCGTATCAATTTTGCGCGCCTGCCTCTGGAGAAAGATACGCCTGTGTCGCTGGTGCGCACAGGCACTGGGCAAATCGATGTGGCGGCTGGTCGCGATGTTTTGCTGGGCAAAGTGGTCTTGAAAAATTCGGACAACGACGCCACGCTGGATCAGTCATTTGGGGCCGCAATTTACACAGCAGGACGAAATACTGCTTTGACGGATTTTGTAGCGCCGGTCAACGGCAGCAATGTGCTTTATGGGGCGTCGACCGCAGTGGCTGCTGCGTTTGGTGTGAATGGTGGCGCGATTCGTATTCAGGCCGGGCAGGATGTGCAAGGCGCTGTTGTGCCGCAGTTGGTCAACAACTGGTTGTTCCGTCAGGGCAGCAGCAGTTTGGCCGCCGATGGTGTGACGCGTGTGTTCGACAGCGCGAACACCGCCTGGTGGGCCCGAGCCGACTATTTGGGCACGGGCATTGCGACCTTGGGCGGTGGTGATGTGCAGATTCGGGCGGGTGGCTCGGTCAAGGATGTGCTGGCCAGTGTGGCCACCAATGCGTATTTGCCTGCGGGGCCAGAGGGCGTGGTGCAGGCCAGCCGTTTTGTAGAGCAAGGCGGTGGCGACTTGCGTGTGAAGGCGGGGCAGGACATTTTGGGCGGTCAGTATTACGCGCAAAAGGGCAATATGACCTTGCGTGCCGGGCAAAACATCGCTGCTGGCACGATCAAAGGCTTTGATTTGATGGCGCCCGAGCAGCTGGATGCCAATGGCAATGCCGTGGATGTGTACACCGCCCTCAAGCCTGTGTTGGCTTTGGGCGATGGCACGGTGGACGTGACGGCTGGTCGCAGCTTGGGGGTGGAGGCCATCTACAACCCGACGCTGGCACGGCAGAACTTGACGAACCTGAAAGACCCAGTGCAGTCGAGTGCGTACATGAGCTATGGCGCCAACAGTGGCGTGCGCATGACCGCGGTCGGTGGCGATGTGACCTTGGCTAACAACGGTTTGTTGCTGGCCAACTTGAGCGCTGAATTGCCCAGTTATGACAGTGTGGGCCAATTGCTCAATCCGATGTATGTGCTGGCGCCGGGTCAAGTCAAGGCGGTGGCTTTGGGCGGCGATGTGCGGGTGCAAGACGGCATGGGCTTGGCAGCAGCGGCCACGGGCCAGCTGGAGTTGATGGCCAAAGGCTCGGTGAGCCTGGCTGCTTATGGGCCCTTGTACAGCGGCGTGGTGATGTTGGACCACGATCCGGCTGCCGTGTCTTTGCCCACGGCACCCGTGGTCATGGATGCGTCGCAAGTGAATTTGCTGCAAGGCAATCGCAACAACACCTTGGCAGGACACATGCCAGGGCAGTTGCATGCGGCCGATACGCAGCCAGTGCGTGTGATTGCACTGGAGGGCGATGTGCTGGCGGTGGCACCGCCATCGACGGACCGGTCTTACCCCAGTGCGTTGTTGTCATTGCCCAAAAAAGCCGAGATCGTGGCGGGACGCGATGTGCGCAATCTGGGTTTTGCGATCCAGCACAACAGCAGCACCGACGAGACCTGGGTGATGGCGGGTCGCGATGTGGTGGACAGCACCGACCCCGACAAGGAAAACCCGGTCAAGCACACGGTGACAGGTCAGGGTTTGCTGGGCATGGTGGCCGGGCGTGACATCGATCTGGGCAACAGCAAGGGCGTGGTGACGCGGGGCAATCTGGACAACGCCTATTTGCCTGAAGGCGGTGCTGCGATCATGGCCCTGGCCGGTGCCAGTTTGCCTGCAGCAGACGCTGCGGTCACGCCAGCAGCTTTGGAGAAAAAATCTGCCGCCTTTGTGGATGGCGTGGTGGATGCGGTCAAAGATGGTTTGGCTGCTTTTGACCAAGCGATTGCGCAGCGCTATGCCGTCAACACGCTCAAGGGCGGCAACATTCTGGTGTACGGCAGCCAGTTCAAAACCGAGCAAGGGGGCTCGGTGGATTTGATGGCACCCAAGGGCTCTGTGATTGCGGGTTTGTCGAGCATTCCGTTTTATCTGCAAAGCAAGGCGGCGTCAGAGAACGGCATCTTCACGGTGCGCGGTGGCGAGATTCGGGTGTTGGTGGGCCAGGATTTCATCGTCAACCAGGGCCGTGTCTTCACGCTGGGCGGTGGTGACATCACCATGATTTCGCAGTACGGCAACATTGACGCGGGTCGGGGCAGCAAGACCGCTTCGTCGGCACCGCCGCCGCTGTTGACCACCGATGCCAGCGGCAATACCAAGATCGATATTTCGGGTTCGATTTCGGGCTCGGGCATTGCCACGCTCAAAACATCGGACAAGCAAGCGGCCAGTGATGTGGTGGCGTTGGCACCTCGCGGTATTTTTGATGCGGGCGATGCGGGTGTGCGCTCGACCGGCAAGGTGCAAATCGAGGCTGCAGTGGTGTTGAACTCGAACAATATTTCTGCGGCAGCGGGTGTGTCGGGTGCGGTGGTGGTCGACAGCGGTGCTGCGCCGGCGCCAGCCCCTGCCAGCACGACAGCCACGCCTGATGCATCGCGTGCAGCGGCTGCTACGGCGGCACAGAGTTTGACTTTGTCGGTGGATGTGATGGGCTTTGGCTCGGAGGCTGCTGCGCCAAGTGATTCTGAAGAGGATGAAAAAAAGAAGAAGTCTTCTGAGGGTGAGTCTGTTGAAACAGCGCCTCAGAAATGAGCGGTGACATGAATTTTTTGATTGAACTTTTGGGTGGTGAACTGATATGAAATTATTGAAATACGGCATCTCAGCCTTGTTGGCTTCTGCTTTGCTGTTGCCCATGCTGGCCAGCGCGGACGATTGGGAGCACGGCAAGAAGCTGTCTTTTGACACGACCAGCTCGGGCGTGGAGATTGACCAGGATGTGAGCGTGTTGCCTGTGCTGGTGCGTCTGCACAGTGGCAACTTCAACTTCTCGGAAGCCAAGCCCGATGGCTCGGATCTGCGTTTCTTTGCGGCTGACAACAAGACACCTTTGGCCTACCACGTTGAAAAGTTTGACGCGGCCAACGAATTGGCGGTGGTGTGGGTGAAGGTGCCCAAGCTCAAGGCCAAAGCGAAATCGGATTCGCTGATGGTGCGCTGGGGCAACAAGGATGCCAAGGCGGCCGATGAGAGCAAGTCGGTGTACGACGAGTCTCAGGTGCTGGTGATCAACTTCTCGGAAGAAGGTGGTGTGAAAGACGCCACGGGCAATGCCAACCATGCCAAAGAGGCGTCGGGTGTGGCGGTTGCTGCGGGACCGATCGGTGGTGCCATGGGCTTCAATGGCGCGGCGCGTGTGGTGGTGCCTGCTTCGGCGAGCTTGGCGCTCAAGCCATCGACCGGTTGGACGATGACGGCCTGGCTCAAGCCCGACAGCCTGGACAAGGCCAGCTTGCTGAGCATGGGGTCCTTGAGTGTGGACGTGGCAGCCGGTGTGCCCACGGTGCGTTTTGGCAGTGCCGCAGCTGCAGCGTCTGACAAATTGCAGCCTGGCATTTGGCAGCATTTGGCGGTGGTGTATGCCGGTGGCAAGGTGCAGTTCTTTGTGGACGGCAAGGCTTCGGGTGAGGCGGCATTGAGCATGTCGGACACCACAGGCGATGTGGTGCTGGGCAATGGCTTGCGTGGTGAACTGGATGCGGTGACTTTGGCCAACGTGCCGCGCTCGCCTGCTTACATCAAGGCCTTTGCTTCGAGCCAAGTGGCCGACAGCCTGATGCTGGGCTTTGATTCGGGTGAGGGTGGTGAGGCCGAGGTGGCCTACTTCTCGATCCTGATCGGTGCGGTGACGATCGACGGCTGGGTGGTGATTGCCTTGCTGGGCGTGATGTTGATCTTGAGCATCTGGGTGATGTATTCCAAGACCGTGATGCTGTCGCGTTATGAAAAATCCAATGCGGCGTTTTTGGCTTATTACAAAGAGCACGCGGTGCAAATGTTGCAGCCTGGCAGTGCCGAGGGTGCAGCTTTGAAAGACATGGCCGCCGTGAAAAACTCGCCTTTGCTGGAAGCTTTTGAGCTGGGCATGCAAGAGATTGCTGTGCGTTTCAAGATGCAAGACGGAAAAGGCCAGGCACACGGCTTGACCAGCGCTGCAGTGGATTCGATTCGCGCGACGCTGGATGCCTTGATGTTGCGTGTGAACCAGCGCTTGAACAGCGGCATTGTGTTGCTGACGATTGCGATTTCGGGCGGTCCTTTCCTGGGCCTGTTGGGCACGGTGGTGGGTGTGATGATCACTTTTGCAGCCATCGCGGCGGCCGGTGACGTGAACGTGAACGCGATTGCCCCGGGTATTGCGGCGGCGTTGGTGGCCACGGTCGCTGGTTTGGCGGTGGCGATTCCTGCGCTGTTTGCCTACAACTGGTTTGCCATCAAGATCAAGAACATCAGCTCGGATCTGGCCGTGTTTGCCGACGAGTTCCTGACCCGTTCTGCTGAATTGCACAACGATTAACACAAGGCTTTGCTGTGCAAGTTCAAGAAGAAAACGCGCCCTACGACGACATCAACGTCACGCCGATGCTGGATCTGGCGTATGTGCTCCTGGTGATTTTCATCATCATGACGACGGCGTCGGTGCAGGGCGTGAAGGTGGATTTGCCCAAGACCAAGGTCATCGACAACCTGGCCAAAAAGGGCGTGAAGGCGGTGACCATTTCGCAGGCAGGCGACATGTTTCTGGACACCTATCCGGTCACGCCCGAGCAATTGGAGCAGCGCTTGACCGAGATGAAAGCGGGCAATCCGGAGCAGTCGATTGTGGTCAAAGGCGATGCCCGAACGCAGTATGTGAAGGTCATGCAGGTGCTGGAAATTTTGAAGAAGGTGGACATCACCGACATTGGCCTGGCCACAGGGCGTGCGAAATGATGCAAGGCAAAAAGACATGAAAGCACAAACCGAAACCAAGCCTTACGACACGATCAACGTCACGCCGATGTTGGATCTGGCGTATGTGCTGTTGGTGATTTTCATCATCATGACCACGGCATCGGTGCAGGGGCTGAAGATCAATCTGCCCAAGCCCAGCAACAAGCCGAGCACGGTGCAAAAAGAGGTGCGCATCATTCAGATCTTGCCCAATGGCAGCTTGCTGCTCAATGGTGCGCCGATCACGCTGCCCGAGCTGAGCTCGCGTTTGGCGGCAGCAGTGGCCAAGGACCCGGATGCGCCCATCATGGTCAAAGGCGATCCGCAAGCGCACTACGAGAAGGTGATGGAGATCGTGGATTTGGCGGCCGAATTGAAGATCAGCAACGTGGGCTTGGTGACGGCCCGGATTGGAACTTAAGGTGAACATCTCGCGTCGCAACATGGGCTTGATCGCAGCGGGGGCTGCGGTGCTGGCATTGATGGCTTGGGGTATTTATTCGTTTGTTTCGAAGATCGATGACAAGCCGCGCAAGGCGCCCAAGATCAGCTTGATGCCCAGCACACCGCCGCCACCGCCACCCCCGCCAAAGGAAGAGAAAAAGCCGGAGCCTCCCAAAGATCTGAACAAACCGCCACCGATGGAGCAGCCCAAGATGGCCCCACCGGCACCGTCTGCCGATTTGAAGATGGATGGTCCTGCGGGCGATGGCCCCAGTGCGTTTTCGGCCGGCAAGATCAGCAGTGAGGATTTGTCCAATGTGGGCAAAGGGCCAGCGGGTCCGGGGGGATTTAACCCTTTCAGTTATTACGCCAATTTGATCAAGGGTGAGTTGCAGCGTCAGCTGACCCGCAACAAGGATTTGCGCGAAATGGCTTACAAGGCCGAGGTGCAGGTTTGGGTGAACCGGGACGGCAGTGTGAGCCGCTTTGATGTGATCAATGGCACGGGCGACAAAGAGCTGGATGTCTTGCTGAAAAAGGCCATTGCGTCTGCCAGTGCTTTCAGTGCAGGCCCGCCCGAGAAGATGCCCCAGCCTATCCGTTTGCGCATATCGACGGGCCGCTGAGTGGCAGCCAAGAAATGAATGAACCAAGGAATGTGATGATGAAAAAAACTGTTTTGAATTTGAAAGTGTCGACCCTGGCTTTGGCGCTGGGTGCTGCGCTCAGCCCTGCAGTGCAGGCCCAGACAGCTGCTGAAGAGTTGCAGCAACTGCGTGCGACCACGCAAGCGCTGATTAACACCTTGGTGGAGAGTGGCTTGCTGACCCGCGAGAAAGCGGCCGCCATGATGAAACAAGCCCAAACGGGTGCAGCCACGGCGCCAAGCCCGGCCGCAGCGGCAGCGCCCGAAACGGGTGCCGATGGCAAGCGCGTGGTGCGTGTGCCTTATGTGCCCGAGTCGGTGCGCCAGGAAATGCGCGAGCAGATCAAGGGTGAAGTGCTCAGCCAGGCCAAGGCAGAGCGTTGGGGTCAGCCTGATGCGTACCCGGAGTGGATGGGGCGGTTCAGCTTTGAGGGCGACTTTCGTGCGCGGGTGGAAGCTGTGCAGTTGTCGCCAGACAACACGGCACCAGGTTATGGATTTCGCGGCAGTGATTACACACGCGCTGCTGATTTGGCTCTGAACAACACGGGTGGCTTGCCCAACAGCAATACGCAAGAGAACTTTGACCGTACGCGGGTGCGTGCCCGTTTGGGTGTTGCAGCCAAAGTGTCCGAGCAGGTCACGGCGGGCGTGCGCTTGTCCACAGGCAGCAGCACGGGCAGTCCGACGTCGACCAACCAGACCATGGGGCAATCGTTCAACAAATACGCCGTGGTGCTGGACCGTGCGTATGTGCAAGTCAAGCCCGATCACAACTGGGGTGTGACGGCCGGTCGCATGGCCAATCCGTTTTATTCGACTGATCTGGTGTACGCCGATGACTTGGGCTTTGAGGGCTTTGCGGTGGCAGGCCATCAAAAGTGGAGCGGTGGTGAGGGCTTTGCGTCAGCGGGTTATTTCCCGATGACCGAAAACAAGCCGGGCACCAGCAATGCGCGCAGTCTGCTGGGCTTGCAGTTGGGCAATGCCTTCAAGCTGGCCAACCGCGATGAATTCAAGCTGGGTCTGGCTTTGTACAGCTACCAAGGCCTGACGGCATCGCGTGAGACAGAAGATGCGCGTTTGAATCGCCCGGACTACGCGGTCCGTTATGAATACGGCAGCGTTTTGCGTCAACGCGGCAACACCTTGTTTCGGGTGAACTCCCAATTGGACACGGCCACGACGATGGGCCTGGCGTCTGAGTTCAAGATTCTGAACTTGACCACATCCTTGAGCTTGAACCATTTGCTGGGTCAGCCTGTGGTGTTGACGGCCGACTATGTGAAGAATCTGGGCTTTGACAAGAACAAGATCAAAGAGCGCACCGGTTACGAGTTGGTCGATGGCAAGGATTCGGGCTTCATGCTGCGGGCCGCTTTTGGTCCCTCGCAGGTGCATCACAAAGGGCAGTGGAATGCTTCCTTGGCCTACCGCTACCTGGGCAGCGATGCGGTGCTGGATGCGTTCACCAATTCGGACTTCGGCTTGGGGGGGACCAACAACAAGGGCTGGATTTTGCAGACCAACTATGGCTTGTACAACAACACCTGGGTCTCGGCACGTTGGTTGTCGGCCAATCAGATCGATCCGTTTGCGCCTGGCAAAACCACCAAGTTCTCCAGCGACATTTTGCAGCTGGATTTGAACGCCCGTTTTTGAGGTGAGATGACATGCGCACACTTTCGATCCGAGGTCTTGATTGGTCAGGCGTTTGTCTGACCGCTTTGATGCTGCTTTCAACGGCGGCCATGGCTGCCGATGACAAAGCGGGCAAAGCCTTGCAGCGCGCCCAACAAAAGGCGCAGTCTTTGGAGCAAGAGAAAAACCGTTTGACGGCCGAGAAAACGCAGATGCAAGACGACTTGAAGAAGGCGCAAGACGATGCCTCGCGAGTGAAGTCGGCATCGGCCGCCAAATTGGGGTCGGTTCAAAAAGAATTGGCATCTTTGCAAGATGACAAGCAGCGTTTGAGCGATGAACTGGCGCAGCTCAAGGCCCAAGCGGCCGAGCAGCAGCTGGCCGCCGCGGCCCAAGCGCGCCAACAGCAAAACAATTTGCAGGTGTCTCAGGACAACTTGCTGGCCAAGTCCAAGCAATTGGTGCAGTGCGAGAACAACAACCAGAGTCTTTACCAGATCAACACAGATTTGCTGTCACGCTATGAGCAGGCTTACAAGTCGGCTTATTTGCTCAGGGGGGGGGTGTTCACGCAGTTGGGCACCGTCAAGCTGGAGAACGAAACCGCCCAAGAGCGGGAGAAGCTCCAGGGTTTGCGAGTTAAGTGACATTTTTCACAATATTGTCACCGTGCGTGCATATATTGAGGGTTTTGAGCAGTTTGATTGTGTGGCTTGTCTGCACCAACTGCTCGTTTTTTTAAACACCCGTTGAGGCTTGCGCAGCTTCGGGTTGAAGGCCCGAATTTCACATGCTTGCCCATCGCATTGCGCCGTCCTGTTCACAACGCCGTGGTTTGAAGTCTGTTCGGCGCCAAGCGGGTTTTACCTTGCTGGAGTTGTTGGTGGTGATCGTCATCATCGGCATGTTGGCTTCCTATGTGGGGCCCAAGTATTTTGCGCAGCTTGGCAAATCGGAAGCCACCACGGCCAAAGCCCAAATCGAAGCCTTGGCCAAGGCCATGGACACCTTCCGCCTGGATGTGGGGCGCTACCCTTCCAACGATGAGGGTTTGGCGGCCTTGACGGTCCAGCCCGATTCGGCCAAGGGCTGGAATGGCCCCTATCTGAAAAAAGGCGTGCCGCCTGATCCGTGGGGTCGCAAATACATCTATACCTTCCCGGTAGGCAATGGCGATTTTCAGATCCAGTCTTTGGGCAAAGATGGGCAGCGTGGTGGCTCTGCTGAAGATGCCGACATCACCAACTGAGTCTTGCTTTGAAGTTTCGTGCCCGGGTGATCAATGCGCAGCAACTGATTGTGGATCAGGTGCTGGACGCACACGATTTGGATCGTGCACGTGACCAGTTGGCGCAGTTGGGTTTGCGGGCGATATCGATTCAGCCCGAAAGCCAGTTGACGCTGAATGTGCAGCGTTGGTTGGGGGCGGGGCGGGTTGATTTTTCGGTTTTGCTGTTCAGCCAGGAGTTGTTGGCGCTGTTGAATGCGGGCTTGGGCATTGTGGAGTCGACCGAGGCCTTGTGCGAGAAGGAAACCGATGCGGCCAGGCGGCAAGTGTTCGAAAAGCTCTTGCATGACTTGCGATCTGGCAAGCGGTTCTCGGTGGCTTTGCAAGAGCAAGAGGCGGTGTTTCCGGTGCTCTACATCGGTGTGGTGCGCGCTGCCGAAGGCACCAGCGATTTGCCGCAAGCCTTGCAGCGTTATGTGGATTATCAAAAGCGGCTGGAGGCGGTGCGCAGCAAAGTGGTGAGTGCGTCGATCTACCCGGCCATCTTGATCAGCGTGGGTTTGTTGGTGAGTTTGTTTTTGATGATTTATGTGGTGCCGCGTTTTGCCGAGGTGTACCAGGGGGCCGGACGCGAGTTGCCTTTCATGTCGGCGCTGATGCTGTCTTGGGGACGGTTTGCGGCAGAGCACACATCTTGGCTGTTGCTGGCCTTGGCAGGAGGGGTAGGCAGTTTGGCCATGCTGTGGCAACGCGTTCAGAAAAACGGTGGTTGGGTGGTGGTCTTGGCCAAATTGCCTCAGATTGGTGAGCGTGTGCGCATTTATGAGTTGTCTCGCTTGTACATGACCATGGGCATGTTGTTGCAAGGGGGGATTGCCTTGGTCAAGGCCATGGAAGTGGTGGCCAGCGTGGTGTCTTTGGATGTGCAAAACAAGCTGGCCAAGGCTCGGCATGACATTGAGTCGGGGGTTTCTTTGTCGGCGGCATTCGAGTCTGCGGCATTGACGACACCGATCTCCCAGCGTTTGCTGATGGTGGGTGAGCGCACTGGGGACTTGGGCAAGATGCTGACGCAGTCAGCGCTTTTTTACGATGAAGAAATCACACAGTGGATTGACCGTTTCATGCGCAGCTTCGAGCCTTTGTTGATGACGGCCATCGGCTTGATCGTGGGTGTGATTGTGATTTTGCTGTACATGCCCATTTTTGATTTGGCGGGGAGCTTTTGATGACCATGCCCGCGCAAGCATCGGCTGCACAGGATTTGTCGCTCTTGAGTGCATGGCGAGCCACGGCGTTGACGGCCGGGCGTTCGCTGATTGACGAAGTCGTGGCGCAAAAGCGCCTGGAACCACGGCAGGCTGTGGCTTGGTTGGCCGAGCAGTTTGCTTATCCGGTGATGGAAACGGCCCAGATGTTGGCTTTGACGGATGCGTTTGATGTGTTGCCTTTGACCAAAGCGATCAAGCGCAAAGGCATTGTGTTGCGCGATCAGGACCGGTTGTGGGCGGTGATCAGTGATCCGCTGGATTTGGCCTTGCAAAGCTGGATGGAGCGTTGCGCGGGCGGCGCCGTGCATTACGCCTTGGCTTTGCCGGAGGATATTTTGGCCTACCTCTCACGCAAGGAGGAGGGGGCACGCGCCACCGATGGCATGGGCATCGAGGGCGGCAGTTATGCCCGCGAGAGCAAGCCTGCTGCGGTGTTGTCTTTGGCGGGTTTGAGCGAGTCGGCCAGCCCGGCTGTGAAGTTGGTGAACTCGGTGCTGTATGACGCGTTGAAGGTGACGGCTTCGGACATTCACATCGAGTCCACCCCTGGCGGCATGGAGGTGAAGTTCCGCATTGATGGCGTGCTGGACCATGCGCTGAGCGTGGCCGGTGTGGAGACCGCAGAGCATGTGATTTCGCGCTTGAAGGTGCTGGCTGAACTGGACATTGCTGAGCGACGTATTCCGCAAGATGGCAGCTTCACGGTGGATTCGGGTGGGCGAGACATTGACATGCGTTTGTCGGTGATGCCCAGCATCCACGGTGAAGATGCGGTGATCCGTGTGCTGGACAAGCGGGCCATGATCGAGTCGTATGGCGCTTTGACGCTGGAGGCCTTGGGTTTCGACGAAGCGGCTTTGGTGACTTTGCGGCGCTTGGCCTCTGAGCCCTATGGCATGTTGTTGGTGACCGGGCCGACGGGCTCGGGCAAGACCACCACCTTGTATGGTGCGCTGACAGAAATTCACGACGGCAAGAGCAAGATCATCACGATCGAAGATCCGGTGGAGTACCAGTTGCCCGGTATCTTGCAAATTCCGGTGAATGAGAAAAAGGGACTGACCTTTGCCAAGGGCTTGCGCTCGATCTTGCGCCATGACCCGGACAAAATCATGGTGGGTGAAATTCGCGACAACGAGACCGCCGAGATTGCGGTGCAGTCGGCCTTGACCGGCCACTTGGTGTTGACCACGGTGCACGCCAACAACGTGTTCGATGTGCTGGGACGCTTTACCCACATGGGCATTGATCCGTATTCGTTTGTCTCTGCGCTCAATGGCATTTGGGCGCAGCGCTTGTTGCGTTGCAATTGCCCGCATTGCGCAGCGCCCTATGAGCCCAGCGCTCAAGAGCTGGATTTGTTGCGCATTGCTCAGGAGGATTTGCCGCATTGGCAATTTCGCGCGGGAACGGGTTGCGGCGATTGCCGTGGCACGGGCTACAAAGGCCGCCGTGCGATTGCCGAGGTGTTGTTGCTGACCGATGAGATTCGCGAGTTGATCATTGACCGGGCACCAATTCGCGCCATCAAGGAACAGGCGCGCAAGACGGGCACGCGCACGCTGCGGGAAGCGGCGATGGCCATGGCCCAACGCGGGGAAACCACCTTGGCTGAAGTGGGTAGGGTGACATTGAATGCTTGATTTGTTCAAAACCCGTTGGGAGTTGGTTTTGTCGGCGACTTCGTTTCGCTGGGTGAGCCGGCCTGTATGGGGGTATGCGCCAGCGCAGTGCGTAGCGCAGGTGATGTTCGACAGTCCTTTGGAAGGCGCCGATCGTTTGGCGGCCTTGGCTTCGTTTTTGGAAACACCGCCTGTGCGTTATCGACCGGTGCGCGTTTGCCTGGATGACAGTTGGTTGTATGCGGCGCAGGTCACACCTTTGCAAAATGCCGAGCGTTGGCAGGATGTGCAGGCCTACACGGCAATGCGTTTGCAAGAAGTGTTTGAGTTGACGCAAGCACTCAAGGTGGTGATGGCGCCGGTGCAAGATGGCCCTTATTGGGCTTGCGCTTTGCTGCAGTCCGATCTGGAGGCCTTGCGCGCCTTGCTGTCGGCGCACCGGCTGGCTTTGGCCTCTTGTGTGCCGCAGTGGTCTGTGGTCTGGAACCATGGCGCTGCCGCTGTGCAGAATGAAAACGCGGTGTTGTTGGTCAATGCTGAAAGCAGCCATTTGGTGTTGGCGCAACAAGGTCGGGTGTGTGCGGTCAGGCATTGGCCTTTGGCGCTGAACAGCTTGCCGCCCGATCAGTGTGAGGATCTCTTGGCTCAGGAATTCAGACGTCAGGGCTTGACCATGCCCGAACGTGTGGGCTGGATTGGCGCAGGGGCGCTGCCTCAAGGGCAGGGTTTGCATTGGCACAGACTGGGCGAAGCGGCGGATGTGTTGGCCGTGTGGCGGGTGCAGTCATGAAAAAACTGGACCTGGATTTTGCCGAGCGCGGTTTGGTGTTTTGGTTGTACCGCGCTGATCTGCGTCTGTGGATGACGGGCTTGCTGGCGTGTCTGGCGTTGCTGTGGGGGTGGGGGCAATGGCGTGCGGTCAACAACGATGTTGTACGTCTGGAGCTGGAGCGCTCGCAGTTGCTTAACCGGCAGGCACGCCTGGCCCCGCGTGCGGTGGTCGCACCGCGTTTGTCCGCTGAGCAGTTCAAGGCTACAGATGGGGCCATTCGCCAGTTGAATCAGCCTTGGTTGCCTTTGCTCGAGACGTTGGAGTCCACCCGCAAGGGGCGAGTGGCCTTGCTGGAGGTGCGTTTCGATTCGGCCAATGCCAGGATCAGAGGCGTGGCTGAGGCCAAAAATCCGCAGGAGATGTTGCGCTTCATGGCGCAAATGAAAGCGCAACCCTTGTTGACATCGGTGGAGTTGAACTTGCACCAGATGAGCCAGACAGACCCCAACAAGCCATACCGGTTTGAGTTTTCAGCGTACTGGCAGCCTGAAGGAACGACGCCATGAAGACGAGTGCGGCAGAGCGCATGGCACTGGAGCGTGCCTTGCAATCGATCAATCCGTTGTGGCTGTTGATGGCAGCTTTGTGGGTGGCGGTTTTTGTGATGTGGTTCAGCCTGTTGCCCCATGCCAAGCGGCAATGGACGACCCAAAATCAGGACTTGCAGGGCTTGCGTGATCAAGTGGCCCAAGCGCCTGTGGTGATGTCTTCTGATGCGACACCTGTGACGGTGCCTGGTCAGGATTTTCAGGCGGTGTTGGGTCAGGTTTCAGAGATTGAGCAGTATGTGGGCAGCTTGCTGAATTTGTCGCAAACGCTGGAGATGCCTGCGGTGACTGGTGAGTACAAGCTCAGTTGTGATGCGGCCACGCGTTTGTGCCGCTACCGGATTCGCTTGCCCTTGGTGGGGTCGTATTTGCAAATTCGTGCATTTGTCGAGCAAAGCTTGCTGGAGTTGCCTTTCGCCAGCTTGGACGAGTTGAGTTTGCGTCGTGAGGGCATAGCTTCGGGCGAGTTGGAGGCCGGTTTGACGTTTTCTTTGCATCTGGCTTATCCGGTGCAGGGCGTGCATGACGTCAAGGAGATGACGCCATGAGCTTGCGTGCATGGTTGTGGGTACTGGCGCTGGGCGTGACGGCCTGGTTGTCACTGGCAGGTCCCGATGAGGCCGTGAACGATGTGGCTGAAGCAGTGGTGCGCCCGGCGACAGGGAAGTCGGGTGTGGCCGTTCGCCCCATTGACAAGCGTGCAGGCGCGCAAGCCAGTTTGCCCAGACTCAAGCCGCGGCAAGCGCCTTACAAGTCGTTTGATGCCGCGCTGGCCGCAGAGTTGGCTGAAAAAGAGCCACCGATTTTTCATAGCCAGTCATGGAATCCGCCTCCGCCGAAGGTGGTGGTGAAGGTGGAAGCGCCTAAAGCACCGCCATGGCCTTATGCCTATTTGGGCAAGCAGTCCTCCGAGGGGCAGTGGTGGGTTTATTTGACATTGGGTGATGACACGCGGGCTGTGAAAAAAGGTCAGGTGCTGGATGGCAAGTACCGCATTGACAACATTGAACCTCCGCTTTTGTCGGTGACGTATTTGCCCTTGAACGAGGTGCAGACAGTGAATATTGGAGCATTCAAATGAGCAAGATGTTGGTTTTGACCAGGGGTCTGAATGGCCGCAGGTGGCTGCTGGTGGGCTCATTGATCGGCGTGTTGAATCTTTCTGGTTGTGCAGGCTATTGGCAATTCAATGAAGGCAAGCGTTTGTTGCAGGACAACAAAATTCCAGAGGGCTTGATTCAGTTGCAGGAGGCCATGGATAAAAATCCGTCGAACAGTGAATTCCAGCTGGTCTACCGTACAGCCAAAGACCGGGCCGTTCAGGGTTTGTTGCGTCATGGCGAGCGCATGTTGCGTGCGGCGCGTCTGGATGCCGCCGAGCAGGCTTTCAAGCAAGTGCAGTCGATTGATGCAGCCAATGATATGGCTCGACAAGGCCTGACTCAGTTGGCCAACCAAAGAGCGTTGGCGGAGAAATTGCAAAATTTGCGTGCAGCCAAACAGGCCGCTGATTGGCAACAAGTCTTGTCATTGGCTCAGAGCATATTGGCGCAACAATCTGATCACATGGAGGCATTGAGCGCGCATCAAGAGGCTTCACTGAAGTTGGCGCCGCCTGTGCAAGAGGATGTGTTGGGCGCAGCGTTTCGCAAACCCACCAGTCTGGAGTTTCGTGACGCCCCGTTGCGACAAATTTTTGATGCCTTGTCTCGTTCCTCGGGCTTGAACTTCATTTTTGACAAGGAACTGAACAAACCCGATCTGAAGGCTTCGATCACTTTGCGCGATGGCACGGTCGAGACCGCTTTGAATCTGCTGTTGACGGCCAATCAGCTGGACATGCAGGTGTCCAATGCAAACACAGTGTTGATTTTTCCAGCCACAGTGGCCAAATTGAAGGACTACCAAGAGTTGACGGTGCGGATGTTTCCGATGGCCTATGCCGATGCGAAGTTTGTGGCAGCGGCGATCAAGACTTTGTTCAAAGGGCGAGAGCCCGTGGTGGATGACAAGCTGAATCTGCTGGTGGTCAGGGATACGCCGGCTGCCATCAAGGTGATGGAAAAGCTGGTCCGGCTGTATGACGTGCCTGAAGCGGAGGTCATGTTAGAGATGGAGATTTTGGAGGTCAGCCGCAGCAAGTTGCTGCAATTGGGTGTGAGCTGGCCTGACAGTTTGACATTGTCCCCCTTGGTGGGGGCCAACGCCGCAGGCTTGACCTTGAACGGCTTGCGCAATTTGAATGGCGATACAACAGGTGCGCAATTGGGCAATATGAGTTTGAATTTGAGCCAGCAAGACGACAACGTCAATGTGCTGGCCAATCCCCGTATCCGGGTGGTCAACAAGGAGAAGGCCAAGGTCATGATCGGTGACCGTGTGCCTGTGGTGACCGTGACCACTTCGCCAACGGGTGGTTTTGCAGAAAACGTGACTTATGTCGATGTGGGTTTGAAGCTGGACGTGGAGCCCGTGATTTATCGGGGCAGTGATATCAGCATCAAGGTGGGGATGGAGGTGAGCACCATTTCGGGTTCGCAAACCACCAAGTTGGGAACGGTGGCTTATTCGTTTGGTACCCGCAATGCCACCACAACGTTGCGTTTGAAGGATGGTGAAACGCAGGTTCTGGCAGGTTTGATCAGTGATGAAGACCGTGATTCAGCCAAGAAAATTCCGGCAGCGGGTGAGTTGCCGGTGTTTGGGAAATTGTTTGGTGCCAACCGAGACCAGTCCAAGAAGACAGAGATCATTTTGTCGATCACGCCGCGATTGGTTCGCCATTCGATTTTGCGTGACAACGTGGAGCTGGAGTTCCAAAGTGGCCCAGAGTCCCGTTTGAAGCAAGCGAGTTCAGCGTCCGTGCAGGACAGTGCGCCATCATCGCCATCCTCTGCTGCACCAGCACCAGCACCAGCACCAGCACCAGCACCAGCACCAGCTGCTGCGGCTAAGCCGTCAGCTGGCGATGTTGTGGACAAAGCTGCCGCCGATCTCAAAGCTGCCAACGAGGGCAAGGGCGATGCGCCTTGAACGAGCTCGCGGTTTCACGCTGATCGAATTGCTGGTCACTTTGGCCATCATTGCCACCTTGTCATTTTTGGTGGTGCCGGTGGTTCAGGTCAGTGTGCAGCGTGCCAAAGAGTCTGAGCTTCGTGCTGCGTTGAAGGAAATCCGACATGCCATTGATGCTTACAAACAAGCCAGTGAAATGGGTGAAATTGTCGAGCCGCAGGGTGAAATTTCGGGCTATCCACCGGATCTGAACCTGCTGGCCGATGGTGTGCGTTTCAGGGATGAAAAAATCAAGGGTAAAAAGTATTTCTTGCGCAAGCTGCCGCGGGATCCCTTGCATCCCAACTCAGAGTTGTCTGCGGCCGACACTTGGGGCAAACGATGTTACGAGAGCGAAGCCACTGAGCCACGCGAAGGTGCTGATGTTTACGATGTTTTTTCTTTGTCCAGCAAGATCGGCTTGAACGGCATTGCATACAGATGGTGGTGATGTGTGGTGATGCGATTGAATTCCCCGAAGATGCGCAGTTCCAACGGATTTACTTTGATTGAATTGTTGGTGGTGCTGGCCATTGTGTCGATGTTGTTGACCTTGGCTGTTCCCCGATTCTTTTCAAGTGTGGACACGGCCAAAGAAACGATTTTGGTGGAGAACTTGCGCTTGACGCGTGAAACACTGGACAAGTTTTATTCGGATGTCGGGCGCTATCCGGACTCTTTGGATGAGTTGGTGCAAAGCCAGTATTTGAAGGAGTTGCCCAATGATCCGATTTTGGACAGTCGAACGGCTTGGCTGATTGTTCCCCCGAAAGAGGGCATCAAAGGCAAAGTGTTTGATTTGCACAGCGGTGCACCCGGCAAAAATCGCCTGGGCGTGACTTTTGATCAATTATGAAAATCATCAATCGTGGTTACGCTCTTTTGATGTTGCTGCTGGCGTTGGCAGTGATCAGTCTGGTCGCGGCATCTCAACTGCAGTTGGGCCTGTTCGGTCAGCGCCGCTTGGCTGAGTTGCAGTTGTTGGAAGTGGGCTCGCGCATGGATGCCGCATTGGCGAGTTATGCCAGGCTGGGGCAGGGCGGGCGGGCGACGATGCCCACAAAAATGGAAGATTTGTTGCGCGACCCTCGATTTCCCAAGTTGGTGATTCGTCACTTGCGGCAGATCGAGGTGGATCCGATGACGGGCAACAAAGCGTGGGGTGTCGTGTGGTCAGAAGATGGCAAGGGCATTGTGGGATTTCACAGCCTGTCGGAACAAAAACCGGTGATGACCGTGTTTGGCCCCGACTATGCCCAATTCAAGGATTTGCCTCGTTATGCGGATTGGGTTTTTGGGCAGGTACCGTGATCAGGTGCTGTGATGATCAGCCTTCATAGGCTTTGATGTGCGAGGCGTCGATCGTCTCGCGGAAAATATTTTCAACTTGATCTGCAATGGCGTGCCAATCGAGATTGGCGACGCTGTTTGCAGTGAATTCGCGCGCTGTTTCAATGGTTTTTCTATCCTTGGAAATTTCCAAGGCTTTCAGTACAAAGCGTTGCGCATCTTCTCCGGGAATCAGCCATCCGTTTCGCGCTTCCACGACCCATTCACCTGCAGCCGCGCAATTGAAGGCCAAGACGGGCGTTCCAGAAGCAAGGGCTTCCAGTGTCACGTTGCCGAAAGTCTCGGTCAGGCTGGGGAAAACAAAGAGGTCTGAGCTTGCATAGACTTTTGCCAACTCTGAATGGCTGCACATGCCTGTGAAAATGGCATCTGGGCATTTGGATTCCAGGTGCGTTCGGTAAGGACCATCGCCAGCAAACACCAACTTGACCTTGCGGCCGCTTTGACGCATGGCTGTATAGGTGTTGACGATGATGTCCAGATTTTTTTCGGCAGCCAAACGACCGACCGACAACATGACGATGTCTTCGGCGTCGGCATTCCAGGTGTCTCGCAATGCTTGGCTGCGTTGCTCGGGATGGAACAATTGGGTGTCAACGCCGCGTGCAATGACTCTGAGTTTTTGAAATCCGGAGGCTTCCAACTGTGCTTTGAGCGCCAGCGTGGGGACCATGGTGCAAGCGGTTCGGTTGTGAAATTTTCGCAGGTAGGCCACGATGGGTTTGCTCAACCATCCCACGCCATAGTGTTTGCTGTAGCTGTGAAAATTGGTTCGAAAATCGGAGGTCACTGGCAGTCTAAGCAGCGTGGCTGCTTGCAATGCAGACCAGCCGAGTGGGCCTTCTGTGGCGATGTGGACCAGATCAGGTCGTTTTTGTGTCCAGGCTTTGATCAATGCTTTTTTGCTGGGCAAGCCGAGTTTGAGTTGTGGATATTTGGGGATGGGCAATCCGCGCAGCAGCAATTCAGTCCAGCCGAGCTTGTCATGTCCGATGTCGTATTTGTCTTGGCGAGGGCGTATCAATTGGATCGCGTGGTCCTTGATGCGCAGATGGTGAACCAGCTTCGACAGCGTGAGTGCAACGCCATTGACTTCGGGTGGCCATGTTTCAGTGACCACTGCAATGCGCAGGGGTTTCTGGGTGGGCTCAAAATTTTCAACCCAAATGGCGTCTTGATCAGTGTGTGACATGGCCTTTATCGTGACCCTGTCATTTAACAAAATGATGACAAATGACAATTTTTTGCAATATATATTTACGGTGCATGTCGATGCACTGTGTCACTGATTTTTCACATTAATTCTGGATGATCAATTGATCGAATAATTCTGAGAGGATTCAGTGAAAGATTTTTTCAAAGAGCTGCGTATTCAGCGCTGGGATGACCACCGTTATTACCACCACTGCCGCATCAACCAATCCCTGCACTTGCTCAGCGCCATGAGCTTTGTGGTGGCCTATGGCATGTTGTTCATTGATCCAGCCGTGGCAGCCTTGATCGCCTGGATGGTGTCCATGACAGCCCGTCAATCGGGTCACTTTTTCTTTGAACCTCTGGGTTATGACCATGTGAATCAGGCGACCAATGATCACAAGGAAGAGATCAAGGTGGGCTACAACTTGCGCCGCAAGGTGGTGTTGCTCAGCGTCTGGGCCTTGCTGCCCTTGGCCATTTATGTGAGCCCAGGCTTGTTTGGTTTGCTGCCTGTGCACGATGACTTCAGCGGTTTCCTGCACGCTGTGGGTTATGCGTGGCTGTACTTGGGCGTGGCGGCTTTGTTGTTCCGCACGACGCATTTGTTTTTCCTGAAGAACGTTCAGACCGGCCTGGTCTGGATGACCAAGATCCTGACGGATCCATTTCATGACATCTACCTGTACCACAAAGCACCTTTTCAGTTGCTCAAAGGTCAGCGGTTTGAGCATGTCGAGATGCGGACCTCTCTCTAAAAGAACCTCTGAATTGATGCTGTCATCGGAAAAAACGTCAGGGTTGATTCCCTGACGTTTTTTTGTCTCAGCGAAACAGGGTTTCTTTCAGGATCTGGCGTCGGATGGCTTTGTTACTCATCTCTGGCGTGTGCCACCACCAGCCATCTTGCTGCATTTGTTGACAGGCCAAAACAAACTTCTGGACCACGGCTTCAAAAGCGGCATCGTCATAGTTGAGGCTGAAAATCAAACGCCCCGTGCCCACCCAACTCAGAGCCAAGCCATGCAGTCTCAGGTAGTACTGCAGCATCCAGTTGTACCGGCTGGGCTGCGTGTAAAACAGTGTCCAGACGCTGGACATGTTGGCCGCTTGCAAAGGGATGGCGTTGGCTTGCATGGTGTCGTTGAAGTGCTTGGCGCGCGCATTCCAGGTCTCGTCCAGCCCGTCGTACAGGGCTTGGATTTCGGGCGTTTCCAGTTGGTCCAGAAATGCCGACATCGCGCCCATCACCGTTGGATGGGCATTGAACGTACCGCGTGCAAAACAGATGTCCGCTGGGCGCTTTGCATCAAAGCGGTGCATCCATTGTTGTTTGCCGCAGACCACACCCACAGGGAATCCGCCGCCCAGAGTTTTGCCGTAGGTGACCATATCGGCTTGCACGCCAAAGTAAGCTTGCGCGCCACCTGCGGCCAGGCGAAAGCCCAGGAAAACTTCATCAAAGATCAGCACGATGCCGCGTTCGGTGCAGACTTGGCGCAGTTGGCGCAGCCATGCGGTGTAGGCCTGGCGGTCGTAGGCCGCGCGGCGGCTGCTGTCCACCAAGGTCGAGTCGCCAGGTGCATTGGCATTGGGGTGCAAGGCTTGCAAAGGGTTGACCAGCACACAGGCAATGTCTTTGCGGGTGCGCAAGACATCCAGGCTGCGTTCGTTCATGTCGCTGAGTGTGTAGGTCTCTCGTGGTGGCATGGGGTTGCCGGGGCCGGGTTGCACGTCTTCCCACCAGCCGTGGTAGGCGCCACAAAAGCGCACGATGTTTTTGCGCCGTGTGTGGTACCTGGCCAGGCGCACCGCTTGCATGACGGCTTCAGTGCCCGACATGTGGAAAGACACTTCGTCCATGCCCGAGATGGCTTTGAGCCGCTCGGCATTGCTGGCCACGCAAGGATGGTAGGAGCCCAGCACCGGGCCCAGTGCTTGTGTTCTGGCCAGGCCTTCGGCCATGGTTTTTTTGTAAAAGTCGGCGCCAAACACGTTCACGCCGTAAGAGCCGGTCAGGTCGTAGAAGACCTCGCCGTCCAGATCGGTGACTTGAACGCCTTGGGCCGATTGCAAGAAGGAGCCGACTTTCAGATGCTCGCGCACCAGGGGGCTGAACTGAAACGGCACGCGGTAAGCCGCAATGAATTGCATGTCCGAGATGTTTTCCCGGGCTTGCGCGGTGGCCTCGATGCTCAGGCGGTGGCGTGTTTGCAGTGTTTGGGCCAGCTCAAAAAATGCAGCGCGGCGTGTGGCTTGCACCGACGCTGGCGCACCGTCGCAAGCAAAAAATGTGCTTTCGTCAAAGCTGTAGCCAGGCAACCAGCGCGCCAGGCGCTTGGCCATGCGCGAGTGCCCGGCCAGCGAGCGGTGTTTGGCGCGCGACAACTGAATGCGTTGCCGAATGGCGGGCGCCAAAGCTGCCAAAGCGCCCAAACTGATCCATGTGGAGTTCACGGTTGATGTCCTTGTGTCAATGAAATTTCTTTTTATTCAATTTGAGTGACAAACGTATGAAGATTCAAAAACATTTCCAGCAATGGCTGCTGCAAGAAGATCTGAACTTCCTGCTGACGAACCGCATCCCCCGCATCACCTTGACGCGGTTCATGGGGTGGTGGAGCCAGATTCGAAACCCTTGGGTCGCCAAAGCGTCCATCGCGGTGTGGCGCTTGTTCACCGATCTGGACTTGAGCGAGGCTCGGGAAAAACAATTTGCCAGTTTGCATGCGTGTTTCACCCGGGAGTTGGTGCCTGGGGCCAGGCCGGTGGATCCGGATGTGTCGGTGCTGACTTCGCCGTGCGATGCCATCATCGGCGCCTGCGGTGAAATTCGCCATGGGCAAGTTTTCCAGGCCAAAGGCTTTCCCTACAGCTTGCCTTCCTTGCTGGGAGACTCGGTGATGGGAAAACAGTGGCCAGCCTTGCTGGAGGGCGGCAAGTTTGTGACCATGCGCCTGACCAGCAGCATGTACCACCGCTTTCATGCGCCAATGGACGCGCACTTGGAGCATGTGACTTACATCTCGGGCGACACCTGGAACGTCAACCCGATTGCCTTGAAGCGTGTGCAGGCCTTGTTTTGCAAAAACGAACGCGCACTGCTGCACATGAAGTTGGCCGATGAGACACCCATCTTGCTGGTGCCGGTAGCCGCTGTGCTGGTGGCCAGCATGCGCTTTCATGCGCTCGATGTCTTGCTCAACCTGCGTTACAAAGGCCCCAATGAAATCCCTTGTGATGCGCGTTACAGCAAGGGGCAGGAGATGGGCTGGTTCGAGCATGGCTCGACCATCTTGTTGTTTGTGCCGCCTGGCTTTGAGTGGGTGGACGGTGTGGGCACCGGCCACCAGATCCGCATGGGTCAGGCCTTGTTGAAGAGGGCTTGACCGTCGCAGGCCGGTCGTTTCAGTATTTCTCTGGAACGATCATGTCCTGTGGTACGGGATGTCGGATGTAGTCCGGGTTGCGCACGCGCCCGGGCAGATTGACTTGAGGGTGTTCGATCTCATGGTAGGGCACCTGACCGAGCAGGTGATCGATGCAGTTCAGTCGTGCCTTCTTTTTGTCCACGGCTTGCACCACCCACCACGGGGCTTCGGGGATGTGGGTGCGTTCGATCATGGTTTCCTTGGCGCGGGTGTAGTCTTCCCAGCGGCGGCGGCTTTCCAGGTCCATGGGGCTCAACTTCCATTGCTTGAGCGGGTCGTGGATGCGGCCCAAAAAGCGGGCATGTTGTTCGTCGTCGGTGATCGAGAACCAATACTTCACCAGCTGGATGCCGCTGCGCACGAGCATCTTTTCAAATTCGGGCACTGAGCGGAAAAACTCTTCGTATTCCTCGTCATTGCAAAAGCCCATGACTTTCTCGACACCTGCGCGGTTGTACCAGCTGCGGTCAAACAGCACGATCTCGCCTGCAGCGGGCAGGTGTGAGATGTAACGCTGGAAGTACCACTGGGTTTTTTCGCGATCGTTGGGTGCGGGCAGGGCGGCTACACGGCACACGCGTGGGTTCAGGCGCTGGGTGATGCGTTTGATCACGCCACCTTTGCCCGCAGCATCGCGGCCTTCAAACAGGATCACCATGCGGTGGCCGGTTTTGACGACCCAATCTTGCAGCATGACCAATTCGGATTGCAGTCGAAGCAATTCACGGAAATAACGCACACGTTCGCTGGCCAGTTCTGGGCTGGCTGCGAGCCCGTCTGTCAGGCGATCGTCCAGCTCCAGCTCGAGCTCTTCATCCAGGCTGTCGAGCAGGTCTTCACGCAATTGGCGCATTTGCTCTTCGTTGATGCTTGTGGGGTCGGTCATACGCAGTCGTCCAAAAATATTGAAATTCACTCTGCCATGATGGGATGTCAATTTGATGACACGACGAAACGATTGGCGCGAAATTGTCATGACACTTTCATGACGGCGGTGCAGCATGTGGCGATCAGGGCAACGTGTCGTTGCTCAACACAGAGTCAGCGATGCGTGTTTTCAATATCCAAGCCCACCAAGTCAGTGAACAGGACCAGTTGCCTGCCAGCTTGCCCGAACACGGTTTTGTCTGGATGGCGTTTGCCAGACGTGAATTTGAGTTGTTGCAAGGCCAGGTGCAAGCGTGGTTGCAAGATGCTTGTGGTCTGCAGGTGTATGACCTGCATTTGCAGGATGTCTTGAACAACCAATTGCCATCGCATTACGACTACACCTCCGACTACGATTTGTTGGTTTTTCGGCGTCTGGCCCGGGGGCGCTCTGAAACCGATTTGTCCAAGCCTGGCGAAGTCTTGCATCAGGAAAACCGCAAAGCAGGCCCCAGCATCTTGCGAAAAATTGACACCAGCCCTGTGGCCTTTCTGGTCTTTGATCGGGTGGTGATTTCTGTGCACCCGACCGATTGCGCGGTGCGCACAGTGTTTGCCAGCCGCTTGCTCAATGCCGCTCAGATGGCTCCGGCACAAGCTGTGCACCGCTTGCCTGTCAGTCCTGCCGACTTGATGCTGCGCATGGTCAGCAGTGTGGTGGATGGGTACCTCGACTTACGCCGCGAGTTGACCCGCCAGCTGGACCATTGGCAAAGTGAATTGATCAATCCCCATGCAGGCTTCAACAATTGGAGTGACTTGCTCAACGCGCGACTGACTTTGCATTATCTGGACGAAGTTTGCGAAGACCAACGTGCTGCCATCAAGGACTGGATCGACGCTTTGGACACATGGCAAGTCAACGACACATCGACCCAGGAAAACCTTGAAATGCTTCGAGTCCGCAGTCGAGATGTTCTGGAACACATTGAGCGTGTGGTTCACCATGTCGGGCGTTTGGAGCAAAGTGCAGAAACGGCCGTACAGATGCATTTCAATGCACAAAGCAATCGCACCAATGAAATCATGCGAACGCTGACCGTTCTCACCGCCATCTTCTTGCCGTTGAATCTGATTACGGGCTTTTTTGGCATGAACTTTGAAAATTTCCCGATCTTGCATTCCGAAGAGGGCTTGTACATGACGGAGTTGTTCATGCTGGCCGTGGCCGTCGGCTTGGCCTGGGTTTTTTGGAGAAAGCGTTATCTGAGCGCATGAAGAGCCTGAGCCGAGGGCAGTGCATGAAGCATGCTCAGATGAAAGAGCTTGCGAATACGCGGGGATTACCCGTATGGCCTTGTAAGCGTTAATTGGTTATCTTTTTCAAATTCGTTGATCAAAATATAGATCAACGAAAAATACAAAAGGAGACAGTCGATGACCGCTGTGCAAATTCAGAATGCCCTGGTGGTGTGCACCATCTTGGGCTTTGCGATGATGGAGTTCGTGAGCCGGCGTTACAAGCACAACGTGAACGCCACCAGCAATGACACCAAGCTCGAAGTGCTGATGTTCCTGAGCGTTCTGGCGGTCACGCAGCCGCTGGCCATTTTGGTGACGTCCAAGCTGGGCAATGCGTTTTTTCCCGAATACAAAGATGTATTGGCCGACATGCCCTGGTGGGGCATGGTGGGCGTGCTCTTGATTTTTGACGACATGACGCAGTACTGGTGGCACCGCTTGTCGCATTCGCCATTCCTGTGGCCTTTGCACCGTGCGCACCACTCGGCCGAGTACATGAGCATCCGGGTGACCTTCCGCAACAACTTCTTTTATTACCTGATGATGCCCGGCCTGTGGTTTGCCGGTGCCTTGCTGTACCTGGGTTTTGGCGGCATGGTGTATGCGCTGTACATCGCGGTCAAACTGTTTGTGATTCTGGGGGCCCACTGCGCCTGGCGTTGGGACGAGCCGCTGTACCGCATCCGGGCTTTGCACCCGCTCATGTGGGTGCTGGAGCGCACCATCTCGACACCGGCCACCCACTGGGCGCACCACGCCATCACCAACAACGATGGCATCGGCCACTACAAAGGCAACTTTGGCAATTTGCTGTTCTTCTGGGACATCCTGTTTGGCAGCGCCCACATCACGCGCCAATACCCGGCCAAGGTGGGTTTGATCGATGACAAACTGTTTGGCCAGGAGCGCTGGTACCACCAGATGTTCTATCCGTTGCTGCAGTCGCAGCGCGAGCATTCGGCCCTCAAGTTTGGCGGCACCATCTACGCTGAACCCGAAGAGGCGGCCAAGAGCCACTGACGCCACTGACGCCACTGACCGTCCCCTTGGGATGGCGCCCTGATCTGACACCGGATCAGGGCTTTTTCATTTTGGGCTATCGGGTCTGGCGTTGGGCCTGCAGCCAATGCAGGCCGGACATCGCCAAGAGGCTGAGCATGCCGCAGGCGAGCGCCACGGTCCATGGCTCATTTGGCAGCGGCGCAAATTTCAGGGTCATGGCCAACCAAGGCCAGTACATGCCTGCCATCACCAAACCCCAGGCCAGCAAGATCACCCCCCATGCCGATGGATTGGGCACGCGCAGGCTGGCCC
>Ga0228702_1000251_pt1 | contig 44631 bp, 47 predicted proteins | sample McNCre217_Aug_MG_2_FD_178018 | JGI IMG/M metagenome (GOLD analysis project Ga0228702, IMG submission 178018) | Freshwater microbial communities from McNutts Creek, Athens, Georgia, United States - 20-17_Aug_MG | ecosystem: Environmental > Aquatic > Freshwater > Creek | place: USA: Georgia...
TACCGCATTCTGAAAACGCGGGAGCCAGGCGATGCAAGCATGGCCTGGCGGTGGGCTTGGTGAAAAATTAGATGCGGCGGCGCTTTTGAGGGCGGCAGCCGTTGTGCGGCACAGGCGTCACGTCCGAAATGGAAGTGATGCGGATGCCCAAAGCACCCAAGGCACGCACAGAGGACTCACGACCAGGACCTGGGCCTTTGATCTCGACGTCGAGATTTTTGATGCCTTGGTCTTGAGCTGCACGACCAGCCACCTCAGAAGCGACCTGAGCAGCGAAAGGTGTCGACTTGCGCGAACCCTTGAAGCCTTGGCCACCGGAAGAAGCCCAAGACAAAGCATTGCCTTGACGGTCGGTGATCGTGATGATGGTGTTGTTGAACGAAGCGTGCACGTGTGCAATGCCGTCAGCAATGTTCTTGCGGACTTTTTTGCGGACACGCTGAGCTGCGCTGTTCGATGGTGCTTTAGCCATAATGGTCTCTCAATCCTGATTATTTCTTCAGTGCCGCAGCGCCTTTGCGCGGACCCTTGCGAGTGCGGGCATTGGTACGTGTGCGCTGGCCACGCATGGGCAGACCACGGCGATGACGGAACCCACGGTAGCAACCGATGTCCATCAAACGCTTGATGTTCATGGTGGTTTCGCGACGCAAGTCACCTTCGATGGTGAACTCAGCGATGTGATCGCGAATTTTTTCCAGGTCACCGTCCGTCAGATCCTTGATCTTCTTGGAGTATGCAATGTCGCATGCTTCGCAGATTTTGCGAGCGCGTGTACGACCAATACCGAAGATGGCGGTCAGGCCAATCTCTGTATGTTTGTGCGGCGGAATGTTGATGCCAGCGATACGTGCCATTTTCGTCCTCTAAAACTAGTGCAATCAGCCTTGACGCTGTTTGTGACGTGGATCTGTGCAGATCACGCGAACAACGCCTTTGCGGCGAATGATCTTGCAGTTGCGGCAAATTTTCTTGACCGAAGCCGAAACTCTCATGGTTTTCTCCTAAAACTCTTCGTTTAACCAAACTCACGAGTCTGGTTGAAATGGTTGCCCCGCATGCGGCGCAGAAATTCTTGTTTCAAATCGGTTAGGACTTGAAGCTTGCCTTCTTCAAAAGCGACTCATATTGCTGAGACATCAGGTAGTTTTGAACCTGCGCCATGAAATCCATGGTGACGACCACAATGATCATCAAGGATGTTCCGCCGAAATAAAACGGAACATTGTATTTCAAGATCAGGAACTCGGGCAACAAACACACAAAAGTGATGTAAGCCGCACCAACCAATGTCAATCTCAACAAAATCTTGTCGATGTAACGAGCCGTCTGATCACCAGGGCGAATGCCCGGGATGAAGGCGCCACTTTTCTTCAGGTTATCTGCCGTTTCGCGGCTGTTGAAAACCAACGCCGTGTAGAAAAAGCAGAAGAAGATGATGGCTGCGGCATAAAACATGACGTAGATCGGTTGACCCGGCGTCAATGCGGAGGCCACATCCTTGAAGAATGCAACAACGGGGCTGGTGGTTTCACCGGAACTGAACCAGTTGATCACGGTTGCAGGCAACAAAATGATCGAAGAGGCAAAGATCGGAGGGATCACACCCGCCATGTTCAGCTTGAGCGGCAAGTGTGATGACTGACCGCCATACACCTTGTTACCCACCTGACGACGTGCATAGTTCACCAGAATCTTGCGCTGACCGCGCTCGACAAACACCACGAAATAGGTCACCAGGACCACCAATGCCATGATGAAAATCGAAACCAGTGGGCCCATGGCGCCCGTGCGAACGAGCTCGAACAAACCACCCATGGCATTGGGAAGGCCGGCCGCGATGCCTGCAAAAATCAGGATCGAAATACCGTTGCCCAACCCGCGCTCTGTGATCTGCTCGCCCAACCACATCAGGAACATGGTTCCGGCAGTCAGACTCACCACGGCAGTCATCCGGAAACCAAAGCCAGGATGGATCACCAAGCCGGCCGAAGCCTCCAAAGCCATCGCGATGCCCAGCGACTGGAACAAGGCCAGACCCAAGGCACCGAAACGGGTGTACTGGGTGATCTTGCGTCGACCGGCCTCGCCTTCCTTTTTGAGTTGCTCGAAAGCGGGCAACACATAAGTCAGCAACTGCATCACGATGGATGCAGAGATGTAAGGCATGATGCCCAACGCGAACACGGTGAAACGCGAGAGCGCGCCGCCCGAGAACATGTTGAACAGGCTCAGAATACCGCCTTGCTGGCCATTGAACAGCTGCTTGAGCTGATCAGGATCAATGCCCGGCACGGGAATGTGCGCCCCGATACGATAGACCACCAGCGCGAGCAGCAAGAAGACCAGACGGCGACTGAGGTCACCGTACTTGCCTGACTTGGCTGTGGAATTAGCGCTGGTTGCCACGGACTTGTTCCTTCGTCAACATTCAGGCCAGGGAGCCGCCAGCAGCCTCGATGGCAGCCTTGGCACCTGCGGTCGCGCCAATGCCTGTCAATTTGACGGCTTTGGTGAGCTCACCGGATTTGATGACCTTGACCACTTTGGCCAGCTGGGACACGAGGCCCGCTTGCTTGAGTGCCAACAAATCCACTTCGGCCAGACCCAGATCGCTCAGAGTGGACAAAGTGATTTCTGCGTTGAACTTCAGCAGATGAGATTTGAAGCCACGCTTGGGCAGGCGACGCTGCAAAGGCATTTGACCGCCTTCGAAGCCCACTTTGTGGTAGCCACCCGAACGGGATTTTTGACCTTTGTGACCACGGCCGGCGGTTTTACCCAGACCCGAACCGATACCACGGCCAACGCGGCGTGCAGCGTGCTTGGCACCGTCTGCAGGTTTGATGCTATTGAGTTCCATCATCGGTCTCTCAGAGAACTTTGACCAGGTAAGCGATCTTGTTGATCATGCCGCGGACTGCAGGGGTGTCCTGCAATTCGCTGACGCTGTTGAGCTTGCGCAAACCCAGACCGCGCACGGTGTCGCGGTGGGATTGCTTGGTACCGATTGGGCTGCGCACCAATTGGACCTTGACGGTTTGTTGTGTAGTCATGTTCAAACTCCGGTTCAGGCGAAGATGTCTTCGACCGACTTGCCACGCTTGGCTGCCACTTCCGAGGCAGTTGTGCAATTGGCCAGCGCGTCCAAAGTGGCGCGAACCATGTTGTAGGGGTTGGACGAACCATGGCTCTTGGCCACGATGTCGGTGATGCCAACCACTTCGAAGACAGCACGCATAGGGCCGCCAGCGATGATGCCGGTACCCTTGGGAGCCGGAGCCATCATCACACGGGCTGCGCCATGGTGACCCATCACAGTGTGATGGATCGTGCCGTTCTTGAGCGACACCTTTTTCAGGTTGCGACGGGCTTCTTCCATGGCCTTTTGCACAGCCGCTGGCACTTCTTTCGATTTGCCTTTGCCCATGCCGATGCGACCATCGCCATCACCCACCACGGTCAATGCTGCGAAACCCAGGATACGGCCACCCTTGACCACCTTGGTCACGCGGTTGACCGCGATCATTTTTTCCCGCAGACCGTCCTCTGGACCATCGTTTTGGGGTTTTGCTTGAAATTTAGCCATTTGAAATTCCGATCCGATTAGAACTGCAGGCCAGCTTCACGGGCTGCGTCGGCCAGAGCCTTGACGCGGCCGTGGTAGGCAAAACCAGCACGGTCAAATGCGACTTTCTCAACACCAGCAGCCTTGGCTTTTTCAGCGATGCGCTTGCCGATCACCTGGGCAGCAGCGGCGTTGCCACCTTTGCCTGTCGTGCCCAGGGCTTGGCGCACATCGGCTTCTGCAGTGGAGGCGCTGGCCAACACTTTGGTGCCACAGCCAGAAATCACACTGGCGTAAATGTGCAAATTGGTGCGGGTGACAGTCAAACGGGCCACGCCTTGCTGGGCAATGCGGATACGGGTTTGACGTGCACGACGCAGACGCTGCTCTTTCTTGGTCAACATGATGCAGCTCCTTATTTCTTCTTGGTCTCTTTGATCGTGATCTTCTCGTCCGCATAGCGGATGCCTTTGCCCTTGTAGGGCTCGGGCGGACGAACAGCACGGATCTCAGCGGCGATCTGACCGACGCGCTGACGATCAGCGCCTTTGATCAGGATCTCGGTCGGGCTCGGTGTAGCCACAGTGATACCGGCAGGCATCACGATGTCAACAGGGTGCGAGTAACCAACAGCCAGGTTCAGCTTGGCACCAGAGGCCTGGGCCTTGTAACCCACGCCAATCAGGCTCAGCTTCTTCTCGAAGCCTTTGGTCACACCGGTCACCATGTTATTCACCAGCTGACGCAAGGTGCCGCTCATGGCATTGGCTTCACGCGAATCGTTGGCAGGCGCAAAGCTCAGCTTGCCGCCTTCGTTGCTCACCTTGACCAGCACGCTGGCCGCAGTAGCCAGTTGGCCACCCGTACCTTTGACGCTGATCTGATCTTCCTTGATGGACACATCCACGCCAGCGGGGATGGTCACAGGCATTTTTCCTACTCGGGACATCTCGTCTCTCCTGCCATTAAGCGACGTAGCACAGCACTTCGCCGCCGACACCGGCTGCACGCGCTTTGCGGTCGGTCATCACACCCTTGGGTGTGGTGACGATTGCGACGCCCAGGCCGTTTTGGACCTGAGGAATGGCATCACGGCCTTTGTACACGCGCAGACCAGGACGGCTCACACGCTCGATACGCTCGATGACCGGACGGCCAGCGTAATACTTCAGGGCGATTTCCAGCTCGGACTTGCCGTCGTTGGACTTGATTTGGAAGCCGTCAATGTAGCCTTCATCTTTCAGCACTTGGGCGATGGCCACCTTCACTTTGGAAGAAGGCACCGACACGCTGGCCTTGGCGACCATCTGTGCGTTGCGGATGCGGGTCAACAGATCGGCAATGGGATCACTCATGCTCATGTTGTTCTCTCCTGCCGATTACCAGCTGGCCTTGGTCACGCCCGGAATGTTGCCCTGGAAGGCAAGTTCACGGATCTTGGCGCGGCCCAGACCAAATTGACGGAATGTGCCACGTGGGCGACCGGTGATTTCGCAACGGTTGCGCTGGCGCGTGGGGTTGGCGTTGCGCGGAAGCTTTTGCAGACCCAGACGGGCTGCTGCACGCTCTTCGTCGCTGCGCTTGGCATCATTGGCAATGGCTTTCAGTTCCGCGTATTTTTTCGCGAATTTGGCTGCCAGTTTTTCACGCTTGAGCTCACGCTCGATCAAAGCTACTTTAGCCACGTGACACCTCAGTTCTTGAAGGGGAAACGGAAAGCGGCGAGCAGTGCCTTGCACTCTTCGTCGGTCTTGGCCGTTGTGGTGATGCTGATGTTGAGACCGCGCAAAGCGTCAACCTTGTCGTACTCAATCTCAGGGAAAATGATCTGCTCTTTGACGCCGATGTTGTAGTTGCCACGGCCATCAAACGCACGACCAGAAATACCACGGAAGTCACGCACACGGGGCAATGCCACGGTGACGAAACGGTCCAGGAATTCATACATCTGCACGCCGCGCAGGGTCACCATGCAACCAATGGGCTGCTGCTCACGAATCTTGAAACCCGCAATAGCCTTCTTGGCCTTGGTCACCACAGGCTTTTGACCCGCGATCTTGGTCAGGTCACCCACAGCGTTGTCCATGACCTTCTTGTCGGCCACAGCTTCGCTCACGCCCATATTCAGGGTGATTTTGGTGATGCGAGGCACTTGCATGGGCGACTTGTAGCCAAACTTGGCCGTCAGCTCAGCAGCGATTTTGTCGCGATAGAGTTCTTGAAAACGTGCCATGTTTATGCCACCTTGATTTCTTCGCCACTGGACTTGTACACACGCACGCGCTTGCCGTCAGCCAGTTGCTTGATGCCCACGCGATCAGCCTTGCCAGTCGCAGCGTTGAAAATCGCCACATTGGATTGGTGAATCGGCATGGCCTTTTCGATGATGCCGCCATTGGTACCCTTCATAGGGTTGGGCTTGGCGTGCTTTTTGACGAGATTGATACCGTCAACCACCACATGCGAATCATCAGCACGCAGGGACACTTTGCCGCGCTTGCCTTTGTCGCGACCGGTGATCACGATGATTTCGTCGCCTTTGATAATCTTGTTCATGGCGAGTCCTTAAAGCACTTCGGGAGCCAGGGACACGATCTTCATGAACTTCTCGGTACGCAGTTCACGCGTGACCGGGCCAAAGATACGAGTGCCGATAGGCTCAAGCTTGCTGTTCAGCAACACAGCTGCGTTGCCATCGAATTTAACGAGGGAGCCGTCGCCGCGGCGAATGCCTTTGGCAGTACGAACCACCACAGCACTGTAAACCTCGCCTTTTTTGACGCGGCCACGTGGAGCGGCTTCTTTGATGCTCACCTTGATGATGTCGCCGACGCTGGCGTAGCGACGCTTAGACCCGCCGAGCACCTTAATGCACAGCACGGACTTGGCGCCGGTGTTGTCAGCAACATCCAACCGAGATTCTGTCTGGATCATTTCAATATTCCCAACTTGTATTTCCAAGGCAAACAAGCCACCCGAGAAATCAGTCTTGGACCCGTCATCCACACCGCAAACCACTTGCGGCACTTCAGATTGGGCAGATAACTACGCTTTTTGCAAAGCGAAGCCCTCGATTATGCCAGAGAAAAGAACCTCAAGCAAGCCCCTGGCAAGTTTTTTTGCTGTAAAGGGCAAAAAACCTCACGGGCAGCAGGCATAGCGCCGTGCCAGCGCCTCAAATTCAGGCAAACGGGGGTCGATACCCGTCTCCTGCGCCAGCACCTGAGCCACCCTGGGGGCCCAGGTGCTGGCCAGCGAGGCGTCCAGCATGAGCCAACGGGAGCGGCGGGTCAGAACGTCTTCCACGGTCCGGGCATATTCATGGCGGGCCGCAAACCGAACCGCAGCCTCCCCCAAGCCGGGCAACCACTGCATATCGCCCCCTGGCAGCGTCTTGATGTAAGACGCCTCTGAACCATAACTGTGCCAACCCGGGGCAGCGGCGAGCGTTGGCTGACCCGCCGCCTGTGGCGCCCCCACCAACGGCGACCAGGGTGCCGCTTGCGCAGCCTTCTCTGGCAGCAAACCGGCCGATGCCCCGGCCTTGAGCACATCGGCCCCCATGGCTCGGAAAGTGGTCCATTTGCCGCCAGTAACCGTCAGCAAACCCGAGCCGGATATGTCGATGCGATGCTCTCGACTGACACGGCTGGTTCCACCGCTTCCGTCTGGGCGGGCCTCGTTGACCAAGGGCCGCAGACCGGCCCAGATGCTGCGCACATCGGCCCGAATGGGCTGACGGGCCAGGTAGTGACCGGCTTCCTGCAGGATCAGGTCGACCTCCTCACGCAAGGGCACGGGTTCTGGCAAAGCCTCTGGCCGAGGGGTGTCCGTCGTGCCCAGCAAGACCTTGCCCAGCCAGGGCACCGCAAACAGAACACGTCCATCGCGGGTAGACGGCACCAGCAAGGCCCGCTCGCCTGGCCAAAACGAAGCATCCACTACCAGATGGATGCCTTGACTGGGGCGAACCAACGGATCCACCGACAGACCATGGGCCTGCGCATCCATGTCGCGCAAGCCATCCACCCAGACCCCGGTGGCGTTGACCACGCAACGGGCCTGCACCTCAAAGGTACGGCCGTTTTCAGCATCACGGGCCTGCACACCCGCCACCTGGCCCGCGGATTCGATCAAGCCGGTCACAGGCAGGTGGTTGACGACCAAGGCCCCATGTATGGCCGCCGTGCGGGCCAGCGCCAGCGCGAGGCGGGCATCGTCGAACTGGCCGTCCCAATACTGCACGCCACCACGCAAGCCCTCGGTCTTGACGCCCGGCACCGCGTGCATCGTGGCTTCACGGCCCAGGAAACGGGTGGAGCCCAAGCTGGCACGCCCGGCCAATGCGTCGTAGAGCTTGAGGCCCGCGCCATAAAACAATTGCTCACCCCAGCGGTAAGCCGGCATCACAAAGGGCAAAGGCCGTGCAATGTGCGGCGCGGCCTCCAGCAAAGCACGGCGCTCGTGCAGCGCCTCATACACCAGCGGCAAATGCCCCTGCGCCAGATAGCGCACACCGCCATGCAACAACTTGGTCGACCGCGACGAAGTGCCTTGCGCAAAGTCATGCGCCTCCAAAAGCACCACACTCAAGCCCAGACGAGCGGCCTGCAAAGCCACACCCAGGCCCGACGCACCACCGCCCACCACCGCCAGATCCCAGACCCGGGGTTCGGCCAGTCGTGCCAGCAAATCGGCCCTGACAGTGGGCAAGGGGGTCGCGGTCATGCCCGGGCCCATTGGCGGGAACGGTCCACCGCCTCGCGCCAGCGGGCCATGCCTGCCTCACGCTGCGCCGCCGACCATTGCGGCTCAAACCGCCGGTCCTGCGCCCATTGCGCGGCAATTTCGTCGGCACCCGACCAGAAGTCCGTGGCCAGCCCCGCCAGGTAAGCCGCGCCCAGCGCCGTGGTCTCGGTCACGCGGCTGCGCACCACCGGCACCCCCAGCACATTGGCCTGGACCTGCATCAGCAGGTTGTTGCGGCTGGCACCGCCGTCCACCCGCAACTCGGTCAGCGCCAGAGTGCTGTCACGCGCCATGGCCCCGAACACATCGGCAGACTGCCAGGCAATCGCCTCCAGCGCCGCACGGGCCAGGTGCGCCCGGGTGGTGCCCCGCGTCATGCCCACCAGGGTGCCGCGTGCCTGGCCATCCCAGTCCGGCGTCCCCAGACCTGCAAAGGCGGGCACCAGATAGACGTCCCCCGTATCGGGCACGCTGGCGGCCAGCGCTTCGATCTCGTCGGCCGAGCGGATGATCTGCAAACCATCGCGCAGCCACTGCACGGTGGCGCCTGCCATGAACACCGAACCCTCCAGTGCGTAAGCCGTGCGCGGCTGAGGCGCACCTGCAGGGCCTTGCCAAGCCACCGTGGTCAGCAATTGATTGCGGCTCGCCACTGGGGCGTTGCCTGTGTTCATCAGCATGAAACACCCCGTGCCGTAGGTGTTCTTGGCCATGCCAGGCGTGAAGCAAGCCTGCCCGAACAGCGCCGCCTGCTGGTCGCCCGCGCAACCGGCCACCGGGATGGGCAAGCCCAAAATGTCGACGTCGGTTTCGGCCATCACGCCGCACGACGGCAGCACCTGCGGCAGCACGCTGCGCGGAATGCGCAGCAGCGCCAGCAGGCTGTCGTCCCAGTCCTGGGTGTGGACATTGAACAGCAAGGTGCGTGAGGCGTTGCTGGGGTCGGTCGCGTGAACACGGCCCCCCGTCAGCTTCCAGAGCAGCCAGCTGTCGACGGTGCCGAAGGCCAGCTCACCGCGTTCGGCTCGCTGGCGGGCGCCGGGCACGTTGTCCAGCAACCATTCGAGCTTGGTACCTGAGAAATACGCATCCAGCACCAAGCCTGTCTTGCGGGCCAGAATGCGGTGTGCGCCTTGCGCGCGCAAGGCATCGCAGCGTGACACCGTTCGCCGGTCCTGCCAGACGATGGCGGGGGCCACTGGCTCGCCCGTGCGGCGGTCCCACAGCACCGTGGTCTCGCGCTGGTTGGTCAGCCCAATCGCGCGCACCTGCCGCGCCACAATGCCTGCGCGCTGCAACGCTTCACGCAAGACCGCCAACTGGGTGTGCCAGATCTCATTGGCATCGTGCTCCACCCAGCCGGGCTGTGGGAAATGCTGCGTGAATTCGCGCTGGGCGATGGCCACGGGCTGGCCTGCGCGGTCAAACACCACCGCACGCGAACTGGTGGTGCCCTGGTCAATGGCAAGGATGTAGTCCATGCGGGCAAGACTACCCGAAAGTCGTGACCACAAACAGCGACAATCCCCGGATTGACCTCCGTAAACGACACCCCAGAGACACGCCTCATGAGCCAGACACAACCCCACATCGCCTTCATCGGCGGCGGCAACATGGCCAGCGCCATCATTGGCGGCCTGATCCGTCAGGGCATGACACCTGCGCAGATCACCGTGGTCGAGCCCTTTGCCGAGACCGCCGCCAAGCTGCACAAGGATTTCGGCATCACCGCCCTGCCCGCTGCCACCCAGGCCCTGGCGCAGGCCACACTGGTGGTGTGGGCCGTCAAACCGCAGGTGTTCAGCGAAGCCGCCGCCCCGGTCAAAGCCCACACCCTTCAGGCCCTGCACCTGTCGGTGGCCGCTGGCATCCGCACCGACAGCATCTGCCGCTGGCTGGGCACCGAGCGCGTGGTGCGCTCCATGCCCAACACCCCGGCCCTGGTCGGCCAAGGCATGACCGCGCTCTACCCTTGCCCGGCTGTGACAGCGAACGACAAAGCCCTGGTTGAAAAAGTCATTGGCACCACCGGCCAGTTCCTGTGGGTGAACCAGGAGTCGCATCTGGACGCCGTCACCGCGCTGTCCGGCTCGGGCCCCGCTTATGTGTTCTTCTTCCTCGAAGCCATGACCGAAGCCGGCGTGGGCATGGGCCTGAGCGCCGAGCAGGCCTACCAGCTGGCGGTGGCCACGTTCGCCGGGGCTTCGTCGCTGGCTGCCGCATCGACCGAGTCGGCCGAAGTCCTGCGCCAGCGCGTCACCTCCAAAGGCGGCACCACCTACGCGGCCATCACTTCGATGGAGGCCGCTGGCATCAAACCCGCTTTTGTGAAGGCCATGCAGGCCGCCGAGCAACGTGCCCGTGAGCTGGGCGACGAATTCGGCAAAGCCTGATCAGAAGCCGTAGCCCAGCGCCACACCCGCAAACACGCTGAACCCCAGCCAGTGGTTCAGGCGGAAGGCCTGGAAACAGCCTTCACGGGTGCGCTGACGGATCAGGCCAAAGTGCCAGACCACCTGGGCGGCGGCCACGGCCCAGCCCAGTGCAAACAACGGGCTCTGGCGCGGCACGGGCAAAAGCGCAGCCCAGATCACCAGATAGGCGACATAAAAACCCATGATGGCGGGCACATCCTTGTCGCCCAGGGTGATGGCCGAGGTCTTCATGCCGATCTTCAGGTCATCATCGCGGTCCACCATGGCGTACTCGGTGTCGTAGGCCAGCACCCAGAACAGGTTGCCCAGCAGCAAACCCCAGGCCAGCGGCGGCACCCTGCACTGCACAGCAGCAAAGGCCATCGGGATGCCAAAACTGAACGCCACCCCCAGCACCGCCTGCGGCATGGACACATGGCGCTTGGCATACGGGTACACCAGCGTCACGGCCAGCGCCGCAAACGACCAGGCGATGGTGGCTGCGTTGGTGGTCAGCACCAAAGCAAACGCACACAGCGCCAGCACAGCGCCAACCAGCAGCGCCTCTTTTGTGCCGATGCGCCCGCTGGTGACCGGGCGCTCGGCGGTGCGCTTGACGTGCTTGTCAAAGTCGCGGTCGGCCACATCGTTGATGCAGCAACCCGCGCTGCGCATGAGGACCGTGCCCAGCGTGAACACCACGATCAGGTGCCAGCCCGGAAAGCCCCCTGCGGCCATCCACAAGGCGGCCAGCGAAGGCCACAAGAGCAGCAACCACCCCGCAGGACGGTTCCAGCGGATCAGGTCAAGGTAAAGCTGGAGTTTGGCGCGCATGTTGCCGATTTTAGAAGCTGACTTTGTAGGAGCCGCGCCCTCGCGGCGATGTGCACCTGGCTGCTGCGGCCCAATCGCGACGGGGGCGTCGCTCCCACAAACAGCCAAAGTCAGGACAAGCGCTGCACGCCCGGCAGAGCGCAAGCGTAAATCGCGTTGCGCACAGCGGCAATCGCCTCGTAACGGGTGAAGCTGCGCCGCCAGGCCAGCACCACGCGCCGGGTCGGCGGCGGGCCGCCTTGCGGGTCCACCACCGGCAGGTAACGCACAGGTGCGTCCTTGCGACGCGGTTGGTCTTCCGGCTCCGGTACCGACAAGCGCGGCACCAGCGTCACCCCCATGCCCGCCGCGACCATGTGCTTGATGGTCTCCAGCGACGAGCCTTCAAAGGTCTTTCGAATGCCATCGGTCTGGCTGGCATAGCGGGCAAATTCGGGGCACACCTCCAGCACATGGTCGCGAAAGCAATGCCCATTGCCCAGCAGCAGCATGGTCTCGTTCTTGAGCTGTTCGGTGGTGATGGACGCCTGCGACGCCAAAGGGTGCTGCACAGGCAGCGCCGCCACGAAGGGCTCGTCGTACAGGGGCGCAATGGCCAGCCCCGCATCAGGAAATGGCTCGGCCAGGATTGCGCAATCGATCTCGCCCGTGCGCAGCATCTCCAGCAGACGCACGGTGAAGTTCTCCTGCAACATCAAAGGCATCTGCGGGAGATCGGCAATGATCTGGCGCACCAGATCGGGCAACAGGTAAGGGCCGATCGTGTAGATCACGCCCAGCCGCATGGTGCCTGCCAGCGGGTTCTTGCCGCGCTTGGCAATCTCCTTGATCTCGGCCGCCTGCTCCAGCACGCTTTGCGCCTGGCGGATGATCTCCTGCCCCAACGGCGTCACGGTCACCTCGCCCGCCGTGCGCTCGAACAGCTTGACCTCCAGCTCTTCCTCGAGCTTCTTGATCGCCAGCGACAACGTGGGCTGCGACACATGACAAGCCTCGGCGGCTTTGCCAAAGTGCTTTTCGCGGGCCACGGCCACGATGTACTTGAGTTCGGTCAGGGTCATGCGCTCAGGCTTTCAGGTACTCCGATTTTCCACCCAGCCAGCGGCTCACATGGCGCTCGGCCAGTTGGGGATGCTGGTCCAGCATGACGGGGGCCAGTTCGCGTGCCCAGTCCAGCAAAGGCGTGTCGGTGGCCAGATCGGCAAAGCGCAGCAGGGGCGCCCCGGACTGGCGTGCGCCCAGGAATTCTCCGGGGCCACGGATCTCCAGGTCGCGCCGGGCGATCTCGAAGCCGTCGTTGGTTTCCACCATGGCACGCAGGCGCTCACGCGCCGTCTCGCCCAAGCGGCCGCTGTCACCCGTGCCGTAGAGCAACACACAGGCCGACGCGGCGGCGCCCCGCCCCACCCGGCCACGCAACTGGTGCAACTGACTCAGACCAAAGCGCTCGGCGTGCTCGATCACCATCAGCGAAGCATTGGGCACATCCACGCCCACCTCGATCACGGTGGTGCTCACCAGCACCCCCATCTGGCCACTGGTGAACAGGTCCATCACCGCTTTTTTCTCGGCCACAGGCATGCGCGAATGCAGCAGACCCACCATCACCCCCGGCAAGGCCTCGCTCAGGTCGGCATGGGTCTGGGTGGCGTTGGTCAGGTCCAGCGCCTCGCTCTCTTCAATCAGCGGGCAGACCCAGTACACCTGCCGCCCCTGCGCCAGCTGCGCGCCAATGCGCGCCACCACCTCATCGCGGCGGCTGTCCGAAATCACCCGCGTCACGATGGGCGTGCGCCCCGGGGGCAGCTCGTCAATGACCGACACGTCCAGATCGGCGTAATAGCTCATGGCCAGCGTGCGCGGGATGGGCGTGGCGCTCATCATCAGCATGTGCGGCTCCATGCCACCGTCCTGCATCTTGCCGCGCAGGGCCAGGCGCTGGGCCACGCCAAAGCGGTGCTGCTCGTCGATCACCGCTAACGCCAGGTTTTTGAACTTGACCTGCTCCTGAATCACCGCATGCGTGCCCACCACCAGGGCCGCCTCGCCAGACTCGATCAGCGCCAGCATCTCGGCGCGTTCCTTCTTTTTCTGGCTGCCGGTCAACCAGGCCACCTTGACGCCCAAGGGCTCCAGCCACCCCACCAGCTTGCCAAAGTGCTGGCCCGCCAAAATCTCGGTCGGGGCCATCAGTGCGCACTGCCAGCCTGCGTCAATGGCCACCATGGCGGCGAGTGCCGCCACCACCGTCTTGCCCGCGCCCACATCGCCCTGCAGCAAGCGGTGCATGGGCACAGCACGGGCCAGATCAGCAGCGATCTCGCGGCCCACGCGCTGCTGCGCCCCCGTGAGGCCAAAGGGCAGCGCAGCCAGCAAGCGGGCATGCAAGCCCCCCTCAGCTTGGCGCAATTGGGGCGCGCGCAAACGGTCTCGTTCACGCTTGGCGGTCAGCTGCGACAACTGCTGAGCCAACAACTCCTCGCACTTGAGGCGAATCCAGGCCGGGTGGCTGCGGTCTTCGAGCGCGGCCATCGACACATCGGGCGTGGGGTGGTGCAAAAACTGCAGTGCATCGCGCAGCGACCAGGCGCCGCGCCGGTCCGGCCAGGGCGCCTGCGGCGGCAGGGTTTCACTCAGGTCGGCATGGTTCAAACCGGTGATGACGGCTCGGCGCAAATACGGCTGCGGCAAACCCGCCACCGTGGGGTACACGGGCGTCAGCGCCGTGGACAAGGCCCCGCCCGCCGCCTTGAAATGCGGATGCATCATGGTCAGGCCCATGAAACCGCCACGCACCTCGCCCCGGGCACGGATGCGGTTGCCCACCGCCAGCGCCTTCTGGTGCGAAGGGTAGAAACTGAAAAACCGCATCACACAAGTGTCTGAACCGTCGTCCACCGTCACCAGCAGCTGGCGGCGCGGACGCATCGTGATCTCGCAGGCGGTGACCGTGGCCTCGATCTGCACCGTGTCGCCCTCGCGGGCATCGGCCAGCTTCACGATCCGGGTCTCGTCCTCGTAGCGCAACGGCAAATGCAGCGCCAGGTCAATGTCACGCACCAAGCCCAGCTTGCGCAGCGCTTTTTGCGGGGCGGTCAGGGTTTTGGCGGGGGACGAGGGGCGCTCGGACATGCGCCGATTGTGCCCCGAGGCCAAAGCCTCAGGCGGGCTTTTTGACCGAAGCGGCCAGCGCGAGCGCAGTGACCACCTCGCGGACCGTCTTGCGGTCGGCCACGGTCAAGGCCATGTAACGGTGCACCATTTCACGGTCGGCCATGTCCAGGCGCTCAAACCCGGCATCGGCTTCCGAAATTCGGGTTGCTGCCCGCTGGCTGCCAAAGCGCAACTCATCCGGACTGACCTGAAGCCACTCGGCCAGCACACGCAGCTTGTCTTGCGTCGGAATGGATTTGCCCAGCAACCAGTTGCGGGCCGTGTGCGGCGTGATGCTGCGACCCCAATAACGCAGGTTGAACTCGTTGGCCACCACGGTGGGTGAGGTGCGCACGCCACCACCCTCCAGCGCTTGCTTGAGCCGCAGGGCAAATGCTTCGGTTTCGGTGGTGGTCGCCATGAGACGAAAGTAGCTGGCGTCTCGCGCATAAATTTAAATGTTTATTACAAATTCTGTTAAAGTAAATTACGTTTTCTGGTAATCACTTTCCCAAAACCAAGACAAGACAGGACCTCAGATGAAATTTTCAATCGGCGTAGTCGCCGTCTGCATTGCATCGCTATTGACAGGCTGTGCGGCAACCACTGGCGCGAACTACCGGCCCATCGTTGATACACAGGGTGTCGACTTCAATCGCTACGAACATGATCTGCGCGAATGCCAGTCGTACGCCACTCAGACGGCTGGCGCTGGCGAATCGGCAGCCGCTGGTGCCCTGGCGGGCGCATTGCTGGGAGGTGTGCTGGCTGCGGCAGCAGGCAAGAACTACAGCCGCTCAAGTACCGCCCGTGTTGGTGCGGTCACAGGTGCTGTAGGCGCTGGCGCCGAAGGCGAAACCAATCAACGAAACATCATTCGCCGCTGCCTTGCAGGGCGTGGGTATCGCGTACTTCAATAAAAAACATCACAAAAAAACAACTCACCTTCTCTTAAAAAGAAACTGCACATGAAATCCATCAAATCTCTTATCGCCATCAGTACTCTAATGGCATTGACCGCATGCGGCGGCGGCTCCAGCACGCCTTCGACATCGACAGACACCTATCAATTGCGAACCGCTTATGTGAATTACATGACAGACACTCGGTCATCTCCATTCACAGCCTCCGGAACAGTACAAGGGGTCAACGTGACTGGCAGCGGATCATTCACCCAGGGTGCATTGACCAACACAACCTTTGAAAATCAAGCTGCATTGCAAAAAGTCAGCACCGTCACTGCATCGCTAAATGCCAACGGGCAAACACTGCCTCTATCAACCAGCTCAACAACTTATGTGGACTCGAACTACAACCTGCTGGGAGCCAGTGGCACAGACTATGAAGTTGTCTCTGGATCCGTAACGATTCCATCAACAGCGCAAGTCAACGACACAGGCGTCTGGTATTCGTCCACCCGGTATGCGACATCAACCAAAGCGACTAGACGCGGCACCGCATCGGTCTCTTATGTGCTCGAGCCAGATACCGCGTCTAGCGCACTCCTCAAGCTCATCCGGATTGAAAAAGACACGACGGGCACAACGACCTCCACAAGCACCTTGAGTTTTCGTATGACACCGGGGGGCGGTCTGACACGCCTGTCGGAGTCAACACTCACCTCTACCGGAACGCTGACCATCACGTACTGAACTTTTGCTCTTGTAAACAACGGCGTGAGACAATCACGCCGTTTTTATTCGCACGGGCCTGTCCAGCCCTGAATCATGTCTGCATCCACATCCCTCTGCGCTCCACGCGCTTTCACGCTCAGTGATTTCGACTTTGAGCTGCCCCCTGAACTGATTGCCCAGCACCCCGCCGCCGAACGCAGCGGCTCGCGCTTGCTGGACGGCTCATCGCCTGCGGTGGTGGACCGGATCTTTCGCGAACTGCCTGGCCTGCTCAACGCGGGCGATTTGCTCGTCTTCAACGACACCAAGGTGGTCAAGGCGCGCATCTTTGGCGAGAAGGCCACGGGCGGCAAGCTGGAGTTGCTGATCGAGCGCGTGCTGCCCGGCCACCAGGTGGTCGCGCACATGAAGGTCAGCAAAAAGCCTTTGGTAGGCGGCAAGATGGTCATGGCAGGCGGCATTGATCGCGGCGGCTTTGAGGCGGTGCTTTTGGGCCGCTGGCCCGATGAAAACGGTCAGCTGTTCCTGCTGCAACTGAGCGACGAGCCGCATGCGCTGATGGAAAAGCACGGTCATGTGCCGCTGCCGCCGTACATCGCGCACACCGACACCGAAGAAGACGCCCAGCGCTACCAGACCGTGTTTGCGCGTGCACCTGGTGCGGTGGCCGCGCCCACGGCAGCGCTGCATTTTGACGAAGCCTTGCTGGCCGATCTGGCGGCCCGGGGCGTGCAACGCGCCAGCGTCACGCTGCATGTGGGGGCGGGCACCTTCCAGCCCGTGAAGACCGAGAACATTGCCGAGCACACCATGCACCGCGAGTGGTACGAGGTGCCCGAAGCCACGCAGCAAGCCATTGCCGAGTGCAAGGCACGGGGCGGCAAGGTGGTGGCGGTGGGCACGACCACGGTGCGGACTTTGGAGTCGTGGGCCCAATTTGGCCAGGCCAGCGGCGACACGCAGATCTTCATCACGCCGGGGTTTGAATTCAAAGTGGTGGACCGCCTGATCACCAACTTCCACCTTCCCAAAAGCACGCTGATGATGCTGGTGAGTGCCTTTGCGGGCTACGAGCACATCATGGGCCTGTACCGGCACGCGATCGCGAACCAGTACCGCTTCTTCAGTTATGGGGATGCGATGCTGCTGACGCGCAGGCAGACAATCTGACCAAAGAAACTCAGGCTGCTGCGGCCTGACTTTTGCGAACAGGTTTGAACATGATTTGCAATTGAGAATTTGTAGCTTGCGCGAACTTTGTCAATGTTCGAATGGAAGGCATGGAGCTGCCACTTTCAAGCCTTGCGATGGTGGACTGAGAAGTTCCCATCTTCACCGCCAATTCGCCCTGCGACAGGCCACTTTTGACTCGTGCCTCAATCAGCTGGCGCGCAAGTTCAAACTCAATACGCGACTCGTCAAAGGCTGCTTCATAGCTCGGACTCTTCAGCCAGCGCTGATGCAATGCGGAAATTTTGCTCATAACAGTCCAGCGTCCTTGGCGCGTTTACTTGCAGTTTGAAGGGCTCGATCAGGTGTCTTTTGCGTCTTCTTGATAAACACATGCAGAACAATCACCCGCTTACCTGTTGAAACGACATAAATTCCACGACCGATGCCATCACGTCCACTGACTCGGGTTTCCCACAGCTTGCCATCCAGACCTTTGATGTGAGGCATTCCGACATTGAACGGGCCAAATTCCTCGATCAACTGAGATACACGAACAAATCGACCCCGCATGTCCAGCGGTAATGCAGTCAGCTCCTCGTCAACGACATCGTTCAGTGTTTCTACCGACCATTTAGCCATACCAAATCATACCAAAAAAGAGATATTTGGTGTGAGCCATGAATTCATCAGCCCTCAACCCAGCTGAAGAAACACCCGCCCACCCTCGACCTTCACCGGCCAAGTCTTGGCAGGCTCGGTCGCAGGGCCACAAGCCACCGAGCCATCGCGCAGGCTGAACTGGGCCTGGTGAAACGGGCACTCCACGTGGTGACCTTCCACAAAACCATCGCACAGTTTCGCGTTGCCGTGGCTGCACAGGTTGTTGATGGCGAAGACCTCGCCTTCCACGCTGAAGAGCGCAATGTCTTGCCCCTCGGGGGCCACGGCGATGCCTGCGCCTTCAAACAAATCGGCCTCGGCGGCCACGTCGGTCCAGTTCGTCATATTCAAATCGGATAAATGATGGAATTGGGGATCATTTCGCTGTCGTACACGCACAGGCGTTCGGCGAACTTGAAACCCTCGGGGGTCTGCACGAGGGTGTCGATGTAGCGGCCCACATTGAACACCGTGCTTTCCTTGTCGAATTTGGTGCGAAACACCGCGTAGTTGGCTTCGCTGTGAATGCGCCCGTCCTCGACCTTGCGCACCATGGGTGCGCCCACCACGTGGCGCTGGTAGTAGGGGTCGTGGTACAGCGTTTCTTGAATGCCATACACGCGATCCTTGAGCATGCCCTTGCTGGTGAGCAACAGGGTGCACAGCGGAAAACCGCGTTCAAAGTTTTCACGCGGCTGCAGTTTGTACACGCATTGCTCGGTGAAGAACTCGGGCCACAGGTCCCACTGACCGCTGTCCACGGCGCTGGCGTAATCGGCATACAGCTGCTGGATGCTGAACCAGGTATTCATATCGACCATGTTCAAGCCTCCATCACTTTGCGCCAATATTCATACATGCCACGGATGAGCGTCTCGGTCACCATGTGGTCTGTCTCGCCCACGTCGCGCCCGCCCAGCTCCACCAGCATGCGGTGCTCAGGCTTGGTCTCAAACGCCTGCTGCGAGAACTCGATCACCTCGCCATCATCCGCACTCACAAAACCAGCCGGACCAAACAGGTTGGACTGGCGCAGGCGGCGCTCGGTCATCTCGGGCGTGTCGTCTTCAAAACCAAAGTGCGTCCACACAAAGTCAAACGCGCCATGGCCATCGGGCTGGATGTGTCGGGTGGACACGCTGTTGACCTGCTGTTGAAAAATCACACTCGGGAACAGCGTCATCATCACGGCCGTGGGTACTGACACCCCCACGCTCGGCACTGCGTGTCCTTCGCTGCCCCCCGAGGGGGCTTCCGACGCCTTGGGGCGGCCCAGCGGCGTCGGCATCTTGTCGCCCATTTGCCACCAGGGCTCGGACACGATGTCCAGAAAGCTCGGGTCGTTGAGCTGCATGCTTTCCTTGAAGCTGCTCACCTGCGTGACCTGCGCCGCTTGCCCCGTGGCTTGACCCGCGCTGCCACGGGTCGAGACCATGGCGGCGTGGCGGTGGTGTGCATCCATGCGCAACTCGCTCTTGTTGTCGGCACGCCAGAGGCCAAAGGTGACAAACCAGGTGTGCAGCAAACCGGGGTGATAAGGGTCTTTGATGTTCTCCTGCATCAGCTTCCAGTTGCCGGGAATGCGCTGTCGGTTGTAGCCCAGCACCACCAGCTTTCGGCCGTTGAACAGGCGGTCAAAGTATTGGAGGATGGTCGGGCCCATGTAGTCTTCGAGCGACTCCACAGCGTGGTCAAACGAAGCGAACACCACGCCGCCCCGCGTGGCCACTTTCAGAGGCGTGAGGCCGTGGTCTTTGGGGTCGAAGTCGGCAGGCATGCCGCCGTTGACTTTGCCATCTTGCCGCACACCACGCCGAAACGGCACACCCTGCAGATCGCCTTGGAGGCTATAGCTCCATTGGTGATATGGGCAGACAAACTCTTTCTTATTGCCATGACGTTCGCGGCAAAACTGCATGCCGCGGTGCGCGCAAACGTTCTCGACCACATGGATCTGCCCGTCATGGCCTCGCGTCATGATGACCGAGCGCTCGCCCACCACCGTGCGTTTGAAGTCCCCCGCGTTGGGGATCTCGGCCTCCAGGCCCACATAGCTCCAGTGGTTTTTGTAGAAGAAGCGCTCCAGCTCTTTCTTGTGCCGGTCTTCGTCGGTGTACACGGCAAACGGAACGCGGCTGGTGCCGTCCGTTTCCCAATGGATGGGTTGTTCGGGCATGGTGTCTCCTCTTGTGCTTTTGTAGGAGCGACGCCCTCGTCGCGATAGGGCGTTTGCAAACCGCCGTACTTGGCGAAGGCCTTATCGCGACGGGGGCGTCGCTCCTACAGAAGACATCATGCGCAAACACATGAATTCCGTAAATCGAAATTTACAGATAATCTTTATCTGAAATTCAAATATATTGCCATGGAACTCGCCCGCCTTGATCTGAACCTGCTGCTGGTCTTTCACCACCTGTTGCGTGAAAAACGGGTCTCTGCCGTGGCCACGGTGCTGGGCATGAGCCAGCCTGCCGTCAGCAGCGCCCTGGGCCGCCTGCGTGCCAGCCTGAGCGACGAGCTGTTTTTGCGCACCCAGCGCGGCATGGAGCCGACGCCTTACGCCCTGCAGCTGGCCGAGCCGGTGGCTACCGCGCTCGATGGTTTGCAGCAAGCACTCAATGTGCGGGCCTCGTTTGACCCGGCCAGCAGCGAGCGGCGCTTCACCCTGGCCATGACCGATGTGGGCGAGATGTATTTCCTGCCCGTGCTGATGGACGCGCTGAGCCGCACGGCCCCGGGCGTCACGCTGCACGTAGTGGCCGTGACCAGCGCCAGTCTGAAAGACGATATGGCTTCGGGCCGCACCGATTTGGCGCTGGGCCTGCTGCCGCAGTTGCAAGCAGGCTTTTTTCAGCAGGCACTGTTTCGCCAGCCCTATGTCTGCCTGATGCGCGAAGGCCACCCGCTGGCGTCAGCTCCTGCGCTCACGCTGGCCGACTTTGCCGCAGCCAGCCATGTGCGCGTGATCGCCGCAGGCACTGGCCACGGCCGGGTGGACGAAGCGCTGGAGCGCCAGGGCCTGCAGCGCCGCATTCGGCTCACAGTGCCGCACTATGTGGCGCTGGGCGATGTGCTGGGGCACTCTGACCTGATTGCCACCGTGCCCGAACGTTTTGCACAGCGCGTGACCGAACCTTTTGCCCTGACCGCCCGACCTCTGCCGTTGGCGGTGGACAGCAGCGCCATCCACCAGTTCTGGCATGCCCGCCTGCACAAAGACCCGGGGCACCAGTGGCTGCGGGAGCTGGTGGCCCAGTGCTTTGGCGATAGCGGCAAGCCCCCACCGTCTTGTGGGAGCGGCGCCCCCGCCGCGAAAGGGCCTGTGCTCAGCGACGGCCTGATCGCCCCGGGGGCGGGGCTCCTACAATCCTTGCCATGCTCCAATTCGACCTGCTCAAAACCGACCCCTCCAGCCACGCCCGACGCGGCGCGTTGACCCTGAACCATGGCGTGGTGCAAACGCCCATCTTCATGCCGGTCGGAACTTACGGCACGGTCAAAGGCGTGATGCCGCGCAGCCTGCACGAGATGGGCGCGCAGATCATTTTGGGCAACACCTTCCACCTGTGGATGCGCCCAGGGCTGGACATCATGAAAGGCTTTGGCGGCCTGCACCAGTTTGAAAAATGGGACAAACCCATCCTGACCGACTCGGGCGGTTTCCAGGTCTGGTCGCTGGGCGAGATGCGCAAGATCACCGAAGAAGGCGTGACCTTTGCCAGCCCCGTGAACGGCGACAAGCTGTTCATGTCGCCCGAAGTCAGCATGCAGATTCAGACCATCCTGAACTCGGACATCGTGATGCAGCTCGACGAGTGCACGCCTTACGAGACCAAGGGCCACCTGACGACCGAGGCCGAAGCCCGCAAGAGCATGGAAATGAGCCGCCGCTGGGCCGTGCGCAGCAAGGACGAATTTGCGCGACTGGAAAACCCCAACGCGCTGTTCGGCATCGTGCAGGGCGGCATGTTTGAAAACCTGCGCCAGGAATCGCTCGAAGCGCTGGTGGAGATGGACTTCCCCGGCTACGCGGTGGGTGGCGTGAGCGTGGGCGAGCCCAAGGAGCAGATGCTGCAGATCATGGCGCACACCCCGCACCGTCTGCCTGCGAACAAACCGCGCTACCTGATGGGCGTGGGCACGCCTGAAGATTTGGTGCAAGGCGTGGCCGACGGCGTGGACATGTTCGACTGCGTGATGCCCACCCGCAACGCCCGCAACGGCACGGTGTTCACCCGCTTTGGTGACTTGAAGCTGCGCAACGCCCGCCACAAGACCGACCCGCAACCGCTGGACAGCACCTGCACCTGCCACGCCTGCGCAGGCGCTTCGGGCATCTCGTGGGACCAGGGCGGTCGCGATGGCTTTTCACGTGCCTACCTGCACCACCTGGACCGTTGCGGCGAAATGCTCGGCCCCATGCTGACCACCATCCACAACCTGCACTACTACCTGAACCTCATGCGCGAGGTCCGTGCATCGCTGGATGCAGGTCAGTTTTCGCAGTTCCGGGCGCAGTTCAAGAGCGACCGCGCACGCGGGGTGTGAGGCGCAAGCGGTCGCGTCAGATTTGCACCCGCGTGCCCAGCTCGACCACCGCGTTGTCGGGCAAACGAAAGAACTCCACCACCCCTCCGGCATTGCGGTTCATGGCGGCGAACAGCTTTTCGCGCCATTGCGCCATGCCTGTGCCTGGGGCGGACACCACGGTTTCGCGGCTGAGGAAATACGTGGTTTCAAACGCCGGGATGTTGAGTCCATAGGCTGCACAGCCGCTCAAGGCTTGCGGCACATCGGGGTTGTTCATGAAGCCGTAACGCACCACCACACGCCAAAAGTGCTGGCCTAACGGCTGCACCTGCAAGCGATCTTGTTCTGAAACCCAAGGCACTTCGTCGAACAGCACCGTCAGGATCACGTTTTTCTCGTGCAGCACCTGGTTGTGCTTGATGTTGTGCAACATGGCTTGCGGTACCGTGTCCGGGTTCGCCACCGGATAGACCGCCGTGCGCGGCACGCTGTGCGGTGGATGGGCCTCCAACATCTCAATGAACGAGGTTAACTCCAAACCATCTTGACGGATGGTCTCGACCAGCAACTCGCGCCCTCGCGCCCAGGTGGTCATGAACAGGAAAAGCAGCAAGCCCATGGCCAGCGGAAACCAGCCACCGTCCCAGAGCTTGATGGCGCATCCCGCAAACAAGAACAGATCCACCACCAGAAAAAATCCCGTCGCACCCAGCGCCAGCGCCAAAGGCAACTTCCAGGCCTTGTAGATCACAAAAAACGTCAAGGCCGTGGTGATGGCCATGGTCAAAGTCACGGCGATGCCGTAAGCCCCAGCCAGTGCCGAGGAACTCTTGAACGCCAGCACCGCCATCACCACCCCGACCAGCAGTGCCCGGTTGACCGCTGGAATGAAAATCTGGCCTGACTCTTTTTCAGAGGTGAAGTGGATGTCCATGCGCGGCAAAAAGCCGAGCAAGATCGCCTGCCGCGTCATGGAGTACGCGCCCGAAATCACGGCCTGCGAAGCGATGATGGCTGCCAGTGTGGACAGCACCACCGCCAACACCATCCAGGATTCGGGGAACATCCGGTAAAACGGGTTCTCCAGCGCCGTGGGGTCCTGCATCAGCAACGCGCCCTGCCCCATGTAGTTCAGCGCCAGCCCCGGCAACACCAGCGTGCTCCAGGCCAGCTGGATGGGCTTGCGACCAAAGTGGCCCATGTCGGCATACAGGGCTTCGGCTCCCGTCAGTGCCAGCACCACAGCCCCCATGGCGGCCAGCACCATCGGGCCGCGCTCCAGCAAGAAATGCCAAGCGTGCATCGGGTTAAGCGCCTGCAAGATGGCGGGCTCGTGTGCGATGTGCATCACCCCCAAAGCGCCCAACGTGGCGAACCACAACACGATCACCGGGCCAAAGAAACGCCCCACAGAATGCGTGCCAAAACGCTGAACCGCAAACAGGCCCAGCAACACCAGCACCGACAGCGGCACCACATAAGGCGTCATGGCGGGGGTGATGACCTCGATGCCCTCGATGGCACCAATGACCGAAATCGCCGGGGTGATGATGCTGTCGCCATAAAACAGCGTGGCACCAAACAGGCCCAGCAAGAGCAACACCTGACGCAAGCGCGGCGAGTCCTGCACGGCGCGTGCGGCCAGTGCGGTGAGTGCCAGGCCACCGCCCTCCCCCCGGTTGTCGGCCCGCAAAATCAGGATCACGTATTTGAGCGTGACCACCAGCATCAAGGCCCACAGGATGACCGACACCACGCCAACAATGTTGTGCGCGTTCAGCACCACCCCGGTGTGCGGCGCAAAGACCTCTTTGACGGTATACAGCGGGCTGGTGCCAATGTCGCCATAGACCACACCCAACGCAGCCAGCGTGAGCGCACCCAGCCCATGGCGAGCGGTGTGGGCAGCGCCCTCGGAAGCAGAAGGAGACACAGCAGCAGAAGACATGTCGCAGACAAGAAGTGAACGAAGCCACAGCTTGCGCGTGCGGACATCAGGAACGCATAAGTCCCTGCCGTCAGGACGGCTCAGTCCATGGCTCGGCCAGCTTGTAGCCGACACCTGGCTCCGTCAGCAACCATTGAGGCTCGGCTGGGACGGATTCAAGTTTGATCCGCAATTGCCCCATGTACAAACGCAGGTAATGCACCTGGTCCACATGTTCGGCCCCCCAGACATCCAGCAAGAGCTGGCGGTGCGTGACCACCTGCCCGGCCTGCCGAGCCAAACGGGCCAGCAGCTTGAACTCGGTCGGTGTCAGACGCACCGCCTGGTCATGCAGATGCACCGTGTGCCTGGCCAGATCAATCCGCAAGCCACCCACGCTGTAGTGCGTCCGTGCAGCTTGCACCTGAACGCCTCGGTGACGCAGGCTCACACGCATGCGGGCCAGCAACTCCTGAACGCTGAAGGGTTTGACGAGGTAATCGTCAGCACCAGCGTCCAGCAGCCTCACCTTGCCTGCGTCGTCGTGGCGGGCGGAGATCACCAGCACCGGCAAGCTGCGGTGCTGGCGAATCCAGGCCAGCAGCTCACTGCCATCGGCATCGGGCAGGCCCAGGTCCAGCACCACCAGATCAAACGGCTGCGGGTGATGGGTCAGCAAGGCCAGGGCATCGGCGCAGCTGCCTGAGCCGGTGACGGCGTAACCTTCGGTTTCCAGCGCCGACTGCAAGGTCTGGCGCAGCGCCCGGTCGTCTTCCACCAGCAGCACATGCATGCTCATGCATTGCCCTCCTCTGTTTCCTCGGGCTGTGCCTGTGGCTGACTGCGCATGGGCATGCGCAGTCGCACCACGGTACCGCCGCCCTCGCGCGCCTCGATCCAGATACGGGCCTGATGCGCTTTGGCAATGGCACGGCACAAGGCCAGCCCCAGCCCCATGCCACGGCGGGCCATGGCATCCTGGTTCGGGTCGGGTCGCTGCGCACTGGGCATCCGACAAAACGGGTCAAACACTTTTTCATGCCACTCGGCAGGGATGCCAGCGCCCCGGTCCATCACGTCCATCTCGATGGCGCCATCCACTTGCCGTGCTTCCAGCTGCACGGCGGTATCCGACAGGCTGTGGTGGATGGCGTTGTCCACCAGGTTTTCAAACAACTGCACCAGCAAGATGGGCTCGCACCACAGCAAAGGCAAACCAGCAGGCACATGAACCTGCAATGTTCGCTCAGGGTAGCGCCTGCGGGTGGCAGCCAGCACCACGCCCCACAGTTCTTCAATCGACTCCCAGCTGCATTGCAAAGGGTCTTCCAGCGCGTCCAGCCTGGCCAGTTGCAGCGTGTGGGTGGTCATGCGATGCAAATGTTCGGCCTCGGCCAGGATGGTCTGTGCCTGCTGTCCGATGTGCGGGTCATGCAGTTGCGCGGCCTGTTGTGTCAAGAACGAGGCCGCGCCCGTGATGGTGGCCAACGGGGTGCGGTAGTCGTGTGAGATGGCTGCCAGCAAGGTGTTGCGCAGTTGTTGCGCCTGCAAATGCGTCTGCGCCTGCTGCGCCTGCTGGCGCGACTGCAAGCGCTCGAGCTCATCGGCCAGCTGTCTGACCAGACTTTTCAGCATGACCAGGGAAGGCGCTGGCTCGTTGGACAAGGGCTCCAGCGCCAACGCCCCGATGACACGCACCCCTGCACGCAAAGGCAACACCAGCGCAGGCAAATTGTCGTAGCGACCTGTGCCCGGTCCAATGGCGCTTTGCTCCTGGATACAGGCCAGCAGCAGTGGCTGTAAGGCGGCCGAAGGTACGGTCCCTTCTGATGCTCCAAACCACGCATGACTTTGCTCAGGCCGCTGCAGCAACAAAGACACGGAACAAGCCGTCCAATCAGACAAGAGGCCCTGGGCCACTCGGACTTGCTCAGGCACAGTGCCCGCCTGCTGCAGCTGTGTGGTCAACATTTGCTGTCGCCGCGCCTGTTCAGCCGCCAGCACCTGTGCGCTGGCATGGCTGCGCAAGCGAGCCATGAGCACACTGATCACGCTGCTGGTACACAACAAGGTCACCAGCAGCAGCAAGTCCTGATGAAACTCGACATGGAATGTGAAACGTGGCGGAACTGCAAACCAGTTGAACCAGGCCACCGCCGCAGCCGACACCACCACCGACAAACCCGCAGACAACCAAAAGCTCGCCAGCGTGCTGCAAAGCACCAGCAACAAGGCCAGGTTGCCCAGACTCCAGACACCATCAAGCGCCACCATGAGCCCGGCAAACACCGACCAAATGGCGATGGCCGGCCAAAAAGAAGAAAGGCGTTTCAGGGTGAGTGCCATGTTGGTTCAGATTAGCAGATCACGCATCTGGAAAGCATAAGGACACGGGTGTGCCCCAGGCGCATGCGGCTCAATCGCTGACGAACACCGTCAGCACGCCGGTGTAGCCGTAAAGCTGCTGTCCAGCGATTTCGCCAGCGGCGTAAAAGCCGACCAGCGGCACATCGCCCAGCGCATGGCGGATGATTTGCATCTCGGCGCTGGGCCCGCCAAAATGGCCGCCGCCGCGCCCCGTACAGCTCACATAGACCGCCCCGGCGATGCGCTTGCCACCCACGGGCAGGGTTTGCGTGGCATCAGGGCTTTGCAGCAAGGCCGTCTCCAGCGGCAGACTTTCCGGCTCCAGCGCTTCGCGCATCTCGGCGCAGATGCGCACCAGGTCGGCTCGCGCGGCCTTCGCATCGCGCTGGCAAAACACCAGGCGCATGCCGCTTTCCAGGTGCTCAGCCACAGCGATGCCCTGGCGCGTCGGGTCCAGCCCCACGATGTGTCGCACCCGCACATCCTGCTGCAAGTGGCCTGTGCGGCCGACAGCCGCCTCGCCGGGCAAGCTCAAACCCACCAGCGTGGCGCGCACCACGGCAATGGCGCGCTGCGGCTCACCGAGCGTGATGTCCAGCTCGTCCAGCATCACTTCGAGTGCGGGTCGGGCATCGAGCTCCAGCACCACATGCGGGTCGGCACGGGTGATGTGGTGCTCGCCCGCCACCGGCAGGCAACCTTGCGTGACGCGGGTCAGGCACGCCACCTCCGGGCTGAAAGCCACACCACTCAGGCCCCCTTGCAGCACCCCGCCAGCACCTCCCGCCCTCACGGCAAACTGCACCGGGGCTTGGCGGCTCGACACCAGCCCGCCCATCAGCTGGCCTTGCATGGTGCGGGAGGCCAGCTCGGCAATCAGCTCGGCCAGCTCCGGGGTTTGCGGCTCGGCATGCACCAGGGCGGTTTGCGCGGGCCAGCGGGCAGGCAAAGGCGCCACCCCCGAAAACACCTGGTACTGCTCGGGCGGCAGATCGCACAGCATGATCGCCAGCGCGGGTTCGTCCCAGTACTCGGCGCCACTGGCGACGATGCCCACACCTGTGCACCCGGCCCAGTCGCTCACACCCGGCAGCTCTTCGCGCAGGTGGTCCAGGATGGCCTGCGCCTCGGGCGCGTAGTGGTCGGTGATGTACAGCAGGCCCAGCCGAGGCTCAGCGGCAAAACCGGGCAAAGCCATTTGCGCCCGCAGCTGGGCCATGGCCAGGCCTGCGGCCATGCGCCACTGCGGGTGCATGGCATGACCGCAGGGGAACAACTTCATGCGGCAGGGCGCTTGCGGGCGGGCGTTTTGCGCGCCGCTTTTTTGACTGCGGTCTTTTTGGCCGGGGCCTTTTTTCTGGCGGGTTTCGCAGCAGCAGGTTGGGCACCCGCCGCATCGGCTGCCTTGGCTGCGGCCTGGGCCTTCATGGCTTCGGCGGCCACGTCTTTCATGGCCGCCCCCGCGATGTTCTGGAACTGCTGGGTGAGCGAACCCCACCAGGCCATCGGGTCGACCGCGGGCTTGTCGGCCGCATCCTTCCCCTTGGCCGCCGATTTGACTTGGGGCTTGGTCTTGACCTCGGACTGCTCGGGCTCAGGCATCGCCTGGGGTTCGGCCTTTGGCGCAGGCTCGGCGGCCTCTTGCGGTTTGACCGTGAAGGCCCTGGCCAGATCGGCCATGCTCACGTTCATGCCCTGCAAGGTGGTCAGCGTCATCTTTTGCACTTCCAGGGCCTGGATGGTGGCCTTGAGCGCCGTGCCGTTTTGCTCCAGCCAGAACTGCACGGCCTTGAGCTCCTGGATGCGCTTGTCGAGCTCTTCCACGCTCAGTGTGGGCGCCACCCAGCTGGACATGCCAGGGATCGCTCCCGCGGCGGGCGAGGCCTTGGAGGCGGTCTGAGAGAGGTTTTGCAAAAAGTCGAACCCTGGGACAAATTTGCCAAAGCCGAAAGCCGATGTGTCGCTCATGCTGGTCTCCTCACGCTGGGGGTGGGTGGAAGCGACAGCTTAAACCAATTGACTGGCGCGGAACTTTCAGTGTTTGTGGTCTGCATGACCGTGCTCGTGCCCTTGCGGCATGCCGGTCGTCACAGGCAGGCTCACTTGCTGCTTGGTTTCCACGCCCTTGGCGTCCTTGAATGTCAGGGTCAGGGCCACGCTGCTGTCCTTCATGAGAGGGGCCTTGAGGTCCATCAGCATCAGGTGGTAGCTGCCGGGTTTGAGCTCGACGGCCTGGTTGGCGGGCAGCTCCAGCACAGGCATGGCGCGCATTTTCATGACCGCGCCTTCCATCTTCATCTCGTGGATCTCGGCCACACCCGCCACCGGGGTGGACACGGCCACCAGGCGGGTGGCCAGGGGTGCGGTGAGCTTCATGAAGGCGCCTGTGGCTTGTTGGCCTTGCACCGTGGCACGGGCCCAGCCGCCTTCGACCTTGACTTGTGCCAGGGCCAGGCTGCTGAGCAGCAAACCGGTAAGAAGCACAACGGTTTTTTGAAATGTCTTGTTCATGGGTTTGTCCTTTTTTGGGATTGTCTTCGATCAGTGGGCGTGCGCCCCGCCAGCGCCGGGCATGAGCTCCAGCACGGCTGCAGGCGACTTCAAATCGGACAGCTTTTGTCCGGGTTGGGGAGTGTCGGTCCAGTCCATGCGGCCTTGTTCGCACACCTGCTGCACAGGCCAGTACATCGTGCCCGCCTGTTCGGGCAAGGTGCCCACCAGCACAAATTCGTCGTAATGGCCGTTGGGCAGCATGTCATCTGCCGTTTTGGCGGTCCAGCTGATGCGGGTCACGTCTTCGGTGACGGTGCGGCCATGGCTGGTGTAGGGCTTGGCCAATTTGTCGCGGCTCACCTCCAGGCGCCAGCCGGTCTTGGGCATGGGCTTGGCACCCTGCACGCCCGCCGGGATGTCGACCACGATCTGGCGTGTGGATGATGTGCCGCAGCCGTGGCCGACCTTGAAGGTGGCCTTGTAGCTCTGGCCCGCGGTGGCCACTGGGTATTCGAGCACGGTGTGGGCCGAAACCGCCAAGCTCATGGCAGCAAGGAAGGCGCACAACAGGGGATTGAAAAGCTTCATGGTGGGTGTCCTTCAGAAGTTGACCTTCAGCTCGGCTCGGTAGCTGCGCTGTGGGTAGGGGTGAAAGTTCCAATACTTGTCGTTGTTCAGGTTGTCGATGCCAAAGGCAGCCGCCAGCTGAGGGGTCACTTGCCAGCGGGCACGCACATCCACCGTGGTGAAGGGGCTCACGCCCATGTAGGCATACCCGTTCACGTCGGAGTTGTTGAGCGTGCGGAACTGCTGACCACTGTGGCGCACAGCCAGGGCACTTGTCCAAGCGGCATTCCAGCGGTAGCTCGCCAGCAAAGTGGCACGCCACTTGGGGATGTTGGGCTGCTGCTTGCCGACGGTATCACCGGGCGTGACCACAAAACCCTGGTTGGCCACAATGGTCGAATCGGCATAAGTCACGCTGCCCGTCACGTCCAGGCCTGCGAGGCCCAGGCCCTGCACCGTGAAAGCGCCCTCCAGGCCGCGTGTCTGGATGCGGTCCACGTTTTGCACGCGGCTGATGGTTCTGTTGCCAGCAGCAGGGTCCATCACCGACTGTGCGTAGATACTGTCCTGTGTATCTTCGGCAAAGGCCGTCAAGCGCCACTGGGTTTTGTCCAGGTTCTTCTCGTAGCTCAACTCCTGCGTCCACGATTTTTCAGGATGCAGGTTCGGATCATTGATGTACTGCGAGTTGGTGGTCGATGTGGCGCCATACAGCTCATTGACAGTGGGCATGCGCACAGCGCGGCCCACGGCGTATTTGACGAACGCGTCAGCGGCGATCTGCTTGGACAAGGCCGCTTTGGGCGACAGGTGGTGCTCGCTGCGGTCTGCAAAAGCCTGGTTGCTGCTGGCGGAGAAGCGCGTCAAGCCTTGTGTGGCGCTCCATTGCTCAGCCCGCAAGCCCAGCACCGCACGCCAGTCGGGTGCAAAGCGCCAGGTGTCTTGCGCGTACAGACTTTGCAGCTGGGTGCGCCCGCCCACTTCGCTGGCCACGCTGCCTCCGGCGTCGGCAGTCCAGTTGCCTGCGATGTTGGAGGTCAGGTAGCGCAGCTTGTAGCTGTCACGCTGCGCACCAAAATCCACCACGTGCTCGCCCTTCGCACCTTGTGGGCCCTGAGGACGCCAGGTGCCGCGCAGGGCCAGGTTGTTCCAGCCCGTGCCCGAGCCGTCAGCAATGGTGCCCGCGCCACCGTTGGCGGCATTGGGCAGGGTGTTGCTGGCAGCATTCTGGCGCTTGGTGTCCGAGCCATAGTCGTACAGGCTGGCGGCCACTTCCCAGTCAAAGGTGCCTTGCGTGCGGCTCTTGACCGACAAACCGTGCAGGGTGTGGCTGAGTTTTTCGTTGGTCAGGGGCAAGTCACCGCCTGTGAGCGCCGCATAGCTGTGGCCGTCGATGTTGACCGCGCCGCTGGTGACGGTTTGGCCTGAGGCGTTGGTGAGGTAAGACTGTGGACGACCCTCGGAGGTGTTTTGCCAAATGCCCAAGGTGTAAGTGGCCCGCACCGTGGGGCTGAAGTCATAAGCCACCTTGGCCTTGGCATGGTCCTGCACCGAGTGGTACTGCGTAGCCGTGCCGACGATCAGCCAGGGCGCATTGGCGCTGCTCAGGCCGGGCACCGCGCCCGTCACCGCCGTGCCAGCCGTCCCCACCGTGCCCGTGCTCACGGTGCGCGTGGCAAAGGTCAGAGGCTGGCCCTGACTGTCGGTGTGGTTCAGGTTAAGCAGCCACGACCAGTCGCCCGAGCGGCTGCCCAGCGACGCGCTGGACTGCCAGCCCCCATAAGTGGCATGGGTGTTGTACAGGTCAAAGGGCTGGTGGGTGTAGCCCAGCTTGACCGTGCCCTGCAGCTTGTCGGGCATTTGGGTCGTGTACTCGACCACCGCGCCCACCGAGTTGCCCGGGTAGGCCGCAGAAAACGGGCCATACATCACGTCCACGCGCTCGATTTCTTCGGGCGTGACCATGCCCCAGCGGGGCGGAAAGCTCAGGCCACTGACGCCGTTGCCCAGGTAGTTGCTGAGCAAGATGCCGTCGGCATACACCGCCGAGCGGGTGCTGTTGCCCGTGCCCGAGGCGCGGCTCGACAGGATGGCGTGGTTGTAGTCGCCGTCATAGCGCTTGCGCACCAAGAGGCTGGGGAAGTACTTGAGCGCATCTTCGCTGTCGGTGGCGTTGATGTTCTGCGCGATCTGCGCTGCCGTGATGCCCTCCATGGTGGCCGGGATCTGGGTGGGCAAAGAAGTGGGTTGCTGGCTGACGATGGTGACCACGCCAGCGTCTTTGCTGGGTGTGAGCTCAGCCCAAACACAAAAAGGACACGCCAGGGCCACCGCCATGGCGATGCGTTGTGGACGCATGACAATTCCTGAAAACGAAACACACAAGATGCAGGCAGGCGGCAACAGCCGCTGCGACATCGGCGAAGTGGTTCAGGAAAATGCCGGCGGGCCGCGGGGCGGCAGAGGGCTGCCAGTCAGCCAGGCGATGTGGGCTGCCGCAACGGGCCGCAAGGCATACGCCAATGCACTGACCGGTTCAAAGCCCTGCGCAGCCGGGGGCGGCGGTGCGCTGACATGGGCGCACAAGGGGCAGTCCATGCCGCTCGAAAACGTGGGGCTGTCGCCCGTGTCGTCGCCCATCACCATCTTCATGCCGCCCATGGCCGAACAGACCATCTGGCTGGCCTGCGGCTTGACCAGGGGCGAGGCCACCGAGGCCCCAATGAAAAGGGCAAACCACACCAGCACAAGGCGGGTGATGAAGCGGGCTTCACGCAAGGTTTGCAGGAGGGACATGGGGGCGGATTATCCCATGACCCCCCAGACGTCATCTTTGCGACGCCGCTGCAGCCCGCCAGGCGCTAACCTGCCTGCACTTTCATGACAACGGAGACGCCCCATGCTCAAACTCTGCGGCTTTGCAGCCAGCAATTACCACAACAAGGTCAAACTCGCCCTGCTCGAAAAAGGCGTGCCTTTTGAAGAAGAGCTGGCATGGGTCGGCAAAACGGACCCGAGCTGCAGCCCGCTGGGCAAGGTGCCCTACCTCAAGACCGAGCAAGGCGCGATGTGCGAGTCGGCGGTGATGCTCGAATACATCGAACAGCAATACCCGCAAAACCCGCTGTTGCCTGCCGACCCGTTTGCCGCCGCCAAGGTGCGCGAGCTGGCGCTGTTTCTGGACCTGCACCTGGAGCTGGTGGCACGCAACCTCTACCCGGAGGCCTTTTTTGGTGGCAAGGTCAGCGATTCGACCAAGGAAAAAACCGCCGCGCAGCTCGAGAAGAACGTGGCGGCCTTCGCCAAGATCGCGAAGTTTTCGCCTTTCGTGGCGGGTGACAGCCTGACGCTGGCCGACTGCGCCGCCGTCACGCACTTGCCGCTGGTTTCGGGGGCCACCAAGCTGATTTATGGCAAGGACTTCCTAGCCGACCTGCCCGCCCGCGAGTACCTCAAGATGATGGGCGAGCGCCCCCATGTGCAAAAAATCAACGCCGACCGCAAAGCCAACACGGAGTTGATGCTGTCGCGCATGAAAGCCAAAAGCTGAGTCAGTGCGAATGATCTCTTGATGTGCATCAATGGCAGGCGGCGCCTAAAGCCTAGGATAAAGCCATGACTTCATCCAACACACTCCACCGCGAACGCCTGCTGCAAGCACGGGCTCAACTGTTGCAACGCATGGTCGAAGAACGTGGCGGCCTCGTCTCGCGTGTTGACCTGGCGACCAGGCACGATGTGCGCGATGTCGAAAACCACGCGCAGAGCATCACCGAGCGCGACGAAGCGTTCGCCATGAACGAGCACGAGACCGCTGAACTGGGCGCCTTTGAAGCCGCCCTGGCTCGCCTGGATGCAGGTCTGTACGGCGAATGCCAGGACTGCGGCGCCACCATTCCCGAAGCGCGCCTGACGGCGTACCCAGCCGCCTTGCGTTGCATTGGCTGCCAGACCGTCTTCGAGAAAACCCGCTGATTCTTGGGCTCGACACACGTCCGCAGGCTGCTATGCTTTGCGGCATGCGCAGCCTGTTTCATTTCGCCTTCAACGTCACCGACCTTCAGGAAGCCCGCCGCTTTTATGGCGGCATTCTGGGCTGCCAGGAAGGCCGCTCGACCGACACCTGGGTCGACTTTGACTTCTTCAACCACCAGATTTCCCTGCACCTGGGCGAGCCGCTCAAGACAGCCCCCACAGGCCGCGTAGGTGAGCACATGGTGCCGATGCCGCACTTTGGACTGGTGCTGCAAAAAGACGACTGGCAGGCCATGGCCGAGCGACTCAAGGCAGCGGGCGTGACTTTTGTCATCGAGCCGCAACTGCGCTTTGCTGGTCAAGCCGGCGAGCAGTGGACGATGTTCTTTCTGGACCCGTTCGGCAACCCTCTGGAGATCAAGGGATTCGCCTCACTGGATGCGCTTTACGCCAGCTGAGGGCAATTGCTCTAGGGTGTTTATCGGCCTGGTCTGAATGCCCTCAGGCAGCAGGCAACCAGATACAAAAAGTAGCACCACACCCCGGCGGGCTGCTCAGCTCGACATAGCCACCGTGCGCCTCAGAGATCCGTCTGACGATGGACAGGCCCAAACCAGTCCCTCGGACATGGCTGTCCGACACGCCTCTGAAGAATGCGCCAAAGACCCGGTCCTGCATCTCTTCTGAAATACCGGATCCTTGATCGGTCACGGCAATACCGATATGGCCCGGTTTGATGCGCGTCTCTATCGTGATCGTTGAATCAGCAGGCGAGTATTTGGCCGCATTGTCAATCAAGTTGCTCAGCGCCAAGTCAAGGTGATACGCATCTGCCAGCACAAGATCGGTTGCCACGTTCAATCGCAAATCCACTTGATGGTTGAGCAGCAAATGTGGGTTGGTTTGAACCAGTGAGCGTCCCCAGCGCTGTAATTGCAACGGCTTGAGTTCAAGAATTTCCAGCGTTTCATTGAGCGCATCACTGTGCAACCATTTATCGAACATGACTTTCAAGCGCTGAGTGGCACTGCCAATCGCATCAATCCGCTTCAGGACCTGATCGATGCCGTGATCGTATTCCTTGCGCATGAGACTGGCTTGGCTTTGAATGATGCTCAGAGGTGTACGGAACTCATGAGAAATCATTGAACCCAAACGCACATACTGTTCACGCAGATTTTTTTCATGCACGAGAGAGGTTTCGAGTCGTTTGGTTTGTTCTCTGACCGCCTGCTTCAAGGTCTCTTCTGAAGCCCTGGACATCTCCAACAAAGTCTTCTTGGACTCCAAGTTTTCCGCCTGCAACCGGGCATGGTCCTCGTGCTCCAATCGCAGCAAATCTCCCAAAGCCACAGCCATCAGCAACATCTCTGCCACAGTGGCAAGCTGCAAAGCGTAGGACGTGAATGCATTGCTGGGCACCCAGCCAAATGCGCGAAAGGTTGAAACACATACCCCCATCGAAAGCACAATCCAACCCAAAAAGAAAAACCGCATTCCTTTGTGCTTTTGCAGATAGGCGCGCAGGCTTGCCACACTCACCAGCAGGCCCATGACCACGGCATTGAACATCAATATTTGTGTTGCGTGTGGCAAAAATACAGGCCACACCAAATGCAACAAGACCAGCAAGCTCGTCAGAAAAAACAAGTACTGACTCAACTGCATCCCTTTGCTCAACCATGAGCGATCATTCGGAATCAGCAGGAGTTTTCGCGCGAAAAGAATGGAAAACAATCCAACCAGACTAAAAAACAAGCTTTGTGAAATCTCATCAAAAGACGATGCCTGGCTCCAGAGTATTTGTCGGCCATAACCATTGCTTGCAAACATCCCGATACTGGTCGCCGAGATGTAGCCGCTGTAAATCAGAAAACGGACATCCCGCAATGAGAAGAAAACCACCAGCCCATATAGGGCCAAAACAAGAAGGCCACCGTAATACATGAACTGGAGCAAATCGAAGCGCTGTTTTTGCTGACGGTATGCATTGGGTTGCCACACCATCAAAGGAACTGTCAATGCATATCCAGACTTGGCACGCATGTAAAAGTACTCTGACTTCGTGCCAACTTCCATCGGAAACACAAAAAGCCGATCGAAATAGGGGCGTGTGTCAAATGGCCTGGAACTGCCGGTGTGAACGGGCGAACCACCTGGCGGATAAAAATCTAACTCATTGAGCCTGGTGTAGTGCAATTCCAGCAGCCAATCTTTGGGTGCTGAATCCATGCGCTGCAGCGGTACCCGAATCCAGTAAGCAGATGCGGTGAATCCGAAATTCAACTCATCGCCACTGCCTGTCCAAGGGCGAAACTGCGCAGCCAAGCCACGCACATCCTGCAAGCTCAACTGGCCTGAAGCATCTTCCAAGTACTCAGCGCTGTGCAGCAGATTGACCGACTTGACGTCTGGGGTCAGCACAGCGGACTTGGCAGACAACGCCACGAAGACCCACCCAAGTGCCAAAAAACAATGTTTCAGAAATCTCATAAAGATTCCAAAATTATCAGTCTTAACGGCTTGCCTTTGATGTTTTCGACTGATTTCGTCGGAAATTGTCGAAAATAAAGAAGCGCAAGCCAAATCAAAGAGCGCAGATCAACAGCCCTTTGACTTTGAAGCTTCCAGTTTCCACAACGATCGTCGCCTGCAACTTCAGGATATGTGTCCATTCGTTCGGTTTTGCGCTCGTTAGAAGGATAGGCATGCCGTCAACGCTCACCCAGCGACTGCGTCAATGTTTTGGTGACCGGCTTGGTGAGGTACTGCAACACCGTGCGCTGACCAGTACGGATCTCAATGGTGGCAGTCATGCCAGGCTGAATTTCCAGCTTTTCGTCTGGTTTACCACTGAATTGCCGACCTTCGGTTTGCACCTGAACGCGGTAGTACGGTTGTTCGCCTTGACGCAGGTCCTCACTGAGGGTGTCCGCGCTGATGTAGGCCAGCTTTCCAGCCAAGTCACCATAAACAGTGTAGTCATACGCATCGATCTTGACGCGTGCTTGCATGCCCGTTTTCACAAAGGCGATATCGGCAGGCGAAAGTTTGGCCTGCACGATCAAGCTATCTTCCAACGGCACGATTTGCATCACCTCCTCGCCCGGTCGAATGACGCCACCCAGTGTGGTAATTCGCACATTCTTCACCACACCATGCACCGGCGCACGCAACTCGACCAGCTCCAGCTGGCTTTTACGCTGGGCCATATTTTGTTGTACCCCTGCCAGGTCTTCCTGCGCCTTGCTCAGCTCGGTCTGTGCATCCTGAAAATACTTGTTGCGTTTGTTGGTCACTTGCGACTTCAATTCGGCCACCTGGCGTTGCAGACGCATCACATCGGTCTGGCTCACGTCCCCGGTCTTGAGCAAAGGCGCTGTCATTTCCAGTTCTTTTTGAGCCAAGGCGATCATGCCGTCCAACGCTTCAATGTCTTCACGGATAGCCGCTTGACGCTTGTTGAACAGCATGCTTTGGCTTTGATGAAACTCGGGGTAGGCCCTCAACTCAGGTGGAAACACCAGCGGCGTCCCCATCACCTCGGCCTTGAGGCGAGCCACAGTGGCTGCCAGACCAGCTGCTTTGGCACGTGCCTCAAGGTAGCTGGCTTCCACACGGTCCTTGTCAAAACGCAGCAGGACCTGGCCCGCATCCACCGTATCGCCCTCTCGCACCAAGAGCTCTTTGATCGTGCCACCATCTTGCGACTGAATGATCTGTGTGCGCGAGCTTGCAATGACTGAGCCTTGCGCGCGGGTTACCTGATCGAGCGTGGCCCAACTCGCCCAGGCAAAGAAGGCCCCCACGCACAGCAAGGCCAACCACACAATGGCGCGCAAACGCCCCAAGCTCAAGGTGTGAACGACCGCATAGCGTTGCGGCATATCGGTGTTGTGCGACTTTAAAAACCACAGCAAATTCATGCTGCCACCTCCACTTGGGCTGCAACCTGCGCGGGCACACGGCCCTGCAGACGTGCCAAGACCTGGTCACGCGGACCATCGATCACAATGCGCCCTTGATCAAGCACAACAATGCGGTTCACATGCACCAACAAACCAGGCTTGTGTGTGACCACCACCAAGGCTGCATCAGGTGAGATTTCTTCGAACAGGTGCTTCATGACCTTGCCCTCCAGCTGCGCATCCATTGATGCGGTGGGTTCATCCAACAGCATCAGGCGCGGCTGCATCAACAACAGTCGTGTCAGTCCTACCAGTTGACGTTGGCCACCAGACAAGCCTTTACCGCCTTCTGAAATTTCCAGCTCTAGTCCTTTGGGGTGTTTCTGAATCACCACATCCAACCCCGTCATGGTTGCTGCACGCATCAATTGGCTGTCGCTGGGCGAAGGCAAGCCCAAGGTCAGGTTTTCGCGCAGCGTGCCCTGAAACAAGCGCACATCCTGCGGCAGATAGCCCACATGCTCGCGCACAAACTCTGGCGCCAAATGCATCACGTCGACATCGTCCATGTAAACCGTACCGGTGCTGGGCTTGAACAAGCCGGACATCAGCTTGATGAGTGTGGACTTTCCCGAGCCCACTGACCCCAACACCGCCACACGCTCACCAGGTGAAACCGTCAGAGCGGACACCTCCAGTACCGGACGGCCATCACCGTAAGTGAACCCCACTTTGTCCATTCGCAGCTGACCCCGGCAGCTTTGCGGCACCACCAAGCGGGCATGGGCCTCGCGATCGCTGGGCAACTTCATGATGGCGTCCAGCCCCTTGAGCGCGATTTCAGCGTGCTTCCACTGCACGATCAAGCTTGGCAATTGAGCCAGTGGAGAAAGAGCGCGACCACTGATGATGGTGCAAGCGATCAGCCCGCCCATGGTCAACTCACCCAGTGTGATGCAATATGCCCCCACCGCCACCATACCGATGTAGGTGATCTGCTGCAGGGTCTGTGTCAGGTTACCCGACAAGGTCGACAACGATTTGGTGTAAAGCTCATGCTGACCCAACAAAGCCGTCAGGTGGCGCCAGCGGTCCAGCAGCTTCCATTCGCCACTGGCTGCCTTGATCGATTCGATGCCGTCAATCGCCTCGATCAGCAAACCGTTTTTGCGGTTGGACTCGGCCATGTGCACGCCGGTGGAGCGCTCAATCGGTTTGCGAAACGACCAGCCGACGGCCATTGACAGCGGCACCATCACCAGAGGCACCAGCGCGACCTGCCACGAAATCAAGCCAATCACCAAAACAAAAAACATTGCAAACGGTGCGTCGGCCAAGATAAACAATGTCGAAGATGTCATGAAGCTGCGAACCGACTCGAAATGCCGGATCTGGGAAGCAAATGTCCCCACCGTGCGCGGACGAGCATCCATGCGGATGTCCAGCGCTTTGCTAAAAAAAACTGCCGACAATTCCTGGTCGATCATCTTGCAGGCCCGATCAACCAAGTGTGCCCGTACCTGTTTGAGCAGCAACTCCAGTGCAATACCGATCAGCGCCCCCACCGACAACACCAACAGCGTCGAATAGCCCTTTGTGGGCACCACGCGGTCATAGACCTGCATGCTGTACATCGCACCGACCAAGCCGACCAGACTCAGCAAAAACGTGGCCAACACCGAGTCGGTGAAAGCACTGCGGTAACGGCGAATCGAAAAAATGAACCAATCAGCGGCTGTGCGTGGCGCCTGCGAATGTTCATTCACCGCCACCATTTGCACCTTCAGGTCCAGCAACGTTCCTTGCGTCAGCTCGTCGGCCGACACCGTCAAAACTTCTCCCTGGGCATCTTCGGCGTTGCAGGCGCCGTGACTGATTCGACCATGCAACAGCAAAGTGCGTCGCTCGTCATGCGACACCCACAGCAGCGGAAAGTGATTTTTCTGGAGGTCTTCCAATCTCAGCACATGTGCGCCAGCCGAGGGAAAGTGCGAGCTCCACAATTCCATGGCCTGTTGCGCACGTGTCAGGCTCGACAAGTCCACGCCATCCGCATTTTTGTCGACCATTCCAAAGCGAAAAGCCGGTATGGCATGGCCTTGCAGTGCGGCCAAACGCGACAGCAGTGCCGCGAGGGCCGCGTCTTGCAAATAAGACGACTGCGAAGAAGTTGTTTCAATCATGGATTGCCGTGAGCGCATCGCTGCGAAGTTCGCCCGTCTGAATCATCAGACGCACTTGCGCCAGCTGCAAGCCGTATTGCATGTCGGCCAAGTTGTAGAGGGCATTGGTTTTTTCACGCTGAGCGTTGAGCACGTCCAGCCAATTCTTGCGGCCAATCTGGTATTGCCTTAAATAGGACTCCACCACTTCGGCTGTGCCACCCAGCAACACGCGGGCAGGCTCCAACTGCGCCGCCATCGCGTCCAGCTCGGTCAGTGTGGATCTGACTTGCGCTTCGATATTGAGCTGCAGCGACCCCATTTCAGAGCGTGCCGCCTCCAGACGCGACACAGCCACTTGCCTGTTGCTCAGTGCGCTCAGCCCTGCACCTGGGGTGTATTGCAGACTCAAGTACGTTTTATCTGCCAATTGCCCGGCATACAAATAACCCCAAATGCGCTGATGCCCTAAAACCACATTGGGCATGGCCTGGGCCTGACTCACAGCGATCTGGGCTTCGGCCGCTTCAATCTGGGCCTGCAAGCGGCGAAACGCGGGCGACGCCTCTCGGGCTTGCTCCAGCATCTGCACTTCAGAGTTCGGGCGCACAAAGGCAATTGCTTTGGGCGCCGCAATTGGCCCCACCGCTTCGCCGATCCACTGATGGAGCGTGACGCGCGCCGCATCGCGCTGACGTGTGATTTGAATGCGTTCACTCACAGCCTGTTGTAACCTGGCCTGTGCCAGGGTCTCGTCGGCCGGGGGACTGATTTCTGCCCGTGTGCGACGTTCAATCAAGGCCAACAACCGCTCATGCTCCGCCACATTCAGCACGGCCCCGTCCAAGCGAGCTTGTTGCCTCAATACTTCAAAAAATGCCGTGGCAGCCTGCGTGAGAACGTTCAGCTCGGCCTCGTCCACCTGGGCCAATGCCACACGCTCATTGGCCTCTGCGGCCCGGACCTGCCCGGTGATCTTGCCCCCTGTCCACAAAGGTTGCTCCAGTCGCGTGATGTTCTGGCTTGGTCCATTTTCTGAACGCAACTCAGAACTCAAGGTGGGGAATCGGGACCACTGCGCTGATGTGCGCTCAAACCCTGAGGCCTTGGCCTGGTTGCGGGCCTGCAAAACCGTTGGGTGCTGAAACAGCGCTTTGTCGAGCAGTGACTGCAAACCCTGTTGGGCATGACCGCTCAAACTGCTTGTGCACAGCATCACCGCCATCGCCCACGGCAATGAACGAAGCGTTGTACGCACGGTTTTTTTATCAGTAGGGTGCCGCATTGATGGTTTTGATATTTCAAATATCGTAAGTCTGGATTTGTTGGATTTGCTTGTTAGACGCGACTTGTCGCAAGTTGTCGCTTTGTGTCGCAAAAAAATCAATGCACCAATGCAAAGCCTTTATTCATGAGGCTGGCAGAGGTAACAAAGTCCATTCGATAAGAAAATAACCCGCAATCAGAAATCAGCAACGCGTGTCGCAACTTGTCGGTAATTGTCGATTTCATTGTCTGTTGTTTTTGTTTTGCAAAACACAAAATCATCAAAACCTAATGGTTTGCCAGTCTTGGCGGTTTTGTCGCACCTGACAAAAAAGTCAAACCTGATGAACCAGTGGTTGTTGTGCCACAGCTTCGGCTGCATGGCGTCGATTTTTTTGCTCTCTCATACTCATCATGGCTGCTTCCACATCAAAGATTCAACTCGTTGTCAAAGGCGCTGACGGTGTTCGCAGGAACTACACACCTCAGGAATTTGCGCAGCTGAAGCTGTTGCCTGGCATGAAAGTGGCCGTGATCGATGAAGCCACCGGGAAAGCACCACATAACCTCAAGATCGAACGCGCGCAAGCAGACTTGCTGCTGGACGCGGATGGGCAATCCATTCAGATCAGTGGCTTCTATGACACCCCTGACGTCCATGTGGTGCGCGGCATCGATTCCCCCGTGGCTGAAGGCCTCAGCTCATCCGCTCCACTGCCACTGGGCATGGGCGAGTCCACCCTGTGGACGGTGCAAGCACCTTCTGCTGGAACGACCTCGGGTGTCGCCAGCATGGGCGGCAGCAATTGGGTATGGGTCGCATTGGGTGGCCTGGGCTTGGCCGCTGGAGGTGGGGGTGGGGGCTCAAAGAGCAATCCAGTGACAGGCACGGCCATTGACGGCTATCTGGTCGGCGCCAAAGTCTTTCTGGTCAACGGTGCCACCAAGATTGATACTGGTGTGGTGACCGATGCCAACGGCAAATTCACCATTCAAAACCCGAACAACTACGTCATTCAAATTGAAGGCGGCATCAACTCCGATACAAATTTGAAAAACACAGTGGTTCTGAAGGCCCCAAGCACGGCCAGCGGCACCATGGTGGTCACCCCACTGACCACGCTGATTCAGAGCATGGTTGAACAAAGTCCAGGCCTCACAGCCGCACAAGCGACCACCAAGGTTCAGGTGGCGCTGGGACTGGACGCCAGTGTTTCCCTGCTCAATCTCGACCCCATTGCCACCAACAACGTTGTGGCGCAAAAAGCGGCCGTACAAATTGCCACTGCACTGGTCACCGCCGACAAAGAAGGCAAGTCAGCAGCAGTGCTGGACAGCCTGGCCGCATCTTTTGTGCAAACCACTGTGGCACCCAGCCTGGTTGCCGCGCTGGAACAAGCGGTCTTGAGCAATGTCTCCACATCGCTGGCCACCACCATCAACAACAACACGGCCACCATCAGCGCAGCAACCACCTTGAGCGCTGTTTCATCACAGCAAACCGCCACCATGGGTGCCGTGCTCAACGACACCGTGGCACCCGATGCGCCAGTGCTTGCCCTGAACAAAGGCACCTGGGCCGTCACCAACGTCGAACAAGGCGCTGCGGTTGAATACAGCCTGGACAGCACCAATGGCACCAACGGCACCTGGAGCACCGCCGTACCAAACCAGGTGGGATCTTTTTATGTCCGTCAAACAGACGTGGCTGGCAACCACTCGACCGCTGTCAAGCTGGATTTGACCGTCAGCGTAGACGCAACACAGACCATCCAATTGGGTGGCACAGCACAAGGCGACATCGGCATCGCGCTGGACAGCGCTGGCAATGCGGTTTTTTCGCGCGAAGGGCTGGCCAGCAACACCGTTGCTGGGCTGTCCAGCAAAGTCATTGATGTGCCCGCAGGTGCCGCATTGACAGTCACGCTCAGCGGCACTGCGGGTGCCGACACCTTCACCATCAACGCACCCAAAGCCACGGCCATTGCCTTTGTGGGCGATGTAGGCAGCGGTGGAGACGAAATCGTGGTGCGTGTCGCTGACCCCGATGCCAATGCACTGAACGTGCGCACTCTGAAGGTAGACACCTCAGGCGTGGTCAGCACCGGCGACACCCTCAGCTTTGTGTTTGACGCCAGCGCCGCCAACACAGCAAATCCGTTTGACAACGATGCCATCGTCCTGACGCCTGACTCCGTCATCTCCGACCACATCACCACCATCAAGGTCCGCACGGGCACGGTGTATGCCACGGGCACCACTTTGCCGGCAGGTGTGAAGTGGGACATCCAGTCGGGTGTCGTCCTCAGTCTGGCGCAATTCGAGTCCAGCGACTCGGTGATCAGCCTGACCGGAACCGGCGGCCTGACCATTGCACTGAACAGTGCAAGCGAGGTCAACCAGCTCGCCACTTTCCTGGCCAGCCCAGGTGCACTCAAACTCATTGGTGTGGCGACCAACCTCACTGTGGCCGGGGTGACCGTGGACCTGTCGCAGAAAACAGCCTCGGATTCCACCTACGGCGGTGTTGTCAGCGGGCTGTCTGCCATCAGCTTTCCCGGCATTCCTGGGTTGCAGGCAGAGATCAATGGATTAAACAGTGCGGTGACTGTCGGCGATACGACGAATGCAACTGCAATTACGGCGCTTCAAGGGCGAGCATCAGCGTTGGAGTCAAAGGTCGCAATACTTAACGGCTTGGCCGATGTACCCAATTCGGTGAAAGCACAGATCGCTGCGCTCAAGAGCACGCTCGATGGCGTGGACGCCAGCTTGCAAAGCCAAATCACAACAGTGGCGAACGACTTGGCCACGCAAGTGACGGCGCTGGCGACGGAGGTTTCAAATCGTCAGTCTGGTGATGCGACGAATGCAACGGCGATCACAGCACTGCAAGGCCGTGCATCTACGCTGGAATCGGCTGTGGCAACACTGAACGGTGCGGCCGATGTGCCCAATTCGGTGAAAGCACAGATCGCTGCGCTCAAGAGCACGCTCGATGGCGTGGATGCCAGCTTGCAAAGCCAAATCACAACAGTGGCGGACGACTTGGCCACGCAAGTGACGGCGCTGGCGACGGAAGTTTCAAATCGTCAGTCTGGTGATGCAACGAACGCAACGGCTATCACAGCACTGCAAGGCCGTGCATCTACGCTGGAATCGGCTGTGGCAACACTGAACGGTGCGGCCGATGTGCCCAATTCGGTGAAAGCACAGATCGCTGCGCTCAAGAGCACGCTCGATGGCGTGGA
>Ga0228702_1000252_pt1 | contig 44553 bp, 38 predicted proteins | sample McNCre217_Aug_MG_2_FD_178018 | JGI IMG/M metagenome (GOLD analysis project Ga0228702, IMG submission 178018) | Freshwater microbial communities from McNutts Creek, Athens, Georgia, United States - 20-17_Aug_MG | ecosystem: Environmental > Aquatic > Freshwater > Creek | place: USA: Georgia...
GGGCCACGCGGCCTACTTCGGCATTGCCGGTTATGCCCTGGCTTTTTTAACGCCCGAAGGCGCACCCGTGAGCCTGTACACCAGCTTGCCGCTGGCCGTGGGGGGCTCGGCGCTGGCGGCGCTCATCATCGGTTTTCTGGTGGTGCGCACGCAGGGCATCTACTTCATCATGGTCACCATGGCGTTTGCGCAAATGGTGTTCTTCCTGTTTTTTGACAACAAGGTGCTCGGCGGCTCGGATGGTTTGTTCCTCAACTTCAAACCCGATGCCGTGCTGATCGACCTGGAAAACAAACAGGTGTTTTACTTCTTCACCCTCGCCTGCCTGGTGGGGGTGTACGCCTTCTTGCGCCGCCTGCTGTGGAGCCCTTTTGGCCGTGCGCTGTCGGGCATCCGCGTGAACGAGCACCGCATGCGGGCCTTGGGCTTTGGCACGTTCAGCCACAAGCTGGCCGCCTTCACGCTGGCCGGCGCTTTGGCCGGTTTGGCGGGTTACCTGTGGGCTGCGCAAAGCGGCTTTGTGAACCCCGAACTCATGGGCTTTCACATGAGCGCCCACGCCATCATGATGGTCATCCTGGGTGGCATGGGCAATTTCGCGGGAGCCATCATCGGGGCCTTCAGTTTTGAAATGCTGCTGCACGTCTTCAAGGACCTGCCTGCCGTGGGCAACTTTGAAACCGGCAAACACTGGCAGATGTGGATGGGCCTGTTCATCGTGGCCCTGATCGTGTTCGCGCCCAAAGGCATCCTGGGGCTCATCACCCGCGTCTTTGCCCGCCAGGAGACCCGCCATGACTGAACGCCAGACCCTGCTGTCGGCCCGTCAGCTGACCAAGCGCTTTGGCGGCCTGGCCGCCGTGAACAACGTCAACGTCGATTTGTGGCTGGGCCACATCCACGCCGTGATCGGCCCCAACGGCGCGGGCAAATCCACGCTGACCAACTTGCTCTCCGGCGATCTGCCGCCCACCAGCGGCACCATCACGCTGGACGGCCACGACATCACCGGCTGGACGCCCGAGAAAATCTCGCGCCACCGCCTGGGCCGCAGTTACCAGAAGACCAACATCTTCCGCACCTTCAGCGTCTGGGACAACGTGCGCCTGGCTGCGCAATCGCGTGTGCAGCCCTCGCCCTTCAACCCGCTGGGCTGGGTGCGCCAGGCTACCACCATGCAGGCCGTGAACGAGCGCGCCGAACGCGCCATCGAGCTGGCCGGTTTGCAAAACCGTCGCCACACAACAGCAGGCGCGGCCAGCCACGGCGAGCAACGCCAGCTGGAGATTGCCATGACGCTGGCCACCGAACCGGTCGTGCTGCTGCTCGACGAACCGCTGGCGGGCATGGGCGTGGCCGAAGCCGAGAGCATGGTGCAGCTCTTGCTGCGCCTGAAAAAAGACCACGCCATGATGCTGGTCGAGCACGACATCGACGCCATCTTCACCCTGGCCGACCACCTGACGGTGATGGTCAACGGTCAGGTGATCGCCAGCGACAAGCCCCAGGTGGTGCGCGCCGACAGCGGTGTGCAAGCCGCTTACCTGGGCGAGGAACACTGACATGAGCGAACTGTTGATCCAGGCCCAGGGCCTGAACACCTATTACGGCGCCAGCCACATCCTGCGCGGCATCGACTTCTCTGTCGCCCGTGGCGAAACCATTGGCCTGATGGGCCGCAACGGCATGGGCAAAAGCACCTTGCTCAAATCCATCATGGGCATCGTGCCGCCGCAAAGCGGCACTGTGCAGATCAAGGGCCAGACCATGAACGGCCGCCCCACCTTTGAAGTGGCACAAATGGGCATCGCCTACGTGCCCGAAGGCCGGGGCATCTTTGGCAACCTGAGCGTGGTCGAGAACCTCAAAATGGCCGCCCGCGCAGGCACCCGGGGCCAGCGCGACTGGACGTATGAACGCGTGCTGGAGACCTTCCCGCGTCTGCAAGAGCGCCTGGGCCACGGTGGCCAGCAGCTCTCGGGGGGCGAACAGCAGATGCTCACCATCGGCCGTGCGCTGATGACCAACCCCGATGTGCTGATCCTGGACGAAGCTACCGAAGGGCTCGCTCCCTTGATCGCGCGCGAGATCTGGCGCATCTGCAGCCTCATCAAGGACAGCGGCATCAGCGCCATCATCGTGGACAAGAACTGGAAACACGTCACCCAGATCACCGACCGCAATGTGATCCTGGTGAAGGGCCAAGTGGTGTTTGAAGGCTCATCGCAAGCCTTGCACGATGACCCCAGCGTGTTGGAGCAGCACCTGGGGGTTTGAGCCACACAAGGGTCTTCACCAAAGGACTTGAAGACCTTGGCATGCCAAAATGATCTGGAAGAAATTCACAGGTTTTCACACGGCATGTTTCGCAACGCAGTCATCACCGGCGCATGTGGCGGTCTGGGTCAGGCACTGGCCCGTCAGCTGATCGACCAAGGCGCCCATGTGGCCCTGGTGGGCATGAACACCACCACACTGGAGGCACTGGCGGCTGCGGCACCGGATCGCTGCCGCATCTACACCCCCGACGTGTCTGACGCTGCCGCCATGCAGGCCGTGGCCCACGACTGGCTGCAGGTGGGCACGCCCGATCTGGTGCTTGCCAATGCAGGCGTGGCCGGTGGCTTTGACACCGTCGAGGCGTCTGACCTGGCGGTCATGCGCCGCATGCTCGAAATCAACTTGCTGGGCGTGGCCACCACTTTTCATCCATTCCTGCAGGCCATGCAAGCGCACGGCCAACGCGGCGCCCTGGTTGGCGTGGCCAGTGTGGCGGGCTGGCGCGGCATGCCGGGCAACGGCGCGTATTGCGCCAGCAAGGCCGGACTCATCGCTTATTTGCAAAGCCTGCGGGCGGAGCTGCGCCCCACGCCGCTGACGGTGCACACCATCAGCCCCGGTTATTTACGCACGGCCCTCACGGCAGGCAATGCCTTTGCCATGCCCGGCCTGCTGGAGCCCGATGCCGCTGCACGCACCCTGCTGCAGGGCGTGGCGCAGGGCCGCGAACACATCGTGTTGCCTCGGCGCATCGGCTGGTTGTCGCAAGCCTTGTCGCTGCTGCCTGCACGACTGCACGACCGCATCCTGCTGGGCCAGCCACGCAAGCCGCGTGCGGGCCAGGCCGGTGCCACTCCCATTCCGGGACTGAATCACCCTGCGCACAAACCATGAACCCTGCCATGACCGCCACACACGAACAAATCGCCCTCATCGGCGCAGGCCCTTCGGGCCTGTCGGCCGCACGGGCCCTCAACAAACACGGCGTGGCCTTTCAGGGCTTTGAGATGCACACCGATGTGGGTGGCCTGTGGAACATCGGCAACAGCCGCTCCACGGTCTATGAATCGGCCCACCTGATCTCCAGCAAACACATGACGGAGTTCAAGGAATTCCCCATGCCCGAGGGCACGGCCGACTACCCCAGTCACCGCGAGTTGCTCGACTACTTTCAGGCCTACGCCACACACTTCGATCTGAAGCGCCATTTCCGTTTTGGGGTGCGCGTGGTGCGCGTTGAACCGATCAGCGAGGCGGCCGACACCCTTTGGCGCGTGACCATCGACCCGGGCAACGGCCAGCTCGAAAGCGCCGAATACAAAGGCGTGGTGATTGCCAACGGCATCCTGGCCGAGCCCAACATGCCGCAGTGGCCCGGCCAGTTCAGCGGACAACTCATGCACACCTCGGCCTACAAAAAAGCCGAACAGTTCAAAGGCCAGCGCGTGCTGATCGTGGGCGCGGGCAACTCCGGCTGCGACATCGCGGTGGACGCCGTGCACCACGCCCACAGCGTGGACATCTCGGTGCGCCGGGGCTATTACTTCGTGCCCAAATACGTGTTCGGAAAACCTGCCGACACCGTGGGTGGCAAGATCAAATTGCCACGCTGGCTCAAGCAAAAAGTGGACACCACTTTGCTCCAATGGTTCACCGGCGACCCGACGCGCTTTGGCTTTCCCAAGCCCGACTACAAGATGTACGAGTCCCACCCCATCGTGAACTCGCTCATCCTGCACCACATCGGTCACGGCGATGTGAAGGTGCGCCCCGACATCGCCCGCATGGACGGCCACACCGTGCACTTCAAGGACGGCAGCCAGGCCGCCTACGACCTGGTCATGGCCGCCACCGGCTACAAGCTGCACTACCCCTTCATCGACGAGCAACTGCTCAACTGGCAGGGCATGGCGCCGCAGCTGTACCTGAACATCTTCGCGCCGCGCTTTGAACGCCTGGCCGTGCTGGGCATGGTCGAAGCCGCTGGCCTGGGCTGGGAAGGCCGGGCCGAGCAAGCCGAGGTGGTGGCCCGCTACTTCAAAGGGCTGGACCAGGGCTCGGCGCAAGCTGCGGCATTCACACAAGCCCGCCAAGGTCCCTCACCCGACCTGTCGGGGGGCTACCACTACCTCAAGCTCGAACGCATGTCCTGCTACGTCAACAAAGAGGTCTACCGCCGCACCATGCGCGAGACCGCCACCACCCTGGGCTGATGCCCGCCACGAAAGCCCGCCATGTTGCCTGTTGACGAGATACGCCTGAATTTCAACCCCGCCTCGCTGGCCGTGCTCAATGCCGTGCTTGGCTTTTTGATGTTCGGCATCGCGCTCGATACCCGCGTGGAAGACTTCCGCCGCCTGTTGCGCATGCCGGTGGCATTTGCCGCTGGCATTGCGGCGCAGTTCCTGGTCTTGCCGGCCATCACCTTTGTGCTGACGCTGGTGCTGCAGCCCGCCCCCAGCATCGCGCTGGGCATGATCCTGGTGGCCTGCTGCCCACCGGGCAATGTGAGCAACATCCTCACCCACCGGGCAGGCGGCAATGTGGCGCTCAGCGTGTCCATGACCGCGGTGTCCAACGCCATCTCGGTGGTGGCCATGCCGCTGAACTTTGCGTTCTGGGGCGGCATCCACCCCACGGCCTCCAAGCTGCTGACCAGCATCGCGCTCGATCCGGTGCAAATGTTCGCGCACATCCTCTTGATCATCGGCCTGCCCTTTGTGCTGGGCCTGGCCTGTGTTCACCGCTTTCCGGTCTGGACGGAGCGCTTCAAAAAACCGCTGCGCATCCTCAGCTTTGTGGCCCTGATCGGCTTCATCGTGGGCGCCATCGCGGGCAACTGGCGCTACTTTCTTGACTATGTTGGTCTGGTCTTGCTGGCCGTGGTGCTGCACGATGCGCTGGCTTTTGGCACCGGCTGGTCCATCGCACGCATGGCCCGCCTGAGCGATTACGACTGCCGCGCCGTGTCCATCGAAGTGGGCATCCGCAACGCGGGCCTGGGCCTGGTGCTGATCTTCAGCTTTTTTGATGGCCTGGGCGGCATGGCCGTGGTGGCGGGCGTGTGGGGCTTTTGGGACATCATCGCGGGCCTGATCCTGGCGGGCTGGTGGGCGCGCAAACCCTTGAGCAGTGGCGGCCCCGCTGCCAGCCAGCCTTGAACACCCCGCAGGCCCACCGGGTCCTGATCACCGGGGCTTCGGGCTTTTTGGGCCAAAGCCTGGTGCGCGCTCTGGCGGAACGCGGCCAGGGCGAAGCGGTTGTGGCAGTCGATGTGCGCGAAGTACCCCAGACGCAGCGCCTGCCCGGCATCACCTACCTCACCCAAGACGTGCGCGACACCGCGCTGACGAACACCCTGGCCGAGCACCAAATCGACACCGTGGTGCACCTGGCGTCCATCGTCACGCCGGGCAAGGACTCCAACCGCGCTTTTGAATATTCGGTCGATGTGCAAGGCACGCGCAATGTGCTGCAAGCCTGCGTGCAGCAAGGCGTTCAGCACATCGTGGTCTCGTCCAGCGGCGCAGCTTATGGCTACCACGCCGACAACCCCGACTGGCTCACCGAAGACTGCCCTTTGCGAGGTAACGAAAGCTTTGCCTATTCGCACCACAAACGTCTGGTCGAAGAAATGCTGGCGCAATACCGCCAAAGCCACCCCGCGCTGCAGCAAACCGTGCTGCGCATCGGCACCATCCTGGGCGAGCGGGTGGACAACCAAATCACCGCCCTGTTTGAAAAACCCCGCCTCTTGGCCATAGCGGGCAGCAACAGCCCTTTTGTGTTCATCTGGGACGAAGACGTCACTGGCGCCATCGTGCATGCACTCAGTGGCCAGGCCCCCGGCGGTTGCTACAACCTGGCTGGTGACGGGGCCCTGACGATCTTCGAGATCGCCCAGCGACTGAACAAGCGCCCGCGCATCTTGCCCGCGTGGCTGCTGAAAACCGCTTTGTGGCTGGGCAGCCGCTTGGGGCTTAGCCGCTACGGCCCCGAGCAGCTCGACTTTTTACGCTACCGGCCAGTGCTGCTCAACACCGCGCTCAAGACCCGCTTTGGCTACACACCCGCGAAAACCAGCGCACAAGCCTTTGACGCCTTTGTCAGGGTGAAAAACAAGCGCCCCGGATAAGCTGGTAGCATCAGGCGACCAGCGCACCGGAACGCTACTCAAGCGCCATGACGGGCTAGACTCAAAATTTTGCCGTTCTGCCATTCAGGACGCAGGAGTTTTCGAGCGCCGTTCCCCAGTCCACTTAAACCAGTGCTGCCCAGCGCACGCGATGCAGCGATCGATGTGCAATCCAAACCGCGATGGCGTGCTATGGCCGTTGCAAACATGGCTTCACCGGGGTCCCCCAGTGCATGTGACAAGTCATCCGAGACAGCACACTGAGGCACAAGGCCATCGGCATACCCTCCCTGTCCTTTGTTGTTCACCCCCTCAAATTCCATGGCAGCATAGGTGATGCCGCAATTGTCCTGAGGTACAAACCCATAAGGTTTGCCACAGGTGGTGCCACCAATTTGCACAACTTCCACATCCACGCCGCGCAAGCCATTGATGATGGATTCGCTGGCTGAACAGGTTTGATCCGTGGTCAGAACATAGATGCGGGTCAGGCTCAAAGACTCGACGGTTTTGCCATTCAGATCAGCGCTGTAAAAGGGCAAACTTTCATTTTCCGAAGACCGCTTGTCACTGTGCCGCACCATTTCAAAGGTTTTACCTTGTGTGCGCACAGGGCCTGCCACGCCGTAAGCCACAGCACTGGCCAAAGCCAAGTAACCACCGCCGTTGTAGCGCAAGTCCACAACCAATTGATTGATCTGCTGCCTCTTGAAATCACTCAATGCGGCCAGCAATGGGGCTTGGGCCGAATCCACATGCGCATTGAAAAGCAGGTAGCCCCACTTCACACCCTGCGAATCGGTCACCACTTTGTGCTCTGCCTGTGGCAACACGGCAGTGCTGGCCGTCAAGGAAACTTTTTCCGTGCTTGTTTGGCCCAGGCGTCTGACCTCAAATTGGTGTGTTCCTGCGACGGATGGTGACAGCGCCCGATCAACCGCAGTCGAGTTCGCAGCCACATTCACCGCCAGGCCATCGACCCCCATGATTTCATCGCCCCGCTTCAGACCCGCCTGAGCCGCAAATCCCGGTTGGTTGACGGAGTAAACATGCGAGACCCAGATGCGCCGTGACGAGCCGCTGCCTTGCTCGCTCAACAACCACCCGTAACCCAACTCCTCTCCTTGTGCGAATTGACTCCAGGAATAGGTGTCGGTGAAGAAGCTGAATTTATCAACGGCCGCTCCCGAGGCGGTGTACTTGGGACTCAATTGGTCATAGAAATAATGCGTCACTGAGTTGGCAAAGTTCTGCCATGCAGTCCCGTAGCTCAGGTTATAGCGGGCATCAGCAGCATTCACCGCCGGGATATCCTTGTACCAAAAATAGCGCTCTTGCAAGTACGCCTTGATCCAGTTTCGCTCATCGGCCAATGTGCCCTTTTGAGTTGCGCTCAATGAATCACCCGACAAAATATTGTCTACCGAGCATATTTGAGCCAACTCACTTGCTGTTTTTTCTGGTGCTGTAACAGCAGAGCCACCACCGCCTCCTCCGCCACAACCACTCAGTACGGCCACAAAAAACAAACTAAAAAAACAAACTCTCATGAATACCTCGAATCAACAAATTTAATTCATAGGTATTCATTATGTCTCACATGAGCATACCGTCTTCGTTCTTCTTTAAAGCAACGGTCTGATCTCTCTGGCCGCCTCCAGCAGCAGCGGCAACCACTTGCGCTGCACCGCAGCGTCCGACAACTGCTCGGGCGTGCCCACCACATTGAGTGCGGCCAGCGTACGGCCTTGCATGTTGCGCAAAGGCACCGCCAAGGCATGGATGCCCAGCTCGTGGGCATCGCGTGACAAGGCATGGTCTTGCGTGCGGACCTGGTCGATGAGCTTCCTGAAAGCGGCCACGCCCACTTCGGTCTGCGGTGTGATGCGCGCCAGGCTGCGGCCCTTGAGCCAGGCGCTCAAATCGGCCTTGGGCAGATTGGCCAACAGCACCTGCCCGGTGGAGGTGGCGTGCGCGGGCAAGCGGGCGCCCAAATGCAAGCCATACGCCAGATGACGCACGGGCTCGGCCACGCCCGCGCTGCGTGCCACGATCACGCACTCGTCGCCGTCGAGCACGACGGCTGAAAATGACGCTTGTGTTTGCAAAGCCAGGCGGTTGAGTGTCGGCTGCAAGGCCCGCGGCAGGCGTGAAGTGGCCATGTAGCTGCCCGCAAAACGCAGCACCCGAGCGGACAACCAGTAATGGCTGCCATCGGTTTCCAGATAACCCAGCTCGGCCAGCGTGAGCAAGTGCCGCCGCGCCGCAGCACGGGTGATGCCGGTGCGCTGCGCGGCCAGCGTGGCGTTCAGCCGTTGGCGCTCGGTGTCAAAGGCTTCCAGCACGGACAGGCCTTTGGCCAATCCTTCGATGTAATCTGCTTTGGCGATGGTCATGTGTCAGAACATTCAAGGATGGTGTCGGGGCTGAAGCCGCCGACCTACAGGACGAGCCCGTTTTGTAGGTCGGCGGCTTCAGCCCCGACGTACTGCATGGCCGAATCGGCTTGAGCGACATCAATTTGCGCGATATTCGCACAATAGCTTCAATCATCGCACAAAGCATGGGCCACAGGGCTGCCAAACGATCTGCCATTGCCTAAGCTCGAAGTTGTTCATTCGAAACACCTTGACGGAGACACCACCATGACCACCACACGCACCCAAGTCGCCATCGTGGGCGCAGGCCCCTCGGGACTGCTGCTCGGCCAGTTGCTCTACAAAGCCGGCATTGACGCCATCATTTTGGAGCGTCAAACCGGCGACTATGTGCTCACGCGCATCCGCGCCGGGGTGCTGGAGCAAGTGTGCATCGACTTGCTGGACGAAGCCGGTGTGGGTCAGCGCATGCACAAGGAAGGTCTGATCCACGGCGGCTTTGATTTGCTGTTCAAAGGCGAACGTCACCGCATCAACATGAACAAACTCACAGGCGGCAAGAACGTGATGGTCTACGGCCAGACCGAATTGACCCGCGACCTGATGGATGCCCGCCAGGCGGCTGGACTGCCCACCGTGTACGAAGCCGGGAATGTGCAAGTGCACGACTTTGACAGCCAGAAACCCCGCGTCACCTACGAGAAAAACGGCCAGCTGCACACCATCGAATGTGACTTCATCGCGGGCTGCGACGGCTTTCATGGCGTGTGCCGCGCCAGCGCCCCCAAGGGCGCGATCAAGGAATTCGAGAAGGTCTACCCCTTCGGCTGGCTGGGCGTGTTGTCGGACACGCCGCCCGTGCACCACGAGCTGATTTACACCAACAGCCCACGCGGCTTTGCCCTGTGTTCACAGCGCAGCGAAACCCGCAGCCGCTACTACCTGCAAGTGCCGCTGACCGACAAGATCGAGCAATGGTCTGACGAAGCTTTCTGGGCCGAGCTGCGCAATCGCCTCGACCCCGAAGCCCGCGACAAACTGGTGACCGGCCCCAGCATTGAAAAAAGCATCGCCCCGCTGCGCAGCTTTGTGACCGAGCCCATGCGCTTTGGCCGCATGTTCCTGGCCGGTGACGCCGCCCACATCGTGCCGCCCACCGGTGCCAAAGGCCTGAACCTGGCCGCCACCGATGTGAAGTACCTGTCCAGCGCCATCATCGAGTTCTACCAGGACAAAACCGAAGCGGGCATCGACACGTATTCCGAGCGTTGCCTGCGCCGCATCTGGCGCGCCGAGCGTTTCAGCTGGTGGTTCACCAGCCTGATGCACCGCTTCCCAGGCGAAGGCGAGATTTCACAGAAGTTCCAGGAAGCCGAACTCGACTACCTGATCCACAGCGAATCGGGCTCACGCACCATCGCCGAGAACTACGTGGGCTTGCCGCTGGATTTTGGCGACTGAGCCACACAGGCTGACGGTTGCTCTGCACAGGCGACAGTGCCCCGTCAGCGCCTTGCCGATAATGCGTGTCCATCGATGCCGCACTGCGCGGCATCTTTCTGACTCAAAGGTCCACGCATGTCATCCCTCAAGCCCCTGCGCGGTGTGCGCATCCTCAGCCTTGCCCTCAATCTGCCCGGTCCCGCTGCACTGATGCGGCTGGCACAAATGGGGGCACGTTGCACCAAGGTCAATCCGCCCTCGGGCGACCCGATGCAGCACTACACGCCAAGCGGCTACGACCTGCTGCACACCGGCGTCCAGCACAAAACGCTGGATCTGAAAACGACGGCAGGCCAGGCCGCACTGCACAAGCTGTTGCCCAAGACCGATGTGCTGCTCACCTCGTTTCGCCCTTCCGCCCTCAGCAAACTGGGTCTGAGCTGGAAGGCCCTGCACAAGCAATACCCCACACTGAGCCTGATCGAAGTGGTCGGTGCCCCCGGCCCGCTGGCCGAGATTCCCGGCCACGATTTGACCTACCAGGCCGAAGTAGGTCTGGTCAACGGCATGGACCTGCCGCCCAGCCTGTTTGCCGACATGGGCGGCGCGCTCATGGCCACTGAAGCCACGCTCAAAGCGCTGATCAGCCTCAAGACCACCGGCAAGGGTTCGCACCACGAAGTGGCCTTGTCCACCGCCGCCGAGTGGCTCGCCCTGCCGCGCCAGCTGCGCATGACCACCCCCGACGGTGCCGTGGGCGGCGCGCATGCGGGCTACCGCGTCTATGCCTGCAAGAACGGCCGCGTGGCCGTGGCCGCTTTGGAGCCGCACTTTGCCATCCGTCTGTGCGAGGCCGCGGGCATCCCGCTCGCGCACCCGGTCAAGGACCTGTTCAAGCCCGCCACGCGCCGTGCCATTGAAACCTTCCTGGCCAGCCAGACCCGCGCCCAACTGGACAAGCTGGCCACGGCCAAAGACATTCCGCTGCTGACGCTGCCGCGCTGAAACCCATTGCAGCGCCTGCGACAATACGGCCCATGAATTCAGACACCTGGTTGGAACAGTGGACGATGCTGGCCTATCGCCTGGCCAGCTACGCCACAAGCAATTTGATCGACGATCCGGCCATGCTGGCGCTGATTTTTTGCTGAAGACATGGGAGTGCACAGGCCCTGAGGCCTGAAACCACAGCGGCCACCAAGGCCGCTGCGCCATCAGGCGATCTTCAACAACTTGGCCTGCCCGTTGGGTTTTTTGGGCAAGGTCAACAGCAACACACCGTCTTCGTACTTGGCCTGCGCTGCGGATTGATCCACGTTCTCATCGAGCGTGAAGCTGCGCGACACGCTGCCGTAATAGCGCTCGCTGCGGATGACTTTGGCGCCCTCTTTTTCTTCCTTTTCCTTTTTCACTTCGGCGCTGAGCGAGACCTGATTCCCATCCACCGACACCTTGATGTCGTCCTTGCTCACGCCGGGGATCTCGGCCTTGACAAAAAAGTTCTTGTCATCTTCCGACAGATCAAGCCGCATCTGCGGTTCGCCCTCCAGCATGCGGTACACCGGGCGCATGGCAAAACCCTTGAAAAAGTCATCACTGAAAGGATCTCTCAATTCACTGAAGGGGTTAAAACGTGTGAGGTTGCTCATGGTCATTTCTCCATTGGTTGAAAACAGCGGCAGCCCTGTGGCTGCACCATGTTCGGCGCGCTGATTGAACGCACCGTGCGAAGGACTTCTTTTCAAAAGTCCCTGACGCACTGTGAAACGTGCCGGGCCAGATGTCTGTTTTCCAATGCACAGGCCCAGTGACTGGCGACGTTGTTTTCTCGCGTTTTTTCTCGCGCATTTTCTCGCGCATTTTCTCGCGCTTGGGCCCCACATCGACAGCGCACACCACCGGCGTGCGGCTGCGTCGGCCAGCGCACAGACCACCGGACGGCAGGGCAGCAACATGCGGCCATCGACTTTCCGGAGCCAGGTCCATGCACACCCCACCCATCCCGGTCCAGATCACCTTTCGTCACCTGGACCCGTCCGAGGCGCTTGAGATCCGCATCCGCGAAAAAGTCCAGAAACTGGGCCAGATGGACCCCACCATTCAAAGTTGCAGCGTCACGGTAGAACAGCTGCACCGACACCACCGCCAGGGCAAACAGTTTCATGTGCGCATCCAGCTGAAGTTGCCCGGTCATGCGCTGCTGGCCAACCGGGAACCCGAGGTAAATCCCGCTTACGCCGATGTGCATGTCGCCTTGCGCGATGCCTTCAATGCCCTGCGCAAGCAGCTGCAAGCCCTGGCGCAGCACCAACAGGGCCATGTCAAACACCATGAAGGAAAACCGCAGGGGCACATCACCGAAATCGCCCCGGACAAGAGCCGTGGCCGGATTGAATCGGTCGATGGCCGGTGGCTGTACTTTCACCGCAACAGCCTGATCGGCGCAGAGCTTGATGCGCTGGCCATTGGGACCCCGGTGTACTACGTCGAAGAGATGGGCGACGAAGGGCCGCAAGCCAGCAGCGTTTACCCCGTCGGCAAACACCACATGCTGGTCTGAGCGCACTCACCGCTGCGCCAGGAAATGGCGTTCAGTGCATTCCCCCCGATTCATCCACTTCCCTTCAAGGCACCCCATGACATTTGCATTTCATCCATGGCTCAAGCGGGCTCTTTTGCTGAGCTGCTTGAGTCTGAGCGCTTGTGGCTACAACCAGTTTCAAAGCGGCAATGAACAAGTCAAGGCCAGCTGGTCCGAGGTGATCAGCCAGTACCAGCGCCGCGCCGACCTGATCCCCAATCTGGTCAATGTGGTCAAAGGCCAGGCCGACTTTGAGCAAGGCACGTTGCAGGCTGTCGTCGATGCCCGAGCCAAAGCCACATCCCTGCAAGCATCGCCCGAGCTGGTGAACGATCCGCAAGCTTTGCAAAAATTCCAGCAAGCGCAAAAAGACTTGTCGGGCTCCCTGTCGCGCTTGCTGGTGGTCTCGGAAAACTACCCCACCTTGCGCGCCAACCAAGGCTTCATTGACCTGCAAGCCCAACTCGAAGGCACCGAAAACCGCATCGCCGTGGCGCGCAAGCGTTACATCCAGGCCGTGCAGGACTACAACATCACGGTGCACTCTTTCCCCTCCAACCTGACGGCCATGGCTCTGGGCTACAAGGAAAAGCCCAACTTCACGGTGGACAACGAAGCGGCCATCGCCAAACCGCCATCGGTCAATTTCGGCGCGGGCGCCCCTGCTGCCAAGTGAGCATGTGGCGACGCGCGATCAGCCGGTTCGGGGTGCTCGGCGCCTTGCTGTGCGGCTTGCTGTTTGCACAGGTGCCGGTGCCGCCCTTGAGCGCGCATGTGGTCGACCAGACCCGCACACTCACGGCCGAGCAAAAACAAGCGATCGAGCAAACCCTGAGCACCTTTGAAGCGCGCAAAGGCAGCCAGCTGGCCGTGCTGCTGGTGCCGACCACACAGCCCGAAACCATCGAGCAATATGCCTTGCGCGTGGCCGAACGCTGGCAACTGGGGCGCCCAAAAATCGACGACGGCGCCATTTTGCTGATCGCCAAAAACGACCGCAGTGTGCGCATCGAAGTCGGCTACGGCCTGGAAGGCGCCCTGAACGACGCCACCAGCAAACGCATCATCGAAGAGTTCATCACCCCGCGCTTTCGCCAGCAAGACTTTGCGGGCGGCATCTTGGCCGGTGTGCAAAACATGGTGCGGGTGATCGACGGCGAGCCTCTGCCCGCGCCCAGCCCAGACAACACGACCGTGCCTTACCGAGACATCACCTGGATCATCGTGGCCGGTGCCCTGCTGGGCTTTGTCTTGCGCGCCATCCTGGGGCGCTTTCCCGGATCGCTGATGACAGCGGCCATTGTGGGCACGGTCACCTGGCTGCTGCTGGGGGTGTGGGCCACCGCCTTGATCGCCGCAAGCATCACCCTGCTGACCACCTGGATCGGTCTGGCCGCGCTGCTCAGGGCCCGCTTGGGTGGCCGTGGCGGGCCCGGTGGGGGGTTCAAGGGCGGTGGTGGTGGGTTTGGCGGCGGCGGCGCATCTGGCAAATGGTGAGACCTGGCGTGCCCTGGCTCAATGCGCCCCACCGGCATCTGCGGCACCCGAAGCGGTGCCACGTGCAGCCGGTCTGCGGGTCAGCCAGATCATGCTGATCAAGCCCAGAAATATCCAGGCCGAGGCCATGAAAATGTCATCGGCAGCACGCGTGTAGGCCTGCTGGTCGATCAGCCGGTTGATTTGCATCAGTGCCTGCTCAGCGCTCAGGCCCGAGGCCTGCAACGATGACATGGTCACGCCAAACACCCCTTGGCCCTGCACCAGGGTTTCGGTCAGGTGGGCATGGTGCATCGCAGCGCGACTGTCCCACAGTGTGGTCACGATGGATGTGCCCATGGCACCGGCCGTGATGCGGGTGAAATTGCTCAAGCCCGCAGCCGAAGGAATCCGCGCAGGCTCGATGCCTGCCAGCGTCAGCGTGGTCAGTGGAATGAAAAACGCCGCCATGGCCGCGCCTTGCAGCACCGTCGGTATCAGGATGTGCAGCATGTCGGTCTGGGTGGTGAATTGCGAACGCATCCACAACACCAAGGCAAAACCGATGAAAGCCACCGTCGCAATGCGCCGGGGGTCCCAGACAGCGATCTTTTTGCCCACCACTGGCGTCAACAAAATCGCCAGCAAACCCACCGGCGCCAGGGCCATACCGGCTGCTGTGGCGGTGTAGCCCATCCACTGCTGCAACCACAAAGGCAAGAGCACCACGTTGCCAAAAAACAAGGCGTACGCGACCGACAGCGACAGCGCACCAAAAGAGAAATTGCGCCGCTTGAACAGGCGCAAATCCACCACCGGATGCGGGTCCGTCAACTCCCACACCACAAAGACCGCAAACGAAACCACCGCCACCAGCCCCAGGATGACGATCTGATCAGAAGCAAACCAGTCCAGCTCTTTGCCCTTGTCAAGCATGAGCTGCAAGGCACCGACCCACAGCACCAGCAAAGTCAGGCCAACGCTGTCGATGGGCAGTTTCCGGGTGGGCGTCTCGCGGTGTTTGTAAATGCTCCAGGCCATGCCCGCAGCCAGCAAACCCACCGGAACATTGATGTAGAAAATCCACGGCCATGCGATGTTGTCGGTGATCCAGCCGCCCAAAAGCGGCCCGACCACCGGCGCCACCAATGTCGTCATGCCCCACACCGCCAAGGCCATGCCAGCTTTGGCCACAGGGTAGCTGCTGAGCAGCAAGGTTTGAGACAAGGGGATCATGGGCCCCGCCACCAAGCCCTGGATCACCCTGAAAAAAACCAGCATCTCCAGCGATGGCGCAAAGCCGCACAACCAGCTGGCCAGCACAAACAGCAAGATGCTCAGGCAAAACAAACGCACCGCCCCAAAGCGCTGCGTCAGCCAGCCCGTCAAAGGAACCGAAATCGCGTTGGCCACACCAAAGCTGGTGATCACCCAAGTGCCTTGCCCCGGGCTCACGCCCAAGTCCCCAGCAATCGCCGGAATGGACACGTTGGCAATGGAGGAATCCAGCACGTTCATGAAGGTCGCCAAGGACAAGGCCAAGGTGCCCAGCAACAAGCTGGCGCCTTGCAAAGGCGCAGGAGGCGTCGGCACAGCCGCAGCCGTGTCGGGCGGTGTGCGTGCAGTATCCGTAGAACTCATGTGCCGTTCTGCCCGTCAGTGCCCCGCGACCACCGGGCGGCCCAGATGGGCTGCAATGATCTGCTTGACCCGCTGCTCGGCACCTTGCTGCTGCGCATCAAACACCGCGGTCGTGACGGCAGCCGCACCACGCGGCACATCGGCCAAAGACTTGCCACTGCCGTCTTTCGTGTCCACCGTCACCTCCATCGACAGGCCCACGCGCAAAGGGTGTTCAGCCAAGTCTTTGGGGTCGATGGCCATGCGCACCGGCACACGCTGCACCACTTTGATCCAGTTGCCCGTGGCGTTTTGCGCGGGCAACAAGGCAAAGGCCGCGCCCGTGCCCACGCCCAAGCCCAACACTTTGCCGTGGTAGACCACTTTCTGGCCATACACATCGGCCTCCATCTCGGCGGGCTGGCCAATGCGCAGGCTTTGCAACTGGCTCTCTTTGAAATTGGCATCCACCCACAACTGGTCCAAGGCCACCAAGGTCATCAACGGTGCACCGGCCTGCACCCGCTGGCCCAGCTGCACGCCTCGTTTGGCGATGTGGCCATCGGTGGGGGCCAGCAGTTCTACCCGCTGGCGGGCCAAATAGGCTTCCTGCACTTTGGCAGCGGCCCGCTGCACACCCGGGTGCTCGGCCACACTGGTGCCATCGGTCTGGGCCTGGCTGGCGGCCAGTTGCTCCTTGGCCGCCAAAACGGCCGATTGCGCCGCGGTCACGGCCGATTGGGCGGCCGTCACTTGCGCGGTGGCATGCTGGAACTCTTCTTTGCCAATGGCGCCGCTGCTCACCAAAGGTGCACGGCGCTGGGCATCCGCCTCAGCCCGTGTCAAGTCGCTCTGTGTGCGGCGCAGATCGGCTTCGCGGGCCTGCACCTGGGCCTGCAAGGTGCTGGTGTTGGCAAACAGCGTGCGCACTTCGCGCACCGTCTGGGCCAGCTGGGCTTCGGCCTGGGCCAGCGCCACCTGCGCATCGGCAGCGTCGAGCTTGACCAACACCTGACCGGCTTTGACAAAGTCGGTGTCGTCCGCCCCGATGGCCACCACGGTGCCGCCCATTTGCGGCGTGATTTGCACCACATGACCGGCCACATAGGCGTTGTCGGTATTTTGGTAATGCCGCCCGGTGAGCCAATGCCAGCCCCCCCAGATCAAGCCACACACCCCCACGGTGGCGGCCACGATGGTCAAGCCCTTGCGGCGGGCGGTACGGGATGGTGTCGAAGTCGATGAAGTCATGGGTGATGCTTTGAAAATAGGTCTTGTGCGTGAAGACCGGCTCACAGGCCAGTCCGTGTGATGGCGCTCATGGGCGCAGACGTGTCGTGCCAGCCACCGCCCAAAGCCCGCATCAGGTTCACACGGGTATCGAGCTGACGCGCCTTCAAGTCAATCGCTGCCCGGCGCTGCAACAGCACCGAGGACTCTGCCGCCAACACCGCCAGCAAATTGCCCATACCCGCCTGGTAACGCTGTTGCGCCAAGGCATGCGCACGCTCGGCACTGGCCAGCGCCAACGATTGCTGGGCGTACTGGCGCTCCACCGATTGGCTGGAGCTGATCGCATCGGTGGTTTCCTTGACCGCCTCCAGCACCGTGCTGTTGTACTGGGCAATGGCCACCTCGCGCTCGGCCTGACGGCCTGACAGCTGCGCACGCAGGCGCCCGCCATCAAACAGCGGCAGACGCAAAGCCGGGCTCACCCCGTACTGACGGCTGCCCGAGTCCAACAACTGACTCAGTCCAAGGGCGTTGAAGCCCACAAAAGCGCTGAGGTTGATGTTGGGATAAAACTGTGTGCGGGCCTGCTTCACGTCCTGCTGGGCCGCCTCCACCCGCCAAAGTGCCGCCACCACATCCGGACGACGCCCCAGCAAATCGGCCCCCACGGTGGCAGGCAAAGCCTCCAGCTGGAGTGCGGTCAACTGGGGGCTCAAAGCGTTCAATGCCTGCGGCGCCTGACCGCAAAGCACGGCCAGCTGGTGGCGCATCAGTGCCACCTGTTCTTTCAGCCCCTCAACTTGCGCCTGGGCATCGGACAGGCTGCTGTCCGACTGAGCCTGGTCCAGTTGCGTGTCCAGCCCGGCTTCGCGGCGCTGCAAAACGAGCTGCTGAACATCCTGACGCTGTTGCTGCATGCGTTCGGCCACGGCCAGCTGCGCCAGCCACCGGGCCAGCGCCACATAAGTGTGGGCCACCTGACTGGCCAATGCGTTGGCCGCCACCGCCGCATCCGCCTGGGTCGCACGGGTTTGACCCATCGCCGCAGCCAGCTCGGCCGCGTGTTGGCCCCACACATCGGGCGACCAACCCAGGCCCAGCTGCGCTGTGTCGTTGCTCCAAATATTGCCGGCAATCGGTTTGGGGAAAAGCCCGTTGGCGCTGTAGCGCTGACGGCTGAAATCAGCCCCCAAGCTGGCCTGCGGCAAGCTGGCCGCATCGACCACACCGGCCAGCGCCTGCATGCGCCGCACCCGCGCCTGGGCCACGGCCATCGAGGGGTTGTCTTTCAGACTTTGTTCGATCAACGCATCCAGCTGTGGGTCGTGCCAGCTGTGCCACCACGCATCCGTCACCAGCGATGTGCGAACCTCTGGCAAGCCCAGGGCTGGCGCTTGCAACAGGGCTGCAGAAGTTGGCCCTGCGTCGGGGGTCGAACACGCAACCAGTCCTGCGGTCAAACCCAACGTCAAAGCGACGGCACGGCCCGCAAAAAATGTGGAGGGGAACTTCATGAAGAAACTCATTTTTAAAATAGAGAAGGCTGGAGACTGCGCTGAATGCCAAATCAACCACCGCCAGACCTTGTAAGACCCGTTGATGCTAACCGCCCCAGGCCTTGCGCGTGATCAGCATGGTCATTCACAGGCTGATATTGCCTGTGGCTGCGGGATGACGGAACGCGGTCAGGGGTGGACAATCCACACGACCATGCTCCAATTTTCAGCACATTCTCAGCCCCTGTTGATCAGCCTTCTGCTCGCCTGCGCGGGGCTGCCCTGCCACGCGCAATCTCCTGCGCCAAGCGGGCCCATCGAAATCCACGACCGCATCAGCCCCAGCAGCAATGTCCTCAACAACCGCGTTGCACTGACACTCGATGCCTGCTCTGGCCAATTTGACGAAGACCTGATCCTGTTTCTGGTGCGCAACCGGATTCCCGCCACGATTTTTGCCACGAAAAAATGGCTGCTGAAAAATCCGCGAGGACTGGCCATGCTGAAAACACATCTGGACCTGTTCGACATCGAAGACCACGGCGAAAACCACATCCCTGCGGTCATCGGCGCAGGTCGCAAGGTCTATGGCATCCCGGGCGAGCCGGACATGCTGCATTTGCGCCAGGAAGTGCTGGAAGGTGCTCGCGCCATCGAGCGCGCCACCGGCGTGCCGCCCCACTGGTACCGGGGGGCCACGGCCGAATACGACCAGCAAGCCTCGGATGAAATCCGCCGCATGGGCTACAAGATCGCGGGCTTTTCGGTCAACGCCGATGCCGGGGCCACCCTGAATCAACAGCAAATCACGGACCGGCTTCGCCATGTCCGTGGCGGCGATGTCATCATTGCCCACATGAACAAACCCCAATCGCCAACGGCCGAAGGTCTGTCCGTGGGTCTGATGGACTTGTTGCGGCGCGGACTGGTTTTTGTGCGGCTCGATCAAGTCGATCTGGAAGAAATCCCGAGCCAGCCCACACGCCGCGAGCCCCAGCATGTGGAGTGAACTTTTCGCACGGCACTGGATTTCACTGCACGGCTTGGTGACCACATTGGCCTTGGGCGTTTACCTGGCCACGTCGCACGCCCGCAAACAACGCAGACACCCATCGGCCGCCATCGCCTGGTTCCTGTCGTTGGCACTGATGCCTTACCTGGCGCTGCCGCTTTACCTGCTGCTGGGCAGCCGAAAAATGCCACGCAGTTTTGCCGGGCCACGCGGTCAGGCAAAGGCTGTCGCGGCGCCCACTGCGGGCCTGTCGCGCACACAGACTCTGGTCAGCACACTGGGCCTGCCACCGGCCTCAACTTATGACCACTTTGAACTGCACGAAGACGGCCACGAGGCCCGGCAGTCCTTGATGGCCATGATCGACGGCGCCACCACCACACTGGACATCTGCGTGTTTGTGATGGGGCACGATGTGCTGGGCCAGGAAGTGGCTTGGCACCTCATCCAAAGCGCTCAAAAAGGCGTGCAAGTCAGACTGCTGGTGGATGGCGTGGGCGCCTATCTGGGCGGGCGCGTCAATTGGCGCGCATTGACCAAGGCGGGCGTACATGTCACCCGCTTTGTCTCCCCTTTTTTCTCGCCTTTGCCTGGACGAAGTAACCTTCGCAACCACAGAAAAATGGTCATCGCAGACGGCCACCGCGTCTGGATGGGCGGACGCAATCTGGCCGCCGAATATTTTGAAGGCGATCCCGGCCTGCGCCATGCCAGGACACCCTGGACCGACCTGAGTTTCGTGCTGAGCGGCGCCGTGGCCTTGCAAGCGCAAAACCAATTCCAGCAAGACTGGACATTGGCCACACAGGCGCACCCAGCCGAGCCCACACCCGCGCCGGACCTGGCGGTGGCATCCCCCAGCGTGCAATGGCTGCCCAGTGGTCCAGACCAAATCGAAGACACGCTTTACACCGTGTTGGTTTCCAGCTGCTTTTCTGCGCAAAAACGCATCATGGCTGTTTCACCTTATTTTGTGCCGGACCCCACGCTGCAAATGGCACTGACCCTGGCCGCACGGCGTGGTGTGCTGGTCGATCTGGTGCTGCCCCAACAATCGAACCACCGGCTGGCCGACATGGCTCGCCACGCCGCACTCAGAGAGCTGACGTCTGCAGGCGCTCGTGTCTGGTTGATGCCTGAGATGGTCCACGCCAAGGCCCTGGTGGTTGACGATCAACTGGCCTTGGCAGGCTCTGCCAACCTGGACGAAAGAAGCCTGTTCCTGAATTACGAAGTGATGGTGGCCTTCTACAAATCTGCAGACATTGAACAATTCGCCCAATGGATAGCGCATCGCCGCCAGCGTGCTTTGCCTTACAAAGCCCAAGAACCCGACCTGATGCGGGAATTGCTGGAAGGGGCTGTGCGCTGGTTGGCCTTTCAACTCTGAAACGCAGACAAAAAACCTGCGCACGTTTTTGGCCGCAAGCCCTCATACAACGCCACTCTGAAAGGACACCCATGCAACGCTGCCCCTGGTGCGAAGGCTTTGAGCTGTATCGCCACTACCACGACACCGAATGGGGTGTGCCCCTGCGCGATGACCGGGCCTTGTTCGAGCTGATCAACCTCGAAGGCGCACAGGCCGGTCTGTCTTGGTCCACCGTGCTCAAAAAACGCGAGACCTATCGGCTGGCTTTTGACCAGTTTGATCCGGAAAAAATCGCCCGCTACGACGAACGCAAAGTGGCCGAGCTGTTGGCCAACCCCGGCATCGTGCGCAATCGCCTCAAGGTAGCGGCCACCATCAGCAACGCCCAAGCTTATTTGGCCTTGCAAGCCAGGGGCCAAAGCTTTGGCCAATTCGTCTGGCAATTTGTGAATGGCCAGCCCCTGCAACACCAGCGCCGCAGTCTGAGCGAGGTGCCCGCCCAGACCGCGCAATCGGACGCCATGAGCCAAGCCTTGCGCAAAGCGGGTTTCAAGTTCGTGGGCTCAACCATTTGCTATGCCTTCATGCAAGCCTCAGGCATGGTCAACGACCACCTGATCAGCTGCCACCGGCATGCCGCGCTGAGCGCTTGAGCCTGTAACGCCGACGCGAACACACGGCTCATGCGCATCACACAACGGCCAGCCACCGAAACCCGTCGGCCATGTTGCAGGCACTTACAAAAAAATTCCCGCAAATCACCAGCAAAGGCACACCCGTTGGCGAAATCAACAAATTCGCGAGTCGGCTTTTCGTAAACTCGCGCAGCATCACAGCCCACCATGTGGTGTGCCGTTCATGGCAACACCATCTGGAAATTTCATGAAAAAACACCCCCCCTTCCAAGCGCTCTACAGCAGCTTGCTGGCAGCCTTGGGCTTATTCGCCAGCAGCACCTCGTTTGCGCAAATCTGCACCCGCGAATACGCCCCGGTGTGCGGCCTGGTCGCAGCAGAGCCTGCGCCCCGCACATTTGCCAACCGCTGCCTGCTGGACGCAGCACAAGCCACCTTCGTGGCCCAAGGTGAATGCACGGCCAAGCCCGCCCCCATGGTTGGCAGCGATGTGGATGCCCATGGCTGCAAAGGCTCTGCGGGCTACCGATGGAACGCTGCACTGAACGAATGCGTGCGCCCCTGGATGAGCAGCGCCATCACTCTGGAGGTGGCCCCACACCGCCGCAGCTGCACCGGCATGATCGAGATGCAATGCCTCATGGTGCGTGAACGCGTGCCTGGCCAGCCCCCCAGAAAATGGGAACCCTTGTTTGGCGAAATCTCCGGCTTTGAGCCAGTGCCCGGCAAGCGCTACACCCTGCGCGTGCGCCAGGACAAGGTCGAAAACCCGCCGGCCGATGCGCCCAACACCCGCTACACCCTGCTGAAGGTTTTACCGTGACCCAACTCATGCCCAAATGGTTTCTCATCACCGCCTGCATCGGCGCAGCTTCGGTGGCCCTGTATTTTTCATGGGCCAGAGAATTCATCGCCATCGACCGTTGCCTGGACGAGGGTGGCCGTTATGAAGAACGCTCGCAGACCTGCGACAAAACAGGTACCGAGCGCCCGGAAAAACCACCCGCCCTGCACCAGACCCATTGACCAACCATGCCTGACCGCGCCATGCCTTGCGCTTTGTCAGGCCAACAGCGCACCGTCCTCCATCAAACCTTGCCGCAGCGCGACCATGTTGACGGCCCGTGTTGAGACCGCCCCCGAAGACTGGCACGCCATGGCCGCCGCCGAGCCTGTGGCCTGCCCGACCGCCATGGAAATCGTCATGACCCGAATGGCCGCCAACGCTTCGTGGTCTGCAGAGATGCCCCGGCCCACCATATAAGCATTGTCCAGTCGGGTCGGCAACAGACTGCGGTAAGGGATCTGGTATGCATGGTCATCGGCCATGGCTTTGTAGACCAGCCCCCCTCCTTGGGCGGGGTGGATGTCGATCGGATAAGCCCCTGCCGCGATGGCATCGTCGAAACCCACAGGAGCCATCAACTCCTGTGCCGTCAGGATGTGATCGCCTTCTGCGCGCCGCGTCTCGCGAATGCCAACCTGGGTGGCAAACGCCTGGAGTTGCCCCACCTCGCAGCCGGGCACATGGGCCTGCAAATAGGCCGCCGCCAGCCAGGCTTGCTTGCGCCCCGCCATCTCGGCCTGGCCCAGGGCCATCGCATCCGTGGCATCCACACGCAGTCGGCTGATGTTGAACCACGCATCGTGTGAATAAGGGTTGCGGGCAGCATGCAAGGCCGCGCGCGCCAGGGCACCACTCTCGAATCCGCGTTGGGCCAATGCCCGGATGTCCTCTTTGGGAATGCTGTCAAACCGCTCAAAGTCCATGGGACCAAAGCGGAACATCATGGTGGCCGGCTGCAAAGACTCGCCGTCCGCCAGCGGCAAGAAATGGCAACCAGCGTGGCGCAGCGCATCCAGATCACCCGAGGCATCGATCAGTACCCGGGGCTTGACCGTCATGACACCGCTTTTGGTCAGCATGCGAACGGCTGTCACTTGCCGCCCTTCGCAATCCACATCCAGCAGTTGCGCATGCAGCAGCGGCTCAACACCGGCTTCTGACACCATGTCGTCCAGCACCAGTTTCAATACCTCGGGCGCATATTCGACCCGGTCCATTTTGTGGCCCGTGGACATGACAAACACCTGATGATCGGCCGCAGCGCCCAGCCTGCGCAGGCGCTGCACCACTTCGTCGGCCAGCCCCGCAATCACTTTGCGGCCACTGGCGGTTTGCCAGCTGTTGAACTGAGCCACCGCGCCCGCCGTGGCATTGCCGCCCAGAAAACCGTAGCGCTCAGCCAGGATGACACGGGCACCACGGCGTGCAGCGGCCACCGCGGCCATGGTGCCAGCCACGCCACCACCACACACAAAAACATCGCAGGCGCGGGAAGAATTTGAATGCATCACGGGTCTTGCTCAATCGGGTTTGATGGCGCGATCCTTGATCACTTTGCCGTAGCGTGCTGCTTCGTTCTTCAGAAAAGCACTGCTGGCCTGACGGCTCTGAATGACCGGACTGACATTGAGCGCAGCAAAACGGGTCTTGACGGTTTCAGAGGCCAGCGCTTGCGTGAGCAGCGTCTCCAATCGGGCCAGGCCTTCTTCCGAAATCGTGCCCTTGGGCGCCAGCAAAGCGGCCCAGCCCTGCACCTCCAGACTTTGCAAATTCAGCGATCTGAACGTGGGTACACCGGGTAGGTCGGCCAATGGCGCAGGTGCAGAAATGGCCAGCGCACGCAGCTTGCCCGATTTGATGTGCGGCGCAACGCTGGGCAAATTCAAAAAGCCCATCGACACTTGCCCACTGATCAAGTCAGGCATCAACGCACTCTCGCCCTTGTAAGGCACAGGCGTCAAGGGCACGCCGGTTTCAACCTCAAAGAGCTCGGAGCTCAAATGCGCCAGCGTGCCTTTGCCGCTGTTGCCCGCCGTCAGCTGCTCTGCTTTGCCTTTGTATTGCGCCATCAGATCGGGGACCGATTTGATGGCCGAGTTCGCAGGCACCACCAGCACCAGCGGTTGCGCAGACACCATGCCCACCACATCGAAATCACGCGCCACGTCATACCCAATGGTCGGGTTGAACGAAGGATTGATGACCATGCTGTTGCTGCCCATCAGCAAGGTGTGACCATCCCTGCTTTGCGCGGCCGCATTGACACCAATGGCACTGCCTGCGCCGGGCTTGTTTTCAACGATGACCGCTTGCCCCAATGCAGGCGCCAGCAATTCGGCCAGCACCCGTGCCGAGACATCGGCCCCACCGCCCGGTGCAAAGGGCACGATGATGCGCAGCGTTTTACCAGGCCATGTCGAGGCCATGGCCGACAAATGCGGTGCAGCAACCAGGGCGCTGGCCAGCAGCGCCATGGCAGATCGGCGGTTCATGGGGCTTTGTGGATGACCGGGCATCGCGTATCTCCTGAAAAAATGAAAGTGGCATGAAAGACCATTGGCCGCGATCTTAAAAACATCCGAGCATCCCGCCAAATACCAATGGCTATGATGGCAATAACTTGGTGTTATGAAAAAACCCCCATGAATTTGCGCCAGATTGAGGTTTTCCGGGCCGTCATGGTCTCGGGGTCCGTGACCGATGCGGCACGTTTGCTGTGTGTATCTCAACCTGGCATCAGCCGCATGCTGGGGCACATCGAGCTGCAGCTCGGTCTCAAACTGTTTCAGCGGATCAAGGGCAAGCTGCGCCCCACGCCCGAAGCGCAGACCCTGTATGCCCAAGTCGAGCACGTGTACCACGGCGTCAAGCGCATTGAAGACTGCGCCCGCGAACTCAAAACAGGCGGTGGCCTGGCATTGCGGGTGTTGGCCAGCCCCAGCATCGCTTTGGAGCTGTTGCCACAGGCCGTGGCCGAAACCACCGCCCAGTTTCCAGATGCTCATGTCTACATGGAAACCCAGCTGGTGCGTGAAATCGTGGGACAACTCATGGCCGGCGATGCAGACCTGGCCATCGCCAGCCTGCCGGTGGATCACCCCATGCTGCAATGCAAACCCTTGGGCCAATGGTCTTTGTGCTGCGTCTTCCATGCGGACCATCCCTTCTCGAAACGCCGATCAATCAACCCACGGGACATCCTCAACGAACGCCTGATCGCGTTCAGCCCGGACACCCCGCAAGGCAAAGCGCTGGGACAATGGTCCGCCGAGGTGCACAAACCCATCAACGCCAGGATCGAGGTCCGATCGGGGCAAGTGGCTTGCGCCCTGGCGGCCACTGGCGCAGGCATTGCCGTGGTGGACTCCCTGACCGCCCACGCTTGGGCACACCCGGCATTGGCGTTTCGACCCATCACCCAAGCCCCCACCTTCAATGCCTATGAAATCCGCAATGCCAATGTGCCGCCATCCCTGATTTCAAACAGCCTGATCGCCAGGGTCAAAGAGAAACTGAACGGTTCATGACTCGCCGTGATCTTGTCCCGCTTGGTCCAGTGTGCGGCACCGCGCACCAAAAAATCAACGCCAATCGGCGACAATCAAAGACTCTGACCGTCAACACCATGCAAACCAAGACTTCCACCCTTATTCCCGTCCTTTTCGCCATCGCTGCTGGCACTTTGATCCCCCACTCGGCCACGTTCGCGGCCAAGCACAAAGCCACCAAGCCTGCCGCCCATCAAAAAGCCATGCCCGGCAAGAAGGCGGCCGCCAACGCGCTGCCCCCCCTGGCCGCTGAGAACACGCTGGCTGCCAATGCCCCTGCGCTGTCCGCCAAAGCCTGGCTGCTGATGGACTTTGACTCTGGCGAGGTGCTGGCCTCGGCCAACGCCGACGAAGCGCTGCCACCCGCATCGCTCACCAAGATGATGACCAGCTACATCGTCGAGCAGGCCCTGCGCGCAGGCAAACTCAAACCCACCGACCTGGTCACGGTCAGCCAGAACGCCTGGTGCCGGGGCACCAGCGCGGAGTCCTGCATGTACCTGCCCCTGAACAGCCAGGCCACGGTCATCGACATCCTGCGCGGCATCATCATCCAGTCGGGCAATGACGCCTCCAAGGCGATTGCCGAGCACATGGCGGGCTCCGAAGCGGGCTTTGCCAAGCTCATGAACGCAGAGGCCCAGCGCCTGGGCATGACACACACGACCTTTGTGAACCCCACCGGCCTGCCCGACCCCGCCCACAAATCGTCCGCCCGTGATCTGGCCATCCTGGCACGCGCCATCATCCGCGACGGTGCCGAGTACTACCCGATCTATGCCGAGCGCGAGTTCAAATACAACGGCATCAAGCAAGGCAACCGCAACGCCCTGCTCTACACCGACCCCACCGTGGACGGCCTCAAAACCGGCCACACCGAAGAAGCCGGTTACTGCCTGGTGACCTCCTCCAAGCGCAACGACATGCGCCTGATCTCGGTCATCCTCAACACCAGCAGCCCGCAAGCGCGCGCAGACCAAAGCCGCACCCTGCTGGGCTGGGGCTTTGGCAGCTTCGAGAAGGTCACACCCATCGCCGCCAACGCGGTGGTCACCCCCGCCAAAGTCAGCTTCGGCAAGGCCGACACGGTTGCCGCCGTTCTGGGCGCACCGTGGCTCTTGACCGTGCCACGCGGCCAGCAAGTGCAAACCACCGTGCAACTCAATCCTGGCCTGGAAGCCCCCGTGGCCAAAGGCGCGGTCATCGGCAAAGTGGTCGCCACGTCCAACGGCAAAGCCGTAGGCGAAACCCCGCTGGTGGCGCAAGCCGAGGTGGAACGCTCGGGCCTGCTGCTGCGCGGGTGGCAGCATCTGAACAAGTTGTTCGGCAAGTAAGCCCCGGCAAGCCAGCGCTGCCAGCGCTGCCAGCGCTGCCAGCGCAAGCCTGGCAGCTCCCCGCTTGGCAGGTTTAAACCAAGGCCCGCTTCGCTGCCGCGCTCGCCCGCGCCGCGTGCAGTTTTTTGTAGCTGTCGAGCAAGCGCTGGTGCCGGTCCAGGGTTTCCAGCTGGAGGCTGGTGGGCGTGAGGCCATGAAAGCGCACGCTGCCGTCCACCGAGCCGGTGGCCGCGTCCATGCGCTCATTGCCGAACATGCGCCGGAAGTTGACGATGTAATCCGCCAAGTCCAAATCCTCGTCCAGCGCCACCTCCAGCACCACGTTCAAGGCTTGGTAAAACAAGCGGCGCTCCACCGTGTTGTCGTTGTACTGCAAGAACGCACCCACCAGGTCGTGGGCCTCTTCCAGCTGCTGCAAAACCAGGTGGATCAAGAGCTTGAGCTCCATCACTGTCAGCTGGCCCCACACCGTGTTGTCGTCAAACTCGATGCCGATCAGCGTGGCGATGTCGAGGTAATCGTCCAGCTCGTTGTTCTCCAGGCGGCCCTGCAATGCCGCCAGCGCCTCGTCGTCCAGCCGGTGCAGGTTGAGCACATCGGCGCGGAACAAGAGCGCCTTGTTGGTGTTGTCCCAAATCAGATCGTCCACCGGGTACACCTCGGAATAGCCCGGCACCAAAATGCGGCAAGCGGTGGCCCCAAGTTGGTCGTGCACCGTCACATAGGCTTCTTTGCCCATGGCCTGCAAGATGCCAAACAGCGTGGCCGCCTCTTGCGCGCTGGCGGTGGCGTCGTCGTTGCCCTGCGCCGAAAAGTCCCATTCCACAAACTCGTGATCGGCTTGGGCGCTGAAAAACCGCCACGACACCACGCCGCTGGAGTCGATGAAGTGCTCCACAAAGTTGTTGGGCTCGGTCACGGCGTTGCTGATGAACGTGGGCGCGGGCAGGTCATTCAGACCCTCAAAACTGCGGCCCTGCAGCAACTCGGTCAGGCTGCGTTCCAGCGCCACCTCCAGGCGGGGATGCGCGCCAAAGGATGCAAACACACCACCGGTGCGCGGGTTCATCAAGGTCACGCACATCACCGGGTACACACCGCCCAGCGACGCGTCTTTGACCAAGACCGGAAAGCCCTGCGCTTCCAATGCCTCAATACCGGCCACGATGCCGGGGTACTTGGCCAACACGTCGGATGGCACGTCGGGCAAGGCCATTTCGCCTTCGAGGATCTCGCGCTTGACGGCCCGCTCAAAAATTTCCGACAGGCACTGCACCTGCGCTTCGGCCAGCGTGTTGCCCGCGCTCATGCCGTTGCTCACAAACAGGTTTTCCACCAGGTTGGACGGGAAGTACACCACCTCTCCATCGGACTGGCGCACATAAGGCAGCGCACAAATGCCGCGCTCGGTGTTGCCCGAATTGGTGTCAAACAGGTGCGAGGCGCGCAACTCACCGTCGGGGTTGTAGATGCGCAAACAGTGCGCGTCCAACAAGCCTTTGGGCAGCGCGTCGCGCTTGCCGGGCTGGAACCAACGCTCTTGCGGGTCGTGCACAAAGTCGGCCTGCGCCAGGTCTTCGCCAAAAAACACGCCCGCATAAAAGTGGTTGTTGTTCAGCCGCTCGATGTATTCACCCAGCGCCGAGGCCAAGGCACTCTCTTTGCTCGAACCCTTGCCGTTGGTGAAACACATGGGCGAATGCGCGTCGCGGATGTGCAGCGACCACACATTGGGCACCAGGTTGCGCCACGACGCGATCTCGATCTTGATGCCCAGGTTGGCCAATACCGCGGTCATGTTGGCGATGGTCTGCTCCAGCGGCAGGTCTTTGCCCGCGATGCGGGTTTGCGTCTGCGCATCGGCCTTCAGCGAGAGCAAGGCCTGCGCGTCGGCGTCCAGGTTGTCCACCGCCTCCACCACAAACTCGGGGCCCGTCTGCACCACTTTTTTGACGGTGCAGCGGTCGATGGACCGCAAGATGCCGAGCCGGTCTTTTTCAGACATGTCAGCCGGCAACTCCACCTGGATCTTGATGGTCTGCAGGTAGCGGTTGTCGGGGTCAACGATGTTGTTTTGCGACAGTCGAATGTGCTCGGTGGAGATGTTGCGCGTCTCGCAATACAGCTTCACAAAATACGCGGCGCACAAAGCCGAAGACGCCAAAAAATAATCAAACGGCCCCGGCGCCGAGCCATCGCCCTTGTAGCGAATGGGCTGATCGGCCAGCACGGTGAAGTCGTCAAACTTGGCCTCCAGGCGGAGTTTGTCGAGAAAGTTGACTTTGATTTCCATGGGGAATTTCCAATTAGTGCGGTTGCCCGTCGATGAATAGGCGGGTCGGTCACCATCTGGCCACCAACCGTGGTGATCATGCGCTCAATGATTCAGCTGCCCCCAAGCCTTCTCCAGCCGCTTGATGCTGACCGGTTGCGGGGTGCGCAGTTCTTGCGCGAAGAAGCTCACGCGCAGTTCTTCCAGTAGCCAGCGGAACTCCAGCATGCGGGCGTCTTGCGCGCCTTTGCGCTCGGCCACCAGGCGCCAGTAGCGTTGCTCTTGCGGTTTCAGCTCGGTCAGGCGCTGGGCGTCTCGGGCGGGGTCGGCACGGTATTTGTCCAGGCGCAGGGTGATGGCTTTCAGGTAGCGGGCATAGTGCTGCAGCTGCGGCCACGGGGTGGCGGCCATGAAGTTTTTGGGCATCAGGCGCTGCAGTTGCTGGGTGCAGTCTGCGGTCGCGTCCGGGGCGTTTTTGGTGTCCTTGATCTTGCGGGTGGCCGCGCCAAACTCCAGCAAGATGGTGCCCGCCAGCCGGGCCACTTCGTTGGCAATCAGCGTGAGGCGGCCCCGGCCTTCTTCGATTCGGCGCTTGAAGGTGGTCTCGTCGTTGGGCAGCGGGTCGAGCAAAAAGGCGCGGTCCAGCGCCACGTCGATGATCTGGGTTTTCAGCTCGTCGGCTGTTCCCAGCGGCATGTAGGCCACGGCCATTTTTTGCAGGTCGGGGATGTTTTTCTCAAGGTACTTGAGCGCGTCTTTGATCTGCAGCGCAAACAGGCGGCGCAGGCCAGCGCGGTTTTTGGCGGCGGCCACTTCGGGCTCGTCAAACACCTCGATGGTCACGGCGTCTTGCACGTCCACCAGTGCCGGGAAGCCGATCAGGGTCTGGCCGCCTTTGCTGATTTCCATCAGCTCGGGGAGTTCGCCAAAGGTCCAAGTGGTGTAGCGCTGGGGGGCCAAAGGTTTGGGGGCGGCGGAGGCTTTGGCCGGGGCGAGTGCGCGTTGGCTGGATGGCCGCGCTTCGCTCGCCATGACGGCAGAAGAGCTTGCAGTGGCGGGAGACGGGCTTGCGTTGTTTTGAGTGACGCTCGCACTGACGGAAGACACTTTGAGCTGCGCCAGCGCCTGGAACGCGCCACGCGCTTTGGCACCCAGCTCGCCCTTCAAGGCGCCCAGATTGCGGCCCATGCCCAGCTGACGGCCATGTTCGTCGACCACCAGCAGGTTCATGAACAGGTGCGGGCTGAGCATGTCGTGTTTGAAGTCGGTGCGCTTGACGTCCAGGCTGGTTTCGTCGCGCACTTTTTTGAGCAGCACGTCGGTCAGCGCGCCTGCGCCAAACAACTCGGGCACCGACAGCTCGGCCGCGATGCGTGTGGCCGATTCGGGCAGCGGCACAAAGCGGCTGCGTGGGCGCTGCGGCAGGCTTTTGAGCAGAGCCTGGATCTTGTCTTTGAGCAGGCCGGGCACCAGCCATTCGCAGCGGTCTTCGCTCACCTGGTTGAGCACAAACAAGGGCACTGTCACGGTCACGCCGTCGCGGGCGTCACCCGGCTCGTGCAGATACGTGGCCTGGCAGTCGGTGCCGCCCAGGCGGATGTGTTTGGGGAAAGCCTGCGTGGTGATGCCCGCCGCCTCGTGGCGCATCAGCTCTTCGCGGGTCAGCAGCAAGAGGCGCGGCTGCTTGGCGCTCTCGGCGCGGTACCAGTTCTCCAGCAGGCGGCCGCTGCACACATCCGCCGGGATTTGCTGGTCATAAAAAGCGTAGATCAGTTCGTCGTCCACCAGCACGTCTTGCCTGCGCGACTTGTGCTCCAGCTCTTCGACCTTGGCGATCATCTTGTGGTTGGCCGCAAGAAACGGCAGCTTGGTCTCCCACTGGTCGCCCACCAGCGCTTCGCGGATGAAAATTTCGCGTGCGCCATGCAGGTCCACCCGGCTGTAGGGCGTGCGCCGCCCGCTGTAGACCACCAGGCCATAGAGCGTGGCACGCTCCAGCGCCACCACTTCGGCAGATTTCTTTTCCCAATGCGGGTCGAGCAGTTGCTTCTTGAGCAAATGCGCGCCCACCTGCTCCAGCCACTGCGGCTCGATGGCGGCAATGCCCCGGCCAAACAGGCGCGTGGTCTCCACCAGCTCGGCCACCACGATCCAGCGGCCCGGCTTCTTGGAGAGGTGTGCGCCGGGGTGTTTGTGGAACTTGATGCCGCGTGCGCCCAGGTAGGCTTCTTCGTCTTCGAGCTTGTAGCCCACGTTGCCCAGCAGGCCGGCCAGCATGGACAGGTGCAGCTGCTCATACGTGGCGGGCTGCGTGTTGATGCGCCACTTGTGCTCGGTGACCACCGTGAGCAGCTGGGTGTGCGTGTCACGCCACTCGCGCACACGGCGAATGTTGATGAAGTTCTGACGCAGCAGCTGTTCGTATTGGCGGTTGCTGAGTTTGTGGGTGGGCTGGGTACTTTGCGCACCGCCAGTGCGGAGAGCGGCCTTTGACGTAGCGGGACGCGGCGAACCCGCTTGAATACCACTGGATTGCCGCGCTTCGCTCGCAATGACGGGAGAACGGAGACTGGAGGGCCGGGCCTCGCTCGCCATGACAGAGGCACCGGCATGACTCGGGCCGCCCCGCGCATCGTGAATCCATTTCCACAGCTTGAGGTAACCCGTGAACTCGCTTTTGTCGTCGTCGAACTTGGTGTGTGCCTGGTCGGCTTGGGCTTGTGCGTCCATGGGGCGGTCGCGCACGTCTTGCACGCTCATGGCGCTGGCAATCACCAGCACTTCGTCGAGCGCCTCGCGGCTGCGTGCTTCGAGGATCATGCGGCCCACACGGGGGTCCAGCGGCAGGCGGGCCAGCTCTTTGCCAATCGGCGTGAGTTCGTTGTCGTCATCCACCGCCCCCAGCTCGGCCAGCAGCTGGTAGCCGTCGGTGATGGCGCGTTTGGACGGGGCTTCGATGAACGGGAAGTCTTCCACCACGCCCAGGTGCAAGGCCTTCATGCGCAAGATCACACCAGCCAGTGAGGAGCGCAAAATTTCCGGGTCAGTGAAGCGCGGGCGGCCTGCAAAATCTTTGTCGTCGTACAGGCGGATGCAGATGCCGTTGGCCACGCGGCCGCAGCGGCCTGCACGCTGGTTGGCCGCGGCCTGGCTGATGGGTTCAACCATGAGCTGCTCGACCTTGCTGCGCAGGCTGTAGCGCTTGACCCGCGCCGTGCCCGCGTCGATCACATAGCGGATGCCGGGCACCGTCAATGAGGTTTCGGCCACGTTGGTGGCCAGCACGATGCGGCGGCCATTCGATGCTTCAAAAATCTGGTCTTGCTCGGCCTGCGACAAGCGGGCAAACAGCGGCAGCACTTCGGCGTGGCGCGTGAGCGGCTGGTGCGCCAGGTGTTTGCGCAAATGGTCGGCGGCTTCGCGGATTTCGCGCTCGCCGGGCAAAAAGATCAGGATGTCGCCACCCGCCCCACCCTGCCAAAGTTCGTCCACGGCATCGGCCATCGCGTCGTTCAGGCCGTAGTCACGCGACTCTTCAAACGGCCGGTAGCGCTGCTCCACCGGAAAGGTACGGCCAGACACCATGATGACCGGGGCCGGGCCTTGGCGCGACGCAAAGTGCTTGGCAAAGCGGTCGGCATCGATGGTGGCCGAGGTGACGACGATCTTGAGGTCGGGCCTGCGCGGCAATATTTGGCGCAGGTAACCGAGCAAAAAGTCGATGTTCAGGCTGCGTTCGTGCGCCTCGTCGATGATGATGGTGTCGTAGGCCTGCAGCAGCGGGTCAGTCTGCGTTTCGGCCAGCAAGATGCCGTCGGTCATGAGCTTGACCGAGGCGTTTTTGCTCAAACGGTCCTGAAACCGCACCTTGAAACCCACCACCTCGCCCAGCGGGGTTTTGAGTTCTTCGGCAATGCGCTTGGCTACCGAACTGGCGGCAATGCGGCGCGGCTGGGTGTGGCCAATCAGGCGGCCGCGCTCGCCGGGCTTGGCGTTGAGCTTGCCGCGCCCCAGCATCAGCGCGATTTTGGGCAGTTGCGTGGTCTTGCCCGAGCCGGTTTCACCGCAGACGATGATGACCTGGTGCTGGTCCATGGCGGCCATGATTTCGTCACGGCGGGCCGAGACCGGCAGGCCTTCGGGGAAGTCGATTTGGAGCGGGGTGTCAGACAAGGCGAAAACTTCTGTGAAAATCAAGGCAAGAACAGTTCGGGATTATCCCAGCCCGACGCCCTGCCACCTTTGCCGTCACCCGTTTGCCCATGTCCACTGTCTTCAATTTCACCTTTGTGCCCTGGTTCCGGTCGGTGGCCCCCTACATCCACATGCACCGGGGCAAGACCTTTGTGGTGGGCATCGCGGGCGAAGCCATTGCCGCGGGCAAGCTGCAGAACCTGGCGCAGGATCTGGCCTTGATCCAGAGCATGGGCGTCAAAGTGGTGCTGGTGCACGGCTTTCGCCCGCAGGTGAACGAGCAGCTGGCCGCCAAGGGCCACACGCCTAAATATTCGCATGGCATGCGCGTCACCGACAGCGTCTCGCTGGACTGCGCACAAGAAGCCGCTGGCCAGCTGCGCTACGAGATCGAAGCCGCCTTCAGCCAGGGCCTGCCCAACACGCCCATGGCAGGGTCCACGGTGCGGGTGATTTCGGGCAACTTCATCACGGCGCGCCCGGTGGGCATTGTGGATGGCGTGGACTTTCAGCATTCGGGTCTGGTGCGCAAGGTCGATGTGGACGGCATCATGCGCACCCTGGACATGGGCGCGATGGTGCTGCTTTCGCCGTTTGGTTTTTCGCCCACAGGGGAGGCCTTCAACCTGACCATGGAAGAAGTGGCCACCAGCGTGGCGGCCGAGCTGCAGGCCGACAAACTGATTTTTGTGACCGAGGTGCCGGGCATCCGCATCGACCCGCACGCCCCGGCCAGCGACGACAACCCGATCGACACCGAACTGCCGCTGGCCGCTGCCAAAAAGCTGCTGGCCGAGTTGCCCAACCCGACCCAACCTACCGATCTGGCCTTCTATTTGCAGCACTGCGTGAAGGCTTGCGAAGAAGGCGTAGAGCGCAGCCACATCCTGCCCTTTGCGGTGGACGGTGCGCTGCTGCTGGAGGTGTATGTGCACGATGGCATCGGCACCATGATCGTGGACGAAAAACTCGAAGAACTGCGCGAAGCCACCGCCGACGATGTGGGCGGCATCTTGCAGCTGATCGAGCCGTTTGAGAAAGACGGGACGCTGGTCAAGCGCGACCGCACCGAGATCGAACGCGACATCGACCACTACACCATCGTGGAGCACGACGGTGTGATCTTTGCCTGTGCAGCGCTGTACCCCTACCCCGAAGCCAAGACGGCCGAGATGGCAGCGGTGACGGTATCACCGCAATCCCAAGGCCAGGGGGATGGCGAGAAAATCTTGAAGCGCATCGAACAGCGCGCCCGCGCCATGGGCCTGAAAAGCATCTTTGTGCTGACCACACGCACCATGCACTGGTTCATCAAACGCGGCTTTGTGCAAGCAGACCCCGACTGGCTGCCCGAGGCCCGCAAACGCAAATACAACTGGGACCGCAAGAGCCAGGTGCTGGTCAAAAAACTCTGAGCCAGGGTATGTCGGGGCTAAAGCCACCGACCTACTGAAGCCACCAGCATCGCGAAGCCCGTAGGTCGGAGCTTCAGCTCCGACGGGGTGCTGCCTCTGTCAACCTTTGCGCCAAGCCTGGATGGCACTCAACAGGCCCATCACAGCAAACAGCGCGAAGGCGACGAACGACCAGTTGGCAATCGAACCACCGAGGAAGGTCCAGTCGATTTTGGTGCAGTCGCCACTGCCTTTGAAGATCATGGGAATGGCGCGGTTGATGGGGAAATTCTCGACCATGCCGTAAAAGTCACGGCCACAGGTGACGATTTCGGGCGGGTACCACTGCAGCCAGCTTTGGCGGGCGGCCACAAAGGCGCCAAAACCGGCCTTGAGCGCCAGCAACACACCAAACACGGCCACAGCCCCCGGCTTGCGCAGACGTGAGCCGATCAGGGCGATGAGCATCACGCCAATCAGGGCATAGCGCTGCACGATGCACATGGGGCAAGGGTTCAGGCCCACCACATGTTGCAGGTACAAGCCAAACGCCAGCATGCCGATGCACGCCAGTGCCATCAAGGCCATCCAGCGCTGAAGGGTGATGGAAAACAGTTTCATGGGAGTGGATGTGCAAAAGAAAACGGGAGCATTGTGCTCCCGTTGTCATGAAGTTGGGGTGACGCAAGTCACAAAGCCATCGGCGTCATCCTGAAATATCAGGCGTCGGCAAAAGCCCGCTCGATCACGAAGGCGCCAGGGGTACTGGTATTGCCTTCTTTCAGGCCACGCTCTTCGCAAATGCGCTTGAGGTCCTTGAGCATTTCCGGCGAGCCGCAGATCATGATGCGGTCGGTTTCGGGGTTGAGCGTAGGCAGGCCCAGGTCTGCAAACAACTTGCCGTTTTCAATCAGGTCGGTCACGCGGCCCTGATTTTTGTAGGGCTCGCGGGTGACGGTGGGGTAATACAGCAGCTGCTGGCTCACCATCTCGCCCAGAAACTCGTGGGCCGGCAAATCCTGGGTGATGTAGTCGTGGTAAGCCAGTTCGTTGACCTGGCGCACGCCGTGCACCAGGATGACTTTTTCGAAACGCTCATAGGTTTCGGGGTCACGGATGATGCTCATGAACGGGGCCAGGCCTGTGCCGGTGGACATCAGGTACAGGTTTTTGCCAGGCAGCAGGTAGTCGCACAGCAAAGTGCCGGTGGGCTTGCGGCCCACCACGATGGTGTCGCCCACCTGGATGTGCTGCAGTTTGGAGGTCAGCGGACCATCGGGCACCTTGATGCTCAAAAATTCGAGGTGTTCTTCGTAGTTGGCGCTGGCGATCGAGTAAGCGCGCAACAGCGGTTTGCCGCTTTCCTGGCGCAGGCCAATCATGGTGAAGTGGCCATTCGAAAAGCGCAGGGCCTGGTCACGGGTGGTGGTGAAGCTGAACAGCCGGTCGGTCCAGTGGTGAACGCTCAACACGCGTTCTTCGAGAAATGCACTCATGAAATCTTTTTGGGTTGAGGCCGGGACAAGAGTCACGTGGCCACGAAGGGGAGCTGAAAGCTTGCTACAGTTGCGTTTTGACAGACTGGAGAGAAGTCGATCCTGTTGCAAAACAGGCCGTATTTTCCCCCGAACTGCTTACAACTGGAAATACTGAAATTTTATATCCGTATAACCAGCGCTTCTTAAGATAAATCAAGGCAACAACCACCATGGCACGCACCGTTCAATGCATCAAACTCGGCACCGAAGCTGAAGGTCTGGACTTTCCCCCCTACCCCGGCGATTTGGGCAAGCGCATCTGGGAGAGCGTGAGCAAGCAAGCATGGGCCGACTGGCTCAAGCACCAGACCATGCTGGTCAATGAAAACCGCCTGAACCTGGCCGATCTGCGCGCTCGCCAGTACCTGGCGCGTCAGATGGAAAAGCATTTCTTTGGCGAAGGCGCTGACGCGGCGCAAGGCTTTGTGCCCCCTTCTGCCCCCTGAATTTGAAGCCGTTGCCGCCGCACACTGACACCCGCTTGCGCCAAGCACTGGTCATTGGTGCCGGTCTGTCGGGCTCGGCCGTTGCACACAGCCTGGCCTCGCGGGGCTGGGCCGTCACGGTGCTCGACCAGGCCCAAGGGGTCGGCGCTGGCGCCTCGGGTTTGCCTGCGGGTCTGGCCGCCCCTCATGTCTCGCCCGACGACAACGTGCTCTCCCGCATCACGCGTGCGGGTGTCAGGGCCACGCTGCAACGCGCCCAGGCGCTGCTGCAAAGCGGCACCGACTGGGCTCTCACGGGCGTTCTGGAACACAACCTGGCAGGCAAACGCAGACTGCCCACGGGTGACACCGACCCGGATGACGCCCTGGACAGCGCCCGCCAATGCAGCACACAAGCCAGCGCAGAACAAATCGCAGCCGCCGGTCTGCCCCCCGAAACACCTGCGCTTTGGCACAGCCAGGCAGGCTGGATCAGGCCACGGCAATTGGTCGCAGCGCAACTGCAAACGCCAGGGGTGCGGGTGCTTTGGGAGCACAAGGCACACACCATCGAGCGACGCGGCGAGCTTTGGATCGTGACCGATGCCCAAGGCCAGACCTTGGGCCAAGCGCCCTTGCTGGTGGTGGCCAGTGCTTTTGACAGTCTGGCTTTGCTGCGCCCCCTGCCCGGCTTTGCCGTGCCACTGAACCCCTTGCGCGGACAAATCAGCTATGGCCACCTGGCAAAGCTCAGCGATGCACAGCGCCAGCAATTACCACCCTTTCCAGTCAATGGGCATGGCAGCTTCATCAGCAACGTGCCGACCCCGGAGGGCCCACCAGGCTGGTTCATTGGCTCGACCTTCGAGCGCAACTGCGAACAGGCCCCCGTGCGCGAAGAAGACCACGCCGCCAACCAGCTGCGTCTGGCCACTTTGCTGCCCGATTTGGGCACGGCCATGCAACACCAGTTTGGCCCTGAACAGGTACACGGATGGGCAGGCTTGCGCTGTACGCTACCCAACCGCCTGCCCGCTGTCGGCCCCATCGACAGCGAGCGGCTACCGGGCCTGTGGCTCAGCGCAGGCATGGGCGCACGGGGCATCAGCCTGGCGGTGCTGTGCGGCGAACTCACGGCCGCTTGGTTGTGCAAAGAACCACTGCCTTTGGAGCCCGCTTTGGCCAAGCATCTGGCGGCTGAGCGTTACGTCGGCAAAGCAAAGCCCCAATGACAACAGGCCCTTGACGGGCCTGTTGTTTTCAAGTCTACAAAGGTTTATTTCATCGCATCAGCCGGGCGACGCGCTTTCACATAGGCATCGGTGGGCTGGTAGCTTTTGCCATCGGCGTAGCGCCACTGCACCATGGTGCCTTTGCCGCCGCGCTGGTCCAGCTTGCCGACATACGCGCCCATGGTGGACTGCTGGTCAATGGCACGGAATTCGGCTGGACCAAAAGGCGTGCTGAACTTGAGGCCACGCATGGCGGTCACCAATTTTTCGTTGTCGGTCGAGTTGGCCTTTTTGATGGCGGCAAAGATCGCCTGCAAAGTGGCATAACCCACCACCGAACCCACCTTGGGGTTCTCGTTGAACTTCTTGTAGTAATTGGCAGCAAAGCTAGCGTGCTCTTTGTTGTCGAGCTGGTCCCAAGGGTAGCCCGTCACCACCCAGCCCTTGGGGGTTTCGTCTTTCAGCACTTCCAGGTACTCGGGCTCGCCCGACAGCAGCGAAACCACCGGCGTCTTGGGGAACACATTGCGCTGGTTGCCTTCACGCACCAGCTTGGCCAGGTCGGCCCCGAAGGTCACGTTGAAGATGGCATCGGGCTTGCTGGCCATGGTGGCGGTGAGCGTGCTGCCCGCGTCGATCTTGCCCTGGGCAGGCCACTGCTCGCTCACAAACTCCACATCGGGGCGCTTGGCTTTGAGCAGCTCCTTGAAGCTGGCCACGGCGCTCTGACCGTATTCGTAATTGGGGGCGATGGTGGCCCAGCGCTTGGCGGGCAGCTTGGCCGCTTCTTCGACCAACATGGCCGCTTGCATGTAGGTGCTGGGGCGCAGGCGGAAGGTATAGCGGTTGCCTTTGTCCCAGACGATCGCGTCGGTCAGCGGCTCACTGGCCACAAACAGGCGCTTGTTCTTGGCAGCGTGGTCGGCCAGGGCCAGGCCCACATTGGACAGAAAACCTCCGGCCAACACATCAACTTTTTCCTTGGCGGTCAACTCGACGGCATGACGCAAAGCCTCTTCTGGCTTGCCTGCATCGTCACGGGCAATGACCTCGACCTTGCGGCCGAGCAAACCGCCCTGGGCATTGATTTCTTCCACCGCCAGTTGCCAGCCTTGCTTGTAAGGCTGGGTGAACTGCGGAATGGCGGAGTAACTGTTGATCTCCCCGATCTTGATCGGGGTCTGGGCGAAAACGGGGGTCATGGCGGCTGCACTCAGCAAGCCGGTAGCGATAAGGCGGTTCATAAAGTAGTCCTAGGGTTAAGGTGAAAAAACGTGACTTTACCAGCCAACTTTCAAGCCTGAGCGGCAGGCTATGCGCCAACACACAAAGACCAAACCCAGCCACTGGACTCTGGCAACGGGGATCACAGAAATCAGAGAAATAAGCACTGCCACCTTAATTGGGGTCAGACCCCAATTGGCCAATCCACAACGCAGCCCTGGCAGTGGGCAATGGGGTCTGACCCCGATTGATTAGATTGTCATGCCGCATCTGTCTTTATAAGCAACCAGAATATATGCACAACTAAAAAATCGTTTGTTTTGGAATAAAGGGGCTTTACAGTCACAACCATGATTGATTTCGGCTATGTCCTTGCAGGTTTCTTCGTCGGCACCATCGTGGGTCTGACGGGGGTGGGCGGCGGCTCCTTGATGACGCCGCTGCTGATCTTTTTCTTTGGCGTGAAGCCCTACATGGCCGTGGGCACCGACTTGCTGTTTGCGGCCTTCACCAAGCTGGGTGGCACCGTGAGCTTTGCACGCCAACGCATCGTGCCCTGGCGCGTGGTGGGCTTGCTCAGCGCAGGCAGCATCCCGGCCTGCCTGGTGACCTTGGGCATCCTGCATTGGGTCGGCCCCGCCGACCCCAAAGTGCAGTCATTGATGACATCCACTTTGGGCGTGGCTCTGCTGCTGACGGCGGCGGCCATGCTTTACAAGGCGGTGCGCGGCAAACAAGTACCCCGTCATTTGGCCGCACAAGACGAAGCCCGCGCCAGCACGCCACGCCACTGGAGCCTGCCTGTGTTGTTTGGCGCGCTGATCGGCACCTTGGTCACCTTGACCTCGGTGGGCGCCGGTGCCATTGGCGTCACGGTGCTGCTTTTGCTTTATCCTCTGCTGCCTTTGCCACGCATCGTGGCGGCCGACATTGCTTATGCCGTGCCACTCACGCTGGTGGCTGGTTTGGGCCACGCGTCCCTGGGCTCGGTGGACTGGCCCTTGCTGGCCAAGTTGCTGGCCGGATCGATCCCCGGCATCTGGCTGGGTTCGCGCCTGACACACCACACGCCTGACCGCGTGATTCGCTCGCTGCTGTCTGTGCTGTTGGCATGGGCAGGCACCAAGCTGGTCCTGATCTGATTTTTTCATCGCTGACTTTTATGTACCAGTACACCGAATTCGACAAAGCCTTTGTGCGCGCCCGCGCTGCCGAGCACCGTGACCAACTCGACCGCTGGCAAGCCGGCCAGCTGAGCGACGAACAGTTCCGCCCGCTGCGCCTGCAAAACGGCTGGTATGTGCAGCGCTACGCCCCCATGCTGCGCGTGGCCGTGCCTTACGGCGAAATCAACGCTGCCCAGATCAAGGTGTTGGCCAAAATTGCCCGTGAGTTCGACACGCCCGACGCTGCCCTGCTGGCCGAAGCCCAGGCCACGCAAGACAAGCTGCCCGGGCTGGCCCCCAAGCTGACCACCAACTATGGTCACTTCACCACCCGCCAGAACGTGCAGTTCAACTGGATTCCCTTGTCCAAGAGCGCTGACGTGATGGACCTGCTGGCCACCGTGAACATGCACGGCATTCAGACCAGCGGCAACTGCATCCGCAACACCACGACCGACGAGCTGGCCGGTGTGGCCGTGGACGAAGTGGTCGATCCGCGCCCCTATGCCGAGCTGATCCGCCAATGGAGCACGCTGCACCCCGAGTTCGCGCACCTGCCGCGCAAGTTCAAGATCGCCATCACCGGCGCCACCGAAGACCGCGCCGCCATTGGCTGGCACGACGTGGGCCTGCAAGTGCTCAAGAACGCCGAAAGTGAAGTCGGCTTCAAGGTGCTGGTGGGCGGCGGCATGGGCCGCACGCCCATCAACGGCGTGGTGATCCGCGAGTTCCTGCCCTGGCAGGACATCATGAATTACCTCGAAGCCGTGGTGCGCGTCTACAACCGCTGGGGCCGCCGCGACAACAAGTACAAAGCCCGCATCAAGATTCTGGTGAAAGCCGAAAGCCAGCGCTACTTCGACGAAGTGGAAACCGAGTTCCGCGAAATTCTGGAACGCGATGGCGCGCCGCACACCCTGCCACAAGCCGAACTCGACCGCGTGAAGGCAGGCTTCGTTGCACCCGCTCTTAACCTGCCCGAGAACACCGATGAATGGCTGGCGCAGGCCGAAGCAGCCCTGAGCATCGAAGCCGCCAAGACGCCCGCCTTTGCCCGCTGGCTGGCACGCAATGTCAAGCCGCACCGCAACCCACAGCTGCGCGCCGTGTCGCTGTCCTTCAAACGCCCAGGCTACGCCCCGGGCGACGCCACGGCCGACCAACTGGACGCAGCGGCTGCGCTGGTCGACAAATACTCGGCTGGCGAAGCCCGTGTCTCGCACACCCAAAACCTGCTGCTGCCTTGGGTGCGCCTGGACCAGCTGCACGCCCTGTGGCTCGAAGCCAAGGCGCTGGGCGTGGCCCACCCCAACATTGGCCTGCTGACCGACATGATCGCTTGCCCCGGCGGCGACTACTGCGCGCTGGCCAATGCCCGCTCCATCCCGACGGCCAACGCCATCCTCGAGCGCTACCAGGACCTGGACGAACTCGAAGACCTGGGCCACATCGACTTCCACATCAGCGGCTGCATCAACTCCTGCGGCCACCACCACTCGGGCCACATCGGCATCCTGGGCGTGGACAAGGACGGCAAGGAGTGGTACCAGGTCACGCTGGGCGGCTCGGACGGCAAGGACCTGTCCGGCGCAGCCACCCCCGGCAAGGTGGTCGGCCCCTCGTTCTCCTCGTTCGAGGTGCCCGACGTGATCGAAGCCATCCTCGACACCTACAAGCAGCTGCGCGTGGCGAGTGCCAACGGCAAGCAGGAAGCCTTCATCGAGACCCTGCGCCGCGTCGGCCAGGACCCGTTCAAGGCCGCGGCCAATGCGGCCCGTCATCCAGCCCAGGACGCTGAAACCGTCTGAACGCAGGGAGAAAAAACATGAAGATCATCACCACACAAGAACACCAAGCCGCTGGCAAGGCCGGCACACTGGACCTGGCCAACGACGTGGACCCGCGCACGCTCGACCTGAGTGGCATCACCCGCATCGACCTGCAGTTCCCGGCTTTCACCGATGGCCGCGCCTACAGCCAGGCTTTTCTGCTGCGCCGCCGCCTGCGTTTTGCGGGCGAACTGCGCGCCACCGGCGACGTGCTGATTGACCAGCTGGTGCAAATGCAACGCACCGGTTTTGACGTGGCCGTGCTGGCCGAAGGCGTGGATGCCAGTGCTGCACAGCGTCAGCTGGACCGCTACGCCGGCTTCTACCAAGGCTCGGCTGTGGACACCCAACCGCTGTTTGCCAAGGCCGCCTGAAACGTTTTTCGTCATGGCCGGGCTTGACCCGGCCATCCATGAATCCTCGGCTCAAGCCCGAGGATGACAAGGACAACAGACGATGACAAAGCAAGACACATGACTTCAAGCCTCATTTCTTCCCGCAACGCCCCAACCAAAGCCACTGAGCTGCACGCCAAGGCCAGCCCCGACTTTGCGGCCAAGCTGGCCGAGACCCAAGCCCTGCTGCGCCGCGCTGCGGCCGAGTTCGCTCCCGTGACCCAAGCCTCCAGCCTGGGCGCCGAAGACGTGGTGATCACCCACCTCATCAACACACTGCAACTGGATATTCCGGTCTTTGTTCTGGAAACCGGCGCGCTGCACACCGAGACGCTGGCGCTGCTGGAGCGCACCCAGGCGCATTCGCGTGCGCCCATCCACGTTTTCCGCCCAGTGCAGGAGTCGGTGATCCAGTTCGTGCGCGACAAAGGCCAGGACGCGATTTACAAGACGATCGAGCTGCGCAAGGAATGCTGCGGCATCCGCAAGATGGAGCCGTTAGCCCGCGCACTGAAAGGCCAGAAAGCCTGGATCACCGGCTTGCGCCAGGAGCAATCCAGTGCCCGCGCCGATGTGCCCTTGCTTGACGAAAGCGAAGTGCCCACCAAGGGGCTGTACAAGTTCAACCCTTTGGCCAAATGGACCTGGGGTGACGTGTGGCACTACATCGCCACGAACCAGGTGGACTACAACCCGCTGCACGACCAGTTTTTCCCAAGCATCGGCTGTGCACCTTGCACACGGGCCATCAGCCTGGGCGAAGAGTTCCGCGCCGGCCGCTGGTGGTGGGAGGACGAGGCGGCCAAAGAATGCGGACTGCACGTCAAGAAATGACATGTCCTCGCAGGTCGGTGCTTCAGTCTCGACATGCTTTGCCTCGTAGGTCGGCGGCTTCAGCCCCGACGTGCAGCCTGAAAACACACAGAGTCGGGGCTAAAGCCACCGACCTACAAAATACGATAACGAAGAACCGCACATGAACGCCATGACACAAACCGAGTTGCACACACTGAGCAACAGCCACCTGGACGCGCTGGAAGAGGAAACCATCTTCATCCTGCGCGAAGTCGCCGCCGCCTTTGAGCGCCCCACCCTGCTGTTTTCCGGCGGTAAGGACTCGCTGGTCATGCTCAAGTGCGCCGAAAAAGCCTTTGGTGCGGGCCGCATTCCCTACCCGCTCTTGATGATCGACACCGGTCACAACTTCAAGGAAGTGACCGACTTCCGCGACGCTCGCGCCAAGGAGCTGGGCGCCGAGCTGATCGTGCGCAATGTTGAGGATTCGATGAAGCGCGGCACGGTGCGTCTGGCCCACCCGGGCGAGAGCCGCAACGTGCACCAATCGGTCACGCTGCTGGAAGCGATTGAAGAGTTCCGCTTTGACGCGCTGATCGGCGGCGCCCGCCGCGACGAGGAAAAAGCCCGCGCCAAAGAACGCATCTTCAGCCACCGCGACAGCTTCGGCCAATGGCAGCCCAAGGCCCAGCGCCCCGA